>JAABUZ0100005102.1_pt1 | contig 17515 bp, 15 predicted proteins | sample 5562091 | NCBI WGS metagenome assembly JAABUZ01 (sample SAMN12813069, study PRJNA571459) | rock metagenome | isolation source: Antarctica rocks | place: Antarctica: Victoria Land, Linnaeus Terrace sud | collected 2015-12-21
CGCCGCCTCGCACGTGACTATGAACGCTTGCCTGAGACCCTCGCTGGGTTGCATTTCTTAGCCGCTGCCCTCCTGATGCTCAAAAGCTTTGTCACCCTCGTTGCTCAATATGCATAACAGGCTCTAGCACGCGAAGGCCGTAAGAATGCCACCGATGCCAGCAAACTCCTCCAAGAGAGCCGCACGCTGTTCCAGCGCCTTGGGAATCCCTCCGAAGCGCAACGGCTCGCAGAGCGTCTGCGATCGATCTCCGGGCCGCCACCGCGACGGGAGCTCCCGTCCGGACTCAGCGCGCGTGAGGCCGAGGTACTGCGCCTTGTCACGACAGGAATGAGCAATCGTGTCATCGCTGAAACCCTTTCGCTGAGCGAGAAGATCGTCATTAATCACCTCACGAGCGTCTACGGCAAGATCGGCATCGATAACCGGGCGGCCGCGACCGCTTTCGCTATCCGCCACGGCATCGCATAACCACTTCGGGCCCCCAGAAGCCACCATAGGAAGTTCCTCCTATCGCGCAGCCACGCCGCGATCTCGTCCGGCGGTGCACAATTAGGAGATTCACCCGATGCGCCCCCGCCAGTACATCCGTAGACTTACCTCATCGCGATACGGTACGACGTCGATACGAAAGAGGGAACGGCGGGAACGACCCGCCATACAACACAAAGGAGGGACGCAATGCGTGGTTCGATGCATGATATGCCGGTGGCGTTCGATGGCGGTACGGTCGTAATTCGTCAGGCGGACTGGGGTGAGATGACCGCCTCGCTGGAGTCGTTCCCTGCGGGCCTCGATACCGCACTGATCTTTCAGGGGCTCCCAGACGACCGCTGCCAGTGCCCGCACTGGGGATACGTCATTTGCGGTCAGGTGCGCCCGATACATGGATCGCGAGGAGATTTACACGGCTGGCGATGCCTACTACATGCCGCCGGGCCACACGACCTTCTTCGACGAGCCGACCGAGGTCCTCGAATACAGTCCGCGCGGGCAGTATCAGGAGACGATGGAAGTCGCGGCACGTAACGCCGCGGAGATGGGTGGTGGCGGTCATTGAACCGCCCAACCGGTACGAAGGACGAGCATCATGACGGGGTGCATCGCCTCATGGCCATGCACTCCCACAGGAGGGACACCGATGGATAGCAATCGCGTTCAGGCATACAAGCGCACCGGTACGGGTTTGGCCTTGATTCTCTCGCCGCTCACGTTTGTGATCGGGTTCGGCATTCATCCTTTGGCTGGACAATCCGCTGCAAGCGCCGTTCAGACCGTGATCGACAATCAGGGGCGATGGGCAGTGGCGCATATCTTCCTCCTGTTCGCCGCTGCATTGCTGATCCCCGCGTCGATTGGCGTCATGCATCGCCTGGGCGGAACACGGCCATGGTTCGGGGTGATCGGCGCGGCGCTCGTTGGATTGGGCGCAGTCTTCCTTGGATCGCTGATCGGGGCGGAGGCATTCGCGACGAGCGCGCTCGCGACCGTGCCTGTTGACCAGCGGGCGGGGCTTTTGCCCGGCATTCAGGCGATCTTCGATGGAGAAGGAGCGATGGGAGCGACCATCATCGCCTTCGCTATGCTCCTCGGTCTACTCATACTCGGTATCGGGCTCGTATTGAGCGGCCCGGTGTCCCGTTGGATCGGCGCACTGATGATCGTCGCGGCACTCGTGATGACAGTTGGCGCCCTGGAGAGCGAACGAATTGCGGCGGTCGGCGCGGTGCCGCTCTTGCTCAGTTTCGGCTATCTGGGCTGGGAAACGCTGCGCATGCCGACGATAGGGCCGCAGGGTGTCTCCCTGGACACGGGCCGGGATATTCGCCCCGTGCGTGCATAAGCAGAACACGCGCGGCCGATTGGCTACATGATTGCTACCGGAAGCGGGTTGGCTCACCCCGCTTCCGTTTTCAGGAGGGATCACATGTACGACGCGATTGTCATCGGTGCGCGGTGCGCCGGTTCACCGACCGCCATGCTCCTAGGCCGCAAAGGCTACCGCGTCCTCCTACTGGACCGTGCCGCCTTCCCCTCGGACACCTTCCGCAACCACTTCATCCAGCACCCCGGCGTCGTCCAACTCCACCGCTGGGGCCTCCTGGCGCACGTCGCCGCCTCCAACTGCCCACCGATCCGTACCTTCACGTCCGACTTCGGTGATTTCCCCCTGCAGGAACCGTTTGAAACGGGGGATGGGGTGGAGGCGAACTACGCACCGCGTGGGATCGTGCTCGATAAGATCCTCGTCGACGCTGCCGTGGCCGCGGGTGCCGAGTTGCGCGAGCGCTTCACCGTGCACGAACTCCTCCGGGACAACGACCGGGTTATCGGCATCCAGGGGCGTGCGAGTGGTGGTGCATTGGTCACCGAGCACGCGCGCATCGTCGTCGGTGCGGACGGCGCGCGCTCGATTGTGGCAAAGGCGGTGCGTGCACCGCGATACCACGAACGCTCGGCGCTCACATACGCGTATTACAGCTACTTCAGCGGTGTACCGCTGAGCGGGTGCGAGGTCTGGCACCGGCCGCAACGCATCTACATCAACTTCCCAACCAACGACGCGTTGAGCCTGATGGCGATGCAAGCGCCGGTTGGAGGCTTTTACGCGTTCCGTGCGGACGTCGAAGGAAGTTTCTTCCGTGCCCTCGATTGTGTGCCGGAGCTGGCCGAGCGCGTGCGTGCGGGCACGCGGGCGGAGCGGTGGTATGGGACCGCAGACACGGAAAATTTCTTTTGCAAACCATACGGCCCGGGCTGGGCACTGGTGGGTGACGCGGGCTATCACAAGGACCCCATCCTCGCACAAGGGATCTCGGACGCGTTCCGGGATGCAGAGTTGCTGGCTGAGGCGATCGACGCAGGCTTCTCGGGGCGCGAACCGCTGGGGGAAGCGCTGATGAACTATGAGGAGCAACGCAACCTGGTCGCACTTCCAAGCTACGAAGCGAACTGCGCCGCAGCCGTCTTCTTGCCGCCCTCTGCCGAGATCCTCGCGAAGCGCGCTGCGTTACGCGCCGTACCACCAGCGACTGCACCGTCCGCATGAGTGCCACAGTACGTAATCGGCTCGAAGGATGTTCAGTAGCGACCGGCATGACCCTGCGCCCCACATCGACAGATCGCGCTGAAGAATGTCGCCACGAAAGTCCTGCAAATGACAGGCCAGTGTGTACATGCACCGCAGCACATAGGCAGCGTTCTGCGACGATTGGGGACCGCTCGTCGGCCGACGTTGGGCCTCCCGTTCCGCTTACCTGAGAGGGGCCGTGCCCGCGGCTGTTTTCGACGGAAGAGTTGACCCGCCTGCGCAGCTTTCCTGCCGAGGGCAGCCGCGACGGTTCACCGGGTCACGACGTCGCCAACCGCGCGTGTCGACAGGCGTCCACGGCGGTCGCCCTCGGCGCGCGTCCCGGCGGCGCCATCGTGGGCTCGGAACAGGGGCCGCCTCGCCGGGCATGGGCTCTCGCGCGTTCCATATCTGCTCTACTCTTTGGTTGCGTTTCGTATACCGCGCTGCACCTGGCGCAGCGCAGCATGTACCCATTCGGTCTGTATCTGGTTGGCAGCGGCATGGAGATGACCCGCTTCGGACGGGACACTCAGCGAGAAGGGTGCCGCTTGTGTGGCGGAGGATGCACGGCCAGTCGAGAGGCGTTTAAATCACGGGGGACGCCCCCAGCGTCGTTTGCTCGGGCACCGCACAGACTACATCGGTGACCGCCCGGAAAGGGCTGCGTTTACAGCTCTGCTGTCGCTCACGCGCCGTGTCCAGCTGCCTGGCAGCACCCGCCTGCGGCCAGCGCCCGACCGTCTTGTAACAGGGTCAGCGTCGGCACAGCGGTTGGCCGCGAGTGCATCAGCGATGGCCGCGACGACGGCATTAGGGACGTGGGCCGCGAGCAGGCGTGCACGGACGTGTGGTACATTGCCAGCGGCTGCGAGGTAGGCGTCAACCATCCCGGGCCACGCGGTGCCGTGTGCGAGGGTTCAGGTGGATCCAGCCGCGATACCAGCACGGACGGAAATCCCCGTGATGCTTGCAAATGGTCCTCCCTTGTGGCATCGCGTCCCTCAGCATCCCGGGGTGTTCGCTGATACCGCCACTGTAACTACTCAGGTAGGATAGAGAGCGGGTCGGGGCTGGACGGGTTCAGGAAACCGATAGTACGCTGTGCTGGCCATGAGGAAGGAGCAGTTGGACGGATTGTCGCGGGACACGCTGATCGCGCTGGTGGTGGAGCAATCCGCAGTGCTGGCGGAGCAAGCAGCGCAACTGGCGGCCGCGATGATGAAGATCGTGGAGTTGGAAGGCGAACTCTAGGAGCTTCGGCAAGGAGGGGGCCGAGGTGGTGGGCCGGTGAAGACCGCGTCGAACTCGTCGGTGCCGCCGTCCAAGAGTTGGAAAGCTGGGCGGCCGGCACCAGAGGCAGGGCAGGAGCCGGTGAAGCGGGGACCGCCGGTGGGGCATCCGGGAGCCAGTCGCGAGTGGGTGCCCCTGGCGCAGGTGGACCAGGTGGTGGCGTGTCGCTCGCAGCGGTGCGCGGACTGCGGGAGCAGCTTGCCCGAAATGGGGGGACGCATCGTGGGGCAACGGCAGATGATTGATCTCCCACCCAGTACGCTCGTGGTGACCGAGGCCCAAGTGCTTGCGGTGTGGTGCCCCCACTGTCAGCAGGAGACGGTCGGGAGCTACCCTGAAGGCTTCCGGGCCGTCACCCACTTTGGACCGCGCGTGCTCGCCCTGGCCGCCTGGCTGCACGAGGAGCACCATGTCGCGTATGCCCGCATGACCGACCTGTTTCGCGATGCCTTTGGCTTGCGGATCAGTGAAGGAGCGCTCGTGGCGGCAGTGGGCAGACTCGGCTACCAGATCTGTCTGGCTCACCAACTCCGGGACTTGGAGTATGCGCGCCAGAGAGGAGACGGTCTCGCGCGCGAGTGGGCCCGTGCCACCCATGCGCTCCTGCGCAGGGTTGTTCGCCTCTGCCACTAACGCGAGCAGACCGCCCGGTCCCCGCCGGATATTGACGCACAGATCGCGGCCATCCATCGCGCCACCGATCGCCTCCTCGCCCAGCCGCTCCCGTCCAGTTGGGGCGCGGACCTTCAGGCGCGCTTCCGTGTCCATCGCGCGGGGCTGCTGACCTGCCTCGATGATTCCTCCGTCCCGCCCACCAATAATGCCAGCGAACGCAGCCTCCGCCCCAGCGTCGTCCATCGCAATGTCACCGGCGGCTTCCGTTCCGAGCACGCCGCTGCCGCCGACGCCGCCATCCGCACCGTCTCCGACACCGCTCGGAAACGCGGCCACAACACCTTCACACTCTTCCTCGCCGCCGCTACCCCCGCACCATCCACTACCTGAGTAGTTACCAATTTAAGAGCATTGCCGAGGTCAGTAACCCCGCCTGCTGTGAGATCGGTCCATTTGAACTGGGCTATCGATCACGCCTTGGGATGTGCGGACGGGACATGTCAAGAATATGGATACACCGCGTCGCGCTCGAAGGGGTATAGGGGCGTGCGGCGATGGCGATAGGTGAATGTTGATAGGTCGGCGGTGGTGATGCCAGGGGTATTCACCAGGACGATCTCGGCGGCAATGGGCTGGTACGCGGGGCGTGGTGACACCACACCCTTCGCGACAACGACCTGATACGCCTCGGGACGGACACCCAGAAAGTACATCTGCTGAATGCTGGTATTGCCAACCACTCGGCCCGTCAACACCAGCGTATGACCGTCGTCGGTATCCAGCACCACCGTTGTGCCGCCATAAAAGTATCGGTTGCCACCGTGGGTCGGCGTGGGGTCTTCGAAGTGGCCATCGGAAATCAGTCGCACCTTGCCCGTCACGGCGACCGGCGGGGCAGGGCTGTCTTCGGTTTTTCCTCCCACGCGTAGCGTGACGGTGGAACCGACACCGCTTGCAACGCACGCCTCGACCGATGCCGGGTCATACAGCGTTTGGAGGTAGCGACGCACCCCCTGCCGCTGTGCCTCGGTGAGCAACACGGTAGAGTCACCGGCGGTTCCCCCACCGATATTGTCGCCGACATCCATCAGTACGACCGGACCTTTTGACGCGTTCGCCGCGTCGTGTATCGCCTCTGCGGCCATCGGGATGTCTGAAACGAATGATGCACGTTGCTCCCATGCGCGGAGCGCCATCCATCGGGCGGCGTCTCGGGCAGCGACGACGCTGCCGTTATGGACGGCCAGGAATGCGGCGCCCATCTCGGGCACATCGGCATAGGGATATCCCTGGGCAACACTGGCAGAGAGCATCCCGGGCCGGGCAATGACGGCATCACAGTCGCGCATGACACCGGCCATCGGCTCTTCACCGGTGAACTGCTTGACGATATTGATGACCAGCGGCGGCGTTTCCAGCGCCTGCACCGGCTGCACCTCCCCGCGTATGGTCCGCACGATGATCTCGGCGCATTCGAGTGCCCGGATGCGCGGATCGAGGTGGGGATTGGAGCGGTAGAGGACGGTCGCGGTGACCGCATCAACCATCTTTGGGGTCAGATTCGTATGGAGGTCCAGCGCCAGTCCGATCGGGACGCCCGGCCCCACGACAGCACGGACCCGCGCCGCGATCTCGCCGTCGGCGTCGAAGTAGTTCTCTGCGACTGCCGCACCATGGAGCGCCAGAAAGACACCATCCCACGGACCCTGTACACAGAGCATCTGGAGCATTTCTGCCGCGATGCGGTCGAACGCATTGGCGGTGATGATGCCCGAGGGATTGGTCGCGGCGAAGTACAGCGGCACTACTGTGCAACCATACTGCTCGCCAGCGGCGAGAAAGCCGGAGAGTGAGCTATGCGCGTCGCGGTGATAGCGGATCAGTTGATCGCCGTAGAGCACGCTGCTCTGGCTGAAGTCGTCGTAGCTCGTGGGGCGGGTTGCGAAGGTGTTGGTCTCGTGAACATATCCCAGCAGCGCGATACGCATGATCGAGTCTCCTCGCTGTCTTTCTCTGCTCCTCAGCATCACCGGCGTGGCTTATCCTACAATGTGCCCAACAGTGACAGGGAAGAAACAGGATCCGGTGGAGTGAAAGGATAGATGCGTGGCGGAACCATTACGCGGGATACTGGTCGGACTCGGTGGCCGCGGCCGCTACTGGAACACAGCGTGCCGAACCTTTCCAGATGTTGAACTTGTTGCCTACGTTGAGCCGTTTGCTGGCAGCCGCGAGACGGGCATCAAAGCGGGTGTCGCGCCGGATCGCATCTATGAGACCTTTGATCAGGCACTATCGACGCTGAACGGCGAAGCCGATTTTGTGCTGGACGTGACGCCTCCAGGTCAACACGAGACGGTAGCAACGCAGGCATTCGGCGCGGGCCTCCATTTGATCGGTGAGAAACCGCTGTCCGATGACTTCACCGCGGCTCGAAGGATCGTGGCGGCGGGTAAGCAGGCGGGTGTTCGCCACATGATTACCCAGAATTACCGCTTCGGAGCCCAGCCTCGCACCACGCGCCGACTGGTGAACGAAGGAGTGATCGGTGCTATTGGGCAGATCGATATCAACTTCTATATGCCCTGGGCTGATCGTGCTGGCACGCACTACGTCACCGAACCGTATATGTTCACGAAGGACATGGGCATCCACCACTTCGACATGATCCGCTACGTGTCGGGCAAGGATCCTGTGTCGGCTCGTTGCATCTCGTGGAATCCAGCGTGGGGCTGGCACCAGGGCGACGGTTCTCACCTTGCGCTCTTCACGTTCGACAACGGCGCACGGGCCGTTCACCGTGGTGCTGGTTCGGCTGTCGGCACGAAGACAACGTGGAACGGCGAGTGGCGCATTGAGGGCCCGGGGGGCAGCATCACATGGGAGGGTGCCGACATGTATCTGACCCACCTCCACCGGACGGAACAACGGCGGCGTGAGCAGATTTTCCCCGACAAGGCGGTCCACGGTGATGGCGCCGATGCCCTGCTGCACGAATTCGTCAGCGCAATACGTGAGGGCCGGGAACCAGAGTGTAACGCCAGCGATAACATCCGCAGCCTTGCGATGGTCGAGGCATGCGTCCGCAGCGCTCAGACAGGTGGGCTGGACGTCACCATCGCGGATCTCCTGACATAGCGGTGGCAAAACCCTAAAACAGGAGCAGCAATGGACGCATCTGGGCATCCCGCATGGGAACGGAGCGAAGCTCTTGCTGCTCCGGCGCTCCGGGAACAGCGTGCCCTGCTCCACCATATCTGTGCCGTGCTTGCACGCGATACGCGCATCGCCGCGGCGTTCGCCACCGGAAGCCTTGCGGATGGACGCGGTGACGCCCAGAGCGATGTCGATATCCTGATCATCGTGTACGACGATCACATCACAGACATCACCGAGAACTGGGAGGCTCTGCTTCACCATATACATCCCACTATCCTGCGACGACGCATCGGTCCGCCACATGAGCCCATTCTGGTGGCGATCACGCCCGATTGGCAGCGTTTCGATGTCGTGGTGCATGCGGTCTCGTCTGTCGGCGCCCACACGTACCATGCGTCCCTGACACTGTTCGATAGGGACGGCGTTGCGGCACGTCTGCCACCGGCGCCGCCCGTGTCGGTCCTCTCTCCCGAGCGCGTATTGGCGCTGGTCGAAGAGTTTCTTCGCGTACTCGGACTCCTTCCCATAGTGATCGGCCGTGGGGAGTTCCTCGTGGGGATGGACGGCGCGATGTTGCTGCGCCGCATGCTCATCGACCTGATGCTCCAGGAACACGGGCCGGTTATTCGCGGCGGCGCGAAACGGCTGAATCCTTTTCTCACGCTCGAACAGCGGCTGGCGCTCGAAGGACTGCCACCGCTGTTGCCCACTCGTACGTCCGTGATGGGGGCCCACCTTGCCTGCGCCCGGCTGTTCATTCCCATTGCCCGACGCGTGCTCTGCGCCACCGCGCTGCCCTACCCGGACGAGTTCGAGGCGGCGACGCTGGCCCACCTTGAACGCTGCCTCGGCGTGCGTATGGACGTGTACCGTTCAGAGGCAAACTGATCACAACCCATACGGCGTATCCTTGACCGGCGAGTCTGCGACACGAGAAAGGAAAAAACCATGGCACTGACCGCACTGGTAATTGGCGGTACTGGCTTCCTGGGAAGTGGTATCGTAGACGAACTTCTGAGTCGCGGATGGAACGTAACGTCACTGGGGCGCGGTCGTATGCCACACCGTATCTCTCGTGTCGAATTCCTCACCGTGGATCGGTCACAGCCCGGAGCGCTCGCCGCAGTGGCCCAGAGCAAGAAGTTTGACATGGTTGTCGATTGCGCGGCATATACCGCGCCCGACGTCGAAGATGCCGTTCGCGCATTCCTGGGGAATACCAGACACTACGTGTTCATCAGCACCGACTTTGTGTACGCCCCATCCTACGAGGGGCCTTTCCCCATCAAAGAGGACGCTCCCAAAGAGACGATCCTTCCCTACGGCGTGGGCAAACTGGCATGCGAAGCGGTACTGCGTCGGGCATGGAACGAGCAACAGTTCCCCTTCACGGCCCTTCGACCACCTCACATTCTCGGCGCAGGCAAAGCCCTGGGTAGTGGAACGGTGGAGGGACGCGACCCGGATCTGCTGACGCACATGCGAGCAGGCACCGGCGTGACCATGCTCGCCGAAGGACAGTTGCTCATCCAACCAGTGTGGAATCGAGAGATCGGGGCCTGCATCGCCGTGATGGGTGTCAACGAACGTGTGTTGGGGCACGTCTACAACTTTACCGGTCCCGACTGTATCACGACACGACAGTACTACCAGATCATCGCCGATGTCCTGGGTGTTCCGCTACGTGCCGACACTATTTCCATTGCCGACTACCTCGCTCGCTGGCCCGAAAAGGCCCCCTTCGCCCGCCATCGTATCTATGATCTGCGCCATCTCGAATCGACCGTGGGCTACCGTCCGTATCACCGCGTTGAAAACGCCATCGTAGACTCCATCGGGTGGATGCAACAGACGGCGAACCGGACCTGATGGCGGGGGCATCCGGGTAAACAGTCCGCGTTCTTCCCGTGTCAGACGCTACAATGCACCGTAGGACTACGGATCAGAGAGCCCGCGATTCCTCCCCATCACAGGAGGCTACGCACCCTTGGCAACGTCACCCTCAGCATCACGACAGTCGCACGCTGGTGAACCATCGGCACCGGAAATTCCGCTCGAGACAACGGCCGATGGCACGGTTACGGGCTCATCTCCCGAAGGAGCCTCCGCAGCCGTTGCTCCAGAAACCACAACAGCCACCTTGACGGCGGGCGGGGCGATGACACTGCCCCCCGTTTCGCGGAGGAAGCTCGACACTTTTGGTGCTCTCGTGCGTCACCGCAACTTTCGCATCTACTGGTTCGGCGCGCTCGGCTCCAACATCGGCACCTGGATGCAGACCGTCGCGCAGGCATGGCTTGTCTACCAGTTGACCGGCTCCGCCGCCATGCTCGGTACGGTCGGCTTTGTGCAGGCTGTCCCGGCTATCTTTTTATCCCTCGTCGGCGGCGTGCTGGCAGACCGTGTGGAACGACGAACGCTGATGCTCGCCACCCAGACTGTGGCCATGTGGCTCGCGTTTCTTCTGGGTTTTCTCACGCTCATGCATAGGGTCCACATCGCGCATGTCATCGTCATCGCGTTCCTCGCGGGGATCGTGAACGCGCTGAATATGCCGGTGCGGCAGGGCATCATTTCCGACCTCGTGCCGCGGGAGGATCTTCAGAATGCCGTTGCCGTCAACTCGGCCCAGTTTCAGACAAGCCGCCTTCTCGGTCCCGCGCTGGCGGGTGTTGTGCTGGCAACGTTCGGCCCCGCCTGGTGCTTCCTGTTGAATGGCTTCAGCTTTCTGGCCGTCCTCGTCTCGCTGATGGTCCTGGACCTTCCAGCCCGAACAGGTGGCAAGCCGCGTGGCAGTATGCTCAGCCAGGCAAAGGCAGGCATTGTGTACGTCACCAGGCAACCGCCACTCGGTACGCTGATGCTCATCGCCGCCGTGCCTGCCATGTTCGGGATGCCATACAACACGCTCATGCCGATCTTTGCCGAGCGTATCCTGCATGTGGGAGCCCGTGGTCTCGGTCTGTTGATGAGCGCCGCCGGACTTGGCGCATTGCTGGGTGCGCTCCTGGTCGCCTCCCTCACAGGCTTCCACGCGCGTGGCAAACTGCAACTCACCTGCGCCGTCGTGTTTGGGCTCATGCTCGTGGCGTTTGGCATCAGTCACAATATGGTCGTTTCACTCATCCTGCTGGTCGTGGCGGGAGCAACGAGCATGACCTATGGATCGCTCAACCAGACCTTTATCCAGACACTCGCCGCCGACGAGATGCGCGGTCGTGTCCTGAGCGTCCTGACGCTGACAACGTTCGGCGTGATGCCTCTTGGCAATCTCATCGGGGGCCTGGCCGCACAACGCTTCGGCGCGCCATCCGTACTCATCGTCGGTGGTCTTGTCTGCTCCGTGTTTGCTGGGACCCTCATGGTCGCGGGATCGAGCGTCATGGATCTCGAATAGTGGGGGACACCCTACCCCGCTGGCAGTCCATGCCCGATGGGAACGCGTGCCCCGGTGCGTATACGGTGGTAGCGCCCGAAGTCGTCCTGTGCTAGCAATCGATCCGAAGCGATGACCGGACCATCCACACAGGCAAGGAGTTCGCCGACGGTACACTGTCCGCAGATGCCCACCGAACACTTGAAGTAGCGTTCGACGCTGAGTTGCGCGGGAATGTCGTGCTCGGCAGCGAGCGTTGCCAGTGCGACCAGCAACCCTTCAGGACCGCAGCCATAGATGCAGCCTGGTCGCTCCTCCACGAGCCATTCGGCCACGGCCACGCTTGCGAGCCCCGGTCGGCCATACGAACCGTCGTCGGTGGTGGCGATGATCGGGCATCCGGCTTCCTCGAACTGACGGACATACAGGAGATCATCCGCAATGCGTGCTCCCGTCACCATGCGTACCCGCCCTCCCGCCCGCATCACCCGACGGGCAAAAAAGAGGAGAGGCGCGACGCCGTACCCGCCGCCAGCCAGCAGCACGTTCTGTCCTTGCTGTGTGAAGGGCACGCCAAATGGGCCGCGAAATCCCACAGCGGCGCCAGGTTGAAGGGCGTGGAGCGCACGGGTAAACGCCCCCACCGCGGCCACCGTGATGGTGAGTGGATCGTCGTTCACCAGGCTGAACGGCTTTTCATCGATGCCGGGCAGCCAGAACATGCCGTACTGCCCCGGCCGCGCCTGGATACTCGCGTCGAACGTGAACGTCGCGACGCGGTAATTTTCTTGCTCGATGCGCGTCAGACGGATCGGACGTGGCGAGAGTTCGAATTCCCAATCGGTCGTTGGCGGGTTCGCCGTCTGCCAGCTGCTCACGCGTCTGCCCGCATCCAGCGTTGCGCGCAGCCACGGACGTCGGCGAGCGAGGCGTAGCCCCGCAGACACAGGAGTTCTTCAAGTTCCCGCGTGACGCGTTCAAAGACCTGGAGGCCCTGCTGTGCGATGGCCGAGCCAATGCCGACAGCAGTGGCGCCGGCCATCACCATTTGCATGGCATCAGCTCCACTGCCAACGCCACCCATCCCGATGACGGGAATGCTGACCGCCGAGCAAATGGAGTAGACGTGCCGCACCGCGAGCGGGAGAATCACCGGTCCCGACATGCCTCCCTCGCCGTGTGGAAAGACAGGCCGTCCGCTGGCCACGTCGATCACCATGCCCGGCCCCACGGTATTGATGGCGGAGATGGCGTCGGCACCCGCTGCTTCGACCGCCCGCGCGATGTGCCTGATGTCTGCTACATTCGGGGACAGCTTGATGATCACGGGCACCGAGCTCGACGCTTTCACCGCGCGGGTCACCTCCGCCGCGAGGTCTGCATCGGCGGAGAACATGCAGCCGAACTCCGCTTCAACGTTCGGGCACGAGATATTGACTTCGAGCAGATCCGGCCCCCCTTCGCAGACACGGGCCGCGACCTTCCCGAAGTTCGCGACGGTATCAGCAAAGACCGAAGCTATGACGGCGCGATCAGGCGACAACGTCTGTCGCAGACGGTGCAACACCTCGATTTCTTCATCGACCCCCGGATTCGACAGGCCGATAGAATTCAGCATCGCCGGTCCCGACTGGAGCACCGTCGGGTTGAGGTGGCCCAGCCGTGGTTGCAGACTACAGGACTTGGTCGTGACCGCCGCTGCCCCGGCGCGCGCCACACGGGCCATGAGCGCGTCCCCGGTGCCGAGGATGCCCGAGACAAGCACCGTAGGGTTTGCAAGCCGGACGCCACAGAGGTCAACCGTTAGGTCGATCATTGTGTAATGCCGGTGCGTTCGGACCACGTGGCGGGGTCTCGCTGCCAGTCGAGCACGATCTGCTGCTGGTCAGGAGCGAGGTAGCCATGTTCCGCCGCCACCCGTACGATGGTTGCAAAGTCGGTGAGAACCACGGGTGTGAGGTCTGCTTCTGCGAAGGCACGGTCAGCGCGTGGCATGCTGTAGGTACAGATGCCGAGGCAATGCGTCACCACGGCACCCGTATCCTCGCGCAGCGCCCGCACCGCATCAATGACGCTCCCACCAGTCGAGAACATGTCTTCGACCATGACCGCCCGCTGTCCCGACGTGATGCGGCCCTCGACCCGTTTGCCCCTGCCGTGCTCCTTTGCGCTGCCGCGGACATACACCATCGGGAGGTTCATACGCTCGGCCAGCCATGCGGCATGCGGAATACCGGCGGTCGCGGCACCAGCAATGACATCCACCGCGATGTGCTGACTGGTAAGCGCGGCTTCCAGCAACGACGACACCAGCCGCCGTTCTGCTACGGCTGAGCAGAGCAGCCGGTTGTCGGTATAGATGGGGCTACGCATTCCGGACGAAAATGTGAACGGCTGGGTCGGACGTAGTTCCACCGCGCCAATTCGCAACAGTACCTCGGCAACCTGATCGGCGGCGCTTGCTTCAGTCACCATATCTTCTTTCCGCACCCGCTCGGTGCCTGGACCAGCCATACCACCCGACGCACCCCATTCGCGATTCCGCGACCACCACGTATGATACCGTCCCATACGGTACGCGTCGTAGAGCATACGCAGGAGGCGCCATGAAGATCACGCGGATTGAAACGTTCCTCGTCAATCCTGACCATCGCAACCTCGTCTTCGTCAAGGTACATACCGACGAGGGGCTCCACGGAATTGGCGAAGCCTACTCGGCTGGCCACGACGACGCGACCGCCGCCGTCATCCACGACTTCGAGACCTGGCTGGTCGGTCGTGACCCGCGTGACATTGAGCAGTTGTGGCATCTCATGTACGCGGGGTCGCGCTTTCCCGGTGGCGTGGTGACGAACTCAGCCATCAGCGGCATCGAGCACGCGCTGTGGGACATCCTTGGGAAGAGCCTCAATCCTCCCGTCTGGCGATTGCTCGGTGGCAAGTTCCGTGACCGCATCCGCGTCTACCAGAACCCCGGTGGCAGCACCCCGGAGGCCATGGCAGACCGGGCACTTGCTTTGATCGAGCGCTATGGCTACACCGCGCTGAAAATCGGCCCACAACCACCAGAGAGCCACCTCTTGCCCACGAACGCGCTGATCAGGGAATCTGCACGGCGCCTCGAAACGCTGCGTCGGGCCGTGGGTGACGACATCGACATTGGCGTCGATCCCCATGCAAAGATCTTCGAGCCATCCACGGCCATCGCACTGGCGACTGAACTGGCGCCATTCCGGCCCATGTTCTACGAGGAGCCGATACGGCCAGAGAACATCGACGCGCTGGCCAAAGTGGCACAGCACGTCACCATTCCCATCGCCACCGGCGAGATGCTGTACACCAAGTTTCAGTTCAGGGAGCTCCTGACAAAGCAGGCGTGCGATATTGTGCAGCCCGACATCTGCTGCGCGGGCGGTATCCTCGAACTCCGCAAGATCGCGGCGATGGCGGAGGCACAGTACGTCACCGTCGCGCCACACAACCCGATGGGACCGGTAGCGACTGCCGTCAACGTTCATCTCTGTGCCAGCATCCCGAACTTCTTAGAGCTTATCCTGAAACCATTATGCGGCGTGGGTGACGGGGACAGCAGCGGCTGGTGAAGGAGCGGCGAGTTTGTGGAAGAGCAACTGAGCGCAGGCCAGATGGAGGAAGGCGAGGTAGTTTTCGACTTTCTTCTCCCACCGGATGAGCAAACGACGGGAGCGATGGAGCCAGCTATGCGTGCGTTCCACGACCCAGCGCCGTGCGGTCGAGCCTGGATGGAGGAGCTTGATGGCACGTTCTTCACCGCGACTGCGGATATGGGCCACATACCCCCGGGCTGCGACCTCCTGCCGCACCGCTGCATAGTCATACCCCGCATCCAGGCAGACGTGCTGTGGATCATCGTCGGTCGGCGCTGGCCGTGCCACCACCAGACCATCCAAGGTAGCAGCCAGCAGCTTCATATCGTGACGATTGGCACCATCCACGACGATGGCCAGAGGGATCCCTGCACCATCGGTGAGCACACTATCCTTGGTCCCCTGCTTGCCGCGATCGGTGGGATTGGGACCGGTCGCGGCGCCGCCGAAAGGGGCTTTGGTCATTACTCCATCCACCGACTGCCACCGCCAATCGATCCCCACCAACTCGTCATAGGCCGTCACCCCCGCCTGCCACACCTGCCGGAAGAACCCGGCACGCTCCCACTCTTGAAAGCGCGCGTGCACCGTCGAACTTGCTCCCAGCTCTTTGGGCAACGCATTCCACTGGATCCCGGTCCGCAGCACGTACACCATCGCAGCAAACGCTTGCCGGTCCGGCATCCGCGGCCGACCTCCCTTCGCATGCGAGGGCGCGGGCGGGATCAACGGCGCCACCCGCTCCCACAATGCATCACTCACCGCCCACGGTTCTGTTCGCGCCATCCTGCTCTCCTTCCTTGCTATACTCGCGTTGCTCAGTATAACAGGTTTCAGGATAAGCTCTTACACCGCCCACGCCACAGGCATAGCGTCACCTCCTGGAGCCGCCTCCCGGGGCGCCACACTCACGTTCTCTGAAAACCGGACTCGTCGTTTGGTTGATGATGGCACGTTTCGGTGGTGGGGCGCGGCCAGCGACTAAAGTCGCGCCTGACACGGCAAAGTCCGCCTTCGCGGACTCCCCGCGTGGTTCCATGGGGATGGCAAGCTTTTCATCTCTCGGGGTGCCCCCGCAGGGCATCGACGCTGCCCTGGACATGCAATCGATGGAACATCCGGACCCGTACGGGCATGAACACGCCGTGTAGCAGAAAGAACTGCTTGGCATAGTTATGCAGCCAATTGAACAGCCATCGTGTCATCGACATTGGGTGCTGCCGAGGACATCTCATATCGTTGTCGCAGTCGTTCAGCCTCGCGGCGCTGCTGTCGTGCCGCTGCCTTCCTATCGTAGCGGCACTTTTTGCGCAATGAGACCAGGCCCCCCGCGGCTTCCCGGTAGCATGTAATAACGACTGAAGATTCCCCGGGTGAAAGCACGAGCGTGGTTCCGATCAAGCGACGGAGTGTCGCCAGCCTGCGATCTTCCACCAGCATGTCCTTCGCACGGAGGCTGCAGAAACAGGCACCGGCAGCGCGGTGCTCCCAGCCATACGCCAGAACGTAGTTCAGATCCTCGGGCATCAGGTTTTGACGCCGAGCGCGAAGCGCTCCATGCAGCGTCGTGTGTACGCTCGTTTCGTACTCACCATATGTGTCCAACGTACTCCCCTTTCTCTCTCAGCCCCACGCGGCCGGATATCTCAATCCTCTCCTATACTACTCGTGTCATTTATCGGAAAGCGGACACTCCGTGCCGCGTGCAGCCCCAATGCTGCTCCCCACAGATATCTTTCGCCGCTCCGCAGGCATCCTTCACAGCGTCCCTGGCTTTCCTTCACTCGTTCCATGGTTCCGTTAAAGGGCCGGATGTGCGACATGCGTGTCCAATGGAAACACGTCCCACCGTGGTATCCGCGTCCCCCCGAGCCACCATCATGAATGACAGGCGCAGGCCGCCATGGCGACCGCCGTATCCACAGCCTTACGGGCCACCAACATAGATGCACATGGTCACATGTCATTTTGCGACCGCAGTACCCACGGCCCTGCGGACCACCACCGAGCATGAAAAGCAGCCCATTCCCGTGGAACCACGCGGGGAGTCCGCGAAGGCGGACTTTGCCGTGTCAGGCGCGACTTCAGTCGCTGGCCGCGCCCCACCACGGAAGCGTGGCACTATCAACCAATCGGTGATGGACTATTTTCAGAGCAGTTGCCGTACTTCTGCCATCCGACTGCAGTATCCGTGGCCATGCTGGCCACCACCGAGGATGAAAATCATGCTGTCCCTGTGAAACTATCCAGGGAGTCCGCGAAGGCGTATCTGTTCAATAAAGGGTGGCGAGGAGGGACCGAGGCAAGGTTGGCGCGGTGTATGCGGAAGAGTGGGTGGTGAAAGGCGAGACTGCGCAAGGACACGGGATGTTCGAT
>JAABUZ0100005104.1_pt1 | contig 17511 bp, 16 predicted proteins | sample 5562091 | NCBI WGS metagenome assembly JAABUZ01 (sample SAMN12813069, study PRJNA571459) | rock metagenome | isolation source: Antarctica rocks | place: Antarctica: Victoria Land, Linnaeus Terrace sud | collected 2015-12-21
GCGGGCGCTGCTCGCCGACGCGATCGTGTGGCTGAAGCCCGGCGGCCAGCTGGTGATCGGAGACATGATGTTCGGCCGCGGATCCAGTCAGGATGACCGCGAGATCATCACCGCCAAGCTGCGCGCGATGGTGGTGCACGGGCCGGCGGGCTGGTGGCGGATCCTCAAGAACGCGTTCCGCTTCGCCCTGCGCATCCAGGAGAAGACGCTGCCGGTGGCGGTGTGGGAGCGAATCGTCGGCGAGGCCGGCTTCGCCGAGGTTCACACCACTCGGATCGTGCAGGAAGCGTGTGTGCTGTCGGCGGTCCGCCCGCCCGTGGTGCCGGCGCCGGTCGGGCCTCGTGGGTCGCACTCGGCGCCGCGGGCAGCCGAGCCCACCGCTCCCGCGGCCTGACCGGCGAGGCGCTACGCGGCGCGGCGCGACCCCCGCATGGCGACGGACCGACGGACTTCTCAGCCGGGCAGCCAACCGTCGCGGTAAGGGACCACGGCGTCGGGCGCCAGGCCCGCGTAGGCCTCGTCCGGACTGCGGGTGGTGTGCGGCGCCGCGGCGTTGTGGCGCTGGGCGAGCTCGGTCGCCGGATAGACGACGTCGTCCTTGAGGCGGGTCCCGACCGCCAGGACCGCGCATGGCGCTTGTCCCGCGCCGATGAATACGTGCTCGGTCCAGGCCGGGCAGTGCACGAAGTCCCAGGCGTGAAGCGTGCGCTCCTCGCCGTCGATCAGCAGCACGCACTCGCCGGAGAGGACGAGGAAATCCTCCTGTTCGTCCTCGCCGTGATACCAGCAGGCGGGCTGGCCGGGAGCGAGCACGCCGATGTTGATCCCGACGCTCGGAAACCGTGTGTCGCCCTCAAAGCGCGTGTAGGCGCCGAAGTGGCCCTCCAGCCGCGTCGCCTCGCGGGCGTTGAGCACGAACCACCCCTCACCGGCGGGCCGGCGCCCTCCCGCGGGCTGAGGTTCCAGGGGCGCCTCGGGCACGGGCTCAGGCGCCGCGGGCCTCAAACGCGCTGATGGCCGCGTTCAGCGTCGGGCTGGGACGCATCGCCTCCGTGGCGCGCTCGGGGTCCGGCCGGTAGTAGCCGCCGATCTCCACCGGGGATCCCTGCACGGCGGCCAGCTCGGACACGATCGCCTGCTCGCCGTCGGCGAGGGCCTGGGCGAGCGGCGTGAAGCGCTGGGCCAGCGCGGGATCGGCGTCCTGGCCGGCCAGCTCCTGGGCCCAGTAGAGCGCAAGGTAGAAGTGGCTGCCGCGATTGTCGAGCTCGCCGGCCTTGCGCGAAGGCGACCGGTTGTCCTCCAGCAGCCGGCCGGTGGCCCGGTCCAGCGCCGCCGCGAGCACCTGGGCACGGGTGTTGTGAGTCTTCTCGGCGAGCATCTCCAGCGAGACGGCGAGCGCGAGGAACTCGCCGAGCGAGTCCCAGCGCAGGTGGTTCTCACGGGTGAACTGCTGCACGTGCTTGGGCGCCGAGCCGCCGGCACCGGTCTCGAACAGGCCGCCGCCGTTCATCAGCGGCACGATCGAGAGCATCTTGGCGCTCGTCCCGAGCTCGAGGATCGGGAACAGGTCGGTCAGGTAGTCGCGCAGGACGTTGCCGGTGACCGAGATCGTGTCCTCACCGTTGCGTGCGCGCTGGAGCGTGAACCGGGTCGCCCGCGTCACGTCCATGATCTCGATCTGCAGGCCGTCGGTCGCCAGTTGCCCCAGGGCCGGGCGGACCTTGGCCAGCAGCTCGGCGTCGTGGGGCCGGGTCTCGTCGAGCCAGAACACCGCCGGGGCGCCGGTGGCGCGGGCGCGAGCGACGGCGAGCCGGACCCAGTCCTGGATCGGCGCGTCCTTGGTCTGGCACATCCGCCACACGTCCCCGGGCTCGACGTCGTGCTGCAGCAGGGTGGCTCCGGCCTCGTCGACGACGCGAACACGGCCGGACGCGGCGATCTCGAAGGTCTTGTCATGCGAGCCGTACTCCTCGGCCTTCTGGGCCATCAGCCCGACGTTCGGGGTGGTGCCCATCGTCGCGGGATCAAACGCACCGTGCTCGCGGCAGTCGGCGATGGTCTCGGCGTAGAGCGGCGCGTAGGAGTGATCGGGGATCACGAACTTGGTGTCCTGCTGGGTCCCCTCGGCGTTCCACATCTGGCCCGAGGCGCGGATCGCGGCCGGAATCGAGGCATCGATGATCACGTCGGACGGAACGTGCAGGTTGGTGACCCCACGGTCGGAGTCGACCATCGCCAGCGCCGGGCCATCGCGGTAGGCCGCAGCGATCGCCTCGCGGATCTGCTCGGCGACCGGGCTCTCGATCTTGCCCAGAGCGCTCTCCAGGGCCGCCAGACCGTTGTCGGCGCTGACCCCGAGCAGGCGCAGGTCCTCGGCGTGCGCTCCGAACACGAACGGGAAGAAGGCGCGAACCGCGTGTCCGAAGATGATCGGATCGGACACCTTCATCATCGTCGCCTTGAGATGCACGCTGAACAGGACGCCCTGCTCGCGGGCCTGCGCCACCTGCTCGGCGAGGAAACGCTGGAGCGCCGTCCGGCGCATGACCGCGGCGTCGAGCACCTCGCCGGCGAGCACGGGGATGGGTCCTCTGAGCACCGTCACCGCCCCGTCGGGCGTGACGTGCTCGATCCGCACGGCGTCATCGGCCGTGAGCGTCACCGAGGCCTCGGTGGCGCGAAAGTCACCCTCGGACATCGTGCTGACGTGCGAGCGCGACTGCGGGGACCATTCGCCCATCGCATGGGGGTGGTTGCGGGCGAAGTTCTTGACCGCGGCCGGCGCCCGGCGATCGGAGTTGCCCTCGCGCAGCACCGGATTGACCGCGCTGCCCTTGACGCGGTCATAGCGGGCGCGGAGCTCGCGCTGCTCGTCGTCGGCGGGGTCATCCGGGTAGCCGGGGAGCGGATAGCCGGCCGCCCGCAGCTCGGCGATCGCGGCCTTCAGCTGAGGCGTCGAGGCGCTGATGTTGGGCAGCTTGATGATGTTGGCCGCGGGTGTGGTGGCCAGCTCACCGAGCTCGGCCAGCGCGTCGGTGAGCTGCTGCTCGTCGCTGAGGCGGTCGGGGAACTGGGCGAGGATCCGGCCCGCCAGCGAGATGTCGCGTGGCTGCACGTCGACTCCGGCAGCGCCGGCGAAGGCGCGGATGATCGGCAGCAGCGACCAGGTGGCCAGTGCGGGCGCCTCGTCGGTCTGCGTATAGACGATCCGGGTCATCACGTCGGCCACGGGCTCACCCCTCGATCTTCCAGCTGCCGTCGCTCTGCTTGCGCAGCCGCGTCGGCGTCGATTTCACGCTCAGAAACCCGCTCAGCGAGCCGTGACTGCTGACGATGTCCGTGGCCTTGATCGTCGCCTCGCGTCCGCTGACGGCGACGTGCTTGACCCGCACGCTGGCCAGCGCCGCCTTCTGGGCCGAGGTCAGGTGGGCGCTGACCAGGGCGACCACCTTCGCGCAGCTCGAGCCGGGAACGGCGGCGGCCAGCGAGCGCTGGCCGGCCGGTGTGGCCAGGGCGCAGATGGTCGCGCCGTCACCCGTGGCCAGGGCGTGAAAGGCTCGGGTGAGCGTCTTCGCGGCTTGCGAGCCGTCGGCGGTGTTGACGGCGCTGGCGCCGCCGCAGGCGGCGAGCAGGAGGCTGAGCGTGAGGACGGCGCCGAGGCCGCGCAGGGTGGACACGCGGCGACCTTACCCTATGTTCGGCCGCATGATCCGCTGGGAAAGGACGCTGATGACAGACCGCCCGCCGTTGCCGCCGTTCACCCGCCAGACCGCCGCCGAGAAGGTGCAGGCGGCGGAGAACGCCTGGAATACGCGTGATCCCGAGAAGGTCTCGCTCGCCTACAGCGAGGACTCGGTGTGGCGCAACCGCGACCAGTTCCTCAGCGGCCGCGCCGAGATCGTCACGTTCCTGACCGCCAAATGGGAGCGCGAGCGTGACTACGCGTTGCGCAAGTCGCTTTGGTGCTTCGAGCAGGACCTGATCGCCGTGCGCTTCCAGTACGAGTGCTGCGACCTGTCGGGCCAGTGTTGGCGCAGCTACGGTAACGAGCTCTGGCGCTTTGATGCCCACGGGCTGATGACCCGGCGCGAGGCGAGCATCAACGATCTCGTGATCGACGAGAGCGAGCGGCGGATCTTCGGAGCCCGTGCGGAGTCCGATGCGGGAAGCGAGATCTCCCTGCGATGACTCGGCCTGCCGTCATCGAGATCAACCTGTACACCGACCCGGCATGCCCGTTCGCGTTCTCGGCCGAGCCAGTCCGGCAGCGGCTGCGCTGGCTGTTCGGTGACGCGCTGGCGTGGCGACCCCGGATGATTGTGCTGACCCTCGAGGACGGGGAGGCCGAGAAGCTGGCGCAGGGCGCTCCGGGTCTGCAGCGGCGCTATGGCATGCCGATCGAGCCCGGTCCCTACCCGCGCCCGGCCTCATCGGAGCCGGCCTGCCGCGCCGTCGTCGCCGCGCGCCGTCGCGCACCGGCGGCGGCCGAGGCGCTGTTGCGCGCGCTGCGCGTGCAAACGATGGCCGGCGGGCTGCTCGACGACCCCGCGCTGATCGCCGCCGCGGCAAATGACGCAGGCCTGGACCCCCGGGAGCTGCGGGACTGGTGCGCCGAGCCCGAGACCGAGACCGAGCTGGCGGCCGACATCGCGGCGTCCCGTGCGCCGACGCCCGCCGCTCGGGCGCTTGACCACAAGCTCGGGGGGCCGGAGCACGAGCGCCGGTATACGGCACCCAGCTACGAGCTGCGACGCTCAGACGGCACCGCCGCGGCCTGCGTCCCGGGCTTTAATCCCGCGGCCGTATACGAGACCGTGATCGCCAACCTTGCCCCCGAACTGCCGCGCGCCGCGCCGCCGGATTCGGTGAGCGAGCTGCTGAACTGGGCGGCGGCACCCCTGGCCACCGCCGAGGTGCTGGAGATCATGGACGCCGATGCGGTGACGGTCCGCTCGCAACTAGCCGCCGGCGCGAGCCCAATCCCCGCCGGAGCGGAGTTCTACTGGGTTTCCAACCGTTGAGTCCGCGCGTACGATGAACGGATGGATCGGCGGATCGTCTACGTCTCGCGGCTGACCCGGCTGCCCCTGCTCGGATCCGACGGTAACGAGGTCGGACGGGTGGTCGACGCGGTCGTGGATCTCGGGTCAAAGCCCCCCCGGATCAACGGGGTGGTGGTCGCCGTGCAGCGCCGGCGCGTGTTCATCGGGATCGGGCGGATCGGCGAGATCGGCGCCGAGGGCGCCCGGCTGCGCCGGGGGTCGGTCAACCTGCGCCAGTTCCAGCTGCGCGAGGGCGAACGGCTGCTCGCCGGGGAGATCGTCGGGGTGCGGCTGAAGGGCGCCCGGGTCGTCGACGTCGGCCTCACCCCCGCCCCCGAGCCGCTCGCCTGGGAGATCGCGACCGTGGCGCTGGCCAGCCGACGGGTCCCGGGCCTGCGCCGCGCGCCGCAGATCCTGGACTGGTCAGAGGCCGGCGAGCTGTTCGCATCCGATCGCCCGCTCGACCGCCAGGCGGCCGAGCTCGGTGGCCTGCATCCAACTGAAATGGCGGGCGCGATCCGGCGCCTGCCGCTCAGCCGCCGGCGGATCCTGGCCGGCGAGCTCGAGGACGAACGGCTCGCCGACCTGCTCGAGGAGCTCTCCGAGGACGAGCAGGTGCGGCTCGTCGAGGGCCTTGACCCGACGCGGCTGGCCCGGGTGCTGGACGAGATGGAGGCCGACGACGCCGCGGACCTGCTCGGGGAGTTCTCCGACACCCGCCGCGCCGAGCTGCTGCAGGCGATGGATCCCGACGAGGCCGAGCCGGTGCGGCGGCTGCTCACCTACGAGCACGACACCGCCGGGGGCCTGATGACCCCGGAACCGATCATCCTCGCCCCGACCGCCACCGTCGCCGAGGCGCTGGCCCGCGTCCGCGATCCCGAGCTGCCGGTCCCGCTCGCCGCCGCTGTCTATGTCTGCCGCCCGCCGCTTGAGACCCCGACCGGTCGCTACGTCGGCAACGTCGGTATCCAGCGGCTGCTGCGCGAGAACCCCTCAAAGCCGCTGGGCCGCTGCGTGGAGGAGGACGTCGAGCCGGTCAACGTGGCCGCCAGCGATCGTGACGTCGCCGTCCGGCTGGCCGCCTACGACGTCGTCTCGCTGGGGGTCGTGGACGACTCGGGACGGCTCGTCGGCGCGGTGACGATCGATGACGTGCTCGACCACCTGCTGCCCTCCAACTGGCGCGTCACGCTGAGCGGGGCCCGCTGACCATGGCCCGCCACGACGACCTCAGCACCCCCCGAGGCACCCCGGGCGCGCCCTCGGTGGATCCGGACGCCTTCGGCCGTCTCGCCGAACAGCTGGCGCGCTTCTTGGGCACCGGGCGCTATCTCGTCGGCCAGACCCTGGTCGTGATCCTGTGGATCATCCTCAACGTTGTCGGGATCATCCGCCACTGGGATCCCTACCCGTTCATCCTGCTCAACCTCGGCTTCTCCACCCAGGCCGCCTACGCCGCCCCGCTGATCCTGCTGGCCCAGAACCGCCAGGCCGATCGCGACCGGTACGAGATCGAGCGCGACCGCGAGGTCAACGCCCGCTCGCTGGCGGAGACCGAGTTCCTGGCCCGGGAGATCGCCGCGGTCCGGCTCGCGGTCGATCGCAAGGCCGACCGCGACGACATCATCGAGCCACTCGAGCGGCTGGCCGCCCTGATCGAGGGCCACGAGGCCTCCGCAGGCCTCATCTCCGAGCCCGGGGCCGATTCCGGGGAGTGATCGCTGTACCGGCTCGCTACGGTGTGAGGCATGCTCGGCCTGCCGGACAGCGTGACCGCCCTGCTGTTCGATCTCGACGGTGTGCTCACCCAGACCGCGAAGGTTCACGACAGAGCGTGGAAGCAGACCTTCGACGCCTACCTCAAGCGGCGTGACGGCGATGGTTTCACGCCCTTTGACGCCGGCGCCGACTACGACGAGTACGTCGACGGCCTGCCCCGCTACGACGGAGTGCGCAACTTCCTGAAGTCCCGCGGCATCGAGCTGCCCGAGGGCGACCCCTCCGATCCGCCGAGTGCCGAGACGATCTGCGGGATCGGCAACCGCAAGAACGAGCTCGTGCTCGAGATGATCAAGCACGACGGCGTGCAGCCCTACGAGGGCTCGGTGCGCTTCGTCAAGGCCGCCCGCGAGGCCGGGCTGCGCCGCGCGGTGGTGTCCTCGAGCGCCAACTGCCGCGACGTGCTGATCGCCGCCGGGATCGAGGATCTATTCGAGGCTCGCGTCGACGGAGCGACCGCCGAGGAGCAGCATCTGAAGGGCAAGCCCCATCCCGACACGTTCCTGGCCGGGGCCAGGGCGCTCGGCGTCGCCGCCGAGCACGCCGCGGTGTTCGAGGACGCCCTGGCCGGGGTGCAGGCTGGACGCGACGGCAAGTTCGGCTACGTGGTCGGTGTCGACCGCGTCGGGCAGGCCGATGCGCTGCGCGCGCACGGCGCGAGCGTCGTCGTCTCAGACCTCGCCGAGCTGCTGACCGGCTCGTGATCCAGCACCCGGCCTTTCCGGTCGAGCCGTGGACGATCCGCGAGACCGAGCTGCATCTCGACGCGCTGGCCGAGACCGAGTCGGTGTTCGCGCTGTCCAACGGGCACGTCGGCCTGCGCGGCAATCTCGATGAGGGAGAGCCCTACGGGCTGCCCGGCACCTACCTCGGCGGGTTCTTCGAGACTCGGCCCCTCCCCTACGCCGAGGCCGGCTACGGCTACCCGGAGGACGGCCAGACCGTCGTCAACGTCACCAACGGCAAGATCATCCGGCTGCTCGTCGAGGATGAGCCGTTCGATCTGCGCTACGGCACGCTCGTCTCCCATGAGCGGGTGCTCGACCTGCGCGCGGGAACGCTGAGCCGTCGCGTCGAATGGATCTCACCGACCGGCCGGCGCATCCGCGTGCGCTCGACACGGCTAGTCTCGCTGACCCAGCGGGCGGTGGCGGCGATCGAGTACGCGGTCGAAGCCGTCGACGAGGCGTTTCCCGTCGTCGTGCAGTCCGAGCTGGTCGCCAACGAGGCCGCGCCCGCGGCCAGCCGGGATCCCCGCGCCGCGGCAGCGCTTGCCGCCCCGCTGGTCGGCGAGGAGTTCAAGCACCGTGACGGCGGCGGCATCCTCGTACACCGCACGCGGCAATCCGGACTGCGGATGGCGGCAGCGATGGATCATCTCGTGCAGGGGTCGGACGGCCTGCACAGCAGCGCCGAGTCCTATGAGGACGTCGTCCGCTTCATGGTCACAGCCGATCTCGCCCCCGGGCAACCCCTGCGGATCATCAAGCTGCTCGGCTACGGATGGTCCGCACAGCGCACGGTGCCCGCTCTCCACGATCAGGTCTCCGCCGCCGTTGCGGCCGCCAAGCACCGCGGCTGGGACGGTCTGCTGGCCGACCAGCGCGCCTACCTGGACGAGTTCTGGGCCCGCTCCGACGTGGAGCTCGACGGTGACGCCGAGCTGCAGCAGGCGATCCGCTTCGCGCTCTTTCACACTCTGCAGGCGGGCGCGCGAGGTGAGCAGCGCGCGATCGCCGCCAAGGGCCTGACCGGTCCGGGATACGACGGGCACACCTTCTGGGACACCGAGAGCTTCGTGCTGCCGGTGCTCACCTACACCGCCCCGCGGGCGGCCGCCGACGCGCTGCGCTGGCGTCAGCAGACACTGGACATGGCCCGCGAGCGCGCCCGCACGCTCGGGCTGCGCGGCGCCGCCTTCCCCTGGCGGACGATCCAGGGGCAGGAGTGCTCGAGCTACTGGCCGGCCGGCACCGCCGCGTTTCACATCAACGCGGACATCGCCGCCGCGGTGTCGCGCTACCTGGCGGTGACCGGCGACGAGCAGTTCGCCCGCGAGACCGCGGTGCCGCTGCTGGTCGAGACCGCTCGCCTCTGGCGCTCACTGGGCCATCACGATCCGGCCGGGAACTTCCGCATCGACGGCGTCACCGGGCCCGATGAGTACAGCGCGATCGCTGACAACAACGTCTACACCAACCTGATGGCGCAGCGCAACCTGCGGGCCGGCGCCGATGTTGCCGAGCGCCATCCCGAGCAGGCCGCCGCCCTCGGTGTCGACGACGAGGAGCAGGCGAGCTGGCGCGACGCCGCGAACGCGATGGTGATCGTGTACGACGAGACGCTCGGGGTCCATCCCCAGTCCGAGCGCTTCACCGCCCATCAGGTTTGGAACTTCGCCGACACCGGTCCCGAGGACTACCCGCTGCTGCTGCACGTTCCGTACTTCGAGCTCTATCGCAAGCAGGTGGTCAAGCAGGCCGACCTCGTGCTTGCGCTGTACAGCTGCGGGGACGCCTTCACGCCGGAGCAGAAGGCGCGCAACTTCGCCTACTACGAGCCGCTGACCGTCCGCGACTCGTCGCTGTCGGCCTGCACCCAGTCCGTGGTGGCAGCCGAGGTCGGCCATCTCGACCTCGCCTACGACTACTTCGCCGAGGCGGCGCTGATGGACCTCGGCGATCTCGAGCACAACACCGCCGACGGGATCCACATCGCCTCGGTGGCGGGGACCTGGATCGCCGCCGTGGCCGGCTTCGGGGGCTTTCGCGATCACGGCGGCCGGCTCACCTTCGTCCCGCGGCTCCCCGGCGCCCTGACCCGGCTGGCCTTCCGGCTCATGGTGCACGGCGCGAGCCTGCACGTCGAGGTCGACCACGAGCAGGCCACCTACTCGTTGCTCGACGGCGAGCCGATCGAGCTGCACCATCACGGGGAGGCGGTGACCGTCAACGGCGACGGCCCGCAGTCGCGGCCGATTCCGCGCATCGACCCGCCGCCGGCCCCGCGCCAGCCGCCTCACCGCCAGCCGACCCGGCGCCGGGCTGCCCGCTGACGCCGTCCGAGGCACCGCCCTGAGCCCTCTTTGCTTAGCCGCCTAGGCCCTTGAGCTCGCCCCAGCGCTCCCGTGCGCGAATCACCAGCAGGGCGATCTCCCGCAGCTCGTCGCCCTGCTCGACGAACGCGGGCAGCGTCATCGCCACCTGCAGCCCGTCCTCGCGCATCAGCGTGATGCGGTGCTCACGGGTGTCCTCGTCGCGCTCAAACGGCAGGTATGACCAGCCGTCGGCGCCGGTGACGGGCGTCCTGCCCTGATCGCCGCCGGTGAGCGGCGTCCTGCCCCGATCGCCGCCGGCCCTGGCCTGCTCCTGACCGTCGCCGGCCCCCGTCTCGCCCTGATCGTCCGCCGAGAACATCGCTAGCCCCCCGTCCCGTTGCCGCCGGTGCCGTGTCCGTCAGAGGCCGCGCCCGGCCCCGGCGGCTGTCCGTCGGCGGCGGCGGCCGGCGTCTGCGCCCGGTTCTGGACGAACTGGAAGCCGAAGCGGCCCTTCACGCACAGGTTGCCGCGGGTGATCGGATGATCCAGCGGAGAGGTGACCTTGACGATCTCGTTGTCCTGCTCGTGGAGCTCCAGGCTGCAACCCACCCCGCAGTAGGTGCAGATCGTGGTCGTCTTGCGCTGACGGCTCTCATCCCACGTGCCGGCCTGGCGATGGTCAAACTCGCTCTTGAACATCAGCGCCCCGGTCGGGCACACCGCGATGCAGTTGCCGCAGTAGACGCACGCGGAGTCGGGCAGCGGATTTGCGAACTCGGTCGCGATCCGCGCGTCGAAACCGCGGCCGGCGACGGCGATCGCGAACGTGTTCTGCCAGTCCGTCCCGCAGCCCTCGACGCACTTGTAGCAGAGGATGCACTTGGCGTAGTCACGCACGTAGAGCTCGTTGTCGAGCTTGGGCGGCTGAGCGACGGTGGCGGCGTGGCTGCCGTCAGGCACCTCGTGGTGCCCGGTGCGAAGCTGGTCGCGCTCGCCCTCGGCAAACGGCGGCGCCGGCGGCCCGTAGCGCTCCGGCCGGGCGCCGTACTCGTCGAGCCAGCGCTCGACGTTGGGCGTCGTTGACATGTCGACCGAGGAGGCCAGGAACTCGAGCACCATCTTGCGGCTGTGGCGGACGCGCTCGGAGTGCGTCTCGACCTCCATCCCCTCCTCGACCTTGCGCGCGCACGATGGCACCAGCACCCGGGAGCCCTTGACCTCGACCACGCACACCCGGCACGCGTTGACCGGAGTCAGCGTCCGCTCCCAGCACAGCGTCGGGATCTCGATCTCCTCACGCTGGGCGACCTGCAGGATCGTCATCCCCTCGCGGGCCGGCACCGTCTCACCGTTGAGGACGATCTCCACCGCCCGTGGCGGCGCGGAAATCTGAGCCCGGCTCATCCTTCACCTCCCATCCGAGAAGACATTCAGTTTCACCAGCGCCGACTCGATCGCATCGGCTGCGGTCTGTCCCAGACCGCAGATCGAAGCGTCCCGCATCGTCGCCGTGATCTCGTCCAGCAACGCATGCTCATCCGCTACTGAGCCCCGTGGCCGTCCGTTGGCCAGCCTGGCCAACGACTCCTCCTGGCGCACGGTGCCGACCCGGCAGGGCACGCACTGACCGCAGGACTCGTCGCGGAAGAAGGCGGCGATACGCCGCAGGATCGCCGGCAGGTCGACGCTGTCGTCGACGACCATCACCACCCCGGATCCCATCGTCGTCCCCGCCTCGCGCGTGGCCTCGAACGACAGCTCGACGTCGAGCTCGTCCGGGGTCATGAACCGTCCCGCGGCGCCCCCCAGCAGCACGGTGCGCAGCGGGCGACCGTCGAGCACGCCGCCGGCCATCATCAGCAGTTCGCGCAGGCTGATACCCATCGGGGCCTCGTACAGCCCCGGTTTCGCGACCCGGCCCGAGAGGCAGAACAGCCGCGTGCCGGTCGATGCGGAAGTGCCGATCTCGGCATAGCTCAAGCCGCCTTGCACGACGATGTCCAGGACGTTGATCAGCGTCTCGACGTTGTTGACGACCGTCGGGCGCCGGAACAGGCCCGAGTCCACCGGGAACGGCGGCTTGTTGCGCGGTTCCCCCCGGTAGCCCTCGATCGAGTTGAACAGGGCGGTTTCCTCACCGCAGATGTAGGCGCCGGCCCCCTTGCGCAATTCGATGTCGAAGTTGCACTCGGTGCCGAGGATCCCCTGACCCAGGTAGCCGCGGGTCCGCGCCTGGACGATCGCCTCGACCAGCCGGTCCCACGCCACCGGGTACTCCCCGCGCAGGTACAGGTAACCGCGCTCGCAACCGGTGGTAAAGCCGGCGACGGTCATCGCCTCGATCACGGCGAACGGATCCTGCTCCAGGATGACCCGATCCTTGAACGTGCCCGGCTCGGATTCATCGGCGTTGCAGACCAGGAAATGGGGCCGCCGGGGGTTGCGGGCCACCGCCTCCCACTTGCGCGCGGTGGGGAAGGCGGCACCGCCGCGACCCAGGAGCTTGGCGTCGGCGACCTCGCGCAGCACGCCGGCCGGCCCGAGATCGAACGCCGCCCGCAGCGCGCCGTAGCCCCCGTGCGACCGGTAGCTGTCGAGGCTGCCCGGGTCCGCGTGGCCGATCCGGCGCAAGAGACGTAGCCCGCTCTCGCTCTGGCCGGCCTGGGGCACGGCCGGCGGGGGTGGCTGAGGAACCTCCCCGCCCGCCATCACCGCCGTCAACTCGTCGGCCGCCGCCGGCGCCAGCGAGTCCTCCCGGGGCTCCTCGCCGGCGACCGTGATCAGCGTGGCAGGGGCCCGCTCGCACAGGCCCAGGCAGGGGCTCTCCAGCCAGATCGCGTTGCCGTTGCCCCGGTGCGCGCCCGGCGGACCGACCCGCTGCTCCAGCTCGGAGCACAGCGCTGGCGCGCCGCCGGCCAGGCAGGCCACGTCCGTGCAGACGTGGGCCACCACCGGCGGCTGGGGCTGGAGCGAGAACAGCGCATAGAAGGTGGCGACGCCGTGGGCCTCGGCAGGGGGAATCGTCAGGCGCCGGCAGATGTAGTCAAGCGCCCCGGGGCTGATCCAGCCCGCCCGGGCCTGGACGGCATGCAGGGCGGGGAGCAACAGGTGTCGCTGATCGCGCGCCGCGTGCCCGCCCTTGGCCACATGCGCGCCGCGGTCGATGCTGACGCTGTCGGTGGCGCCCTCCCAGCTGGTTCCGGGCGGCCCCAGTAGCGCGTCGATCACGGCTCGCTCGCCATCGCTGGGGGCGACGTCGTGCAGGACGATGTCCATCAGCCGGCTCCGGCTTGCGACGCGGTGGCGGCCTGGGCCTCCTGCGCGTCGTCGTCGGTCAATGGCTCCACCCGGATGGCACTCGCCTTGAACTCCGCGGTGCCGGATTTGGGGTCGGTGGCGTTGATGGTCAGGACATTCGTCTCCACGTCGTCGGGGAAGTGCATGGTCATGAAGGCCAGCCCGCGCCGCAACGAGCGCTGGATGCGGACCGGGGCGGTGATGGATCCACGCCGGGAGCTGATCCGCGCGCGCTGCCCGTCGCTCAAGCCCAGCTGCTCGGCGTCAGCCGCCGACAGCTCGAGCTCCTCGGGGCGGCGCAGCGGCGAGCTGTAACCCCCCGTCTGGACTCCGGTGTTGAAGGAGTCAAGCCGCCGTCCGGTGGTCAGCAGCAGCGGGAACTCGTCGGAGAGCTCGTCGACCGGGGGATCGTCCTCGACCACGTGAAACGAGACCGGGTCGCGCTCGTAGGGGTCATCCCAGAGCCATCCGTGCAAAAACGATTGACCCTCGTGCTGCTCGTCCCAGCACGGCCACTGGATGCCTCCGAGCTCCTCCAGCCGTGCGTAGCTCATGCCGGCGTGGTTGGGCGCCAGCGAGCGCAGCTCGTTCCACACGTCCTCCGGCGACTGCTGGCCCCACTCTTGCCCGAGCCGGCGCGCCAGGTCGAACATGATCTCCAGATCGTCGCGGGCCTGACCCGGCGGCGTGAGGGCCGCCCGCACACGCTGCACCCGACGCTCGGAGTTGGTGACCGTCCCCTCCGACTCACACCAGCTCGCCGACGCCGGCAGCACGACGTCAGCCAGCTCGGCCGTCTTGGTCAGGAAGATGTCCTGCACGACGAGATGGTCCAGGCTCTCGAGCAGCTCCCGCACGTGAGCGGAGTCGGCATCTGACTGCACGGGGTTCTCCCCCAGGACGTAGAGCGTGGTCAGCTCGCCGCGCCCGATCGCATCGAGCATCTCGGTCATGTGCCAGCCGTGCTCGGCCCTGATCGGGGCGCCCCAGACGCGTTCGAAGCGAGCACGTGCCTCATCGTCCTTCTGCATATCCTGAAAGCCCGGGAGCCGATTGGGAATCGCCCCCATGTCGCCGCCGCCCTGCACGTTGTTCTGGCCGCGCAGCGGGTTGATCCCGGATCCGTAGCGGCCGACATGGCCGCAGAGCAGCGCCAGGTTGATCAGCGCGAGCACGTTATCGACCGCGTTGTGGTGCTCGGTGATGCCCAGCGTCCAGCAGATCTGGGCCCGGTCAGCCCGGGCGTAGGTGTGGGCGACGTCCCGGATCACCTCGCCCGGCACCCCGGTGACCTGCTCGGCATGATCCAGGGTGTAGCGCTCCACCCCGGCGGCGAAGGTGTCGAAGCCGGTGGTCGCTCGTCCGATGAATTCTCGGTTGGCCAGACCGGCATGGATGATCTCGCGCGCCATCGCGTTGGCCAGCGCAATGTCTGACCCGACGTTGAGCCCGAGCCAGGTATCGGCCCACTGGGCCGAGGTTGTGCGGCGGGGATCGATGACGTGCAGCGTCGCGCCGGCGTGCACCGCCTTGAGCACGTGGTGAAAGAAGATGGGATGGGCTTCGCGGGCGTTGGAGCCCCACAGCAGGATCACGTCGGTGTCCTGCACCTCCCGATATGAGCTGGTGCCACCACCAGCCCCGAACACCGTCGCCAGACCGACGACGCTAGGAGCGTGTCAAGTTCGGTTACACGAGTCGATGTTGTTGGTGCCGATCGCCAGGCGGGTGAACTTCTGCGCGATGAAGTTGACCTCGTTGGTCGCTTTGGAACAGCTGAACATCCCGAACGTGTCCGGACCGTGTCGATTGACCGCGGCGCGAAATCCATCGGCGGCCCGGTCGAGCGCCTCGCTCCAGGTGGCTGTCCGCAGCTCGCCGTTCTCACGGATCAGCGGCTCTGTCAGGCGGGTGTATTTCATGAGACCATCCTTTCAAATTGGTGGCGCCCCGGCGACGGCTCCTTTGAGCCTGGGGTTCGATGCGGTGGGCGCGCCATCTTCAGGCAACCTTCAGCGTCTCGGCGAGAAGACCGCAGGAGGCCCCGACGGCGCGCAGGGACGGCACGTCGACGCGGGTCATGTCGGCCAGCTCGATCACGGCGTCGATGATCGGCCCGCGCTCCAGTTGCTTGCCCGCCAGGAGATCCTGCAACGTCGAAGTGCGGTGCTCACCGACCTTTTCGGCACCGGCCATCCGCTGCGCCACCGACACCTCCGGCGAGGCTCCGACGGCTCGGGCGACGGCCAGCGCCTCGTTCATTATCGCCACGAGCAGCTGCCGGGTGGGCTGATGGCGGCACATCGCGCCGATCGTCGCGCGCGTGAGTACGCTGACCGGATTCAGGGCAACGTTGCCGATCAGCTTGACCCACAGCTGATTGCGCAGCTCGGTCGTCTCCACCGGGCACTTCAGCCCCCCGGCGACCATCGCCTCGCTGAAGCGCCGGCAGCGCTCTGACTGCGAGCCGTCCGGCTCGCCGATCGTGAACCGAGTGCCCTCAAGGTGGCGGACGACTCCGGGAGCCTCGAGCTCGGTGCCGGCGAAGACCACGCAGCCGATCGCCCGATGCGGTGGGATCACGGCACTCACCACCCCAGCTGGATCCACCGACTGGATCCGGCGAGCGGCAAAGGGACCGTCAACGCCGTGGAAGTACCACCACGGGATCCCGTTCTGGGCCGCCACCACCGCCGTGTCATCATGCAGCAGCGGCCCCAGGAGCGGGCCGGCATCGGCGTAGCAGTTGGCCTTCAGCCCGAGGAACACGAAGTCTACGGGACCGACCTCGGTCGGATCATCGGTGGCCGGCGGATGGGCCTCGAAGTCGCCGCGTGGAGACTTGACGCGGATGCCGTTCCTTCGGATTGCCGCCAGGTTCTCGCGCCTGGCGATCACGTGCACATCGGCGCCGCCGCGGGCGAGGGCCGCGCCGACATACGCGCCGATCGCTCCAGCGCCAAGGACAGCGATCTTCACCGCGAGATCTCCCGGCTGCTCCAACGATATGGAGGTATGTCGATCACCCTCAACTCCCTCGGGTTGCTGGGATACAGAATACTTAGTGTCAGATCCTTGTCAAGCGTCGTCTCAAGCGGGTGCCGCTGGCGCTGTTTTCCCGGCTGCACCGTGCTGGGAGCCCAGCCCGTGCTCGGCTTGCCGGGCCCGCCGCGGTGCTCACTCTGCCGCGCGAGCGGGATCGACGCCGGCGAGTTGCTGGTAGACGAGCGCCAGCGCAGAATGGTCGCGCTCTCCGGCCCCTTGGGCCAGCAGGGCGTCCATCAGTGCGGCGACCTGCGCGGTGGCCAGCAGGGGCATGTGCACCTCCCGCCCAAGCTGCTGGGCGATCGCCAGGTCCTTGCGATGTAGGTGCAGCTTGAACCCCGGGTCATGAGCGCCATCGAGCATGCGCTGTCCGTGTAGATCGAGGATCCGGCTGTGCGCGAAACCGCCGAGCAGCGCCTCGCGGACGCGTCCGGGGTCCACTCCCGCCTGGCCAGCCAGGGTGAGCGCCTCGGCCACGGCCTGAATCGTGAGTGCCACGACGATCTGGTTGGCCGCCTTGGCGACCTGACCGGCGCCGGGGGGACCGATGTGGGTGGTCGCCTTGCCCAGCACGGCGAAGATCGGACGCGCGCGATCCACGGCCGTCTCGCTCCCGCCGCACATGATCGAGAGCGTTCCGTCGCGAGCCGCCGGCTCCCCCCCTGACACCGGGGCGTCCACCGCCTCGACCCCTCGCTCGGACATCGCGTCGGCGATCCGGCGTGAGACGGCGGGGGCGATCGTCGACATATCGATGTAGAGGGCGCCCTCTCGGATGCCCTCCAGGACCCCCTCCGGTCCAACCACGACGGTCTCGACATCTGGCGAGTCAGGCAGCATCGTGATCACCACGTCGCTGCCAGCCGCCACCTCGGCCGCGGACCCGGCCGCCGTCGCGCCCCGTCCGCAGAGCTCATCCACGACGCCAGGACTGCGGTTGTGCACGGTCAGCGAGTAACCGGCGGCCACCAGGTTGACGGCCATCGGCTTGCCCATGATCCCCAATCCGATGAATCCAATGCGTTGCATCCTCAGTTCCTCGCCGTCAGCGTCAGTCCAAGCTGCGAGACCCAATCCAGGGATGCGGCGGCATCGGGGTCGGGTACGTACTCCAGGCCGACGCAGCCCGCATATCCCGCGTCATCGAGCACCGTGAATAGAGCCGAAAAGTCGATCTCGCCGGTCCCCGGCTGATGGCGGCCGGGATAGTCGGCGATCTGCACGTGCCCCACCCGGTCGATGAGCCCGCGCAGGCAGCGGGCAGGATCGCCCTCCATCCGCTGGACGTGGTAGGCGTCGAACTGCAGT
>JAABUZ0100005105.1_pt1 | contig 17510 bp, 18 predicted proteins | sample 5562091 | NCBI WGS metagenome assembly JAABUZ01 (sample SAMN12813069, study PRJNA571459) | rock metagenome | isolation source: Antarctica rocks | place: Antarctica: Victoria Land, Linnaeus Terrace sud | collected 2015-12-21
ATAGGTAGCGCTCGAACAGACTTTCCAGAACCCGACCGCACGGCTAGAGAGGGACTGTCCGGGCCGCAGGGACGACCGATTTCAACGTGTCCGGTCAATGGGTGACCGGTTCCGCGCCGGGACCTCAACTAGCGCTCATCGGCATTGTGTGGGTGAACCTTCAGGTGGCGGCTGAGGATTGCGACAAGTTTGTGGGACGGCGGCCGTCCCGGCATCTTGTCGCGTTGCAGGTGAGCGGCGTGCGCCTGCGACAGGTCGGCCGGGAACCTACAGTGGGTCCCTTCACTGCGTCGACGGCCGGGTTGCCAACGACAACACTTGCCCCGGCCACGGACCCAGCGCGACCAGCAGAGGCGGCACCCGGAGCTTGTCTCGTGGCGTCCAACGCCACCGGCTTCTCGGTCGGGGGCGCCGTTCTCAGCCTGTTCCGCAGCTCGTCGTGAACGTCGAGTCGTTCTGCCGTGGCCAGGCGCCCGACCGCCACGTCAAGGCAAGAGCGGCTCTGAGGTCAGGTGGAAGCCTTCGGGTCGTTAAGGCTCTCCTCGTCGGAACGGATGCGCTTCTGCAGCCACTCTCCAAGCCGCCGCGCCTCAGCGGCGGTGTTAGTGCCACGAAGCCGGGCTTTCAACGTCCCGTCAGGCTCTTTGTCCACCCTCCGGCGGCACCCATTGGCAGCGTCGTCACACCCAGAACGGTAGATCGCAGTCAACTGGCGTCAGCGAAACGCAGCGAGCGACATCGCGCGGCTTGGCCACGCTGCACCCCGACCGCGAAAGATCCGGGCGGGCGTAGCCGCCCTCCACGCGGCATGGTCGGGCGTCCCGACAGCCGCACGGTCGGGCGTCCCGCCGGACAGCGGCAGGAAGGTGAGTTCCTGGCGTCGTAGGGCTGGCTTAGGAAAGAGTGAGTCCGTGCTGTTCCAGCGCGTTTTCGATGGACTTCAGTGCCTTGGGGCCAACGTCCCGCAACGCCAGTAGCTGCTGGCGTGGTGCACCAGCGAGTTGTTGCAAGGTCGGGAATCCTGCGCTTCGCAGGGCTCGTATCGCTGGGTGTCCGATGTGTGGGAGTTCATCCAGCCCGATCTGACGGTTGCGAGCGAAGCTTGCGGAGTTTGGTGTGGACCGACGGCTGTGCCTGGCACTGGCTGATGGCATCGGCGGAGGGATCGGCCACCCCCAGGTCCGGCGGTCCGCCCTGGCCTCCGTGACTCCGCGCTCTGGTGGTCCCGTCTCCCACGTGAGGTGCACAGTTGTCATCCGTCGCATCCTTTGTGCCAGCAGGTTGCTAGAACTGGTAAATCTAGATACAAAATCTAAACTGTGGAGTAAGTTAGCGCGAACCTGATGGGGAGGCAAGCGGGTGGCACCGGCAATCTCTACGTTCTCAAATCGCGACGTCAGACTGGCGAACGCGCGAGCGATCCTGGCGCACCTGTGGACGGTTGACGCGCAGACTGGGAGCGACCTCATGCTCGGAACCGGCCTGACCCGGGCAACCGTGCACGACGTCTGCCAGGATCTCCTGGACCGCGGATGGGTTGAGGAGCTGCCCAACCAGCGTGTCCACGGGGGCTACGTCAAGGGCCGCCCCGCCCGCCGATACGCGTTCGCTGCGCGGGCAGGATTCGTCGTTGGAGTCGACGCCGGCGGCCACAACGTCACCGCCACGGTGGCGGACCTCCGCGGACAGGTCATCTCACAATGCATGAAGGAAGTCTCGAAAGACCCGGAGAATGAGGAAGCGGCGGCAGAGCGACGCACGACTATCTCCGCGGCCATCCTTGACGCCCTCGCGGCAGAACAGATCTCACCGGCCACTGTCTTAGCTGTCGGGGTCGGGGTGCCCGCCCCGGTGGGAGCGGATGGAAAGGTGGTCAACAGGACTAACCCCTTCTGGAACCGCACAGACCCCAACATCGGCGCCTACCTCTCGAGCGCCCACGGGTGGGTCGTGCTGATAGACAACGACGCCAACCTCGCGGCACTCGCAGAGCGATGGGTTGGCAGTGGCCAGGGGGAACAAGCCTTCGTCACCCTCCTGGCCGGCGAGCGCCTCGGAGCCGGCGTCACCGAGGACGGCCGGATCTTCCGCGGCAGCTCGGGGCGGGGGGGAGAGATGAGCTGGCTCGATCTCGTCGACGGCGTGGGCTCGGCCGAAGGCATCGCCAAGCTGAGTCGTCAATGGGCGCTCGAAGGCCTCAACGCTCATCCAAACCCGCGGAGCCCCATCCTGCGGAACTTGCCCGCGAGCGAGATTACGGCAGAGCAGGTGTTCGCTGCTGCCCAAGACGGCGATCCCCTCGCCACGACGGTCGTTCGACGACTCGGCCACCGATTCGCGCGCATATCCGCCGTCATCGCCAAAGTGTTCGACACCGACCTCATCATCCTTGCCGGCGGCGTGGCATCGGCGATTGAGTCGATCCTTGACGTGATTCGACATGAGCTCCCCGACATGGTGGACCCACCCGTCCCTCGCGTGGTGGCGTCACGGCTCGGCGACGGGGTTGTCTCCACCGGGGCGATCCGCCACGCCATCGACCACGTCCAAGATCACGCACTCGAGAACGCTCTCCCCAATCGGAAGGGGGCATAGCAGGACACACGCTGCCGAGAACGAAGAGCCGTTGATCGGCAGCCTCCGCCACTGACGGTGCCTGGATCTACCGATGGATGACATGCGGGGTGAGTCTTGGTGCGCGAATGGCCCTGGTCGGCTGAGAATTGAACCAACTTCTACCGCGAACAGGTGGCGCGGGACCCGTCCGTCCGGTGAGATCTCCACGCATCCGCTCTCCGGCATGACAGGTCGATCACCGTGCAGGGCTGAGGGTCTGGACACGTTAGCGAGCGGTACTGGTTGCGCCCACTCGTTACTCCGGAGGTCGGTAGCGCGCCGCTGACAGATCGCGCGAGGACCTCGACCCCTGGTGTCACTGTCCCCGTCCCCACGTTGAGGGTCGTGTTCGTGCATGGGGCGTGCGTACGGGGACGGGTCGTGGTGGTGGCACCGCACCGCCCGACTGTTGCCGGAGCGGGGAGTGTCGAGCGTGGCCCCGGTGCTCCCGAGCTGCGGCGAAGCGGACCTGCCCGGAGGTGCTGATGGTTATGGACTGCCCGAGGACGTCGCATCCGTACGCAAGGCGCTGATGGGCGGCGGCGAACCGACCGTTGTGGTCGCCCACCGCTACGGCGGGATCGTCACCGCGGAGGTCGCCGCGGGGGTCAGATCGGTGAAGTCATCTGCTGCTGCTGCCAGCTACCTGCCCGAGGTCGGGCAGAGCCTGTCGGAGTTCGGTGACGGGGCCCGGCCCCGTTCCTCGACGTCGATCCCGACACCGGCACCTTCGGGGTCCACCCCGAGCTGCTGGTGGACACGTTCCTCCAGGATTGCGACCCCGAGTCCCAGGCGCAGGCGGCAGACCACCTCGCTCGGCAGAGCGTGCAGGTGACCGGGCAGCCGGTCGGGGCGGCCGCCTGGCAGCAGATGGCCTCGACCTACCTCGTGTATGCCCAGGACCGGGACGCCCCCCCTCAGCGGCAACGCGAGTTTGCTCGCCGGGCCGACAACGTCGTCGAAGCTCCCAGCCGGCCACCACCCGTTCCGGCCACCCGTTCCTTTCTCAGCCCGCCGCGGTCCAAGACCTCGTGTTGAGCCTTGGACGGCACCCGCACACGAGCCGGCCCCGCGGTCAAGCAGACATGGACACCCTCCCCTGGTCGACCGGTGAAAAGGGCGCCAATTCCCCCACGCGGGCGACCGACCCACCCGTAGCATCCGGTTTGTCCCTACGCCGGTGCGTGGTGACTCACCGACGTGAAGGAGCAGGCTGTGAAGAGACGCAGGATCGGCACGGGGCTGACCACCGTGGTGGCCGCCGCCGGGCTGTTATGGGCGGCAGCACCGGGCGCGCAGGCCGCTCCGGTCGCACCCACGGCACCGGTGGGATTGACATCGGGGGCGACCAACCCTGCGGGGACGGTCAGGGCGTTGTACTCGGCCGCCGGGTTCCAAGAGCTCATCGACTCGGTCAAGGCGCAGGTCCATGAGCGATACCCCAACGCGACGTTCACGGACGTCGTCGGGAGCTCGCCTTCGGGCCTGACGACGTCGATCCGGGACGTCACGACGTGGCAGTTCAACTTTAACGACGTGAACGGCGCGGGTCGAAGCATCATCGTCCGAGCCACCGTCTTCCTACCGAGCTGGACCGCGACGCTCACCACCCAGGAGAACGCCACGGTGTACTCCCGCGAGCTCTTCCAGCCCGTCGCCATGAGCCCGTTCCTGGCCACCGTCCTGATGCGCATCGCCGGTTACCGCGAGCCGTTCCGCACCGTGGTCTACGCCCAGCCGATCGGCCGGTCCACCGCCTACCCGCACCCCCTCTTCATCGTCGACCAGGGTGCTGATCGCATCGCCGTCGACACGGTCACGCGTGTCGTCGCGCCGTTCCGGTACTCAGTCGGCCCCGCGACCTAGCCCTGGCCGGCGGCCAGGAGTTCGGCCGACCTCGTCGCGGAACCGCGGCGTGAGGGGCGGACCGACATCCCCGCGCGCCGCGTCAGCTCGGGTGTCCCTAGGGGCTGGTCCAGCCGGGTGAGCGCCCATTCGCTCGTCGCGCCAAGTCCCCGTCGACCGCGACGGGCCGACGGGTGAACTGCCGCTGCCCGCGGGTTCGCTGCGACGGCGCGTGCGTGCAAGTCCGTTCAGCCGGTGTCGATGGGACCAACAACGCGCCGTGATGCAGCTCGCGGAGCCGTTCGGCGCTGGTTCTCAGGTCAGGGGGTTTCGAGCATCAATCTCTCCTCTGGAGGATGACGAGGTGCCGGGCGGACCCCGGGTGCAAACGCATACGGTCAAGGAGACTGACGCCGCCGCGGCCCCGAGGTGGGCGCTTGGGACGGCGACGAGTTCGGCCTACGCGCGGTGTCCGCATGTGAAGCAGCGGACGACCCATCACGAGAGCCGGGAGGGTCGACGTGTCCGAGGTCCTTTATCGAGCGGGCGCGGACGGGTGACCACGCCGCGTTCAGCGCACTCACCACACAGCATCACCGCGAGCTGCCGCTGCACTGCTATCGCATGCTGGGGTCGTCGTCGCCCTGACCGGGGACCGGATCCGTGAGCTGACCCACTTCGAGGCCACTCTCGCTCCCCATCTAGCCCTCCCAGGAACCTGGCCCGAGGCTGCCCCCTCCCCGCGCGAGGCACCGCGGGGTCAGGGATCAATCGCATCCGGAGAACCCGCGGAGCCGGCGGCAGTGCCCGGGGGGGGGCTTTTCTCCTCACCCGTGGTCGAGGTGCTGGGCATGGGCGCCCGTGAACGTCTGCCGAAGCGTGTCGAGCAACCACGCGCGGTACCCGTCCGGGCCGTAGTCCAGCTCGACCCGAACTAGGTGCCACGTCTCGAGCCCGATCACGACGTAGAGCACCGTGGCGGCCCATGCGACGTCGCGGCCCTCGGAAATCATCTGCGCCTCGGCCAGACTGGCGGCCAGGCGGCCCATGTCGATGCGGTGGCCCTGCTTCCCGGCAGCCCACAGCTGCGCCACGTCGGGGTCGACCGTGGCGGCTCCGCGGGCGACCGAGAAGACCGGTCCGGTGCGCTCGTGCAGGTCGGCCGTGCCGTCGACGATGCGCTGCAGCTTCCGCTCAGGGTCCCGCTCCTCGAGGACCGCGACGAACCAGCCGCGTGCGGCCACGGGCAGCTCGTCGTCGTCGCCGACGATGGCGGTCTCGACGACCTCTTTGAGCAACGCGGTCTTCGTCTCGTACTGCAGGTAGACCGTCTTCTCCGCCACCCCGGCGGCCGCCGCCACCGCGCGCATGGATGTGGCGGCATACCCCTGCGCCAGGAACAGCTCCGTCGCGGCGGTCCGGATCCGCCGGCGGGTCTTCAGCGCCGCGGCCTGCCGTCGTGGGGCGACGTAGGACCTAGTGGTGGAGCCGCTGACAGCGGGCACGTCGACACCCTCCCAATCTCTATTGACTACAGCATCACTGGTGAGGTTTCCTCGTTACATGACCACTGTAGCCAATAAATTATCGCCGCTTGGCCTCCCCGCGCTGCGGGTCCTGTCGGTGAAGATCCCCGTCAGCGACCTGGTCCAGAGCCGCCGCTGGTATGCGTCAATGTTCGACCTCACGGTCGAGCTCGAATGGCCGGACCCCGACGGCGTTGTCCGCGGCATTGGCTTCACCCCCATCGACGGCGTCATGATCGCCCTGCGCGAGCATCCCGAAGGGGCGGCAGCGACCTCGACGTTCGGCTTCCTCAACATCGCCGTGCCCGGCGTGGCGGACCTCGAGGCCTGCGCCGCTCATCTCGACCGCCTCGGCATCACCCATACTCCCGTCATCAACGGTGCGACCGGCCGGCTCATCGGCTTCCACGACCCCGACCGGCACGAGCTGTCGTTCTACGCCGCCTCCGGCTCGGGCGCCCGGCCCGATGCCTGGCGTCGAGTGCGCAACGCCCGAAGCGCGGAGCCTGCGCCATGAGCGCCGCGTCGCCGCTCGGGATGCACCCGGGAGCGCCTCACCACGTCGTGCACCTGTTCCTGGGGGGCCACGGTCGGGCCGGACGCGCGATCGCACATCTGGGGTCGCGGCGCGGCGTCATCGCCCTGGTTGCCCTGGCCCTCGCAGGCAGTCTCCTGCTAGTGGTCTTCATGCTCATCCCGGCGGTGCTCGCGTCGATCTCCGCCCAGACGCACGGTCCGACACCGTCGCCGCAACCAGTGGCCCGCCTCGGCTGAACGGGCGCCACGCATACCCGAGGGGTGGACCGGTCGGCGGGCACGAGTCCGTTATGCCCGCAGGTATGGCACCGAATTCGGGGTTCGTGCCCGCTCAACGGTCCCGCAGGGCGGGCCGAGTGTCGGCCCTGGCCGGCTCCCAGCTCACCCGGTGTCCCGTCACCCATGCACTCGACCGCTCGGTGACGACAAACCGGAAGACGAGGCGCATCATCGCGTCGCGCACTGCTCGGCCCGTCCGCCCGGGGATCTTCGAGCTGCTGCTTCGCGCCCCCGTCGCGACGATGCGTTGGACGCGGCCGCGCCGCTCGGTCTCGTATGCCGCGAGGCCCACCTCGACGGTGTCGGCGTCGCGCAGGCTGGTGGCCAGGACGACCGCGTCCTCCAAAGCCATGGCGGCACCCTGTCCCGAGCTCGGCGACGGCGCGTGCGCCGCGTCCCCGATGATCACCATCCGGTCGCGGTGCCAGGACGCGACGCGGGGCAGGTCGTGGGTGTTGTCGGCCCACAGCTCCAGGTGCCCCGAGCGCACCAGTTCCGCTGCGGGACCGGCGTCGTCGGCGAGCAGGTCGGCGAGCCAGCACTGCCACTCCTTCGCCGTGCGGGCCGACTTCTCGGCCGGGGTGATCTTCGGCCCGGGAACGTTGACGAACCACACGACGTCACCGTCCGGCGTCGGATGGGCCCCGAAGAAGGCCCGCGACCCGAAGACGAAGTGCCACTGCCGGGCGGGGAGCGCCGCGGCGATCGTGGTGTTCTCGGTGATGCCGCCGAAGTTCGTCAAGCCGACGTAGCGGGCCGTGGCCGCGTCGGGGTCGATGAGACGGCGGACCTGCGACGTCACCCCGTCTGCCCCGACGAGGAGGTCCGCGTGCCGGGTCGAGCCGTCGTCCAGCGTCACGGTCACCCCGCCTGGTCGGTTGGTGGCGCTAGACATGCGGCAGCCGTAGCGCACCTCGATCCCGCGACGCTCGGCCTCGTCGAGCAGGGCGAGGGCGAGGTGTGACCGCTTCATCGTCACGGCCACCGTGCCGTCGTCGAGGGGGACACCAAGGCTGACTATCTCCACCGGATCAGGGACCTCACGGACACGCACCGTGGACTCCTCGAGCACCGGGACCTCACGAGCGACTGAGCCGGGTCGGCCCCCGCCACGGGCAGCACCGGTGTCAGGACGTCTAGGCGCGGCGCCCCAGCTGCCTCAGGTACGCCACAGGGAGACCAGTCCTTGGGTGTAGGCGATCACGACGGCGTGCGTCCGGTCCCGGGCGCCCAGCTTGCGGAGCACGGCTGCGACGTGGGTGCGGATGGTCTCCACCCCGAGGGTCAGCCGCTCGGCGATGGCGGCGTTGCCGAGTCCCTCCGCCACGAGAGCAAGCACCTCCCGCTCACGGCCGGTTAGAGGCTCACCCGCATACCGCTCGGGAACCGTTGCCCGTAGAGCCATCTCACGCACCGCGGCGGGGTAGAGGAGGCTGTCGCCGGACGCGACCGCGCGCACGGCGGCGAGAATCTCGTCGGCGCTGGCCCGCTTGAGGACGAACCCGGAGGCACCGGCGCGCAGGGCGCCGAAGACGAAGTCGTCCGACGAGAAGGTCGTCACCACGAGGACGCGAGGCGGCCGGGGAAGGGCGAGGACGAGCTCCGTGGCGCGGATGCCGTCGACGTCGGGCATCCGCACGTCCATGCAGACCAGGTCCGGGGCCAGCCGCCGGGTCTCGGCCAGAGCCTGGGCGCCGTCCCCCGCCTCACCCACGACGTCGATGTCCGGCTCACTGTCGAGGATGGTCCGCAAACCCTGTCTCACCAGGGGTTCGTCGTCGGCGACGAGCACTCGGATCGTCATCCCGGGCCACCGCTCGGGAAGGACGCCTGGAGGTGCCACCGCCCCGAGTCGTCCTGGCTCGCGGACGCTGTGCCGCCGAACAGCCGTACGCGCTCGCGCACCCCGTGCAGACCGTGCCCCACGCGGCCCCCGACCGCCGGACGTGGGCCGGGCGGGTTCCACAGGTCGATCCGCACGTGACCGGCCGACCCGTCGACGCGCAGCTCGACGGGTCCGGGAGCGCCGTGGCGCTGCGCGTTGGTCAGTCCCTCGGAGACGATCCGGTATGCGGTCCGGGACGCCAGGGCCGGCGGCTGGTCGAGCCCCGACAGGTCGGCAGTCACCCGCATGCCCGTGCCGCGGTAGAGCTCGACCAGTCCGGCCAGGTCGGTGAGGTCCTGCTGGGGTTGGCGCGGCGAGGCGTCGTCGCGCAACAACCCCAGCACGGTGTCGAGCTCCGCCAGCGCGGACTGCGCCGTCGACTCGATGACGTGCAGCGGCCCGTCGAGGTGGGCGTCGGCGCGGCTGGTCCGGCGGGCGGCGGCGGCCTGGACGCTGATGATCGTCAAGGAGTGCCCGATGCCGTCGTGGAGCTCTCGGGCCAGACGGGTATGCTCCGACTCCGCGGCCAGGCGGGCCTCCGCCACCGCGAGCCGGTCGGCCGGGGTCGGCCCGAGGAAGGCCGGTGCCCACCGGCCGGCGAGGCGGCCCGCCACGACCGTCACGATGACCGAGACGACCACGGCCACCAGGGCGGCCGAGGCCATGGCGATGACGCGCCCGACGCCGGCTCCCGCTGGGAGAGTGAACGGTCCCACGCTGAGCGCCGACCCGCGAACGGCGGACGCGAACGTCACCCCGGCTCCAGGCACGATGCCGAACAGACAGGCCGCGGCCAGCAGCCCCAGGACCAGATGGAGCACGACCCAGGCCGCCGACCGGCGCCGATGCTCCGGCTGCGGGTGCTCGGGGTCGACCAGGTCCTCCTCGACACCCAGCATCGTGCGCGCCGACTCGACCTCGAGTCCGCGCACACCGGGCACCAGTCCGATGAGCGCGATCGCGACGAGGAAGACCGTGACCAGCAGGGCGCCGGGCACCGGCACGACGTCGCCGACCACAGCGGCGAGCGACACGGCGAGGAGCACGGCGGCCAGCCCGATGGCGGCCCCCAGCAGGAGCCACGCGGTCCGGCGGGCTGCCCTCGGCGCTCGCTCCGTCATGACGGTCATCCTGCCAAGACCGACCCGTCCTGGCGATGGACGACGTAACCCCAGACAGCCAGTGCGAGCATGGGTCCCCACAGCCAGAACGGGAACACCAGGGCCATAGCGACCTTCTCGACGGTCGAATCGACGCCGAGCGCACTGCCCTAGTCCGACAGGGTCAGGCCCCACAGCATGGGCAGCGCACTCGTGCACACGACCGCGGCGACGATGCCGCCGGGCACGGCGGCGACAGCCACCCGGACCGGCCGGCCGGCGAGTCGCGGCACCCAGCGCGGGAACCGCTCCCCCCACGGGCGGAGGAGACCGACGGTGAGAACGAAACCCAGCAGCGCGGCGCCGCCCAACAGCAGCCCCCAGAGCCGGATCTCGCTGGTCAGACCCTCGCTTTGCCCGAGCACCGGCCACGGGGTGAACCAGGTCATCCGGACCAGTCCGTAGGGGAGAGCGCAGCAGGCGGCCACCATCGTGCAGACGGTGCGGTGACGAGCGACGTATGCGCCGGCTCCGCGCCACGAGTCGGTGCGACCCAGCTCAGCGGCGAGGAGCAGACCGAAGGACGCCATGGCGGCCGTCGACAGCGCGGCCAGGAGGACACGCGGTGCGGCGGTGACGAATCCGGTCGAGAGACCGGCGCCGAGCCGGCCCAGCGTGTCGAGGCTGAGGACGGCGGTCTCGCTACCCCAGGCGACGAACGCCAGGACCAGAGCCACTGCCGCCCAACGAACCCGAGCGTACCGCCGCACGGCCTGTATCACCAGCACGGCGAGCAGGATGGGGAGGGCCATAGCCAGCAGGTAGCCCGCGAGCGCGATGGAGGTGACGCTGCCGAGCCCGAACCCGAGAACGGCGACCTCGCCGGCCAGCAGTGCGGTCACGGCCTGCCGCGGGCGTTCGAGCGGCCGGGACCGGAGGGCGAGAACGCCTACGACCGCGACCAGCCCGACCATCCCGGCCGCGGTCACGACCCACGCAAGGGTGGCGGGGGGCAGGAGCAACGCGGCGACGGACCCGTCTTCTCGTCCCAGTGGGGAGTCGCCTGGACTGCGGAGGGCGGCGAGACCGAGGGCGGTCGCGCTGACGGCGACCAGTACCGCGGTCACCGCGGGGAGCGACGACCCGGCCGGTGCGGCGGTTCGTGATGTCGATGAGGTAACAGCGGTGTTGGTCATGACTCCACGGTCGGCGGCCATCGGGTCGCGCACCTCCCCCGCGCGGGTGAGCCCGACCGCACCTCGGGTGAGGCTCGGTCTATCGGGCGGCAGACTTACCCCGTCGGCGGCACGCCGATGCGACCGTGGCGGATGGCGACCGTCTGCGCAGCCGGGCTGCCCATCTGGAGCCGTCCCTGTCACAGCTGTGTTGGGCGCGCGTCGGCGAGCCTGAGGGCAGGCGGACCGGTCGATGGGCACGAGTCCGTGATGCCGGCCCGTTTGCCGCCGATTCGTGGAGCGTGCCTGTCCGTCAGCCCCGCAGGGTGCGTCCGCCCGCGATGCGCTCCGACTGAGCGGGTTTGCCCTACCGTGGCACCACCGGCGACCAAGGGGGACGGCGTGGGCTCCAGCGACCAGGCGTACGGATCAGTGACGGACGAGCCGGCGGTGAGCACCACCGCGCTGCGCAAGACCTACCTCACCCGACGCGGTCGCGCCGTGGCCGTTCACGGCCTGAGCCTGTCGATTCCGACCGGTGGCGTGCACGGCTTCCTCGGGCCCAACGGATCTGGCAAGACGACGACGATTCGGATGCTGCTCGGCCTGATCCGACCCGACTCGGGCTCGATGCGGATCTTCGGGCGGGCCGTCCCGGACCGCCTGCCGGAGGTTGTGGGGCGGGTCGGCGCCATCGTCGAGGCCCCCAAGTTCTTTCCCGCCTTCACCGGCCGGCAGAACCTCAGCCTGCTCGCCGACGCGGTGGGAGCTCCACGACGGCGGATCGACGAGGTGCTGGACCATACCTCGCTGGCCGACCGGGGCAACGATCGCTTCGCCGGCTATTCCCTGGGGATGAAGCAGCGCCTGGCCATCGCCGCGACGCTGCTGAAGGATCCTGACCTGCTCATCTTCGACGAGCCGACCAACGGCCTCGATCCTGCCGGGATCCGCGAGATCCGCGACACGATGCGCACGCTGGGCGAGCAAGGCAGGACGGTGCTCGTCAGCAGTCACATCCTCGGTGAGGTGGAACAGGTGGCCGACACGGTGTCGATCATCGGCCACGGTCGCCTTCTCGCGTCCGGCCCGGTCAAGGACATCCTCGGCACCGCGTCCTCCAGCCAGGTGCGCGTCGGGGTCGCGGACGCCGGGAGAGCCGAGCTGATCCTGGCGGCGGCGGGCAAGCCGGTGGCGCGGGACGGTGACCACCTCGTCGTGGGCCTCGCCGCGGACGCGGCCGAGATCACTCGGCTGCTGGCCACCAACGGGCTCTTCGTGCACGAGCTCACGCCGGTGCGGCCAGATCTCGAGTCGGTTTTTCTCCAGCTCACGGCCGATGAAGGGTTGACGACGCGGGAAGCCGACGGGCCGCCCTCCCTCCCTGCAGGTGCCGGCGTCTCAGGGAAGGACAGGACATGAGTACCGAGATGCACGACCGGCCCAGCGTGGTTGACGACCAGGCGACGAGGCCCGCCCGGCTCGTGGGGATCGAGCTGCGGCGCCTGTGGTGGCGACGCCTGACCCGCTACGGCCTGCTCACGGTCGCGGCCCTAGTCGCGTTCGGGATGTACGGGACCTGGAAGATGACGCAGCCGCCCAGCCCGTCCGACCGGGCCTTCCAGGAGCAGGCCTACCATCAGGCGTTGCGAGACTTCTCGGATCAGGTGGCCGGCTGCCGCGCCGCCGCGGAGGAGGCCCAACGGACCGGCGGTCCGGGCTTCTTCGAATGCGACCGGATCCCCGCGCCGAGCACCGAGATGTTCGGCCCACCGGTGGCGACCTTCGGCGGGCTTATGCCGGACGCCGTCAAGGGAACGGCGACAGGATCGTCGTTCTTGCTCTTCCTTATCGGCGCCAGCTTCGTCGCTGCGGAGTTTCGCTCGGGGTCAATGGCCACGTGGCTGACGTTCGAGCCACGCCGACTCCGCGTGGCAGCAAGCAAGCTCGTGGCGACCGGTCTGGGAGCCCTGCTCGCGGGCATCGCCCTGTCCGCCTTCACTGCCCTGGGGATTTGGGTGGTATGCCTGCTCAACGGCCCCGACTCGTCGGCGCCCGAGCCGTCGGCCTCGCTCAGCTGGCTGGTCGTGCGCGGCCTGCTCATGATGACCGCAGCCGGCGTTGGCGGCGCCACGATCGGTTTCCTCGTCCGCAGCACGGCTGCTGTGGTCGGCGTGGTGACGGGGTATGCGTTCATCCTCGAGGGGATCATCGCCTCGTCATGGCCCACGTGGCAGCCGTGGCTGATCCAGCTCAACGTCCGCGCCTGGCTAGAGGACGGGGCCAGGTACGTCGTCCGTGAGTGCCAGAGCCGTCCCGCCGGCGGACTCGAGTGTTCGAGCAGCGAGCTCACCCTGCCTCTCAGCCCTGCGTGGGTCTACCTGCTCGCCCTCGGGACGGCTCTCGTCATCGTGGCCGTGATGAGCTTCCGTCGCCGAGATGTCGCCTGACCCCGTCAGGTCCCTGGAGACCGGCGACCTGGACTGGGTCCTCGCCCTCACCCGGGCGCGGCGCGAGTCCTTGGCTCCGGTGGCGCCGCGGTTCTGGAGGCCCTCCGCGGACGCGACCGCCATCCACGGCGCCTACCTCAAGTCCCTCATTACCGACGCCGACGTGGTCGGGCTGAGGACGGACGACGGCTACCTCATCGTGCAGCGTCAAGGACCGCTGTGGGTGGTGGACGACATGGTCGTCAGCCCGGACGCCGCCTGGCCCACCGATGGCGTGTCCCTGCTTCGCGCCGCTCAAGATCGTTGCGGGCGGCTGCGTTTCGTTGTTCCTGTCGTGGAGAGCCCCCGACTGGCGGCCGCGAAGGAGGTCGGCCTCGGACCGGTCGAGTCGTGGTGGCACCGCGACCTCCCCCCTGCCTCACACGTCCGCGCGGCCGGCAACGCCGACCCGGCCGTCCGCGTCAAGGATGCGGAGGGCCGCCTGATGACCGCACCGCCGATCTACGACCCCGGTGGGCCTGTGCTCCTCGTGACCCACGTCGGGTCACCTGACGGGCTGGCCCTGATCGAGACGGCAGCCGCTCGACGTGGGGCCCACGTCGCGGTGGTGACCCTGCGCCCTGACGACGGCTCCCGGACGCGGCTGCTGACCTCCGCCGGCTACCGGCTCACGACCCTGTTCTGTGAGCCCGCGCCAGGGTGACGGTGCGGACGCCGCGGATGTGGAGGTCCGTGCGATGGAGGAGTGACTGCTCACCGTGCTCGTCGAGCAGCGCGGCCAACGTGGCGCGGTCGCTCGGCTCCAGCCGGTCCTCCAGGTTCTCGGACAGGCGCCGGAACCAGCTCCACGCATACCGTCCGGCCCGAGGGTGCGTTGACGGGTTGAGGTCGATGGTGAACGCCCGTTCGTCAGCGGTATGCCACCCCGCTTCCGTGAGCACGTCCGCCCACACCGAACCCAGGTGGGGAAACTGCTCGGTGTGAGCCTGACCCAGCACCGCGAGCACCCGGTCCTCGAAACCACCTCTCTCAAGGCCAAGCTCATCGGGCAGGAAACGCAGTGGCTCGGCGAACTCGGCGACCGCGAGCGCTCCGCCGGGGGTCGTCGACTGGCGGAGCTCAGCGAGCACCCGACCGGGCTCGGCCAGGTGGTGCAACGACATCGACGCCCAGGTGAGGTCCACGGAACCCAGCTCGGGCCACCCGTCATCCAGGTCGGCCTCGACCGTGCGGACGTGGTTGTCCATTCCGTCGGCGGCCGCCTTCTCGCGCAACCGCTGCAGGGAGGGCTTCGACACGTCGACGGCGAGGACCTCTGACGTGGGAAGCAGGCGGGCCATGCCCAACGCTCCCGTGCCGGTGCCGGCGCCCAGATCGACGACTCGGGACAGCGGAGCGTCGCCGACGGTCGCGAGCACCCACCTCAGCGCAGCGTCCCAGTAGGCCTGGAGCACCTCACCGTCCAGGTCGAGCAGCTCGTCAGGGGTATCGGGCTGGCTGTGCGTGGAGTGGTCAGTGGACGAATGGTGGTGGGGCATACAAACCACGGTAGGGGCGCCTTGCCCCCTCGACATAGGATCTTGCGTATGCCGCAAGAGATCGCCTTGGACGCCGTCATCCGTGCCCGTATCCGGGGGCTGCGTCTAGCCCGCGGCTGGTCGCTGGACGCCCTCGCCGGGAGGTGCGACCTCAGCCCATCGACCCTGAGCCGGATCGAGACCGGGCACCGTCGCATCTCCATCGACCAGTTGGTGCCCATCGCCCGGGCACTTGGCACCAGCCTCGACCAGCTCGTCGAGCCGGTCGGTGACGACGACGTCGTCATCCGGCCGCGCCGCGACCAGAACCACGGGGTGACCAGCTGGATGCTCACCCGCGACGACGAGCCGCACGGCATCGCCGTGGCCCGGATGCGGATCACGGCGCGACGGCCGCCCGCCGAGCTCGGCGTACACCCCGGCCACGAGTGGTTCACCGTGCTGTCAGGGACGGCCCGACTGCACCTCGGACAGCGCGCCATCCTCGTGGAAACCGGCCAAGCGGCTCAGTTCTTGACCATGGCCCCGCACGCCATCACCGCGGAAGCTGGCCCGGTCGAGATCATCGTGCTCTTCGACCGTGACGGGCGACGAGCGCATCTCGACGCGGTGGACCTCACTTCCCTGGCGTCACGGACCCCGCTCGTCGGACGGACCCCGTAGGGGTCGCAGACGTCGACAAGGTCGCGGATCTCGCGCCGTCCTCCGCGATCGTGGACCTCAGCTGCTCGAGAGCGTGCTGCCGCGCACCCACGAGCGGTGCGTCCACGACCACGGTTGCGGCCCGGACGGCCACCGGACGCGGCAGCCTCCGGCATTGCGCGTCGACGGCGGCGACCACCCGGGGGTCGGCACCCCACGGCCCGCCCAGGATCGCAACCTCAGGGTCGGCCAGCGCCACGATGGCCGCCACCACACCACTGATCGCCGCCGCAACAGCGTCGAGCGTCTCGCGCGCCGCGGCAGAGTCGACGTCGAGCGCGAGCCGCACGGCGTCCACGTCGACGGCCGTCGTCCCCGGCCGGCGCAGACCGAGCTGCGCGAACACCTCGGTGAACGCCGTCGCTTCTCCACGCGCCCCCACGGTCACGAGGTGGGCGATCTCACCGGCCAGCCCGCCATGGCCACGCAGCACCACGCCGTCGGCCACGATCGCGCACCCCAACCCGTCGCCGAGGTAGAGGTAGCCGAAGTCCTCCAGACGCTCGGGGCGGGCGTTCCGCTCGGCCCGGGCCGCCCAGTTGACGTCGTTGTCGACAAGCACCGGACCAACGACGAGGCCGTCCAGAGCCGCTACCGGCGACAGCTCGCCGAGCAGGAATGGCGCGTCCGGAAGGTGGACCAGCCGACCCGTGCGACGGTCCACCGGGTCGGCCGCGCTGACGACCGCCAGCCGCACCGGAAGCCCCCTCTCGGTCGCGCCGCGACGGGCGGTGGCTCGCACCGTGCGCCGCACCCGGACTGGGTCTGCGGTCCGTTCCACCGTGCCGGTGGCGCGGGCCCGCACCGTGCCTCGGGGGTCGATGGTCTCGGCCACCACGCCCTCGGGGGCGATGGCGATGACGAGGGCACAGCCAGCGGCGTCGGAGATCGTGTAGTACGTCCCCACCCCGCCCCGACCGGTCGTGCGCGCTCCGGTGTCCAGCACCACGCCGGCCGCCTCGAGGCGTCTGACGCTCTCCGAGACCGTCGGCTTGGAGATGCCGGTCCGCTCCGCCAGCTCAGCCCGGGTGAGGCGTGGCTCGCCCATCAACGCTTGGAGGACGTGAGCGTCGGTCAGCGAGCGCAGCAGGTCGAGGGTCGGCTTGGCCGGAGGCACGTCGAGCAGTCTAGTTAGGACTCTTGCCTGGACGGCCCACGCCCGCTACCGTCTTCAGTAAGGAGTCCTCATTGAAGGAGACATCACGTGACCCTCACCCCTGCCCAAGCCGCCACCACCGCCGCCGTCGAGACGACCCTTCGCGGGGTGCCGGCCCTGCCGCACTGGGAGACCACGCCCCCCGACCTACGCGACGCGACGCGCCAGATCAAAGCCGCCCTGCGCGCCCGGATCGAGGCCTCTGGCCGCACCGTCGACGCGGTCGTCGCCGTGGTCGAGGCCAGGGTGCTCGAGCAGGTCGAGGAGATCACCGCGGCCCGGGAGCGGGGCGAACCCGTCTGGCCCGAGGTCGACTACGCCGACATCGCGGCCGGCACGGTGCCCGCTGAGACAATGTCCCAGCTCCGCCGACGCGGTTGCCTGGTCGTCCGTGGGCACTTCGACCGGGACCAGGCTCTGGGGTGGGACCAGGACATCGTCGGCTATGTGGAGGAGAACCACTTCTTCGAGACCTACCGTGGGCCGGCCGACGACTTCTTCGGCAGCGTCGGCTCGAAGCCCGAGATCTACCCGATCTACTGGTCGACGGCCCAGATGGAGGCCCGGCAGAGCGACCGGATGGCCGCGGTGCAAAGCTTCCTCAACGGTCTCTGGAAGCACGAGTCGGACGGCGTGCAATGGTTCGACCCTGAGCGCGACTCGCTCTATCCGGACCGCATCCGCCGTCGGCCTCCGGGCGC
>JAABUZ0100005108.1_pt1 | contig 17505 bp, 20 predicted proteins | sample 5562091 | NCBI WGS metagenome assembly JAABUZ01 (sample SAMN12813069, study PRJNA571459) | rock metagenome | isolation source: Antarctica rocks | place: Antarctica: Victoria Land, Linnaeus Terrace sud | collected 2015-12-21
CAGATGATAATTCCCTGCCATTTTTAATCCGATAGCACTCCTTTTTCGTCAATCCTCGGGCGTATATAGTGGTATAATTCTTGCTTACGTAGTTGACGACTATCGCCGGGCTGATAAGTCTGTCGCTCGTGATTTTATGATCTCACTAGTATGCCCTCGAGCGTGAAACACGAAGAGGCACTCACATATAAAACATCAAATCGGCCAGTCGAATGTTGAACTGAGCCATGCAATCAGTCAGAGTTGCCTCTAAGGTAGTGATAGGACTGTGGCGTGTATTAACAAACAGGCGGAATCAAGAATTGTCTTGGCGATGGTCGGCCTTCCAGCTCGTGGGAAGTCTTTGATCTCACAGAAGGTAGTACGGTATCTGCTGTGGCTTTCAATAAAAGCAAAGTGCTTCAATGTTGGTAGCTATCGACGCGAGGTGAATGCACATCCACCAGCCGAGTTTTTCGATGCTTTAAATCCCGAAGGCGAGCAATTGCGGAAGAGCGCTGCAGAAGCAGCTGTGGAAGATATGCTTAAATGGTTCAAGACGGAGAACGGCGTCGTTGGCGTTCTGGATGCCACGAATAGCACAAAAGAACGACGAGATTGGATTCTAAGTAGATGCAATTCAGAAGCACTACCGGTTATGTTTGTAGAAAGTATATGCGACGATGAAGCTGTCATTCTGCACAATATTATGGATGTGAAATTGAAATCGCCAGATTACGAAGGCGAAGATCCAGAGGAAGCTGTAATTGATTTTCGGAAAAGGATCACAAATTATGAGAAAGTCTATGAAACAATTGACGAGACAGATCTAACATACGTCAAGCTCATAAACGTTGGTACAAGGATCATCATAAGCAACGTCAAGGATTACCTACAGTCACGCATAGTATACTATTTAATGAACCTTCACATAAAGCCCCGCTCAATTTGGCTTTCTAGAGTAAGTTAAGTCGTGGTCTACGTTGTTAACAATAGCACGGGGAATCAGAGTACAACCTTTCCGGAAAGATAGGCGGAGATGCAGACCTATCCCGTAGAGGACAGGAGTATGCTCGACGCTTGCCAAGCCTCGCCAAAGAATCAGTTGGGGAAGTCCCATTAACAGTGTGGACCTCAACTTTGAAACGCACAATCCAGACAGCGCATTACTTACCTTATAATAAATTGCAGTGGAAGGCGCTTGATGAGCTTGATGCTGGAGTGTGTGACGGAATGACTTATGAAGAGATCGAAACAAAATACCCCGAGGACTTTGCAGCTCGTGACGAAGACAAGTACAACTATCGCTATCGAGGTGGCGAATCTTATGCTGATGTTGTCAATCGGGTAGAAGCAGTAATCATGGAGCTGGAGCGCCAAGAGAACATTATGATTGTGACTCACCAAGCCACGTTACGATGCATTTACGCTTATTATATGAGCTCACCTCAAAATGCGAGCCCATGGATGGAAGTGCCTCTACATACACTAATCAAACTCACACCACGACCTTATGGCACTGACGAGGAGCGTATAGCTGGTCATATACCTGCCGTGAGTACTTTCAGAGAGAAAGGTACGTCTTCTGTTGGACGTCGCGGGAGAAACGTGGTTTAGTCCTCTTCGCAATAGAGTAGAATATGGTGAGACACACAACTACGTACTCGAATACAATACTCGTGAATAGTTTGTGTGCTGCAATACTCGAGTACTGCCGATCGTGCGTTTGTGGTATATCCGAATTCTTTGACTTAGCATATAGGTACTCGAGTGCTGTTACTGTTGCATCAATCACAAGGTTTTCTAAGTTGGTCACAATGACCATGGAAAGCACATACCGCAGTGACGCAGTCACACTTCAGCACGGCTGCGAGGTCAGTTCACGTCTATAAGGCCGCTTACTTAACGCAGATCTTGGTGGAGAGGCTCACGAAAAACGTCACTAAGGGGCATATCGATGAAATCTTCGGTTCGTATGGAGCCATTAAGCAAATCGAGATGTCCTCAAACACAAGATGTGAGAAAACCACTTTGGTTAGGTTATTAACAGAAGTTAATTTTAACAGAGGCATTTGTTACGTTGAGTATGAAAATCCAGAAGCAGCTGAAAGTGCATTCTATCATATGGACGATGGATATATTGATGGCTGCTCGATAGCAGTCTCGAGAGTTCGTCCACATCGGCCTGAAGAAGGTCGAAGGGGTTTTCCTCAAAGAGATCGGCCATCTGCGATACCACGTGGTAATCGCCAGCGTATATACCAGTCACCATCCTTCTCCGATCGCAGCCGCAGCCCTTACAGAAGGAGACAACGATCACGGTCAATTGAGTCTTTTTCTTCGAGAAGCTATTCTGGGACACCCTCGAGTACAGAAGACAGGCAAGACGATTCTGCGAGAGATCGTAGAAGGCACCGAATGTATTAAAGCAAATTACACGAACAAGATTGGCATGTGGCGCCTTGATGAAGATAGTCCATCTACCGATCGCAGTACAGTAGTATAGAATTATCTGAGTGAGAGTGAAAAATGTCTGGAGTTGGAAACTTGAGTGTAGACCGAAAATAAGCACCCATAACACCTGGTCTATTTATGTCAGACTTGGTTCATCGGCAATTGAATTCTTAATTTTCAGTAATATTGCCGTCTTCCATTTGTCTAGCTTGCTCATCTGGTCGTACTGGAAAATCTTATCGGTAAAGGCTTCTTGATTAGCATCTTCGATGGATTGTGAGATATCCTGCAGCAATTGAAATTCTCTAGTAGACACAAAAGTGGGATCCAACTCTGCATATTGCTGGACGGCTCTATTGCTCCCGACGTCATCACCATCTGCAAAACGACATAGCCCAGCTCGGAAAAAGTAGTCCTTTACGGAGTACTTCGTTAAGTTGTTATTCAAGCTTGCTCGGGCAACTCTTTCAAACCCAGCAAATCCGCGAGCATAATCCCCACCCATCGCTGCTAGCTCTGCTGTTTTCAAAGTCGCTTTATTTGCAAGTGCGTCGGCTTGATCGTTCGCATACCATTCAGAAGCAGTATCATAACAGGTCATTGCATTTTTGAGATCCGACATGTCCTCGTATATCTGACCCAAGTCCATCTGATAGTTTGCTGCTCTTCGAAACCCCCCTTTAGCCGTGAAGAGATGAATCGCCTTTTCGAGCATGCCGATAGCCTCCTCGGGTCGTTCACGCCTGTAACACTTGAATGCTTCTATGTAGGAATTTGCAGCGTCATCCTTTTCGTCCGTCTTGAGCTGCGTTTCTGCAGCTTTCTGGAATGCCCTTGCCGCATCTTCTTGCTTGCTTTGTATGCGGAATGAATTTGCAGCTTGAATGTAAAGATCCGCAGCCTCCTCAAGACGAGAGCTGCCGCCACCGAAAAGGCTGAAGCCACCGCCGCCTGCAGCCTTTTTGTCTGCTTTCGCTAAGAGAGCCCCGGGGTCCGACATATGCGTTGCGCTCGACCAAGAGGAATTTTACGCGTTTCACCGTCTCGTCTACAAGTCAAATTTTGCTGATTGATCAGCCCGTCACACAGACGATGGCTTCACTTCTCTAGGCTTGCCTCAAGAGTGGTGGGCATGTACAAATTTCGAACTGGAGTTGTTGCTCACAGATAGAACATAGCGATAGAAGCCATAACGGTGTATTGTGGTGGTCACGATTGATCCCGATACTTGCGCCTTCCCCGGGTGCACAAAGTAATCACAAATGGCATTCCCATCAGCAAAGAATGAAGCCCAGGTTAGGCAGCGTTGTAATAAAGTGACACGACGCTTCCAAGTCCGCCAGCTGAGACCTCTGGGCCGAGTGAGCGTTCGAATTACGTACCATGGAAGCTATCATGCAATCGCTTGCAACTAGTACAGCTACAGGTGGCAATCTTCGTTGTCGAAGGCTTACCATTGGTAAGGTATGTTGTTCTGTAACGTCGCCGCATGAAGGTCACGTGCTGGTCACGAGACCTGGTCCCCTGATCATTAATGAATGCTACACCGCAATTCGGGGTTCTCCACACTTTCTTCCTTTCCTCCGGAACAACCCCAAGAGCACGTACCTCTCTCCATCTGCGAGGAAATCTATACGAAAACTACACCAGACAAGCTACAACCAGGTTTAGTAAGGATTACCGGCAACTATGTCGAATGCACCCGTAGTCGCCGAGGCTCACATGGTAGACAGGGTCGCTGTGCCAGACAGCTACCATAAAAATCATCCAAGCAAGTCACACTTGTCTTCACTAGAGATGTATGAAAAAATGTACAATGAGTCAATTCAAGATCCCGACAGGTTCTGGGCAAAAATGGCCAAGGAGCTGTTGCACTGGGATCGTTCTTTCCAGACAGTGAGGACCGGTGGCTTTGAGCACGGCAATGTAGCTTGGTTTGTCGAGGGCCAACTTAACGCTTGTTATAACTGTGTAGATCGGCATGCTTTCGCTAATCCCAAGAAGGTAGGCTTGAGACGCGCTACGATACTGACCAAAATAGCCAGCAATTATCTATGAGGCTGACGAACCAGGCCAAGGCCAAATCATTTCGTACGGCGACCTTCTCCGACAAGTGTCTCAGCTTGCGTTTGTTTTGAAGCGAATGGGTGTCAAGAAAGGAGACAGTGTTGCTATCTACCTACCGATGATTCCGGAGGCAGTGGTTGCTGTCTTGGCAGTCGTGCGCATAGGGGCTGTACACTCCGTAGTGTTTGCTGGTTTTTCTTCGGAATCCCTCCGAGACCGAGTGATCGATGGAGAAAGCAAGGTCGTAATAACGTCTGATGAAGGAAAGCGTGGAGGCAAAACTATTGGCACGAAACGAATCGTTGACGATGCACTGAAAGAATGTGAAATAGTCAAAAGTGTTCTCGTATTCCGCAGGACTGGTGCAGATGTTCAAATGAAGCAAGGTCGGGATTTTTGGTGGCATGAGGAGGTTTCCAAGTACCCTCCCTATTGCCCACCGGAGCCGATGAATTCAGAAGACCCCCTCTTTCTGCTTTATACAAGCGGAAGTACTGGAAAGCCTAAAGGGATCCTTCACACAACCGGTGGCTATCTGTTGGGCGCGGCCATAACCGCGAAGTATGTCTTTGATTTGCACGCAAACGACATTTTGGGTACTGCTGGTGATGTTGGCTGGATCACTGGTCACACTTATGTAGTTTACGCTCCATTACTCTTGGGTGCCGCGACACTTGTGTTTGAAGGGACCCCAGCGTACCCAAGCTTTTCACGATACTGGGAAATAGTCGAGAAGCACAAATTAACGCACTTTTATGTGGCACCCACTGCGCTGCGACTATTGAAGCGCGCTGGCAATGAGCATGTCAAAAATGATGTTTCGAGCCTTCGTGTGCTAGGTACTGTTGGTGAGCCTATTGCACCCGAGGTTTGGAATTGGTACAATGAGATAATTGGAAAAACCAATTGTCATGTAGTCGACACCTACTGGCAGACTGAAACAGGATCGCACATTATTACTCCGCTTGCCGGAATTACTCCGATGAAGCCAGGATCCGCCTCGCTTCCCTTTTTTGGAATCGACCCTGTCATTATTGATCCTGTATCTGGCCAGGTCTTGGAAGGCAATGATGTAGAGGGCGTTTTGGCTGTGCGGCAGCCATGGCCTAGCATGGCGCGGACCGTGTGGAAAAGTCACGAGAGATTCATGGACACATATCTCAGGGTGTACAAAGGTTTTTATTTCACTGGAGATGGAGCTGGACGAGACGGTGATGGATTTTACTGGATTCGCGGTCGTGTGGACGACGTTGTCAACGTCTCAGGACATCGCTTGTCGACGGCTGAAATCGAAGCTGCACTTATTCAACACAGTGCCGTGGCAGAAGCAGCAGTAGTTGGAACCACCGACGAACTCACCGGTCAAGCGGTCAACGCTTTCGTGTCACTAAAAAATGGCCAAGAGAACTCTCCTGAACTTCAAAAGGAGCTAACCTTACAAGTGAGAAAATCAATTGGTCCATTCGCAGCACCCAAGAGTGTTTATGTCGTTCCCGATCTACCTAAAACCCGATCTGGGAAAATAATGAGGCGAATTGTGCGCAAAATCTTGGCTGGTGAAGAAGACCAATTGGGCGACACTTCTACCCTCTCTGATCCTAGTGTGGTGGATCAGATTATTGAGATAGTGCACGCAAAGTGAATTTATTTGTCTTATTGGAATATTGGTATGTTCTACGTACATTTCTTATTCTCTCTTCATTTGATGCGTAATTACAAACGTACGAGTAATCAGATTAAGAAAGTAGTCTAGAGAGCCCCGTAGAGAGCGTTTGGGAGTGCCGGCGGATCGTATTGTTACCATTCATGTTTCTCTATTACCATCAACAGCCTCGGCACCAACAGGGGCTTCGTAACGTAGACTGGTCTGGTAACTGCCCGTCATAGGCAGGCGGAGGATTTATCCGGCCCAAACCAAACATTTAAAAGCTGTTCCCGTCACCAGTTTGGCACAATGACCATGAGCTCAATCGTTATCCTAGGAGCTGCTAAATTGTTTGGCTTCGGTAAATCTCTCTAATGAAATTTCGGATTCTATACACGCTGACTCAGCCATATTGCTGATTTGCACCCGCTCTTAATAAGTTGCGTTAGTACAGGGTATGCTGGCGCTTCGTGTGAATCCCATTCCACCGCAGTGTCCAAATGCTCGAGCTCTTCGTCCCGAAATTGCCTTACAGTCTCACGAAGATCTTCCATCTCTGCACCTTCGATGGACAGCAATTCGCGGAGCTGATTGTTATAGTGTTCGCCAATTACAGTTTCTACCGCCTCAGTACAAGCCATAGCAGCTTTCGTGCCAAGCAGAGCAGTACAGGATCCTAAAGCCAGGCCGGCACATTGCCAAATTGGAGTAAGTAGAGTCGGGCGTACTCTGTGTTTAGCTGCTAGTGCATTGAATCGTGTGAGATGGTTTACTTCCTGTTCCCACATATGCTTTATGACTGGCCCGGACTTTTTATCTCTCTTCATTACGAAATATTGGCCTTGGTATATTACGTTGGCGCCCAACTCGCCAGCCTGATCCACGCGAATAAGCCGCTGCAACATTTGCGCTTGCGCTCTAGTAAGTTTGGCCATTTCCAGATGAACAATGTTTGATGTAGCCAACCGATTTACCGACCACACCGACCTCGTGGCTTGAGTGATTTTAGTGGTTATGAGGATTTTGGGGTTGTTCAGACCAACGCGAGGACTTAGATTAAAGTGGGCTAATCCCCTTATTTATATACGCTAGCTACATAGGTCCGCGGAGGAAGCGTGCATCGGAATGAGATCCGTATTGTGGATGAATTAGGAGGCACTAAAATGATGAATTGATATTACTGTGCGCGCAATGAAATGACTTTGGAAAATGAAGAGCACGAAGATGTTTATGTTGCTCTGGAGCTTGTCAAGCCGAATGGAGATAGCCGTTCTGATCCGCGTTCTTGGCCGATTGATATAAACTTGGATCAACTTCAAAGCAAGAATCCCACAGTCCGGATTGGATCAAGACACTATGACGCCAGAATAAATCCGCTTATTGGAAGTGAGCTCTACGTAGACGCTCAAGGAGAAGTCTTCGGGTTAGCTCGAGACAAAATTCAGCTTAGAGAAAGCTCAACCTTGGAAACTAAAAGAGGAAAACAGAAAGCAGAACCTAACTAGCACACTGTCTATTGTCTATGCATTATGTTACAATTCGTCTTTTGGGGACAGTTTGTGTTTAGCCATTAATGACCCAAAGTCTTTGGCAAAAGATGTCGAAACCTTTCGTGGTAAAACAATATCATAGGTCACAATCAGAGACCCGAATGCATCTAAACTTTGCCATATGGGCATGCCTTCGTCACGAAGCACGTCAACGTGGCCGGGTTGGGTCACAACGCCCAAGTCCCGCCCAATTTTAATTTCACGGCCATCGAAATGTGCCAATTTCTTTTCCCATCCTCCAGTAAGAGCTTCTTTAAGATTCAAAGTCTGGGCCCATAATAAGTCTTTACCCCTCCTTCGAAAGCCTAAATTATCCTGGTCCTCTTTTTCTCGAATTTCGACGATAAGATCACCAGCAATCCAGTCAGGTGACTCGTCTGCTTCGTTGTCAAACGGTACTCTGGTTCCTCGCAGACAGCCTCGCTGCACATCCAATACATGGCTGGAAGTAGTGCGTACTACTTTCTGCCCCTTGCAGGTCTTGCAGACGTGAGTAATAATATTGCCAGTTCCCCCACACTGATCGCAGTGCGTCTGCACTTGCTGGAAGATGCCAGGAGCCAACATATGCTTCACGATTTTCAAACCGCGGCCTCCACAAGCATCACACGAGTGCGTCTGTCCATCCTCGCTCCCAGTCCCACCACAATCTTCGCATATGCCTTGTTTGTCTATCGAAAATTCCACATTTTTTCCAAGATATATATCCTGCAACGATAGGAATACTACAGCTTCCATATTCGGTCCTTTGCGGACACCCTGATTGAAATGTCCACCACCGCCAAAAAACCTGGCAAACATATCAAAAGGATCATGATGTGCACCACCGCCAAAGCCACCCTGGTTCTTTAGGCCTTCATGGCCGAACTTGTCGTAGATTGAACGCTTTTCCTTATCCGACAAAACCTCATAGGCTTCGGCGGTCTCGACGAACCGATGGTTGGCTTGTTCATCGCCTGGGTTCTTATCTGGATGGTTTTCTTTTGCAATCTTTCGGTATGCTCGTTTTATGTCTTTTACTGATGCATCCCGGCCAACTCCCAGGATCTTATAGTAGTCGGTCTGAGCCAAAACAGAGAGACAAAAGAGGCTGAGAAGCAGCAGGAATGCATTCATCTATTGTCTCCTAAGGCGTAGGAGCGTCGGATACCCTGATCCCCGCAAAGTACAAAGTGTGTGAAAGAGTGGTGCTCGCCACAATTTTTGAGTTCCACGTGGGATTCGGATCCACATCAGTAATTCGAGATTGCTGTACAATCTAAAATCGGAACGAGGAAAGGCCTACAAGTGCAACAACAAGTTGACAGGGTGGTCTGAAACACGAAAGGTGGGCTTTCGGGCTGTCTCCCATTCTCATAGCAGCGACAACTTGGTAAAAAGCACCTCGTGCACAGCACATCTCACACACGCAAGCGTCGCCTGTACGATTGACACCTGAGGACTCACATGAAGTTCTCCCATTCACTGCAGTTCAACGCAGTTCCTGACTGGGCGAATCAGTACATAGCATACAGCAGCTTGAAAAGCCTTATCTACAAATTGGAAAAGGAACGCGCTAGACGTTCAACCGGCGGAGACGTTGAGAATGCCGCGCTATTAGAAGAACCTCAGAGGTTAGAAAACGTTTTCCGTAAAGCATTGGATCACGACCTTGAAAAGATCTGCAACTTTTACAAATTGAAAGAGCACGAATTGCTAGATACAGAATTTGAATCTCTCAAAAGCTCAGAGAACGAGTTCACCCGGGAATTACAAGAGAGTGAGAATGAGCGAGAGTATACAAGAAGGGCAAGCGCCGCGTCTCGCCATACGCGACATGGATCTGAAGCGTCTGTAGGATTTCACACAGCTGGTTCTGATATTTCTGATGAGGATGATAACATGCCACATGAGATTCTTACCAAGACAAGGAGTAGTACAGACGTGCCGCGACACCGTCGCAATTCGCTCTGGGAGGACTTTCTTCATGATCCGTCCAACGCTTTCATCACTGATGAGCACATTACTCTGAAAAGAATGGCCATAACGTGTTATGTGTCTCTTTGCGAGTTGCGATCCTTTGCGCAGCTTAATCGTCAAGGTTTCACAAAAGCTTTGAAAAAGTTCGACAAAACACTCGACTGCTCCCTTCGGCCAGTCTACATACAGCAGGTAATCGAGAAAGCATACCCGTTTTTGAGTGCCACACAAGAGACGCTGAACCGAGCTATTGAGTCTGTCGAAGAATTTTATAGCAGAAACAACACCAACAGTGATGTAGACGTAGCGAGGAAAGAGTTACGGCTTCATCTTCGCGAGCACATCATCTGGGAAAGAAACACAGTATGGCGCGATATGATTGGAATTGAACGGAAGGCTCAGGCCGCTCAATTAAGCGGAGGAGCTCTATTGTTGGGTGATGGAATCACGTATAAAGGAAGGCTACAAGGGGACGACCTATCCGTGAACACGAAAGCTTTGAGGACGCCTGTTGGAACGCTGTATGTTCCATTATGGCTATGCAACACCACTTTTGTGTTACTATTCTCCAGTTTCTCAATCTTTTTTGGTATCTTGTATACGCCCATCCTCGAGAACATCGAGCAACAGAACTGCTTGGCACTTTTAATTTTGGTGTCGCTGCTTTGGGCTACTGAAGCTATACCGCTCTTTGTCACCTCCCTCTTAGTACCTTTCCTGGTGGTCTTACTTCGTATCGTTCGCTCTGACAAACCTAGCCATGTTAGGCTTGATGCGCCGGCTGCGACTGCATACATCTTTGCGGCTATGTGGACTCCAGTGATTATGCTTTTGCTTGGTGGCTTCGCCATTGCTGCTGCTTTAAGTAAGTATCAAGTCGCTAAATTGATGGCGACATGGGTCCTATCCAGAGCTGGAAGTCGACCCCAAATGGTTCTACTGGCAAACATGTTTGTCGCTATGATTGCAAGTATGTGGATAAGTAACGTTGCTGCCCCTGTACTGTGTTATTCTGTCGTACAGGTATAATTATCCCACGTGCAATACTAACTTAAAGCCACTACTCCGAAATTTACCGCCTAAGTCTCAATTTGCGAAAGTCCTCGTCTTGGGTATTGCTATGGCGTCAAACATTGGCGGAATGGCGTCGCCCATTTCCAGTCCCCAAAATGTGATTGCACTTCAGAATATGAGACCTGTTCCCAGCTGGTTCGAGTGGTTTATAATATCACTACCTATATCCATTCTTTCGATTTTATCAATATGGGTCTTCCTACTTCTAAGTTTCCGAGACATTAAATCCACGGTGATTTCTCCAATAAGGGCTTCCAAAGATTCGTTCACGGGCGTGCAATACTTCATATCTGGAGTCACACTATGTACTATTCTCCTCTGGTGCGTGGCGTCCCAATTGAATTACATATTTGGGGACATGGGTATAATCGCTATTCTCCCTCTAGTCGTCTTCTTTGGTACAGGCGTTCTGACAAAAGAAGACTTCAACAACTTTCTTTGGACTATTATTGTTTTAGCAATGGGGGGAATAGCATTGGGAAAGGCCGTATCTTCGTCAGGACTCCTACTGACAATTGCACAAGCTATCCAGGATGCCGTGTCAGGCTTCAGTCTCTTCAGCGTGTTTCTTGTCTTTGGGGCTTTGATCTTATGTGTGGCTAGCTTCATTAGTCACACTGTGGCAGCGTTGATTATTCTTCCAATTGTTGCAGAAATCGGAGAAGGGATGGAGGACCCTCATCCACGGCTCCTCGTGATGGGCTCAGTTCTGATTTGCTCCTGTGCGATGGCGTTGCCGACCAGTGGCTTTCCTAACATGACTGCAATCATGATGGAGAACAATGTGGGAAGTCGCTATCTTACTGTGAAGGACTTCATTTACCGAGGAATCCCTTCTTCTTTGATTGCGTACACACTGGTGGCTACTCTCGGATATGTGTTAATGTTGGCGGTAGATTTGTAGAGATGTTTCGGGCTTGTATATACCCATTCGTCTTCATGAAACATGACGACTCGTTGGTTGCGGGCTTATAGGCCAAACGCCCTTCTCGGAGTTACCAACTGCGCTCACGTGACTTTTAGGCCTTCGAATTTACGTGACCTGGTGAGTTGCGAGTTTTTCTATACAGCGCCGACGTTAAGTCAAGGGAACAAACACTACTTTCAGAGCAGCACTTCCTTGATGGAAGACCCATCACGCATATCACTGGAAGTAATTTCAAGATCACGATTCTCGCATCCTGTACGAACCGAAATCGAAGTTGATATTCGACAACCAGTACATGTACTGAGGACTTCATTAGCCACCAATCTTGGTATCTCTGCTCGGCGACTACGCATAACAGACTCGAATGGATCTGCATTGAACTTTGAGAAAGTCCCCCTCGACAATGGTTTGAGACATAAGTCCAAGATTATCATAAAGGACTTGGGTCCCCAGATTGGATGGAAGACGCTCTATATATTTGAATATCTGGGACCTCTGGTAATTCACCCGCTTGTATATTTTTCCACGAATACACTTTATGGTTCCACATTCTCACACTCGTACGAGCAAAAAGTCTTGCTAACTTTGTGCATGTTGCACTTCTTGAAAAGAGGACTTGAAACAATCTTTTTACACAGGTTTTCGGTAGAGAGTATGCCAGTTTTTAATATTTTCAAGAACTGTGGACACTATTGGTTTCTGTCAGGTCTTAATCTTGCTTACTGGCTTTACTCTCCCGAAAGAGCATATGACAATAATTCAACTTTGGTCAACTTTTTTTGGATAACCTTGTGGTGTTTTTCAGAGATTTCAAATTTTTATACACATTTGAAGCTTGTCAAATTGCGGCCTGTAGGAACAAGAGTTCGTAGCATCCCTACTGGATTCGGGTTCGATTTGGTGACATGCCCAAACTATTCTTTCGAAACGCTTGCTTGGATCGCGTTCGTCGGTATCTCCAGAAGTTACGCCGCAGCCTTATTTACTTGTGTCGGCGCTATACAAATGTTCCTTTGGGCACAAAAAAAACGCCAGCGTTACAGAAAGGATTTCGGGAGCTCTTGGCCGCGTTCACGAACGCTTCTTGTCCCATGGATTTTGTAATTATTCACAAACATTAATACTGTAGTTAGATGGTGTTACGTAACTCGTATTGTACTCGAGTACGACTAGTCTATCTATTAGTAGAATAGTGGTTTGCAACTGCCTCGACGACGATGACGAAAAACAATTGATTATGGAAGGAGCAGATCTCACGAGTATCCTTACCACGAGCTCTTTGAAAAGCGAATTCATCATATGGATCTCTCAAATCATCGATGCCATGGATCAAGATTTCCAAAGATGCTTTGCAGATTTGAATACGAATGACATACACTCCAAATTCGATCGCCTGCAAGTTGAAAGCAAAAAAGAACCAGAAAAGGCGAATGAACATAAAGCGAGCTTGGCTTTCTCAAGGGAATCAAAGGACAAGATGCTACAGAATTTCGATGCTTGGAAGACTCGTATATTAGAGCGAGTCGGAGAGGCCATCAACGCCACTAGTGCGACACGCGATAATGATGCCGACGAGAAGTGCAACCTCGTGCATACGCTCTCGAAAGATCAATTAGCTGTTTTGTGTCATTCACTGCTTCTTCTTCTGTTGAGCTTGGAAGTCTACGACGCTCGCTCGAGGGTACTCATGAAACGACTTTACGTCGTTTGTGGCTTAGATCCGATGACTTTGGTGGGTTCAGAGAACTCGGTGGCTGCAGCGCTTGTTAAGGCCGCCAAAATGAACGGAGATGAGGAAAGTCAGAAGCGGACTAAGGAAAATGCAAGTAGCAGGAAATGGAAAATAGGACTAGCTGGTGTAGCTGGTGGAGTATTGGTGGGAATAACAGGAGGAATTGCTGCTCCCTTTGTTGCCGCAGGCCTGGGAACTGCGCTTGGAGGCATCGGTCTTGGTGGTGTTGCTGCTGGCTATCTTGGAGTACTTGCATCTTCTTCGGCAGTCATTGGAAGTCTCTTTGGGATCTATGGGGGCCGAAGTGCTGGAAAGATGATGCAGCGTTTCGTTACTGATGTTGCTGATTTTTCATTTGTGCCAATTCACCACGAAGAAGGCCGACTTCACGTTACAATTGGCGTCACTGGCTGGCTTACTGAAGCTGAAGAGGTGGCAGAACCTTGGAAAGTTCTGAGTTCAAGTGGTGAGCAATATTGTTTGAGATGGGAAGTCGACGCACTTACTAATTTGGGAAAGGCATTACAAAAACTTTTGAAAAGCTATGCCTTCAGCTACGTGAAAGCAGAAATCATCAAACGTACAGTACTTGCAAGTTTGATGACAGCACTTTGGCCTTTGGGTCTGGTTAAGGTTTCAAGAATAATTGACAATCCATGGTATTTCACCGACTGAAAAAGGCTAATTTCAGGAATATTGCGTACATTAGAGCACAGAAGGCCGGGGATGTGCTAGCTGATGTCATAGTGAACAAATCTCAGGGCGAAAGACCGCTAACACTCATCGGATTTTCTCTCGGCGCTCGTGTAATATTTTCCGCTCTGCAGAATCTCGCCTCCCGCAATGCTCTTGGTCTAATCGAAAATGTCTACCTCATGGGAGCTCCTGTGAGTAAAGACACTACCGAGTGGACGCGAGCCAGGACAGTCGTGAGTGGTCGTCTCGTCAATTGCTTTTCGGAGAATGACTACATACTCGGCTTTCTCTTCCGGAGCATGAACTTGAGAATGGGAGTTGCTGGCTTGCAAGCTATGTCAGATGTTTATGGTGTAGAGAATATCGATGTGAGTGAATTGATCGAAGGTCACCTCAGATATCGATATGTACTTGGTAAAATACTCCGAGACCGTATTGGTGCAGAGGATATCGAGGAAGGTGCTATTATCGAACAAATCGGCAAAGAAACTCAAGCTTCAATGCCAGCACCCGCTGAACTTACGGAAAGCAGTAAAGAAGAGTCTCTTGACCAAATAGCAGATGAAATCGAGAAGGAGAGAGAATCTCGAGCTGCTCTCAAAGGCCATGGAAAGGAAGAGGATGAAAGTGAGCCATCGAAGACAGTGACGTCCAAGTAATTAGACAAGTGCAGAAAGGATGGTTGTTTGGTTATTGTATACACTGTCCTTGCGGTTCACCTTCCATTGCTGATTTTGAAATCCTCGTATAATTTCAGTACATCAATTGTGATTTGCCGCGAAAGTTCTGGTAATGCGTTTTCGAAGTGACGTAGAGCGACATGAGGGGCATCCGCTTTTTCCCGCATGGCACACAAGCCGGCTTGCTGACAAAGAGCAGATATTTCAGCACCAGAGCACCCTTCAGTTGCTGTCACCAGTGACTCTATCGAGACGTCATCTGCAATGCGCATCTTATGAAACAAAATCTGCAGAATTTCTTTCCGGGCTGCGCAATCCGGTGGAGCGACGTAAATTAGCCTGTCCAATCGTCCAGGTCGCAAGAGTGCAGAGTCCTGTCCATAAGTGAGTGTTCTTTAATATCTTACGATGCAGTCAGGTCGGTTTGTAGCAGCCACGATTGTCACACCAGCAAGTGCCTCAATTCCATCCATCTCATTTAACAGTGCAGCCAATACTCGATCACTGGAAGCTTCTACAGACCCTCTCGTCATGGTAAGTACTTCTATTTCATCCTTTGTCAATGGTGTGCTTGCTCGCACTTACAAAAAATATGATACTTGGACTTGCGGAACGAGCTTTACGAAATAGTTCACGTACAGCTCGCTCACTCTCACCAAGGTATTTGGAAAAAAGCTCGGGGCCTTTCACTGCAATGAAGTTCAAGCCAGTCTCTGTCGCTAACGCTTTCGCGGTAAGTGTTTTGGAGCATCCCGGGGGCCCGTAAAGAAGAATTCCCTTGGGAGCAGAGATGCCAAGAGCGCGAAAATCTTCAGCGCGCTGGAAATCAGCATAGACCAGGTTTTGAACTTACTGTTAGCGGCCATTCTACTGCCTCAATGAGCGCCTGTTTAAGCTGCTTTTGGCCCCCAATATCCGTCCACTTTGTATTTGGCGGTTCCATAAAAATCTCACGCATTGCACTTGGTCGTATTTTGGCAAAAGCACGTTTCACGTCGTCACTCTTGATATACATCGCATCAGCCTCTATCTTCTGATTAATAGCTCGATCCACAGCATTTAAGACAGATTCACGGTGTAAAGCAGCTAGATCTGCACCGACATAAGCATGAGTACGCAACGCAAGATCTTCAAGGCCGCCGACATTAAGCTGAAGTGGTGAGCCATCAAATAGTATCCGAAGGATCTCGAGTCGGGCAATTCTGTCAGGTATGCCAATCTCGATCTCCCGCTCAAAGCGACCAGGGCGTCGACTGGCATCATCCAAGTAATTGGGTCGATTTGTCGCACCAATTACACAGACCCTACCCATGGTCTGAACTCCATCCATCAAGGATAGCAGAGTAGAGACAAGGCGTACTTCTGTTTCAGAGCTCTCTACTGTCCTCCGCGGAACTAAAACGTCAAGCTCATCGATCAAAATGATACTCGGTTGCGATAGACGTGCACTCTCAAATACCCGTCGCAGTTTTTCTTCTGATTCTCCTTGGTACTTGGAGACAATATTTGGCCCCGTTACTGTAAATACTGCAGCATCGGTAGTGTTCGCTATTGCCTTTAAAAGATAAGTCTTGCCGGTCCCGGGAGGGCCGAATAATAGAATACCCCCTGGAGGGGAAGCACCGAGTCGGGAGAACAGCTCGGGCCTTTCGAGCGGAGTTTCTATAATTTGTTTGATTGACGCAATTTGCCGAGAAAGTCCTCCAATTTGATCGAATGTGATTGTTTCATCTTGTTTTCGTGTCTTTTGATCCAAATTTAACTCCGTCAACTTTCCATACTCATATACATTTATAGCCCGCGACTCAATTGACAGTGTACTAAGACATTCTTCGAACAGAATTTCCGTCTGTTGTACCTTTGAGACCTTTAGCTTTATACAATTAGCATCCGAATTCACCGTAACAATTTGTCCTTCAAAAACAAAACCACATTCACCTTGTTAATTAGTATGTTTTAAGTAGTCCCATACATAGCTGTTCTCTTGTGTTCTGCAATACCTGCTTAGTAACATTGCCAGTTGCTGCGGAGTCTACTTCAACCAAGACCGATTTGGCCTTACGTAGTGTGAGACACTTTCGAAGGCACACTTTGTCTCCCAGGTTTACTTGAAGATGTTCACGCACCTCGTCGGACAATTGTATGACTATTGTAAGCTTCCTATCGCAGCACACTACCGTCAGCATTAATTGGCTTCGCACTTGGGAATGCCGAAACTATTGTCTGGCTTCCATGTTCCAACCAGACGCAAAGGAGATCGCCGGATCTGAAATTACGCTCTTGCATGGTCACCGCGTTCATTAGCGCCCTCTTTCTCACCTTTGGGCTCTCACTCGATGGCGCAAGTCGCACCAGGAAGCCTCGGCTGGGCGCCACAGAGGCCGTTTGCAGATAGGATGATTTACTTTGCATATAGACTAGAGCATCTGGGACTCGGCTGGTTTTAGATAAATCGCATTTGTTATTACAGTACGAGTACTTGTGAAATCGGTTTCGGAAATCAGCGTGGGGCAAGGTTTCGGTTAGCATACTCTTATTCGACTGCAGCAACATTTGACCTCAAACACTTATCTTATCCTGTCGCAGTGGCACAATGACTCTTGATCTAATTATTTTATGTGGAAGCGAATGAGAATGTCTTGAAATGTCATCTAATCTTGAAGACATGGAAAGGAAGTAAGTGAAGAAGAAAGGGTGAAAGTAATACCCAAATCAAATAAAACTTTTACAGCATGCCGATC
>JAABUZ0100005109.1_pt1 | contig 17503 bp, 18 predicted proteins | sample 5562091 | NCBI WGS metagenome assembly JAABUZ01 (sample SAMN12813069, study PRJNA571459) | rock metagenome | isolation source: Antarctica rocks | place: Antarctica: Victoria Land, Linnaeus Terrace sud | collected 2015-12-21
CGATCGCCGCGCCGGCCCGCTCCATGTAGCGCGCGTTGGCCGTCTGGTGATCGGCGGTGGCGTGCGGGTATGGGATCAGCACCATCGGCCGGCCATGGGCGGCGATCTCGAACACCGAACCACCCGCCCGGGCGATCACGAGGTCACTGGCCAGCAGAGCCTGGTTGAAGTCTGAGATGTAGCTGCGCAGGTCGTAGTGGTCCCCGGGCGCGGCCAGATCGGCGAAATCGCGCTCACCGGCCACGTGCAGGACACGAAACCCGGCCCCGGCGAACGCCTCGACCGCGGCGTGGTTGATCGAGCGGGCGCCGAGCGAGCCACCGAACACGAGCACGCAGTCCTCCTCGGGGCCGATCCCGAAGCGAGCGCGGGCGGCCGCGCGGTCGGTTGCCGGTGGTGGGACCGGGCGTCCGGTCACGCGGTAGCGAGCGTCCTCGCGGCCGGGAAGCGCGAAGGCCAGGCACACCCGGCTCGCGACCGGCGCCAGCAGCCGGTTGGTCAGACCGAGGTGGCGGTCTGATTCCAGCAGCACGAGCGGAACGCGAGACAGCACGGCCGCGAGCCCCACCGGACCGGCGACGTATCCGCCGGCCCCGAAGACCGCGTCGGGCCGCAATGCGTGGATCAGCCGTCGTGCCGCTCGCAGGGCGCCGGTGTCGATCGCCACCGCGCGGGCGGCGCCGGTCGGGCTGCGACGCGGCAGGGAGACGACCCGCAGCGTATGGATCTCATAACCCGCCGTGGGGACGAGCGTCCGCTCGGCCCGCTCGCCGCCGATGAAGATGACCCGCGCGCCGTCAGCCCGCAGCGCGTCGGCCACCGCCAGTGCCGGAACGACGTGTCCCGCGGTCCCGCCGGCGCCGATCACGATCAGCGGATCGGTCACGTTCGGAGGCCTCGACCGACTTCAGCCGCCGCACCCCCGGCCGCGAGAGGTTGAGCAGCAGCCCGATCGAGGCGAGCATCACACACAGGTTGCTCGGCGCGTAGGAGATGAACGGGAGTGGCACCCCGGTCAGCGGCGCCAGACCGAGCACGACGAAGATGTTGAGGGTGCCCTGGCACAGGATCAGCGACGTCAGTCCGGTCGCCAGCAGCTTTGCATACCGGCCCGTCACGCGGCGAGCGGTGCGCAGGCCGCCGTAGGCGATCATCCCGTAGAGCACGATCACCCCGAACACGCCGACCACGCCGAGCTCCTCGCCGATCACCGCGAGGATGAAGTCGTTCTGGGCCTCGGGCAGGTAGTAGATCTTGGCCACCGATTTGCCCAGCCCGACGCCGAAGAAGCCGCCGGACCCCAGGGCGATCTGTCCCTGGACGGCCTGGAAGCCGGCCGTTGACTTCGATGCCCACGGGTTCAGGAACGAGGTCAGGCGCGCGCGCTGGTAGGGCTGGACGACGGCCATCAGCAGGACGCACAGCACGGCGGCTCCGGCGATGATTGCGATCCACCGCATCGGCATGCCGGCGGCGACCATCAGGGTGAGAGCCGCGAAGGCGACGACCAGCCCAGTCCCGAGGTCGGGCTCGACGACGATCAGCAGGATCGCCGGCCCGGCGACGAGCGCGATCGGCATGACCGCCTCGCGGAAGCCGCGCATCCGGCGGGGATGATCGGCGAGATACCGCGCGAGATGCAGGACGAGCGCGAGCTTCATCAGCTCGGAGGGCTGAAACTGGATCGGGCCGAGGGCAAACCAGCGCCGTGCCCCGAACACGACCTTGCCGAAGCCGGGGACCATCACCAGCAGCAGGAGCCCGAATGAGCCGAGCAACAGCAGCCGGGTGAGGCGCTCATCGAGGATCGCCACACCTCGGCGCTCGAGGATGTACATGGCCGCCAGACCGATCGCCCCGAAGGCCAGATACCGGACGAAGGTTCCCGTACCGCTGCCGCCGCCGTTGAGCACGCCGGGCGGGGAGGAGGCGCTGTAGACCATCACCGCACCGAAGGCGATCAGGCACAGCGTGGCGGTCATCAGGATGCGGTGCTCAAGCGGCGGGGCGACCCGGCGCCCAGGGCGCCGGCGTGAGGCTGGGGCGCCACGGCCGGGCTTGGCGCGGCGCCCGGTGGTGGCGCTGGTGGTGGCCATCAGAGCTCCTCCACGAGCTTGCGGAAGTCATCGCCGCGAGCCTCGAAGTCGGGGTACTGGTCAAAGCTGGCGCAGGCCGGGGAGAGCAGCACGGTCTCTCCTGGACGCGCGGTCCGGCTGGCTGCCGCGAGCGCCGCCGGCAGGGTCCTCAGCTCGCCGATCGGCACCCCGAGATCCTCCAGAGCCCGCCCGAGCTCGCCGGCGGCCTCGCCGATCAGATAGACCCCGGCACAGTGCCGGGCCACGATTGGCGCCAGCGGCGCGAAGTCCTGGTTCTTGCCGATGCCCCCGGCGATCAGATGCACCCCGCCGCCGTAGCTGCGCAGGGCGACGATCGTGGACGCGACGTTGGTGGCCTTGGAGTCGTTGACGTAGGCGACGCCCCCGAGGGTGGCGATCGGCTCGAGCCGGTGGCGGACACCGGCGAAGCTGCGCAGGCCGGCGGCGACGGCCCCGGGATCGACGCCCCGGGCCAGGCAAGCGGCGGCGGCGGCCATCGCGTTGTGGCGATTGTGGGCGCCGGGCAGCGCGAGCTCTTCCTCGGCGATCAGCGGTGTCTCGTCCCACCACAGCTGACCCGCTCGCGCGGACATCTCCGCGGCCCGGTCGGTGCCGAAGCAGACGCGACGGGCGCAGCCACCGAGGTCCTCGAGGTCAAGACCCGACGGGGCGACCGCGACATCATCGTTGCCCTGACGCGCGAAGATCCGCAGCTTGGCGGCGACATAGTCGTCAAAGCTGCCGTGCCGGTCCAGGTGGTCGGGTTGGAGGTTGAGCAGCACCGCGAGCTCGGGAGCGAACGCGTCGGTGTCCTGCAGCTGAAACGACGACGCTTCGCAGACGATCGTGGCCTCGGGGTCGACCCGGCCGATGAGTGAGGACAGGGCGGTGCCGACGTTGCCCGCCACGGCCACGGGCAGGGCCGCCTCGCGGTGGATGTGTCCGATCCACTCCGTGGTCGTGGTCTTGCCGTTGGTGCCGGTCACGGCGATGAACTCGTTGGCCAGCAGCCGCCAGGCAAACTCGATCTCGCCGAGCACCGGCATGCCCCGGGCGCGCGCGGCCGCCACCACGGGGGCGTCTGAGGGGACCCCGGGGCTCTTGACGAGCGTCCGGGCCCTGGCGGCAAGGGCCTCACCTGACACATCGAGGTGAACTTCGACGCCGGCCGGGTGAAGCCTTCCCGCCGCCTTGGCCAGCGCGGGGGCGGCCGCGGAGCCCGAGTCCAGGCCGATCACCTCCTCCCCACGCTCACGCAGCGTCAGCGCGACCGCGACGCCCGAGCGGGCCAGACCGACCACGAGGTAGGGCCCGGCAGGGAGCGAAGGTCGGGGCTTGGACACAGGCAGGCAGGGTAATGGGGCCCCAGGATGCCGCCGCTCCCGTCATCATTGATGGCATGACCAAGCTGGACGAGCGCACCGGTGTACCGCGGATCGACAGTGACGCTCGGGGTCGCCTCGCGCGAGCGACGGACGTCCCGGGCGTGGTGGCAGCCTCACTGATCGGCTCGCAGGCCAGAGCCACGGCCGGTCCCCTCTCGGACGTGGACGTCGCGGTTTGGTTGGACCCGGGGCTCGGTGCGCGGCGCCGCAGCGAGATCTCGGTGCGGTTGCGGGCAGCCACAGCCGCCGCGCTTGGGACGGACGCGATCGATCTGATCGTGCTCAACGAGGCGTCGCCTCTGATGCGCCATCGGGCGATGCGCGACGGGATCCGTCTCGTGGAGCGCGAGCGGGCCCTTCGGGTCCGCCTGGAGGCGCGCGGGCTGCTCGACTACCTGGATACAGCTGCGCTTCGAGCGAGGCTGGACGCAGGGGTTGCCCATCGTCTGGACGAAGGACGTTTTGGTCGACGCTGAGAACCAGCTCGCGCGGCTTGCGCAACTCGAGCGGTTGATCGAGCGGCTCGAAAGCGTCCACCGGGGCGGCGAAGCCGCATACCTGGCCGACGAGGATCTGCGGATGATGAGCGAGCGACGCCTCGAGCTCGCGATCCAGATCTGCATCGACATCGGCGCCCATCTCGTCAGCGAGCTCTCGGCCGTTCCGCCCACCGACTACGCCGGAATCTTCCGGTCATTGGCCGACGCGGGACATCTCGATCCTGATCTGGGAAGTCGCCTCTCGGACGCGGCGCGCCAGCGGAACCTGCTGGTCCATCTGTATCTCGCTATAGACGACCGCCAGGTATTCGCCTCACTTCAGCGCCTCGACGACCTGCGGGCGTTCGCAGCGACCGTGAAACGGCTGGCCACCGAGTCCTGACTCCGCCAGGAGCGCGAGTGCATCGGGCGAGTGACAGTCAAGCCTTGATAGCGCGAGTGCATCGGGCGAGTGACAGTCAAGCCTTGATGCTGAGCTGGTAGACCACGAAGCCGATCGCCCCGAACGCCGCGGCCGCGATCCAGAAGCGCAGGATGATCTTCGTCTCTGACCATCCCTGGAGCTCGAAGTGGTGGTGGATCGGCGCCATCAGAAAGACCCGCTTGCGAAAGCTCTGAAACGAGAAGACCTGAATCACGACCGAGAGGACCTCGATCACGAAGATCCCGCCGAGGAGGATGAGCAGCACCTCGGTCTGGGTCATGATCGCCAGGCCGGCGATCGCGCCGCCGAGACCGAGTGAGCCCGTGTCCCCCATGAAGATGCTGGCCGGAAAGCTGTTGAACCACAGAAAGCCGATGCAGGCGCCGACCAGACAGCCGGACAGCATCGTCAGATCGAGCTCGCCGCTGATGAAGGTGATCCCGAGGTACGCCAGCAGCACGATCGCCGCGCATCCCGCCGCCAGTCCATCGAGCCCGTCGGTGAAGTTGACTGCGGTGGTCGTGCCCGCCACGACCAGGTAGATGAAGATCGGGTAGAAGGGTCCGAGGTCAACCGACACGTCGACGAAGCGGATCTGGATCGAGGCCGGGATGTGCGCCTTCTGGGTGGCCACCCACCACAGCCCCAGCGAGATCGCGACCGTGATCACGAGCTTGGTCCGGGCGCGAAGGCCAAGCGAGCGGCGCCTGACGATCTTGGTGTAGTCATCGACGAAGCCGAGCAGCGCACAGGCGATGGCGGCGAAGAACACCCCGAGCGCCGGCCAGCCGCGATGCGACAGGACGAGGAAGGGCACCGTAACCGCGGCGAAGATGATCACCCCGCCCATGGTTGGGGTGCCGGCCTTGATGTGATGGCCCTGGGGCCCCTCCTCGCGGATGTTCTGCCCGAACTCCCGGTTGCGCAGGAAGATGATGAAGCGCGGGCTGAGAAACAGGCACATCAGCAACGAGGCGGTGCCGGCGATCAGCACGAGGGCCGAGGCGGAGCCCATCAGGCGCGATCTCCGGCCCGGGCCGGAGTTGCGCCCACCCCGAGTGCGGTGCAGACCGCCTTGAGGCCGACACCGAGCGAGCCCTTGACGAGCACGAGGTCACCGCGCTGAAGCAGGCCGGGGACGGCCTGCGCCGCTGTGCCGGCGTCGGGAAGGACCTCGGTTTCACCCGCGAAGCGCTCCGCGATCGCCGCCGCCTCGGGACCGACGGTGACGAGCAGGTCGACACCGGCGTGCTGCGCGAGCTCCCCGAGAGCCAGGTGATAGTCGCGGCGGTCCGGGCCGAGCTCGAGCATGTCCCCGAGCACGGCCACGCGGCGAGCCGCCCCGATGCGGGCAGCCGAATCCGCGAGGTCGGAGAGGGCGGCGCGCATCGACATCGGGTTCGCGTTGTAGCAGCCGTCGATGACCGTTATGTCCCCCGCAAGCCGGATCGTCTCCCCCCGGCCCGGGCTCAGAGCCAGGGTGACGCGACCGGCGGGGGTCACGCCGAGCGCTCGGGCGCCGGCCACGGCGGCGAGCAGATCAGCACGGAGGTGCGCCTGCTGGAAGTCGACGTCGAGCGTGACCGGCGTGCCGGCGGCATCGATGCTCACCGCATCCGGTGACTGCTTTGTGAACCGGATGTCTCCTTGTTCGCCGAAGGTGATCGTCTGGGTGTCTGTGCGCAGGTGAGTGTCGAGCAGAGGCTCGTTCGCGGGGACGATCGCCGTCTTTCCAGGAGCCAGGCCGGCGATCAGCTCGGCCTTGGCCGCGGCCACGTCCTCGATCGTCCCCAGCAGCTCGAGGTGAACCGGGCCGATGCTGACGATCACGCCGACGTCGGGTTCGGCGATCGCCGCCAGCTCGGCGATCTGGCCAGGACCGCGCATCGCCATCTCGAGCACGAGCACCTCTGTCCCCGCGGGGGCGGCGAGGATCTCCAGCGGGAGTCCGATCTCGGTGTTGAAGTTGGCCCGGGACGCGACCGTGCGGCGATGCGGGCGCAGCAGGGCCAGCAGGAGGTCCTTGGTTGACGTCTTGCCGGTGGAGCCGGTGATACCGATCACATCGGCGTTCAGCTCGCGGCGCCACGCTGTGGCCAGGGATTGCAGCGCGCTCAGTGGCGAATCCGCAGCCATGACCACGCCAGCTGCCCGCGGGTCCTCGGCCTGGGCGGCGGCCGCCACTTCGGCCTGAGCCGGGCTCGCGAGCACGCCCCAAGCTCCGGCGGCCAGCGCGGTCGTCGCGAATCTGCCCCCATCGTGACGGCTCCCGGGCAGACCCACGAACAACGTCCCGGGATCGACGTCGCGCGAGTCGATCGACACCCGCGCGGGGCCGTCAGCCGTCGTACGCGTGATCAGTCGCGCGCCGGCCGCGGCGGCAACCCGCTCTGGTGTCCATGCCTTCATCGCTCGGGTGTGCCGGCATCGGCCAGCATCACCCGCAGGATGTCACGTGCCACGGTCACGTCATCGAACGGCAGCTTGCGGCCGCCGGCGAACTCCTGACCCTGCTCGTGGCCCTTGCCCGCGATCAGCACGACATCCCCGCGGCCGGCAGCCGTCAGGGCCCGCTCGATCGCGACCCGCCGATCGACCTCCTGCCCGACGTGGCCGCTGACCCCGGTGAGGATCTCGGCGATGATGGCCTCGGGATCCTCAGAGCGCGGATTGTCGGAGGTCACGATCACGTGGTCAGCCAGCCGGGACGCGATCTCCCCCATCTGTGGACGCTTTCCGCGGTCGCGGTCCCCCCCGCAGCCGAACACGAGGTGAACGCGCGAGCTCGTGAGCTCGCGTGCCGCCCGCAGCACGTTCTCCAGCGAGTCGGGCGTGTGGGCGTAGTCGACGAGGACCGCGAATGGTGCGCCGGCGTCGACGGTCTCAAACCGTCCGGGGACCTGGCCGGCCCCGGCGATCGCCGCGGCGCAGGCCTGGGCCGGCACCCCGCACGCGCGGGCGGCGGCGAGAGCGCCGAGCACGTTGTAGACGTTGAACTCGCCGCTCAGAGGGGAGCTGAGGGCGATCGGACCGTCCGGGGTCTGCGCTGTGAAGCGTGATCCCCCCAGTCCAGTCTGAACGTCCGTGGCCCGGTAGTCGGCGTTGACATCGTAAAGCGCGTAGGTGAGCGCTCCATCCAGCTCGCCGGCGAGCCTCGCCCCGTAGGCATCGTCGACGTTGATCACCGAGGCTCCAGGCCTGGCTGGGGCCCTGAACAGGCGGCGCTTGGCCCGGAAGTAGTCCTCCATGGTGGGATGGAAGTCCAGATGGTCCTGGGTCAGGTTGGTGAACACCGCCGCGGCGAAGTGAATCGCGTCGGCGCGCCGGAGCTCGAGCGCGTGGGAGGAGACCTCCATCACGCAGCCCCGATCCCCGGAGTCGAGCATCGCCCGGAAGGTTCGCTGGAGATCGATCGCCTCGGGCGTGGTCCTCTGCACCTCGTGGTCGACCCCTCCGATCACCGATTTGACCGTTCCGAGCAGTCCCGAGCGCTGGCCGCCGGCCTCGAGCAGGGCGCGGATCAGAAACGCGCAGGTGGTCTTCCCGTTGGTTCCGGTGATCGCGACCGTGGTGAGCCGCGCCGTCGGGTCACCGAAGAAGGCGGCGGCGGCGGGGGCCATCGCGGCCCGGACGCTGGTCACGCAAATCTGAGGAGCGTCGACATCCAGTTCGCGCTCGACGACCAGGGCCGCGGCGCCGCGAGCGACGGCATCGCCGGCGAAGTCATGGCCGTCGCGCGTGAAGCCGGGCACGCAGAAGAACAGGGTTCCCGGCGTCACCGCCCGGTTGTCGTACGCGAGCTCGGTGATCGCGATCTCGGCCCACCGAGGATCGGCGCTGGGAATCACCTCGTGCAGGCGCATCGCTTGCGCAGCGTATCTGCGCAGGTCCCGGCCGGCCCGCGCGAGGGTCAGGCCCCGACAGAGAGAGCCCGAGCCGCGACCCGGCCGCTATCCTCGCCGCTCGCGCCCGAACGCCGGGCGCCCTGAATCATGATCTCTCGCGCGATCGTCACCGGCGGTGCCGGCTTCATCGGTTCTCATGTCGTCGGCTCGCTGCTCGCAGACGGCGTCGCCGTCACGGTGATCGACGATCTCTCGTCCGGGCGCGCCGAGCGGGTTGCCTCCGACGCCCACCTCGAAGAGATCTCAATCGTCGACGCATCGGCCGTCGATGCCGTCTTCGACCACGCCACCCCGCAGGCGATCTTCCATCTCGCCGCTCAGGCCAGCGTCGTCGTCTCGACCAATGACCCCGCGTATGACTGCGCGGTGAACGTCCAGGGCACGCTCAACGTGCTCGAGGCATCCCGCCGCCACCAGGCGCCGCTCGTCTTCACCTCGACGGGAGGCGCGCTGTATGGCAACGATGCCCCGATCCCGACGTCCGAGACCCGGATTCCGGCACCGCTGGCGCCGTACGGCGCCTCCAAGTGGGCCGCCGAGGCCTACATCAACACCTGGGCCGCCGCACACGAGATTCCACACGCCATCTGCCGGCTCGGCAACGTATACGGCCCGCGCCAGAGCCCGCACGGCGAAGCCGGCGTGGTGGCGATCTTCAGCGAGCACATCCACACCGGCCGGACTCCGAAGATGTTCGGCAACGGTGAACCGACCCGGGACTACGTCCACGTGTCAGATGTCGTGCGGGCGCTGCGGACTGTGCTCGGCCATCGCGGGACGTTCAACGTGGCGACCGAGGTCGAGACGAGTGTCAAACGGCTCTGGGAGATCCTCGCTGACGAGGCCGGGACCAATCTGGAGCCCGAGCTCGCCCCGCTTCGGCCAGGGGAGCTCGAGCGGTCATGCATGGACACCAGCTTGGCGCGCGAGCAGCTCGGCTTCTCGGCCGCCGTCGAGGTCGACGACGGCCTGCGCAGCACCTACCGCGAACTGGTGGCGGAATTCGAGCGCGAAACCCCGCGCTGAGCGCATCCGCCTCGCCACGCTCAACCGCGGCCGAAGCCCCTCCCCCGCCCGTTGAGCTCCCGCCGGTCGATCACCCGGTCGACCAGCCCGTACGCCACCGCCTCCTCGCTGGTGAAGTAGCGATCCCGATCCATGTCTGAGTGAACGCGCTCGACCGCCTGGCCGGTGTGCCGGGCGTAGAGCTCGTCGACCCGCGCGCGCAGTGCGAGCGTCTCGCGCGCATGGATCTCGATGTCAGATGACTGGCCCTGAAAGCCGCCGGAGGGCTGGTGGATGAGGATCCGGGAGTTCGGCAGCGCCAGCCGCTTGCCCGGGGCGCCACCGGCCAGCAGCAGCGAGCCCATCGACATGGCGATGCCGTAGCAGATGGTCTGCACGTCGGGCCGGATGAACTGCATGGCGTCGTAGATCGCCAGGCCGTCATAGACCGAGCCACCCGGCGAGTTGATGTAGAGGTGGATGTCCTTGTCCGGGTCGTCGGACTCGAGGTGGACGAGCTGGGCGACGATCAGGTTGGCCGTCTCCTGGTCGACCTCGCCGCCGAGGAAGACGACGCGGTCGTTGAGCAGACGTGAATAGATGTCAAACGAACGCTCGCCGCGGGCGGTCTGCTCGACGACCATTGGGATCAGGGGCATTGACTGTCCTCCTCGGTGATAGTGTGCAACTCGCAGGTTGCGTCAACCTAGCAAACGCGCAACTTCTAGGTTGCGCGTAACCCCAGGACCCGCGGAAGAGGAGCGAAGCCGTGACCGAGAAGATCGAGCGACGACTGGAGCTGCCCGCCGACCTCCGGCAGGCCTGGCATGCTGTCACCGAGCCCGCGTGGCTCGCCCGCTGGTTGGCCGATGAGGTCGAGCTGGAGCCCTGGCCGGGCGGCGCGGCCCGCTTTCGCATCGGAGACAGCGAGCGCACGGGATGGGTCGAGGAGCTTTCTCCCCCGGACGCGGCCTCGGCCACGCCCGGCCGGTTGGCGTTCTGGTGGAGTGAGGATGGCGAGCCCGCCTCGCGCGTGGAGCTGACCCTCACCCCGCTGGGCGACCGCGCGACGGCGATCCGCGTGATCGAGACCCGGCCCCTGGAGATCCTCGATCTCGTCGGCATCCCGGCTCCGGGAATCGGCGGGTCCCGCTACGGCCCGACGCTCGTCGCGGCGTGAACCCCGACTCCGACGCGGCGGGAGCCGTGTTCGGGGCCCTGGCCGACCCCACGCGCCGGCATCTGCTCACCTCGCTGGCCCGGCATCCGGCCACGGCCACCGATCTGGCGCATGATCTGCCGATCTCGCGCCAGGCGGTGGTCAAGCACCTGACCGCACTCAGCGATGCCGGCCTGCTGGCGCGCGAGCGCTCGGGCCGCGACGTCCGCTATCGGTTCACCCCGGGCCGGCTGTCTGACGCCGCGTCATGGATGGCGGCGGTCAGCGGGCAATGGGACGAGCGGCTTGCCACCCTCGCCCAGACCTTGCAGGAGGCGCACGACTGACCGCCCCGGGCCGGCGCTCACGGAGCCCTCAATGCGGCGAGATGCCCAGGTAGGGCACCGCCCAGCCGACGATCTTCTGAAACGCCGGCGCGGCCACCGTTCCGCCGAAGATCGACCGCTGCGGCTGGTCGACGACGACGAGCCCGAGCAGACTCGGGTGATTGACCGGCACCAGGCCGACAAACGAGGCCACGAACTCGCTGTTGGAGTACTTGCCGCCGACCGCGATGTTGGCGGTGCCGGTCTTGCCGGCCATGTCGTAGCCCGGGATGGCGGCGCCCGACGCCGTGCCGCCGTCCCCGAACACGCCGCGCAGCATGCCGCGCAACTGGGCGGCGGTCGTCGTGGAGATGATGCGGTGCCCAGCGGGTGCCGGGACCGGCTTGCCGCCGATCGACTGCACGACGTGCGGCGGGCGCAGAATGCCCCCGTTGGCGATCGCCGCGTAGGCGGTGGCGATCTGCATCGGCGTGACCGACTCGCCCTGCCCGAAGGGAAGGTTGGCCATCGACGATCCCGAGTACTGGGAGACCGGGAGGATGATCCCGCCGTCCTCGCCGGGGAGGTTGACGCCCGTGCTCGTTCCGAAGCCAAAGCGCCGGGTCCAGTAGTCAAACCGGGTGGGTCCGAGCTTGGCGCCGATCTCGTCGGCCCCGATGTTGCTCGACTTCTTGAGAATGTCTGCAACGGAGAGGGTTTCGTTGCCGTGAACCTCGGCGTCATGGATTCGGCGGTCGGCAATCTGCAACACCGACGGGATGTTGAACCGGCTGCTCGGGGTGACCAGGCCGTCCTGCAGCGCGCCGGCCACGGTGATCGCCTTGAAGGTCGAGCCCGGCTCATAGTTGAAGTTGACCGCTCGGTCCTGGCTGGCGTAGGTCGGCGAGTTGGACGGGTTATTGGCGTTGACCCGGGGCCAGTTGGCCAGCGCCATGATCGCGCCGGTCTGGGGGTTCATCACGATCGCCGTGGCGCCCTTGGGCGAATACTGGGCCCCGACACCCGCCAGCACCTGCTCGACCTCGTCCTGCAGCGCCGCGTCGATCGTCAGCCGCAGCGTCGCGCCCGGGCGCGTGGCGCGCACATCGTCGATCGAGATCGGCTGGCCGATAGCGTCGTTGACGATCCGCCGGATCCCATCCGTCCCGGTCAACTGGGGGTTGTAACGGTATTCCAGGCCGCTGGCCCCACTCCCGCTCCCGTGCACCGAGCCGATCACCTGGGAGGCCGCCCAGCCCCGCGGGTAGGTGCGCGTCGTCCGTGGCACGAGCGAGATCCCGTTGATCTGCAGCTTCATGATGCGGGTGGCCTGGTCGGCCGGCAGCAGCCGGGCGAGATGCACGTAGCCGTTGTGCTTGCTGAGCAGGCCGAGCACGGTCAGCACGGGCTTGCCGAGCACTGGGGCGAGCTTCTGCGCGGTGGCCAGCGGGTGCTTGATCAGCAGGTCATCGGCGATCACGTCGTCCGCGGACTCCGAGATGGCCAGATCGACTCCGTGGCGGTCGGTGATCATCCCGCGCGGCGCGGGGATCACGTCACGGCTGATCTGCTGACTGACCGCGGCCTGCTGCAGCGTGCCCGCGCGCAGGACGCCGAAGTCCACCGCCCTCAGCGCCGCGAGGCTGAGGAGCGCGAGGAAGGCGAGGAAGATCCAGCCGATCCGACGGTCGAGCGCGGCCATCGAGAGGGCCGCTACCCGCCCGCCGAGACGCCGGCCGCGCCGTTGGGAGTGGTGGCCGCCGGTGCGACCGCGGCGGGTGACGCGGGCGGGGAGGTCGCGGCGCTGCTGCCGGTGCTGGCCACGCCGGTATTGGTAGCCGATGTCGCGGCCGGCACCACCCCGCCGCTCGACGAGGCGACGCCCGGGGGGGTCGTCCCGGCGGCCGGCGGCAGCGCGGCCAGGAACGCGGGCCCGTTGGGTGTGTGGTCAGCTCCCATGGCCCGGCTGACCGAGCCGCCACCCGCAGCGAGGAAGCGGACCTGGGTCGGCGTGGGCATGACCATCTTCATTGCGGCAGCCAGTCGCTCGATCCGCTGATCATCGGCGAGCACCGCGACACTGGCCTGCAGCTGCTGGTTGCGGCTCTGCAGCGCGGTGACGCGCTCCAGGGCACGTCCGGTGCTGGCGCTGAGCCTGAGCGTCTCCACCTGCATGGCAACGATGCCGGTCAGCAGCAGACCGAGGATCGGTATCCATGAGCGACCGCGCACGACGCGGTCGAGCAGCCGGTGATCGGGAAGCGCGCGGACAAAGGCGCTCGTACGCGTTGCCAGGCCTCCCGGACGCGGGAGCGCGATCGGGCGGGCTGCGGGCCGGCGGGTGGTGACCGGCCGGGTGCTTGCGCCGCCACGGACCGGTCCCGAAACGCGACGCGACCGTGGAGTGCCGATCGCGGGTCCAGAAACCCGCCGGCGTGCAGCCGAACTGCGGGCCGGCGCGCGATGGCCGGCGCTGCGCGCCGACGAGGTCCGCGTGACTGCACTGGGCTCACGGCGCTTGGGGGCGTCCCGGGCGGCGGTGGTCAGCGCTGCGGGGGTCATGACGGCGATACCTCCAGCTTGCGGGCGGCGCGCAGGTGCGCTGATCGAGATCTCGGGTTGGCCGCGATCTCCCCGGGGGTGGGCGCCACGGCACGACGGGTCAGCAGCTCGGCCTCGGGCTCGTGGCCGCAGACGCAGATCGGCAGCTCCGGCGGGCACACGCAGCCGCGGGCCCGCGCGGCGAGGTAGCGCTTGACGAGCCGGTCCTCGAGGGAGTGAAAGGAGATCGCCGCCAGCCGTCCACCCGGCGCGAGGATCTCCCATGCCGCCGGCAACGCGCCGTCGATCTGCGTGAGCTCATCGTTGACGGCGATCCGCAGCGCCTGGAAGCTACGCCGGGCCGGATGGCCGCCGGCAAACTGCGCGGGCACCGGAACCGCCGACTTGATCACCGCGACCAACTGCTGGGTGGAGACGATCTCCTCCTGGCGGCGCCGTCGACCGATCGCCCGGCCGATCTGGCCCGCATAGCGCTCCTCGCCGTACTCGCGCAGCAGCCGGGCCAGGCGCCGCTCATCCCAGGTGTTGACGATCTCCTCTGCGGTGAGCTCCTGATCAGGATCCATCCGCATGTCCAGCGGTGCGTCGTACGCGTAGGAGAAGCCGCGGCCCCAGGTGTCGACCTGCATCGAGGACATGCCGAAGTCCATGTAGACGATGTCGGCGCGCAGCTGCTCCGCGGCCAGCTCCTCGAGCGCGGTCACGAAGTCAGCGCGGATGAAGCGCGTCTGACAGGGGACCTCGGCGGCCAGCTCGGCAAAGCGCGCCTCGATGGCCGGATCGCGGTCGATCCCGATCAGCATGCCCGCAGCACCGATGCGGTCCGCGATCAGTCGCGCATGGCCGCCTCCCCCCAGCGTGCAGTCCACCGCGGTCTCGCCCGGACGCGGATCGAGAGCGTCGATCAGCTCACCGGCGAGAACCGGAATGTGGACGCTGGTCATGTCAAGCAGTGTCGCCAAGGCTCGCTGCGAGGTCGGGAATACGGGTCAGAACGTCCTCGAAATTCTGGGCGTAGCGGTGCCGGTCCCAGATCTCCAGGCACTCGCCGGAGCCGGTGACCGTGACCTCCTTGTCGAGGTCGGCATAGCTGAGCAGCTGGGGCGGGATCATCACGCGGTTGGCGGCGTCAAGCTCGGCGTCGTAGGACCCGTTGAAGAAGAAACGCTTGAGGTCCCGCGCCTTCGGGGAGGCAGGGTTGAGATTGGCCAGCGTCGCCTGCGTGTACTGCTCGTAGGCCGCCGGCGGCCACACGGCCACCGTCCGTGGCGCGCCCGGCTCGAGCTCGTGCGATGCGGCCAGGACCACTCCATCGGCGAGGGCCCCGCGAAACTTCGCCGGAATCGTGAGCCGGTGTTTCGCGTCGAGCGCGTGTTCGAAGGTTCCGCGGAAGATCAAGGGATGGCATCGGGCGAGGGAACTGACAAACCCGGGTGGCTGGGTGGGAGGAGCCCTGCCACCCGGGCCCATCGAGCGCAGTCAAGGTAACCCACTCTCTCCCACAATGCAACCCAACAACCGTCATTTCTCCCACAGCACCTTCCTCGGCTCCCGCGACAGGCGGAAAGCAGCCGCGTCTGCTGGCGATCAGGGGTGAGACGCGCGGGACTCGGATCCGCCCCCAGCGTGCATCGTCCGGTGCAGACCGACGGGATGCATTAGCGCTTGCAGATCGGGGCCGGTTCCGTCCGCGCGATGTGCGTGTCCTTGGCCTTGCCTTCGCCACCGCAGCGTGCTCGCCGCCCGCAGGGCATCCCACCGGGGACTGACGATGCTGTCAGGCGGTGGGGGCGGCGGGAAGCTCGAGCACCAGCGACGCTCCGGCACGGCGCGCAGAATCACTCAAGCTCGGGTGCCGCGGGCTGTCCCCCGCGCTGGCGTCGTTGGCCCCGGCGCGGAGCCGACCACCGTGAGCCACGGCGATCTCTGCGACGATCGCCAGCCCCTGGCCCCGGCCGTCCCCTCCCCCTCGGGCTCCGGAGATCCGACGCGGACGGTCGCGGCGTCTCACCGGGCGCGCGCGTCGCGACCGATCGCCGGCGGGCTGGACGGCGCTCGGCAGCCCGGGACCGTCATCGGTCACCGCGACTCTGACCCCGCCCGGGGCGCTGGCGGCGCTGACCCGCACCCGGGCGCCGCCATGCTCGATCGCGTTGGCGATCAGGTTCCCGGTCGCCTGCGCGAGCCGGGCGGGATCACCAAGCAGCGGCGCGCATCCAGGATCACAGGCGAACTCGAGCTTCACGCCGCGGGCGACCGCCGCCGGGCGCCACACCTCGACTGAGTCGCCGACAACCTGGTGCACGTCGATCTCGCTGACGGCGCTCAGCGGCTCACAGCCGTATCTCTGGCGCGCCAGATCACCGAGCGCGAGCTCGACCCGCCCCATCTCCGCCGCGATCGCGCGCAGCTGGCGTCCATCCAGGCCATCCTGACGCAGGCCGAGGTCGACCGCGAAGCGGATCGCCACCAGCGGCCCGCGCAACTCGTGCTCGGCGTGAGCGACTGCCCGTCGGATCCGTAGCAGCCGCCGGCTGATGAGCACGCTGCTCCCAGCAGCCAGCGCGGCCAGCAGCCAGCCGGCGAGTGCCGCCGTCATGTTCTGACCGGTCCGTCGATCAGTCGATAGCCGACCCCCCACACGTTGACGATCATCCCCGGAGCGCCCGCGTCGGCGAGCTTTCGGCGCAGGCGCGAGGCGTGAGAGTCAAGCGTCCGGGTGGGGACCAGGTTCTGAAAGCCCCAGACCCCGCGCAGCAGCTCCTCGCGCGTGAACACCCGGGCGGGGTCGGCGGCGAGGGCGCGCAGGAGCGCAAACTCCTTCTTGGACAGGCTCAACTGGTTGCCGTCGAGCTCGACGCGGCGGGCGAGCGGATCCACTTCCAGCGGGCCGACCTTCAACCGCCCGGCGCCGGGGCGCAGCGCCGAGCGACGCAGGATCGCGCCGATCCGCCCGCGTAGTTCCGGGTAGGAGAACGGCTTGACCAGGTAGTCGTCGCAGCCACGCTCGAACCCACGCACCCGATCAAGCTCGCCCGAGCGTCCGGTGAGCAGGATCATCGGTAACCGTGGATCGATCCGGCTGACGGTCTCATCGGAGGTCCTCACCTCGCGAAGCACCTCCAGGCCGTCGCGGTCGGGCAGTCCGAGATCGACGACCGCCAGATGCGGAGCCCTCGTCGCCATCAGGCGCAATCCCGCCCGCGCGGTGTCGGCTTCGAGCGGCTCGAAGCCGTCCGCGGAGAGATTGTCGGCCAGGAACCGGCGGGTGGCGTCATGGTCCTCTACGATCACCACGGTCGGGGGGTCGGGCTCCATGATCTAAGGGAGTTCTCGGGGGCGCGAGAACCACCCCCTGCAACATCGCGTTCAACCCCTCGGCGCGGAAGGATTCGCACCTATGATCCCGACGCCTAATGTTCCGCCGCGGCAATTACAGCTCGGGCGACGACTTCGTCCTCGAGTACGGAGAGTTGCGCTTCACGTTCAACGAACGTGACTTTCGCGAACGCTGCGAGCAAGCGGCTCGCAAGGTCGGATTCCTGGACACCACGGTCGCGGCGGATGAGGCCGAGGACCTGATCAACCTCGTCGTCAACGGCGAGGTCTCAGACCCCGCCTCCGCCCTCGGCGAACACGTCAACGAGTGCTGGGCCGAGCTCGTTGGCCCCTCGGACCGCTCGCTCGTGCATTGGCTGCGCCGGCTGATCTTCCGCGGCGCCTGGCTGGATCAACGCGTCAAGGAAGGCGAGCTGGATGTCTCGTTCAATGCGGATCTTTCGGGCTTCGTCTACGTGCAGCCCGATCGCGGTGGCGAGCCGATCGAGCTAGCTCCGGAGCCCAGCTGGGATCGGGTCGCCTACGTACGGCGCTAATGGGTTGACCAGCTGCCGGTCGGTGACGACGACGGCCGCCGGACCCTCAGCCGCCGGCCCCTTGCAGCGTCGCCACCGGCTGAACCGCGGGGGCCGGGTTGTCGAGCAGCAGGCGCGGGATCGTGACCAGCCGGTAGCCCCGGCGGCGCAGCGCGCGGATGATGATCGGCAACGCCGCCACGGTCTGCGAACGGTTGCCGCCGGCGTCGTGCATGAGGATGATCGCCCCGGAGCGAGCCCCGCGGACGGCGGCGTCGACGATCGCC
>JAABUZ0100005110.1_pt1 | contig 17503 bp, 13 predicted proteins | sample 5562091 | NCBI WGS metagenome assembly JAABUZ01 (sample SAMN12813069, study PRJNA571459) | rock metagenome | isolation source: Antarctica rocks | place: Antarctica: Victoria Land, Linnaeus Terrace sud | collected 2015-12-21
TACTGGTACGCCTATTAGTAGTACAGCGTCGGAATCATGTAATGGCTCTCACAAGACCATCATTTGTACGAAGGGGAGCTCTGTACTCTCAATATGGTGTCCAAATCCGGTGCGTTCGAGCGGACCAAAGCAGTCAAACCAACGTTTTGCATTATCTAAACGACGGGAATGTCATGTTTCGCTTTTCCTGGAGGAAAAATGAATATCTGGTCCCGGTCGTGATGCTTCTCAAATCATTGCTTGAGACAAATGACAAGGAAATATTTGATGGTATAGTCGGAGCTGAAGTAGCCAACACCTTTTTAACAGAACGCTTGGAGCTACTCCTGCGTACTTACAAAGCATATGGACTGACTACGAAGCAAAAAACATTGGCTTACCTGGGAAGCAAGTTCAAGGTAGTTATGAACGTTTCGGAGGACCTTCCAGATATCGAAGTGGGCAAAGAGTTTCTGCGAAAGGTCGTTTTAATTCATCTAAAGAACGGACTGGAGAAATCCAACCTGTTAATGTTTATGGTTCGAAAACTCTATGCCGTGATCGCAGGTGACTGTGCGGTAGACAATCCCGACTCCACACAACATCAAGAAGTTTTGTTGGGTGGTTTTCTCTACGGTATGATATTGAAAGAGAGAATCGAGGAATACCTTTTAAGCGTTCGTACGCAAATACAACAGGACATTAGAAGGAAGCGTCCAGCTACTGATTTTAATTCTCATTTATATCTCACTTCGGTGTTTCAGAGAATATTTGAGAACATCGGCAAGAAAATGCAGTATTTCCTTTCCACTGGTAATCTTGTTTCCCAAAGTGGTCTTGATTTGCAGCAGACTTCCGGCTATACTATTGTTGCTGAGAAAATCAATTTCTACCGTTTCATTAGTCACTTCCGAATGGTCCACCGCGGATCATTTTTCGCGGAGTTGAAAACTACAACTGTTCGGAAACTTCTCCCAGAGTCTTGGGGATTCTTATGCCCAGTGCATACCCCTGACGGAGCACCTTGTGGTCTACTAAATCACCTTGCCCACAAGTGTCAGATCACAACCACTGCATTGGATACAAGCGTGATACCTGCCTTGTTAATAACTCTAGGTATCACCCCAGTGTCCTCTGCGACAACTTTACCGGATAGAATGTGTGTTCAACTTGATGGTCGTGTTATTGGTTGGTCGACTCCCAAAACGTGCAAAATTGCAGCGAACACTTTGAGGTATTGGAAAGTAGAAGGTTCGCACCACGTGCCGTTAGCACTGGAAATTGGATTTGTTCCGCAATCCAAAGGGGGCCAGTACCCCGGGTTGTACCTATTCTCCTCTCAAGCTAGGATGATTCGGCCTGTGGAGTACCTCCCATTGGGCAAAGAAGACTTTGTGGGACCGTTTGAACAAGTCTACATGGACATTGCTTGTACGGCTGATGAAATCATTTCTGGAACGACAACGCATCTTGAATTTTCTCCAACGAATATCTTATCTATGGTGGCCAATCTTACACCTTTTTCCGACTTCAACCAATCACCAAGAAATATGTACCAATGCCAAATGGGTAAACAAACTATGGGCACACCTGGTACTGCTCTATCTCATCGCACCGACAACAAAATCTATAGAATTCAGACTCCTCAAACCCCTATAGTACGTCCAAAACTTCACAACGCATTTGGTATTGACGACTTTCCCATGGGAATGAATGCTGTGGTTGCGGTTATCTCTTACACTGGTTATGATATGGATGATGCAATGATACTCAATAAATCAGCTCACGAACGCGGGTTCGGTTATGGAACCATCTATAAAACTGAAAAAATTGATCTCGATTCAAAAAGAAAGAGAGGGGAAGCTTTGATTTTGCACTTCGGTTTTGGGAAAGAAGAGAACTTCTCTCAGCGATGGTTACAAAAACTAGACTCTGACGGCTTGCCCATGATAGGCGTAATGTTGGAGGACGGAGATCCCCTGGCTGCGTATTACGACGATATAACCGGAAAAACAGATGTCATAAAATACAAGGGCGGGGAAACTGCATTTGTAGAGGAAGTGCGATTATTGGGTACTGATGCTGGTGATACAGAGTTACAAATTCTTAGTATAAAATATCGAATACCTCGGTCTCCTGTTATTGGCGATAAGTTTTCCTCTCGACATGGACAAAAAGGTGTTTGCTCTCAGAAATGGCCGGCTGTGGACATGCCCTTCAGTGAAAGCGGGATGCAGCCTGACATTATCATAAATCCCCATGCATTCCCCTCCCGTATGACGATCGGTATGTTTGTGGAAAGTCTTGCTGGGAAAGCAGGCGCTTTACACGGCATGGCACAGGACGGTACACCGTGGACTTTCAGCGAAGACGACACTGCAGCTGATTATTTTGGCTACCAGCTTGCCCAAGCCGGGTTTAATTTCCACGGAAACGAGCCCATGTATTCAGGCATCACGGGGGAAGAGTTCAAGGTGGATATTTATATCGGGATGGTTTACTACCAGAGGCTGCGGCACATGGTCAATGACAAATTCCAGGTTCGCACGACCGGACCTGTCCATGACCTCACCATGCAACCAGTGAAGGGCAGAAAGAGAGGTGGTGGTATTCGAATTGGGGAAATGGAACGCGACGCTCTTCTCGCCCATGGTGCTTCTTATCTGCTACAAGATCGACTATTGAACTGTAGTGATTATCATCAGACTTCTATGTGTCGCGATTGCGGGTCTATGACGGCTGTCAGCTCGTCCGTGCCATCCATAGGTACGCCTGTTGTTAAAAGATGCAGGCGTTGCGCACGACAGGTCACTGGCTTTGCAGATAATACCTGGCAAGATGGGCAGGGTCAACGTTTCGCTGGTGGAGAAAATATCGCACAAGTGGCAATTCCATACGTACTACGATATTTAGAGACAGAGCTAGCGGCAATGGGGATACGACTTACATTCAACGTGAATAATGCATTTCTGAAGAATTGAATTGGGTTTTATCTTACACTTTGTACAAAGAAAAATGAATCAGATCTGTAAGACCCGATCATTGATAGCCCGTAGTACGCTGCCGATTTCTTCAAGTCCGCAGCAGAGACCTGATTGTAGTGGTACCACTCCTCTTCGTGACTCTGTCCACATAGATCGAAGACTTTTAATAGGAGCGTAGATTTGTCGAGGCTGTTTTATGAACCCAACATCGGTAATGAAAAATGAAGGGTGCGAACCACGCGTCCGGTATACAACATCCACCGCATGTCGCATGCCGCTTGTTTCGGGTGCCTTGTCCTCCAGTAGATATTCCACTCGAAACCAACCAGCATTTCGAACAAGAACGAGAACACGCTCCGATGAAATTTCGTCAACAACGGGCATCGCATATGCACACGCTTTCACCCGCTCAATGACATTGGCTAATCCATCTTGTATAAGACTTCGAGTGAGGAAGAGGGCCACTCGTTGGTTGGGATCTCCAGCATCAAACTTCACTTCTGCGGCATCATTATTCAATTCGACATGCATCTCTTTGCCGACGTCATATTGAAACGACAAGCGATTCATGCTCACCAAAGACGTCTTCAGGTTGGCAGATTGTATGACCTCCATGTATTTGCTTAGCAATCTAATTTGCAGCCAGTTGGACATGAATTGATCGACAACCTGTTTATCAGGAGCCACACGAATCGCAAACGCAACACGGCCTCTCTGAGCATCGAAGACTATGTTCTTGGCAAGAGTGGCTGTTTGTTGAAGTTTCATTTTTCGCATGTTACCGTATATGGCAAGCATAACAGACTCGTCCTCCAACCCGACAAACCTGACGTAAAGATAGTGAGAGTCTCCTTCCACTCGAACGACTGGTATGAAGATATCTTCGGTTCTTATTGGTTTGCTATAATTTACCCTATAGCCTTGCCACGCAAACGTCCTTGCGATTGTAAACCACACGAGTCGTGCCGCTGCAAAGCTCTGAACGGCTCGCAATAGTTTGTAAGTAATAGGTGCGCTAGAAACTAGTGGAATGCCAGCAATAAATGAGAACGAGACATTGTCCTTCGCCCATTGACTATGCATTAGAAAGCGAGTATTAATCACACTTACAGCTCAGCAACCCACCATCTCGCAGCTCCTTCGCCAAAGCTAACCAAAACAAACCAATCCTTTGCCCAGACCTTTCGACGACAAAACATGATCTGCTTCGCCTCTCCGGTTATTTTCACCAATTCGTCTTTATTGATTTTAGCAAGTCGAGGACAATCCCATCCCGTCGCTTTTGCCATCGTCTCGAGTTCTCCTTGAAGCACATAAGACCGCAGAGTAGTGAAAACATCGTGAGGTATAGCATTAGAACGATCGAGTTTTTGAGCTGCACTGCTTAGAAGGTGACTCTCGCAGTCTCCAGAGAGAAGAAAACATCCATCAAGCTTATTGATTGAAATTGAGATATCTGTAGTTGGCGTGAGTTTTATAACAAGATGATCTGGATCGACGAAGGTACAGAGAAATGCCAAAACACTATGAAGGTTCGACAAAATTATCCGAGAATGCAGCGTTGTTATCTCGCGAAGCAAAGAAGCGGTGGAGAGTTTTGAAGGATCAATTTGAATGCGAGTTTCTACTGATGCGCCAGCTTTAATCCAACGAGCACTGAGATTTGAAGACGGTCTATCGATACCGATCTCCAAAGTATTAGTATTATTGCCCTTTGAATTCCAATAAGACAACGAGACGATTCTTCTTTCGTAGCTAGCTTCCAAATTGCCTTTCCATTCTCCAGCCGCCAGCTTTCTCCCTTGATCGTGCAAAATTGATAATTTGAATGAGAGAGTGAAGGCATGCAAAGTGTCGTAAAGTGCATCAAGCCCTTTCTCCAGCGCTTGGTTCGAAAGATGCTCTATTTCTGCCCATAAGCGATCACTTCTGTCGTTTGATGCAGGGTCAAAGGCCCATTTGAAGTCGACGAAAAACCATTGTGAGGTGTTGTTATCGCTTCCGACCGAAAGGCTCACCTGGAACTCATTTTCAACGAAGATTGTAGCACGCCCATTGCCGATAACGTAATTAGAAAAACAGAGGGGAAGGGTTTCGTGAAGGGCTAGGCGCAACGTGAGAGTAACATCAAGCGTATGAAGAACATCAAGGCACACTTTGCTTGTAATTGGTGTAGGCATGATATAGTTCGTATCTCTAAGCCCAGGAAAGGTACCCGATGATAAAACTTCAAGCGCAGCTCTCAGATCCGGGGTGCGAACTTGTGCTGTCAGCAAGCTTTCACGCACATGCCTCAATGCCCAAATAACGTTCGAAAAACAATTCTTTTGGCCCTCCAAAAAAGCAACTACATCGATACACCGACTGATTTCGAGATTTCTATTCGACCACTGGACCAGTACGAGGAGTTTGATGAATTGCTGTCGTAGTGAAAATATATAGTGTAAAATCATCCTCTTCTTTGCAATATCTGACTGAGACGGGAGTACTTCAATGATGTTCACAAGCTCAGCATAAGCATGTTGTACAAGCCTCTCGACGACAACCTTCAGAGGCACAAAGTTGTCGGTTATTCGTGGTATTGAAGGTGCATGTTGCTTCGTCAATGAAGCCACAGGGGCTGTGGAAGCTGCATTTTCGAGAGCTATTATTTGCTGTGCTCCATTTGTCTTCACCTCTCCATTCAATTTGAGTGCGTGTTCTACTGACTGGTTAAATCCATTTTGGGGCGGCTCTTGCTCATCAGCAGACATCACCGATTCGTTAGATGGCGCTGCATGAAAGCCTATTCAAATGACCCCAGCGATCCCTATCAGCGGCGTTCACAATGAGAGAGTCAGAGATTTAATAGATCTGTGAATGTTGTTTACTTCGTCCTTCCTTGCTTAATTGAAGCGCTCTTTTCGCTTGATGGTTAACAAGCCAATAGTTGCTCTGACGACAAGCGCCGACAGGAATGACAAACCACCACGACCGACGTCAGCCCCAAAGCGCGCATCGCGATAGAGCCTAAGGTATGGATGGCAGTGGTGACAGAGTGCTGGATGGATCCAGGACTGAGAAAAAGCTTTCACCGAGGATGGCCCAAAGGATGGCCGCGTTTACCAAGCAAGATATCGGGGAACGTTTACCTCGCGAGACGAAGCCTTCGAATAAGCTGAAGGTAAGCGATGTTCCTATAGACGGGAAAGCCATCGAGAAATCACGATTGGGAGGAAAAGACTCGAGTGAGTTCGATCGTCCAGTGAAGTCTCATATATCTTCTCCACTTAATCAGCTTCAGAAACCCTCGACCAAGCAATCGCTAGTAATGTCCACAACGACCTTTAATGAATCATTTTCAACCCGTATAAAACAACTTGCCCTCATAAAGCTGCCATCTGGCACTGTTCTTGAAGAACGAGTCCAAAAAGCGACCAGTTCTGACGCCGCTGTCAGTGCAGTTGCCGATACCTCGGATCCAATATCCCAATGGATTTTGGAAGTAAAGTCCATATTACATGACGTGAAGGTGTCCGACGATGTGGAAAGGATTGCTAAAAGCCGAGAGTGTATACAAGGCTTAGGAAATGATATCGATAAATATGGTGACCTAATTACTACTTACATATCCGTGGTGGGATCCATAATGCGAGAGTCTGACGAAACAAATCCCGCCCTTGAAGAGATTGTATTGATGATGGAAGAGATTACCGATGGCTGGGAAGAAGTCAAGCAACTACTAGATTCAATCAAATTGCAAATGGAAATTTCACTAGAATGGGTAGAACTGGACGGCATGGTGCTTTTTGAAATAGAGAAAGAGCTGCAGTGTTGTCAAAATATGATCTTTGAAATGGAAGAACGTCGCCATCAAGCCTTGGCAACAGATGTTGATATAGAAGCGCTAGCCACCATCATAGACGACAATCAGCCTCTTTCCAAGCTCTCAGAGGATGGATCAACAACATTGGTGAAGCTCTCAGCGCGAATGCAACCTTTGAAAGCTTCTTTAAACTTCCTCCCAATGAGAATTGCATCTTTTGGGAGCCGCGCAGAGACAATTTTCCCCACTTCAGTTTTAGACATAAATTATAGGCACGAAAAGCTAAGTGGTCTATGGAAAAGCATCAATGCAGATGCTACGAATTTGGAGCGAGAAATCGGAGAGGATAAATGGATTGCAATATTCAGAAATGCCGGTAAGCAAGCAACTGACATGATGGATTCAATAAAGAGATCTTTAAGGAAACTGCAAGCGAATTTGGTGGATTCGCCGGCACCGAACATGCCTCCAGAATTTGAACCCCAAAAAATCGAGAATTATGAGGCTAAACGTGTCCATTATACGCCAGCTGTAATCAGGGTTCTTGACTTAATCGCCAAAGGTACGCAAGAACGACTCACCGTGAATGGAGAAATACTTCGACTACTTTCTGCAATGCAGCATCGCTGGTCGCGCATGGAAGATGAAATGGTGATCATGGATGCTAGAATATCTGCATCCCCAAAACTCCACACGAATAGCAATCATCAAAAACGACCAAGTGGTGACGGAAGCATTACAAGCTCTGACCGAGTCTTCTCCGTGTCGACCAAAGCAAGCAGCCCGACCAGTTCAGTAGCCGACCCTCCTTTCACAAAACTTCCATATACACCTAAGCGTCCCCAAAGTGGGATTCCAGTACCAAAATACACCCCAATGGCACCTCCATCTGCAAAGACAGTTGGTGCCAGAAGTGAGTCCAGTTTCGGTTTTCGCTCTGATACACTGTCGCCTTTACTAAGTGAAAGGCCGAGGATAACGAGACCTCCTTCACGGCTGCATGTGGCACCAAATCTTGACCAGGGAAATGGTGACCCCAATGTTCTTATGGAACCTCGCCCGCGATGGAATATCAGTCCAAAAATCGCCTCTCCGCAGATGAAGTCAATCTCAAAGATTTCTACTAATTCCACACAAAATCTACGAAGGCCAGTCTCGACGCGGCCGGGGCTGTCGACGGCAGTTCCTACGTACAAAGCGTCAACACCAAATTTACGCGCCAAAACCACACCGAATTTACGCACAAGAGCATCACTTGCTACAATGACTAGTCCCACTCGAAGAATGCCCCACTACGGGACTCTAGGAGACCTGCCACTGGAATTTGGGGACCCAGTCACTCCCCAGCGACCCGTCAGTGTGGCAGGAAGTCGCCGCAGCTCCATGCTTCCGCGGCCGAGGGTGCATTCAAATTATAGCGATATGGAGTAAAGGTTTTGCTAGGAATTATCTGTAAATGCACGCCTCAGATCGTGACTTACGCCGTTCCATACAATAGCTTGAAATCGCCGTCGAAAATTCACCGGTGCAGCGTTTCTTCACTGTGCAATTTCTTCGACTCCGCGGTTAGAGTATTGATTGCCGCTTCACAAAAGACTTTCATGCCGTCGAGCAATATGCCATTGCCCCGATCTGTCGCCCGTACTATTTCCTTTGCATCCCAACCAGGCAAACGCCTTTCAAACCGTATTTCAATGGCCTTTGCAAAAAATTGAAGATTTTCGATTGCTCGATAAGGTCGTTTGGTGTCTGTATGGTACCGATCGATGTGACCATACTGACGAGAACTTTGAGACACAAAATTGTTGAAAATATTGCATAATTTTACTCCTGGTCGAAATAGAATCAGAAAGTCGGGGGTTGTTGGATCAGGAAGTTTGATCGGAGACGGATCAAACATGTCTAAGAAAATGCTGTATCGTTTGAGATCGTTTGGATTTTGGGTTGATTCGATTAAAAATGCGTAGCTTTCATGCTTCTTCTTTTTCCTTAGATCCTGCCGGTGAAGAAGTATCTTTATTTCCTCTACCCAGGCTCGAATGGTCTCCGTCTGAGTCAGTATTTTCTGGTATCTACTTGGATGCTGTCGTGACTGTAGAACATACAATACGTCGATTCTGAGTTCACGTATACGTTGCAGGTGGTGCTCATCCTCTTTGTCCGTTTGCCAACTTAAATAAGTGGCTGCAGTTGCAAGAGCATCATTGGTCAATTGGGGTAAGATCTGCAAGTCGCTTTTTTCCTCCCATTGTTGCAAGACATGAGAGAGGGAGTTTTCTAAGCCAGGTCTCAACAGGTCAAGGTCTGGTTTCTGACGTATTTCAATTCTAGGTTCCTGCTTCAAAGGCGAAACCGGAATCCCCAGTTCTTGAATAGTAAATAGCTTGTCTTTTAACGGGGTTTATTCTGGAAGAGGATATACATATTTCGATTGGACAGCACTTTCTCCAGGGGAGGTGAAGTATCGTTGCAGATGAGCGATTGAGGGAAGAGAGCTAACGCTTGGTCTCATTTTCAGCCGGGACAAGGAATGTTCGGTCTGAGGCACCCTGAATTTGCTAAAAGCATTCTCTTCGATCGGCGTTGTTGAAGCTGCCGGTGAATTTGGAGTTTGATTAAACTTGGACGATGAGCCTGACTGATCTTCCGAGACAGTATGATTCAACTTCTCTGTCTCTGAATCTTCTTCTCTGCCCTCCTCGATGAGCATCTGATTCATTGCCCCTTATTAAGATCATGGGATCCTCTCCTTTGTTGTGATGGATTGGGGACGACTACACGTTCGAGTAGTAGCGAAGTCACGTGATCGGCCGTGTGGGGAAGATGTTGCGTGGGAGACACGCACGGCTGCGCATGGCATATTGCACCCGATATCCGCTTGTTTTTTGAATCGTACAGTGCATTGCTCAAGTGGTTGACTGCTTGCTGTTTTGCTCTACCTTGGGACAAACAGTTCTTCTATGACTCCGCTTGACTTTCTCGGGATATGAAGTCTGCACGTGGGACATGATTGGCTCTAATTGAAATTTTTGTGACGGAAATTGTACCTGCGGATTTTCCAAGGGATTTGGCACGCTTGTGTTTTACTGACACCGCGGTGGTGTTGGAGGGTCCCAATTATAAGGCTTGACCTTGTAAGTGGGAGGGTTGAAATGGCAGGCTGGATAGAGAGAGAGCCTTTCACAATGACCAAAACCTGGATCTTTCTTCAAATCGTATTCGTATTCACAATTCAACGGAAGAAAACTCGACGTTGAAATGCCAATGAGTAGTTTTGCTCAAAGTGCTTTATTTGACCTGACATCTAATTATTTACAATCCAATTCAAACAAATCCATTTCTATATCCGTTACGCCCCTCCAAGACCAGCAGCAAAAGCAATGTACCACGTCAGACTGGCCCCGCCATCAAGAAACGTGGAATCAAAATTCGGCTGCGTGAACCATTGATAGCTTGTGACCGGGTCAATAAGCGCGAGATTAGCGTAGAGGATCCCGCGCCACCCTCCAGCAACGCTATTGACATAGGTTGCAAAGTATTCGTTCCATTCCTCTGTGACAAATTGTTGCAGCCGCGTGTAGGCTGAGATCGGAATCAGCGGCAGCATGTGGATTCCTTCAATATATTCAATCAGTGTCCCAAAATATGTCGTATGGTCCACTTTATTCTCAAAGAGGATTCCACTGGCTCGGTTGTTAATGAATTCTGCAGGCTGGATAGTGTTTGTTGAAGACATCATGAAGTAGCTATTGAGAGATCTGCGGAGAATGGCGCACATGAGGTTCCCACGAGCTTCCATAGCACTATCGCCATTGACTTGACCCCAAAGTTTAATCGCAAAGGCATGATTGACATCTTCGCTCGACGACTCTTCATCTTTTCCATCTCCAGACTCAAAAAGTCCTTTAGCCCATGAATGGCCGTGAAACCAATCAAATGAGCGAGATACTGGAAAGAATGTGTCCAATTTTGAGGGATTTGCAACATCCCGGACCATCGTGTTGACGTAGTCTTTGTTCTTAGGCAGCCAGGTAGGATCAATGTGGCTGATGATTGCTGCCGCCGATATGAAGTAACCATAGTGAAAATGATGGTCGTTGTAGTAAGTATTCCCAAAATCTGCTCCACTGTCTCCAGTAGTATAGCTGGCAGATGATAGTAGGCCCTTGTAGGTTTCGTCGTAATTCAAAGGAAAGATTTGTTGATTGTCTGTGAAACGGCTGTAGGCTGCCTCGAGGCTTTGCACACATTGGGAAGCGACAGATTGATCCTGAACAATGTCGTTAATGGCGAGGCAGATGTAGGCAAATTTAGCTAGCGTCTTTCCAGCATAGTACATGGAATTGGAGTCAGATTGTTGGGACATGTCTTGTTGAAGCTCCCCATTTGCAGCAGTTGCGATACTTTGTAATGCTGCTTTTGAGTAGGTCGATACATTTCCAGAAACTATCCAGGGCAACCAACTGACCTCTGTAGGCATAGAATCTTCCTCTAAAGAAAGCGTGCTGCTGCTATACGCCTTCATCATACCTTTGGTAGTCGCAGTAAGCTCAATGTCCACTGCATTCTGTGAAGTTGAGCTGGTCCAAGAGGCTTGATGATGTGGAAGAGCAAACATCAGCAAACCATCAGGGGAAGAGCCAGCGGTGTTATAAGTAATTGAATAAGATCCCACTGATCCACTTGCTGTTCCAGATAGGGTAGCAGTAGTTGCATATGTGCCAGCATGAGAGTCATAAATGCTTTCGGCATTTAAATTGTTCTGAGGGATCTTGGCGATCTGGATGATTCCACTAAAGGGGCTGGATCCAGTAAGCGCGTCATTAGCGGACACTTTTAATTCCAATGCGGCAGACCCACTGGCGGCAATTCCATATATTAACCATGAATTACCGTCTTCTAAATCGAGCTTGTACTTGACAACACCACTGCGTGGTGGAGTTGATGTAGTGACCGTTTTCCAAAAGACATTGGTCTGAATAATTGGTGTCAGGCTCTTGTAAATGGCTGTAACAAACGCCTGGCCTTGGACTGTTGGAAGTGTGATCATCGATCCATCAGAGTTGACAAGATTGGCGTTGATTGAAAACATCTCCAGAGTGTCCAATGATAAAGCAGTGCTGCTATCGAATTCAGCTGCTGAGAACCCAACAGACTTTATGAGAATGGGATTGTTGAAAGAAGAGTCGGTACCCGATGGCGCCAGCGTATTTTGGGGTCCAAATGCTAATTGAGATCGGTCCACCTGAGAAACTCCAAATCCATGATTCGCCTGATCCCACCAAATGCCGTACGGATGCGTCCACATCATATTGGCCTGCGTGCCGAGGAATAGATTGGCGTAGAATTTGTTGGTTTCAATGGGCAGGCTAAGATCGTTTGCGTTAATGGACAGGGGTTGAAGTGGATGCTTTGGTTGCCGCGTGAAGATAGATAGAGGAGCGCTTGTGTCAATTGGCTGAGAAAATATATCGCTTCCACCAGTAGGTGAAGGAGTAGGAGAAGCAGTATCTGAGCTCGACAAAGAGACTGAAGCCGATGTTGGAGTTGTAAGAGAAGAGGTGACGGACGATGACGAAGGTGACGCAAGCGAGCTGGATGCCGAGGATGAGATTGTAGGTGAAGTAGTAGTCGAATTAAACCTCGAGGTCGAAGTAGAGGACGTCGAAAACGATGTCGATCTGGGAGTTTGTGGAGCCGACGTGGTCGATGATGACGGCGATGTATACGTGAGCGGGTATGATTCTGCGGGTTGGGCGCTGAAGGAGAGCTCGATAGACTCGACATTGATCGTCTGAGCAAATGCGGTGGTGATAGTTGTAGGGTTCGTAGGCGTTGGCGGGATGGTCGGTGCGCCGTTGAGTTCTAAATCTGTAATGTAGGATCCGGAAGCCGGCGCGACGGAGGGAGCTGCCAGGATCTGGACAGTTTCTGAGTTTGCATTGACACTGACAGATGCGACGTCAGCAATAATGTGTTTGACGACGACGTCTGAGCCTGCAGCCGAGGATGAGTTGGCTAGCGTTGCCAAAAAGACAGGTGAAGCAATCGCAACAGTCGCTCCAAGGAGCACAAGCGCAGGATGAGGGGTCTTCATGGGCGAGGATTACGGGGCACCTACAGCAAAGAACAGGGATTAATATACACCATTTATGAAGTAACGGACGAGGTTGGAAAGGTGGTGAGTTGTTGATGCGATTCTGAATTCTGACCAATCGGAGAATTAAATTAAATGGCGTGGGGTGCTACCCGCCAGCCACGCCCGTTGAGCGTTACCGCGACTAAATTAACGCTGGAGCTGTGTCATGCGGTAAGTTCCGTAATCTGCTCCACCAAGTAAGAGAAGAGGCTGTTTACGTCCAGAAAGAGAAAAGTTTACTTGGATTTATGAGCACTCTCTTAGCGGCCTCGAATGTATTTACGATCCTATAGAGAAAAGATTCACTTCAGGAAGCATGCTAAAAAGATGGGATTACCATAAATCATACTATCATTTTACACTGCCTCATTGAAAAGTCACCGTTCCCGAAGTGTTTAAGAAAAAAGAAACTGGGTGACAATTTAATGACTTCCACCCAATCCAGCCGCGTAAGCAAGTGCCCATGTCAAACGCCAGCGTCGAGGTAATTCTTAGCATCTGCCCCATTGAAAAATTGATAGCTGCGGGGTGCGTCCACAATTGCTAGATTGGAATAGCGCAAGCCACGCCAGCCGCCATCAACTTGATCAATCGTATTTTCGAAAAATTGATTCCATTCTTCTCGCACAAAGTGCTTTGCACGGAGGTAGGCTGTGTTGGAGTCCATGTTGTTGGAGTCCATGTTGTTGGAGCACCGTGACCTTCCAGCGTAGTGACAGCAGTTCCACTCACTGGCGGCTCTGTTGGGGTCTGGAGGACCCTTACGGTCTCTCTAGCAGAATTGACAGTAATCGAAACAATCCCGGAAGGACTTGGCGTTTGGTCTCGTCTGCACAGCGACGCACCAATTTATGTCGAGGACTCAAGTGGAAGTGCGAAAGCAGATGCAACAAAGAAGAGCAAGCTGATCAATACGTGACGTGATAGACCCATGCTGTAGTGTGAGCCAAAAGGTTCAGAAGTAAGAGCTCCTGGCAGCCTTTATACGCCTCATGAGCACTCCACGCCAGCCTTCGCCTTGGCGGGGCTGTCAATCGCATAATAGTTATTGCCGACAATCTATCTACATTCGCCTTATTCGCCTTATTCGCCTTATCAAGCCAGGCGAATGTAAGCATCACGCTTATATGTGCTCGAACCTGCGGGGTCAATGATCATCTGATACGACTACGTCGAGCGAATCAAATGACAAAGACTCTAAAACAGCCCACTACATACGTTGTTGACAACGGCGGCGAAGATATACGCCGAGATTAGTCGTATCATTCGTCACCAAATCTCGATTTCATTCGTTTTATTTTGGCGGTGTAGGATCGATGAACACCGCCACGCGCACTGCCTTTGGAGGACTGTGCGCAATATCAGCTGGGATTGCCCTGCACGCATCTCCTCTCTATGCTGAAAGTAAGGTGAGGAAGCCCATATACGATACACAAGAGAGACAGAGCGGGCAGCAGGAGGTTGTATTTGACCGGTATCATCAGCTCGAATCAAGGATCAGGTCGGGGAGGGAATGGCTTGCTGTTCACGCACACTACGCCGGCCACGAGATAGACAGCCTCTTGGATGGCTACTTTCATTTCGAGCGTGCAGCCACTTCCACCATTGCATCCTTAGAACCCAAAGGCGATGAGAGAGTCCTTGAAGGGACCATATACACTGGCGTATCTGCCATGGCCAGTTCTATCATGGTCAGGAACCGTTCCTTTCCCATAAGGCTCGTTACGCCTGTGGCCGTGGGTATTGCAGCTCTGAACTACTTTTTGCCTGAGATTTCCCACAATTTGGGAGGTTTGGTATGGCGTTACGAGCAGCGAGTGCCCCAGGTTGCCCAGACACATGCAGCCATCCGTGACGGAGTTCGCGAAGCAGTTGAGACAACGAGCACGACCATTGAAGAGAGCAGACGCACGATCGATGGAGCGGTGAAGGACACTCGTAAATTTGTGGAAGATAACACTGGTCTGAAACTCGATTCAAGTAAGAAATAGGCACACTGCATAGATATATCATATATTATACAGACTATGTCGGGACTGTGCTGATTAGGGGGCAAAGATAAAGGCAAGGTACTGGTTTGGTTGGTTTCCAGTCCATGCATGAAGTTAGGGGAATGCCCTAGTACATAGGGACCTATCCAGCCATTCCTATGCCGTGTAGTTGTTTGATTCCATTTGTTTCCCCTCCACACAATGCTTCGATCGCTACAACGAGCCTCCCAAGTCTCCTCGAAACAAGCGTCAAAGAGCTGGGCCAGGCTCCAGACAACGACAGCTGTGCCCGTGACGCCTGTTGCACCTCGAGTTCAAAGGCCAATTGGTGCGTTCCGCGGAGGAATCACAGGCTTCTTATTTGGTTTCGCATCAGCAGGAGTTGCAAGCTATGTCTACCTATCTAATGAGTTCCAGAAATCAAGCGAGCTGCTCTTTGTGGACATTGAGAGTGTACACTCAAGCGTGAGGCGATTGGAGGAGCACATTGCTACCTTGGAGGCGAAGCGATGAAGGAGCGAATCAGGAAAGATAGGATTTCTGTAATGTACATTGGGTTTAAAAGAGACTCTCTGATAAGCCATCGCCCTCTACCGTTATTTCCTTCTTGACAAAGAGCTTGAACGGCCTTACCTGGCCGCCTAGTCTTCCTTCCAGCTTTGCCTGCACTGCGGCTGGGTCCCCGCCCGCCAGAAGCTCAGCGTCCGCCTCCTTGAAAGCGGCAGACTGTCCTGTTTTGAGGGAGTCTAGGCTCTTTGCCTGCCGCTCCTGCATGTGTTGCAGCTCGCTCTTCTCGCTCTCTACCCTCTTTGTCAAGTCTTCTCTACGAAACTCGTCGAGTCCAAGATCGGGTCGGATGATCTTGGAGGTCGGGTAGGCCGAGCCGAGGATTTCTTCCATCCATTCATGCCCTCTGATGTAGCGTGCCACCGATATATCTCGGGGCGTCAGGGTGTCGAACTCATCGCCGAGTCCGCCTTGTTCCTGCAGAGATCGGTTCATCTTTTGAGATTGTTGTTGCTGCTGCTGCTGCTGCTGCTGTTGTTGCGGAGTCATGGCCTGCTGACGGGGTGATGCATAGTGGCTGGGCTGGGGCCTCTGCTGAGGCGCGATATTCATGGCTTGATCAATAAACGACAAATGGATGAACCATTTACAATCATCATGTATTACACCATATTGTCTACTATATATATGGGTCGGCAGGATAGGGAGTCTGCGTGCTCCGATAGGGCTGCTGCTGCCGCTGCTGCTGCGGCTGGACGTAGCGATTGCGTGACGGGTATTGTGGGGAGTAGGACCGATCCATCCGATTACCCTCCATTTCAATCTCATCGGACGTGTCCTCGGGCGTCTTGCGCGTAGCACTTGACCAGCTTGGCATGGCCGGCAGTCCATCCTTGTTGTACCCAGGATTGTATTGGCTGGAATAGTTGGGGTATTGTGGTGCAGGCTGATACCCGTACGTAGGCGGCTGCGCATATCTAGGATACGAAGGCGAGCTTGTGTGACGAGAGGCTCCCGGACAGCCTGAGCAACATGACAGGCAGAGACAGCATCGAATGCATCCAAAGCAGCAGTTGAAGAGACAAAAGAGGATTGACAGGACAATGAGTGAACCGACGACGATACCGACAATTACCCCAATCTTGCAGACCTTTTCATTCATGCATGAGTCCCATGAGCTGAGGGTCGACTTTGCCTGTGAGAGATCCGCTCCGAGACTTCGATAGACGTGCATTGTCCTTCTTCACTTAAGAGTAGAAGAGCGACGCGTGCGACGACAGTGTAAAAAGTAATAAATGCAAGACGAATAGTGTCCACTGGTCAGGCCAAGTGGAACTAACACGAAATGCTTCTTTACCCCACTGGCCGATCTATTTTTACATTTCCCGTGGCGCACTCATTTAGGGGATGGCTGAGCGGCCCTCAGCCACACCTATTTTGGGAGAAAGGGGAAGGAAGCGCCGGATGAAGAAAGAAAATTAGCCCAACCAAGCGTCTGTTTATACTACTATACATTACCGAGGGTCCTAAATTGCCATCTCACTTTCTATGATTGGTGAAAGATCAGTTCTTCTTCGCCGCAGTCGGCATGGTCGGGTAGGCAGTTGATGGAGGAGGGCCTGCTGGTGGCTGGTATTGCTGCGTGTAGTCCACATAGTCGCCTTGACCGGGTGCTGCCGTGCCGCTGTTTGTCGACTGCATTGGATAGGACTGGTTGTATCCGTATCCAGAGCTTCCGTAGTTGTTGGTATTGTCGCCACCATTATACGCTCCTGACTGCTGTGGGTACTGACTGTTTGGAACCATCCAGGCAGTGTACGGCAGCGGTTTTTGTCCGTGATTCACACGCTTCCGCGACCGCATGCAACTGTAGAGACAGCAGACAAAAGCAGCGAGAAGAATGACCCCCCCTAGCAGAATCCACCGCCCATACGAATTCCAAGGAGAGGTGCCGTATCCTCTACCTCCACCTCCATATCCATATCCATATCCAAACTGTCGCTTCTCCAAAATTGCCGTTGGTAAATACATCGTGAAGTATACAGGAGGTTGTGCTTCGATGTAGTTCGGGTTGGTTTAATTCGGGTTGACTTGGCTT
>JAABUZ0100005111.1_pt1 | contig 17496 bp, 6 predicted proteins | sample 5562091 | NCBI WGS metagenome assembly JAABUZ01 (sample SAMN12813069, study PRJNA571459) | rock metagenome | isolation source: Antarctica rocks | place: Antarctica: Victoria Land, Linnaeus Terrace sud | collected 2015-12-21
CCGGCCCAGATTGACTACGCCACGTTTGCCCACGAATACGGCCATTATGTCTGGTTTGACCTGCTGACGGACGCTGACCGCAAACGCTACAAAGCGATTTATGACCGGCAGAAGGCTGCCCACCGGCTGATCACGGACTACGCCGCCGAGAGCCTGGAAGAAGGCTTTGCCGAAGCGTTCTCCGCCGACATCGTGACTCCGGCGGCGCTGCTGCATCAGGACCCGCTCTCCTACCAATTCCTGAGCCGGTGGCCCAAAGAGCAATGACAGGCAGCACAGTGACGGATTATGTGCGGGCCGCTCGCCCCGAGGAAGCCGAAGCCGTGCTGGAAACGCTGTGCCTGGCGTTTGGCCTGGACCAAGCGGCCGCCCGGCCTCTTTTCTATGCCGATCCCTATTTTGATTTATCCGGTAAGCGCGTTCTGACCTTGCCCGGCTTGGGCGTCGTTTCTTGCCTCACCCTGGTTCCGAGCCGGCTTCGCATCGGGGGCGCTGTCGCGCCTGCCGCCGGAGTGGCCGGAGTGGCGACCCGGCCCATCTTCCAGTGCCGGGGCTACGGGGCATCGCTGCTGGCCGAAACTGTCCCGGTACTTCGCCGCGAGGGCTTCCCGGTGTCTCTGCTGCACCCGATTTCGGCTTCGTTCTACCAAAAGCTCGGCTGGGAGTATGCGTCCCGCCAGGTTCGCTGGCTCTCCGCCCCGGCGTCGCTGCCGGACTGCGCCGAGGCGGACCGAGTTCGGCCTGCACTCAGCAGTGACTGGCCCGCGATTGAAGCGCTGCATGACGCTCTCACGCAGGCTGGGACAGGATCGTTTCAGCGTGACCCGCACCGGTGGCAGCTTATTCAGATGCCGGTGCCGGGCCGGGAAGCGTTCGTCTATGACAATCAAGGCCGAATTGCTGGCTACTGTGTTTGGGACCGCCATGACGTGCTGCACCTCTTAGAGATGCAGGGCCGCACGGACGACGCCCGGCGCGGGCTAATCGGGTTTCTGGGTCGCCAGCCCGATGCTCTGGTGGAATGGGCGGCCTCCGCCGCGCTTTTAGATCAGTTCGGCCTGTCCTGGGCGGGATTAGCTTCAGAACCCGGCGTCATGCTGCGGATTATAGATTTGGAAGCCGCGCTCCTGCTTCTGCACCCAGCCCATTTCGCGCCGGTGCTGACCGAGTTTGGCACGACGCTGACGCTCCTGGCCGATGACCCGCTTTGCTCCTGGAACACGCGCCCGCTGCGCCTCACAGCAGAGGGCATTACGCCCGGCACCACGCACGAAGGCCCGTGGCTTCAAGCCGGCATTCGTGTCATGGCCCGGCTTTATTTCGGTGACGTGACGCCGTCCGAGGCCGCCGCCGAGAACCTGCTGACGGTGGACAGCCCGCAGACGCTTCATCTCGCGGACCGCCTGTTTCCCCGCCGCGCACCGTATGTCGCGCCGCTGGACCAGTTTTAGGCAGAGTTGCTTTTAAGCACGGCAGCCGGCGAAGACGGGTACAATGCTTTCAGTTTACGGCACGAGCTACGGAACGAGTAGTTGAAAACTACTCGTTCCATCTTCACCTTTCCATCTTCACCTTTCAAGGAGACTTTATGGCACTGACCGAACGATTTTACGGCGCGAACACGGCGGGGACTTCTCGGACGATTACGGACTTTGGCCTCAGCGATACCAAAGGCGTGTACCAGTACACGGCCAAGCTGCGGGCGAAAGGGCTGCTCGTCGTCATCTTCTTTTCGCTGGACTCGCCGCCGTCGGTGAAGGCGCTGGAAACGGTGCAGTCGTGGACCGCCGAGACGCCGACGCAGAAATGGACGGCCCTGGGAGTCGCCGAAGGGGACCGCCCGGACCTCGCCCAGTTTGCAGAGGCGCATGGCCTGGCCAACGTCTCGGTACTGCTGGATTTCGAGCTGTACCAGACCCGCCTATGGGGCGTATCGCATCTGCCGAGCATTTATTTAGTCTCAGGGCAGACGGGCCGGGTGCTGCACAAAATCGTCGGCGACGATGAGCCGGCGCTCGACGGCATGAAGCAGATGCTGGCGAGCGAAGTCAGCAAGCTCATCGCCGCCGAAGAAGCCGCCAAAGTTGCGGCGGAAACGGCGAAGAAGGCGGAAGAAGAAAAGAAAGCGGAAGAAAAGAAAGCTGCCGACGCCGCAAAGGCGGCGGAAACACCCAAAGCGGCGGGCGGCGGGTCTTAGAGAAGCACCGCACCCCGGAACACAGTTCCGGGGTGAGGCGCTTGTCGTCTCTGAGTCAAAAAAAAGCCGCCGACACAATCCCAGCGCTGCGGCGGCGGCCCTCACAAACGGAGCGGCAAGTTAAGGAGATCACGTCTTTCTTGACGACGCCTGCCGACCGGATGTTCCCTCTTTTTCCCGTTTGACGCGCTTTTGCCCAAATACAAGCAAAATTACTGGGTTTTTTGTCTGCCGGTTTGGGCGGTTTACTTTTGGGCGGTTTACTGGAAGCCGATCCCGGCGAAGTCGAAGTTGATTTTCTTCGTGCGGGTGGAATAGTAGAACGTCAAGTCTCGGCCCAAAATGCGGTGGCTGACCGAGTACTCGATGTCTTGATAGTTGTCCGTAATGTAATGCTCAAGCGACGCAGCAACGCCGACGCCCCAATTGGGGTTGATCCGGTACTGCGCCGTGGTGAACAAGCCGCGGTCGTTCAGCGGCAGGCCGTAGGAGCCGGAGAAGGACACGGTGACGCGGGGGCGAAGCGTCGCAGAGTAGGTCGCCGTCAGCCGCTGCTGGGTCGTGCTTTGCAGAAGCGCCTGCAAGGGGTTCAGGCCCGATGACGAGGTGCCAAGCTGGCTGAGAAGCGGGTCGTAGCTGAACGAGTAGTTGAGGCTCAGCAGGTCTGTCTTGCGGAACGTCCGGGACAGGCCGAGATTGGCCGCAACGGTCGGCGCGAACGAATGACGAGCGCCGCCGAACGCCTGCCCGACCGAAACCGAGTTGGTGAGCTGAGTCCGCTTGTCCAGGCGCACGGGCGCGGTGAAGAACCGGATGGCCGCCGAAGTGGTCGCAATCGGCGTGGTGGTGCGGCCGGAGACGGGAGACGTTTCGACAAGCTGACCCTGCTGCTCGGCTAAATCCGTGGTGTAATTCAGCCCGGAGCGGCCGATCATGCGCGGCGTCGTTTGCAGGTACGTGTTGACCGTCGCGCTGCTGGCGCTGTAGCCGCCGTTGCCGGGGTCGCGGCTGCCGGACGCGCTGACATTCAGCGAAAAGCCGCTGAACTGGCGCGACACGCTGGAAGTCGCATACAGGCTGCGGTGCTCCGGGTAGTCTACGAGAAAATAGGAAGACGTTTGATCGTCCAGGCGCTGCGTGTGGTTCCACTGCGCCCCCCACTCGGACCGCGTGATCCCCGTGACAAGAAGCTGGCCGGAGCCGGTATGGCCGACGTCGTAGCTTTGCTCCAAGTCCAGCGCCATGCCGTGCCGGGCGGCCTGGTTGCCGAAGAACGACGCTCCCGTGCTGAGCGGGCTGCCGATGCTGGCCCCGCTGACCGCGCTGTTCCGCAGGTAGATGGTGCCTCGGCTGTGCGTGGTGACGTTGTAGTAGAACGGCACATTGACGTAAACCCCCGCCGAGCCGACCCCGACAAGCTGCTGGCCGAAAATCTGGTCCGTGTTGACCGGCATCACATGGTACATCAGCGACAGCAGCTTGCGTCCGTCGCTGTAAATCGTCGCCCGGCGGAACTGAAGCTGCGTGTTGGGGTCGGCGGTGATGGCGCGGGCGGAGATGACCACGCGGCTGGCCGACAAATCCACAAAGCGATAGGGGTTAGACAGCAGGGGAAGCTGGGCGGGGTCTGCCGGCTGCTGCATCGTTTCCAAACTCGACCCGGTCACGGTGACGGCTTCCGCCGTTCCCGCGAGAACTGCGGTGCCGGAGGAAGTCAGCAGGTCATAGCGGATTTCCGATGCCCGCATGGTATGGCGACCCCGCTGAAGCACGGCATTCTTAGCCAGCACGGTCTGGGTCTGCAAGTCCACCTGCATCGAGTCGGCGGTGATGTCCAGCGCTTTGTAGTCTAAATGCGCCGAGCGGTTTTTCCCCTGCGCTTCAATAATGCGCGTGTCGGCGCTGTAAATCAAATACTGCGGGCAGTCGATGCGAATCCAGCGGGCGTCTTTGTCAAACAGCGACTCGCGGTCTGCCGTGAACTCAACCGACGCGCCGGAAGCCGAGGTTCCCTGCAGGCCGCTGCCGAACGCGGCGGCCGTGACTTTGGCCGTGCCGGCGGTAGACACGCTCGTCAGCGAAACACGGGCCACGCCGGACGTTGTCGAGGCGGTATCCGGCGTCAGCGTTCCAAGCGTCGTCGTGAAGCGGACTGAAGTGCCGTCCGGGGCCGCATGACCGCCGCCGTCCTGCACGGTTGCCGTAATGACGGTGCTGCTTTTGCCGTCGGCATAGATGACGTCCGGCGCGGCAGCGAGGCTGATGCTGGCTTGTCCGGCGGCAAAGCCTGGCCGCGCCGCCGTCAGCAGCGCAAAGAGTAGCAGAATTGGCAGGAACGCACGGAGTGGAAGCATGGTGAGGCCCAAAAGACAAGCCGAAAAAGTCGGGCAAAAAAGAGCAAGAGAGGCCCGGCATCAAGTCTGCCGGGCCGAGTTAGGGCTAAAGGCCGCCCGGCGGTGTCGGCGGGCCGCCGCCGGTGACCGGCACGGATGTTACCGGCGTGGTCGTTGTGGTCGTGCCGGTGCCGCTGTGATGGCTGGTGTGGTGCGAGGCGGTCACGCCGATGGCGATGGCCGCTGCCAGCAGCAGGCCGAGCGCGACTTCACCGACGCCGTTTTTGTGCCGGACGCGAACGTCGCGCTTGACGGCAACCTGCGGGAGATTGGCGTTTAACGCAGAGACGACATGGCCGGAAACGTCGTTGATGGCGCTTTGCAGAAGCGCCGCCGGGTCGTCGGTCGTGCTGAAAGAAACGCCGTGTCCGGTGTAGGCGAGGGCTTTGACGGCCCGGCCGGTCTGGGTGCTGTACAGCGTTGCGGTGACGGTCAAGCTGACCGTGCGCGTCTTCTCGTCGGTCTGGATGGACTCAATCGTGCCGAGCAGGTAGCCGTCGGTCGCAATCTCATCCGCCAGCTTGCGCCCGCGCTGCGAGCTGTCATACGGCGGGGCGACATCGGCTTCCGTCAGTCCGTTCACCCCGGAATCCTCGACGGCCCGCTGGATTTGCGGCAGCGTCGGGATGAAGCTGTCGGCCTTATAGCGCCCGATCTCGTTCAGCCGCATTTTGACGGCGTTCTCGACTCTCGCTCCGACCGTATCGGCGTCAAAGCCGCCGGCGGCGTTCGCATCAATCTTGCTGGTGAACGGGAACATCAAGATCGTGTGGATCGGGCCATCGGAGACCGGCACGGTTGGAATGCGGATGGCCGCAAGGTCTGCGGCAGTCGCCGAACCGTTCCCCTGCGCCGCCGCCGGTGCCGCCGGCAGCAGGGCGGCGGTCGGCAGCAGCAGCGAAAGCGCAAGGGCCAGCGCCAGCGGGCGACCGGCGCGGGGTCGCCGCTGCCGAAGAGAAGAGCCAAAGAGCGTTACGCGGTTCATAGAGTGTCCTTTTCTGCGGCGTCTTAGTAGCGGCCTCGGTGGTGAATCGATTCTAACTGACTGATGGAGCTTCGGATGCCCGCGCCTGTGAGTCCCAGCGACAGCGGATCGCTGTAAACATACGCGCTGTTGTCTGCCGAGTTCCGAGCGCCGACTCGGTAGAACAGGGACGAGCTGCCGGGAAAGCTGGTGTTCAGGTTGATGTTGTTGAACACGACCGCCGTGCCTGCCGCGACGGAGATTGTGCCCGCCGTGGAGCCTTCCTGGTTCGGATTGCCCTGCGGGTTCGGCACGTTGTACGCCCCGGACGCAGCCCGGAAGGTCTTGGTGTTGGACTGGAAGCTTGGGTCGGTGCTGATTTGCAGAATGTAATCATTCGCGCCTGCCGTCGCCGGAACGGTCACATTGACGTTGGCCGATCCCGTGGAGGTCACGGAAGTGCCGTTCGGCGCAACCGGCACGATGTAAGTAATCGTGTTGGTATTACGCAGGCTGGTGAGCTGGTACGTCTGGGCATGTCCGGTAATCGTCGAGCCGCTCGTATTGGTATTCGTGTTGGTGTTCTGGTTGCCGCCGCTTGTGTTGGTTGTTCCGCCTGTGGCACCGTTTGTGGTGCCGCCGCTCGTATTGGTGTTGCCGTTCGTGTTTGTGTTGCCGATTGTAGAGTTGTTGGTGCCGGGGTTAGGAACGCTGGTTCCGGTGCCGGTGCTGAATGTCGCGGGCTGGATAAACAGACCTTCAATGGAATAGGAGACGCGCTGGCCGAAGCCGAGGCCGGTTCCCGGAATGCCGCCGAAGTAAATCCCGCCAATGCCGGTCGTATTAAGAATGCTGGCAGTGGAGACCGATAAAGTGACCAGCACTGTGCTGTCTGAGGGGTCAGGCTTGGAAGCTGTAATGCCGATTTTGTTCGTGTAGTCATCAAAGACTTGCAGATTTTTTTCGGACGAGGCGAACAAAGGCACCGGGCCAAAGCCGTTAATACCAAGCAGGCCGCCGCCGTTGTTGCCGCCGTTGTTGCCGCCGTTGTTGCCGCCGTTGTTGTTTCCTCCCGTCCCCGTCGTACCGCCGCTTACTGTAGTGCCGACACCTCCAGTTATGAAGTTTGCGGCATTGGAAAGGGCCGGGGGCGAGTCGCTGCGGTAGACATGAAACTCCAGAAAGTTGGTGGAGTCAATGTTGCCGGTAGTCGCCGTGATCTTGACGGCGACCGGGCGGTAGCCCAGAGCAAACGAAAGGCCGGTCGGGATCGCCGGATTGCCGCCGCCGATGTCCGTCGTGCGCCCTTCGACGGCGGAAACGCTGGACACGTTCGCGCCGCCCAGAGAGCTGTCGGTACCATGATGCCCGGAGCTGATTGCGGCTCCGAGCAGCGCCAGGGACAGGACGGCGACCAGAATGCCGCCGAGGCCTTTAAAGACGCTGGAATGATTGGATGTTGTCGGCTGGTCCGCAGACAAATCTGCGCCGGTTGTGGTCTGGTACGAGCCGGTCGCCTTGTCTACCGTGTACGTCGGCATGTGGAAAATCGCCGTCGCCCGGTCGCCCGGCTCGATGCCGAGGCCGAGATCGGTGATCTCCGCATTGGCGTCGTTGTCGGTCGGCTCGGCAATCCGAATGGTGCCGACATACCGTCCGCTGCGGCTAACCTGCATGTCCAGCCCCGGATACAAACCGTCGCGGGTGCCTTTGTTCACGGTGACGGTGACGTTGTGGCCGTTCAGCGTATTGTTGCCGGAGATCAAAACAGTCGCGATCGGCAAGTCAAACTTGCTGAGCTGCTTGACGGCATTGAAAGCGGCATTGCCGAACGCTTCATTCACAAGCTGCTCTTCGTCGTCCACCGGGATCGGCCGCACATTGGAAACCCCTTCCGCCAGTGCGCCGTTCAGCAGGTAGCCCGATCTCGGGTCGATGACCCGGACCGCAATGCTGACTTTGGCCTGACGGCGGTCCCGCGAAAAGGAGATGGAGGAAATCTCGCCCGCGACAATCGCGTCCACGCCGAGCGACTGGCCCAGCCGCTCAATGGAGGCCAGGTTCAGCGGCGGGGTCAGGTTTTCGTCCTGAATGCCGGTCAAAAGCTGCGCCCGTGGTAGGACCTGGTAGCGGTTCAGCTTGGCAAGCTGGACGACAAACGAGTCGGAAGCCAAGCGGCCCACATCGCTGCTGCCGTAGCCGGACGGATTGGCGAAGTCTAAAATCGCCCAGACCGGCTGCCGCTGGGTCTGAACCTGAGCCTGCACCGCGCTGATGCGGAGCAGAAGCAGGCTGAGCGGCAGCGCGATCAATACGGAAAGCGCGATGCTGAGCGGCCGTGCGCTCCAATGCTGTTTCAATTGTTTCACTGTCAAGTGTTTCACTAGGTGAAGTTCCTCCTAAAATCGCTGCCGCCGCAGTCCGCGAAGCGACGCGGGGGATTACCCGCGCCGCCTGCCGGACTGCAATACGAACTTTTATCTGCCGGCGTTTATCTTCCGGTCGGGATGCTCATGGTGACCGGCGTATAGACCTGAATCCAGTAAGCCTGCCAGGGCTGCAAGGTCGCCCCCGCCGTGACCGGCTGGTACGAAGTCCCGTTGTACGAGTACAGGGTCGGCGAAACCAGATGGTACGTGCTGCCGGCGGCGTCCGCGAACGAATGCGAAACGCCGTCCGAACCGGCGAAGGAGAGGCTGCTGACCAGAACGCCCGCCGTGCTGGGAACGCCGATCTGGTTCCAGGCCGGGTTCAGGCTGACCTGGACCGAGCCGGTCGGCGCTGCGCCGGCCTGCGTCACCGGCGTCGGGTTCTTGAGATAGACCCAGTAGCCGACGCCAAGCCGCAGGGTATCCGCCGGGGCGCTCGGGTCCAGCACATACGCATTGGTCAGCGGGTTATAGACCGCGACATTGGACCGGCTGCCGCTGGACAGCGTCCCGAACAGGCCGTCGAACCCAATCGCGCTGTAGTCATACGGCGTAGACACGAACTGCAGGCCCGCCGAGAACGTGTGCAGCGGCGGCAGTCCGGTCGCTCCCGTGAAGTCGGCGCGGACAAACCCGTTCGCCGGAACCGTGACGGTCTGGCTGGTGGACGTCACCCCGCTCTGCGCTGCGGTCACGGTATAAGTGCCTTGCAGCAGCGTCACCGGGCCGTAGTTGAGAGAACTGCCGTCGGGACCCGCCGTGGCGGTCCCGGTCGTCACTGGAGACGGCGAGAACGCGACGCCGGTTGTCGAGTTTGTGATCGTGATGGTCACCCCGGCCAGCGGCGTCGTGCTGCCGGTTGCGGTGACGAGGCCGCCGAGCGTGCCGTTTGCAGCGACGCTCAGGACAATGTCCTGCACCGTCGTTGTGGCGGCGCTGGTCACGACCGCCTGGACCGGGGCACTGTTGCCGAAGCCGGTCTTCGCGGCGCTGACGATATAGATGCCGGCGGGCAGGCTGTTGGCCGCGAACGTGTAGGTCCCGGTCGAGTCGGTTGTTGCCGTCAGCGGCGCGGCCGAGCCGCCGCCGTTGAAGAAGACGGTCGCGCCGGCAATGGGAACGCCGTTGACGTCAACGACGCGCCCGGTCGCGCTGCCTGCGCCGGCGGCCAGCTTAAATGCGACCGTGATTGTCTGGCCGCTCACGACATTGACGGACGGCGAAGCGGCGGTGGCACCGTTCAGGGTCGCCGTGCCGACGTAGGTGCCGGGCGGGACATTGGACAGCGTGTATTTGCCGTTCGTGTCGGTCAGGGTCGTCTGCGGCGTACCGCCTCCGCTTGGCGTGAACGTGACGGTTGCGCCGGGAGCCGCCTTGCCGCCGGCGTCGGTGACGGTGCCGGTGATGATGCCGGGAGACCCCTGCGTCAGCGACAGGTTCGCACCGGCGACGGCAACGTCGCCTTCCACAACTAAGACGGTGCCGGGGTTGGACACGGCCCGGCTGTAGCCGGTTTTGTAGGCAACCAGCGTGTAGTTGCCCGGCTCGACGCCGCCGATGGTGTAGTTGCCGGCGCTGTCGGTGGTCGCGCTGAACGTCCCGCGCCCCGGAATGGCGACGGCGTTGGACGACTGCAGGTAGACGATTGCACCGGGAATGCCTGCGCCGACGATGTTATTGCCGGTTGTCGAGCGGATGGTTCCCGAGATGGAGCCGGTCCGCAGGTAGCTGACGATGTTGTGCAGGATGTTCTGCCGCTGGTTGCGGCCCGCATACACGATCGGGTTGGGCGTGAACGAAGCCGTCTGCTTGTAGTATTCGGTGGACAGCCCTTCCAGGCCGAACGTCGCATACACGACTTTGCTGCCCGTGCCGCCGCCGGTCGTGCCGAGCGGACTCTCCGAGTAGATCAGGCCGACGCCGCCGGGGGCGCTTGCCGCGTTGTCGTTGCCGATGTCTACCGGCCCGATGGGGTTCGTGAACGGCGCGAGCGTCAGGTCCGTGTGGACGTTCGCCCCGGCGTTCGGCTTGATGGTGTCAATCTGGCCGACCACGGAGTTGGTGTTGTTGGCAAACTCCGGGAAGCCCTGAATGTAGGGGCCAAGCTGGTCCAAAGAACCGTCCGTGCGCCAGTTGCCGGAAAAGGCCGCCGTGAGGTTGATGAAACCGAAACCATTTTCGTTGAGGTGGCTGAAGATGTTGCCGCCGTAGTTGTTGGAAACGCGGATTGGCCGCTGGCTGGTCGGAACCTCGGATACTTCAAGGCCCGGATTGATTTCCAGGTAATCTCCCTGCACAATGCCGTCAAAGGACGGAATGCTGCTGATACGGTTGTTGACGGAGTCCGTGCCGCCGACGGGAAGATGGGTTCCGCCGTTGGGGGAAACCAGCGTCGCGTTCAGCACGTCCGGCAGGAACCCGCCGGTGGTGTTCGCCACCGTGCCGTTCTGGGTGAGCGCCGAGCCGACGTCCTGACCGGACACGCAGAGGCGTCCCCCGGCTTTGACGAATGCCCGCAGGTCGTTCTGCGTGTTCGGGTCCGCAAGCGTTCCCGGCCCGGCCAGAACATCGCCGGTGAACGGCGAGATCCACAGGATGCAGCGGGTGGCAACCGAGACGGTGCCGGCAGCCGCCGTGACCGTTTTTGCGCCGCCGGAGTCGTTGACCGCCGGCTGCGCCTGGAGGGTCGGCTCGTAGGACGTATAGACGGCAGCCGGAACCGGGCCGCGTGCCAGAGTGCGCCACAGGCTGTAAAGCTGGGAGCGCACGGCTGTCGCGCCGTCGCGGGTGCCGCCGTCGTTGATGAAGCGGTCAAAGTAGGAATTGACGCCCAGGCCGTTCGCAATCGGGTACGGCTGGTAATTAAATGGAGCACGCCCTTGCCCGCTGCCTCGTCCGCCCGGCAGGCCGGCGGGATCGTAGGAGACGCCGATGTCCAGAACCTCCGTTTGCGGATTGTTTGCGTTTGCGCCGGGGTAAACGGCATACCGGTAGATCGCGTTCGGCAGGAGGCTGTCGTCAACGTCCGTGACATAGGACTCCGCGCCGTACAGCTTCGGAACCAGGTTCAGCAGGCCGCGCTGGCCGCCGAACGTCGTGGCGGCAAACTTCTGGCCGAGCGTATAATCGCTGACCACCAGAATGTCGTTGGTTCCGTTGAACGCCTGCGTGCTGAAGCCCCAGGCATTGTCATAGATGCGCCAGTTGCTGCCCGAGAAGCCCGCAGTCGCGCCGGGAGCGACGGCCTTGTCATAGGCGATCACGTCCAGGTAGTAGTCGCTGGGCGAAGTCGGCGTTTTCCAGGTGACGCCATACAAAATGCCGCCTTGCCCGTCCTGCTGCGCCGCCGGCAGGCGGGTCATGGACAGCCATTCGGTGGAAGGCCGCGTCTCGAACTGGCTGAAGCCGCTGAACGGCTGCTGATCGTCCACGCCCGCCAGGTAGTACGGGTTGGTATAGTCGGTCGGCACGGTGTCAAGCCCGGCAAGGCTAAACTGCGGGTTGACGACCTGCGCCTCAAACTCCGGCCCGGTCGGGATGAACTTGTTCGGGTCTCCCCCCGGAAGCTGGACCGGGTTCTTGTTGGCGTCCAAGATCGGCTTGCCGTCACCGTCCCGGACCGGCTGCGAGTTGATGCCGCCGCCGTCCCGGCCGACCGAGATCGTATCCGAGCCGTTCGCGCCCGCGCCGACCGGAGGACCGGCGTTGCCGCCGTTGACGCCCGACTCCGGCCCGTCAATGCCGCCGATGGAGCCGCGCTGGGCAAGGAACGTCGTCCCGTTGATTGGGAACTTGTTGAAGCCGGCGTAGCCGCCGCCGTTGATAAGCTGATCGGACGAGCCGGAGTCCAGATGACCCAGATTCGGGTTGTTGCTCTGATTCCGGAACTGATCGTCGGAAGCGAAGACTTTATGCTCCAGGCCCTGGGCATCCTGGTACTTCGAGTCCGGGTCCTTGATTTGCAGGTAGACATTGCCGTCGTCTATCCCGGCTTCGCGGTCGCTCAGGCGCACCGTCACGGTCGCCGACTGGCCGGGAGTAATCCCGGTGCGGGTGGACGTGGCGGCCGTGTAGCTGCCGCCGCTGTTGATGTGAAAGACCTCGTTGCCGCTGTATGGAACCAGCGTCGGCGGGTCTAAGTTGACGACCTGCGACTCCAGAAGGCCCGCGTAGTTTGCGCCGACCGTGCCGCCGTTGCCGAGACTCCCGTTCGCGCCGATGGAAATGGCTGTTTCCGACGCCGCGCCGCTTCCCGGAGTCGTGTAGGTCACGCTGCGGTTGGATGAGTACGCGATGCTGAAAATGCTGCGGAACGGCGACCAGGTCGGATAAATGTCGTCAAAGCTGTTGGTAGGGTCGTCCGTGTTCAGCTTGACGACGGGATTGCTTGCCGACTCCGGCGCAAGAACTTCCTTGAAGACGGCAGTGGCCTGGTAGTAGTATTCGGAGCCGAGGACGACGGCGGTATCGAGGTAGGTCGCGCCGCCGAATGCGTCTGCCGGAATCGTCTGGTAAATCGTGCTGAGTTCCGTGCCGGCACCGGTCAGCGACGGCTCGTTGTCGCTGGTCGGGTTGCCGTTGGAGCGGTAGATGTTATAGGAAACGGGAATGTTGCTGCTGAGGTTCGTGATCGTCAGCGTCGTCAGCGGCGCGGCCGGCAGGGCTTCCAGCCCGGTTGCAGGATCGGTCGCGACGCCGCCCAGCACCGAGATTTCCGGGGCGGCATTCGCAAAGGTAGCGAACCCGAGGGTGCCGAAGCCGCTGCTGGTGGACGGTTTCGGGTCGGACAGGATTTCGATGCCCTGGACGATGGGCGGGTCACCGGCTACCGGGTTGAACGCCAGGGTGATCGTACCGGCAGGAGCGATGACGAGGCCGTTCTTGTCCGTGACGCTCCTTGTCGGAACCTTCACTTGATAAGTGACGACAACCGCGACCGGCTGTCCGGCGGTGGAGGTCGTCGGGGTCAGCGCCTTGTCGCCGCGCACGAATGCATTCGCCGGGGCAGCAGGAGCCGCCGTCGCCGGGGTGTTGACGACGGTCACCGGCGACGTCGTCGTCGCAAAGCCCGGCTCGGAGAACTGAAGCGTGTAAGTGCCGGTCGGCAGGTTCGCGAAGTAGTTCACCGGTTTGCCGTCGCCGTTCGGCGCGGCAGGCGTCGTGGTGGCTGCGGTGGTGGAAAGGATCGCCGTCACTTTGCCGGTGCCGTCAAGCACGGTCACAAGAGCGTTCGCGAGGCTGGCGGTCGTCGCAGCATTGGTCACGAGGCCGCCCAGCGAGCCGACCGTCGCGCTGGTCGTATTTTGCAGGTTGAAGTTGACCGTCGCCGGTGTCCCTGCCGTAATCGTGACAAGCTGCGTCTGGGTCGTGAAACCGCCGCCGCTGGGCGGCGTGGCGGTGATGTAGTAAGAGCCGGGCGCAAGCGTCACGGTGCCGTAGCTGCCGGAGCCGGCGGCGGCGGTCGGCGCGGCCGGCGTCGTGACGACCGTGCTTCCCGTCGAAGGCGTTCCGGTTGAAGCGTCAATGACCGAAATCACGGTGCCGGGGACGCCGACATTGTTGCTGGTGACGGCGCCGCTGAAAGTCGCGGTGCCGGGGGACAGCGCGAAGTCGGCGCGGGTGTAGGCGGCGCTGTTAATCGTGATGGTTTTGGATACGCTGCCGTAGCCGGGCGCGGTTGCAACAGCCGTGTAAGTTCCCTGCGGCGTGACTGTGCCGTTGTAGTTGACGGGGCCGCTGGGACTGACGGTGTTGGGGTCGGGAATGGTAGTCGCCGTCGTCTTCAGGGGAGCGGTGTTCGATCCCTGAATTGTAATCGTCGCGCCGCCGAGAGGCTGGCCGGTGGAGGTATCCGTTACGAGGCCGTCCAGACGCCCCGGCGTCTGCTGGGCCATGCTGACGATGTCGATGTTCGGCTCGGATTGATTGCCGTTGACGATGACGTTAAAGACGCGCTTGCCGGCGGCCGTGTCTTTGGGATCGGCAAGGTGCAGGCGCACGGTATAGGTTGCGTTCGGCGTCAGGCTCGGGAACGTGTAGGTAAACGTCCCGGACCGGTCCGTCTGGTAAATCTGGGGCGGCGTGCCGGGATCGCCCGTCGTGTTGAAAACGAGCGGCGGGTTTGCCGGCCCGTCCGCCGTGCCGCCGTTGACCAGGAACGAGGCCAGGCCATTGTTGCGCGGGTTGGAAAAGTTATCCAGAACATAGCCGCCAATAGTGGCGCCGGTCGCCGGATCGCCGGCGTTGACCTGGTACACCGGTGCGCCTGTTTCCAGCGGGCTGTTGATCGCCGGGTCCTCGGGCGTGGAAGACGCTTCATTGGAGCGGCCGCTTTCGCCGCCGGCCTGCGTGTTTTGCAGCACCTTCAGGTAGAAGATGTCATGCGGCATGTTCTGGGCCGCGCCACGTGCAAACGCAATGTACTCGAAGCCGGGCGCGGGGTTCAGGTACGGGTTTGTCGCCGTCGTGGACCACGCCGGGCCGAAGTCGTCGGTGCCGGGCAGCGTAACGGGCTGGCCGGCGGCGGCGATGCCGAACTGTCCCGTGAGCAGGAAGATGGACCGGTTCGCGGCGGCGGTCGTCCCGGCGGCGGCGCTGGTTTCCAGCGGCGCGGTGTTTGGGTTCGAGCTGGGCGCGGCGTTGGTGGCCGTGTACGCCGTTGCCGTGGACGCGAAAGCGATATACTGGTCGTCCTGCGAGTACGCCGGGTCGGTGTCGTCGGCGGGGCCGTCAGTCAGCTTGCCGGGCAGGGATGCGGTCGCCGGGTTGTAGCCGCCGGTGCTTTGGTACAAAAAGTAGAGGTGCTGATGGCCGGCATAGGTGCCGATCGCGCTCAGGCCGGAAAAGACGATTTCGTCGGCATTAGAAGGCGAGAACACCGGGCGCTGGACGCCCGAGATGCCGGTAACGGGAGCGCCGGACGTGTTCAGGCCCTGGTTTGTCGGCGACGGCTTGCCGTTGACGGCGTAGGCCGTGGCCGAGAACGGGGCCACATACAGGTTCTGGATGTTCGCCGTGTTGGCGTCCGACGTGAACGCAAGCTCCTGGTTGTTGCCGGCGCTCAGGGCCGGAAAGAACTCGCCGTGCGGCAGGGCGGCGGACTCGGCGGCGGCGGCGGTGCTGGTGGTGAGCTGGACCGGCGTGCCGCCGTTGACGGGAATTGCCCAGATATGGTAGCGCGTTCCCGCCGTGCCTGCCGCCGTCCGGTTGGACGAGAAGACAAGCATGGTCTCATCGGCGGTCCAGACCGGCGAAAGGTTGGTCGGCGTCAGCGATTGTCCCTGCGCCAGCGCAAAGGCGGGCGGCGGGTTGAACACGTCAAACGTCTGCACGGCCTCGTTGACCTGCGCGGTGGCCGCCCCGGCGGCATTGGAGCGCAAAAGGGCACCGGAGCGCATCTGGGCGAAACTAGGCTTGGTGTAGATATAGCGCCCGTCCGACGCCCGGTGCAGGTCCTGCGGAACGCCGAGGCTCTGAAAAGACTTGGCATGAGCGCCGGGCAGCGCGAGCGGGCGCAGGGCGGCACGCAGGGCCAGCGCCTGTCCCAGATGGCTTTGCGCCGCCGGAGCAGGCGCGGCGACCAGCAGGCTCGCCGTCAGCGCCAGGGAAAACAGCGCTGCCAGCAGCGGCAGCAGAAGAACACGCAGAGAGCGCGAGATTGAAGAAGTGATCAAGGGTAAAGCTTTCAAGCGAAACGAACCTCCGTGGCTGCAAGGCTTAGGGGCCGCTCCATCCGGTAGCGGCGGCGGCGACCTAAGAACGGCGAGCCGGTCAAGAGACAAGAGAATGATCCGAAGCAAGTCGTTATGAGTCAGTCAGGCGGATGCGAGAACACAAATCAGAGTAGAACAAAAGCAAGGGCTTGGGGGTTTCGTCATCAGGCATTTTTTTGGCCCGGCGGCGCGGCCAACGTGAGATTATAACATAGGCGCAGGTTTTACGCAAGCGGTTTTTGCACAGGTCGGTCAGAGAAGTTCAGGGGAGCGCGATGCTCCCCCGAGATTCTTTAAGCACAACCGCCGCGCTAAGGCACGGGCGGCCCAGTTGGCGTTGTGGTCGGCGGCGTGGTCGTCGCTGCAGACTGGATCGGGATTTCCAGCGTCGCCGCGGCGTTGACGTAAATCCAGTAAGCGTTCCAGGGAGTCAGCACTCCGGAAGTGCTGAGGGCCTGGTAGCCGCCGCCGGCATAGCCGTACAGCGGGTGCGTGACCAGATTATACTGCGGGCCGCTGGCCTGGGCGAACGTAATCTTGCCGCCGGTGCCGTTGTCGAACATCAGGCTGGCGATGGGAGTGCCGGACGCGGACGGGTTCGGCACGCCGATCTGGTTCCAGCCCTGGCCGAGCGAGACCGACACGAACGATCCGGTCGGGGTCGCGCCCTGCTGGGTCACCGCCGTCGGGTTCTTGAGGTACACCCAGTAGCCGACGCCGAGACGCAGGGCGTCCGCCGGTGCGTTCGGGTCCAGGGCATACGCATTGGTGAGCGGGTTATAGACCGCGACGTTTGAGCGGTTGCCGTTGGACGTAGTTCCCGCCGGGGCGGTGTTGAGCGCTCCGAACAGGCCGTTGAACCCGATGTTGCTGTAGTCATACGGCGTGGACACGAACTGGAGGCCCGCCGCGAACGTGTGCAGCGCAGGCAGGCCGTTCGCTCCCGTGAAGTCCAGCCGCTTGAACGTGCCGCCGGCGATCGTCACTTTCTGCGCCGCGGAAGTGCGGCTGCCTTTCGTGACCGTGACGGTGTACGTCCCCTGGGACAACTGCCCGCTGTAGTTGAGCGGCTGGCCGTCGGGACCCGCCGACGACGAAGCCGTGGTCGTGAACGTGAGGCCGGTCGTGGACCCGGTCGGGACCGCCGTGACGGTAGCCCCGGCATCCAGTCCTGTCCCGTTCTGGTCGGTGACGAGGCCGCCCAGGGTTCCGATGCTGCTGATCAGGGCGAAGTTGACGCGCACCGGGGCGGCGTTCGTCAGCGTAATCAGCACAGAAGTCTGGCTGGTATAGCTGCCTTTCGTCGCCGTGAGCGTGTAATTGCCCGGCAGCAGGGTTGCCGTGTAGTTTTCCGGCTGCCCGTCGGGAGCGGTCGTCGTGCCGCTCGTCGTGGTCAGCGGCGCGGGCGTTGTCGAGATGACGTTCCCGTTGGCGTCCGTCACCGTAATGGTGACCCCGGACAGCGGCTGCCCGGTCGCGTCGGGCGAGCCGTCGGTGACGAGACCGTCCAGCGTCGCCTGCTCGTTGAGCGTGACTGCAATGCCGGTAATCGCGTCGCCGAGGCTCAGCGTGACCAGCGAGGAGCCGGGGAAGTACTTCGGCGCCGTGACGTTGACCGTGTAGCTCTGCGTGGATTGCAGGGCCAGAATGCCGCTGAACGTAAACACGCCGCTGGTGCCGGTGACGATGGGGCCGCCGACGGTCCTGCCGTTCGGATCAAGCAGCGTCACGGTTGCGCCGCTGACTGCCGCCGACGATTGAATGTCGGTGACTGTTCCCGAAACCGAGGCCGGAATGACCG
>JAABUZ0100005114.1_pt1 | contig 17488 bp, 16 predicted proteins | sample 5562091 | NCBI WGS metagenome assembly JAABUZ01 (sample SAMN12813069, study PRJNA571459) | rock metagenome | isolation source: Antarctica rocks | place: Antarctica: Victoria Land, Linnaeus Terrace sud | collected 2015-12-21
GTGATCATCTACGACCAGATGGGGGTGCGGGAGTATGCCATCTTTATTCCTGAGGAGGTGGGAGGGGAGCTACGCCTGTTGGGCTATCGACGGGCTGACGATGGCGCGTTTGTGCGGTGGGAGACTGATGTACAGGGACGTCTGGAGAGTCATGTGCTGGGTGGCCTACGGTTGCATGCGGTAGTAGGAAGCTGGCTGCGGTTACTAGACCGCGATGGCCACATCTTACCCAGTGTAGCCGAAGAGCGCGACCGCCAGGCCGCACGGGCCAGTCAGGAGGCCGCGCTTCGTGCCGATCTGGAGAAGGAGCTTGCTCGACTTCGTGCCTCGCTCGGCCCGACGCAACCAGAACACCCGTAGGGAAAAGCCGCCCCATGCGCTCCCGCAGACGGGGATGCACGATGAACCGCGACGGTTCTCTCAGTGGCTCGCGGTAGTGCTGCGACGGCGCGGCGGCCGCTCCCTGACCAGGCCGAGTTGTTCGCGCAGACCAAGCTGGTCTGACACTCCCCAACTCTCGGCGATTTTGCCATCGACAAAGCGTTCAACGCTGAACGCCGTGACGCTGACCGCGCGGCCGGTAGGCGCGAGGTCGCCCAACATCCCTGTCTGCGTGCCGGTCTGCGTGACTCGGGTAACGACCAACTCCCCGTCGGCCACCATATCCTCTATCTGTACACGGAAGTCCGGGAACGCGGTGAGAACCGACGAGGCGAGATCCTTCAGCCCGGATCGCCCAAACGCATACCATGAGGGCAGCGACGGATCGTGGTACTGGTAAGTGCTGGTGCACAGTTCATCGATGACGGCCAGATTCCGGTTATTCCAGAGTTGCGCTATGAACCGTTCGATGATCTGTTTCTGCTCGCCCACCTTCAAGGAACCTTTCTCACCGAACCACTATGATGTGCCCGCACCCCGCCGCTATCAGGTACATAGAGTATAGGCATGCCACGCAGAGGCGCAACCGTGCCCCGACATTCAACGGAAGGGCGCGTGATCCACCACGACACCGGTGGTATCCTAGCTGATCGACGCGTTGGCCATGCTGGGCGCCAGTCGTCCGACGCGATCTCGCCGCTACTCCGCCCGCATCCCCGCGACCAACGCCGGTAGGCCACCTGTACCCTTGGAGGGAGACATTGCCATGCTGACCAGAATCGTCATGCCACAACTCGGCGAATCGGTCACGGAAGGCACCGTGGATCGCTGGCTCAAGCATGAAGGCGATCACGTCGCCCGGGACGAGGCACTCGTGGAAGTCATCACCGACAAGGTGAACGCGGAAATTCCCTCCCCCGTCACCGGAGTGCTGGTCAAAATCTCAGCGCAGACCGGCGAGACCGTCCTGGTCGACGCGGAACTGGCCGTGATGGAAACAGCCGACGTGGCGCCGCAGCTACCAACGTCCACGGCCTCTCCGGACCACACGGCTGCGCCCGCCGATGACGTGCGCGCCGGGCGGGAAGGGCTGGCCGAGATGAGCGACGAGGAGGCTGTGCGCCGACGCTCGACGCCCCTGGTACGCCGTCTGGCCGAACAGCACGGCGTCAATCTCGCGCAGGTCCCTGGGTCGGGATTCGGCGGCCGGGTGCGCAAAGAAGACCTGACGGCATATCGGGAGCGTGAGCGCGGCGTTGTCGCGGGATCGGTCGATGACGAAAGCGCAGAGGCGCCGGTACCCGTCGTGGCTCCGCTGAACGAACCACCTAGTGCACCGTCGGTACCCGTGGCAGTCGGAGGGACCAGTGCCCTGCAAAGCGGGAAGTTGCTCCCGGTCTCGCCGGTGCGTCGGGCGATCGCGCGCCACGTAACCGACAGTCTGCGGACCGCGCCCCAGGTTACCACGGTGTTCGAAATTGACATGACGGCAATTGTCCGTCTGCGTACGCGCTACCGTGACGACTATCAGCGCCAAAACGGGGTTGACCTTACGTATCTTGCCTGCTTTTTGAAGGCCGTCGCCGATGCACTGGGGAAACATCCACTGCTGAATGCCACGTGGACCGACGATGGCATTCACCTGTTTGATCACATCCATCTTGGCATCGCGGTTGCCGTTCCCGCGCCCGAGAGCCGCATTGGTCACGAGAGCCTGCTCGTTCCCGTGATCCATCACGCCGAGCGCCTGAATCTGCGTGGTCTGTCACACGCTGCACGTGATCTGGTGACACGCGCACGCGCCGGACAGCTCCGACCTGAGGACGTACGGGGTGGCACCTGTACGGTGAATAATACGGGCACGCTTGGCTCCTTAATCTCCACCCCCATCATTCAGCAACCGCAATCGGCCATCGTGACCCTCGAATCGATCGTGAAGCGCCCGGTGGTGGTGACCGGGCCCGATGGGGAGGACAGTCTCGTCATTCGGTCGATGGCGTACAGTTGCCTGACCTTTGATCACCGCGTCATGGATGGGATGGCGGCGTGCGCCTTTTTGCAGTCCGTGAAGACAGCACTGGAAACCGCGGACGCGTCGTACCTGGACTAGGTCAACGATAGGCTCCCCAGGGCCTTTTCATTACTCTAGGGGAGGGGTACACCGGTCCGGTTGGTGCTGGGGGAAGCGGGGAGGGAGCGCACGGTGGGCCAGGAGACACTGGCGGAGGCGCTGGCGCAGATACCGGATCGACGGGCGCATCTGCGGGTGAATGAGGTGGTGCCGGTGCTGCAGTTCAGCGTGGCGGCGATGCTGTGCGGGGCGCGCAGTGTGTCGGCCATGGCGCAGTGGGGCCGTGAGCGGCGGGAAGGTCGTCCCGGGTTGTTGGTGGCCTTGGGACTGGTACCGGGGCGGAGTCCGAGCGTGGTGACGCTGCATCGCGTGTGCAAGCAACTGGATGTCGCAGCATGTGAAGGAGCGGTGGGCCAGTGGCTGGGGCAGACGGGCGCGGCACCCGATGAGGTCCTGGCCGTGGCCATCTGCCGTAACCTCGTCCTGGCCCTCATCCACCGACTAGGCGCGAGCACTATCGCCCAGACCCTCCGCACCTGTGCCGCCCGCCCGCGCGCGGGCGTCACCTTGGTGCTCGGTCACTCCCTCCCGTAAGGAAATGGCCCTGTACCACGTTGTTCCCGACGCTTTTTGAACGATCACACCCGCGTTTGCTATACTGCAACATGTGGTGCGTCACCTATCCGCGTCCTTGCTTTGCTCTGGCTGCCGCATCTCGCTGTTCCCTCGCGGAGGTGTTCATGGAATCTAAGTGGTCAAGGAACAGTTTCCTTTATCTCATTCTGTTTGTTGCCGTACTGGCGATTGTTTTCAGTCTGTTCACATCCCAGAGTCGGGACCAGACCATCCCGATTAGCGAAGCGATGCAACTGGTACAGAACGACGTCAAACACAGTATCACGACTGACCGCATCATCGTCCAGGGAAATCGACTGATCGTGGAAACGATCGACGGTCGGCATGTGTCCACCAAAGAAGACCGTACGGATGTGCTGCAGCTCCTTCGCGAGCGTGGGGTCCAGGATAATCAGGTGACGGTGGAAGTGAAACCGCCGAGTGAATGGAGTAACTGGTTAGGGATCATCACCACGCTCTTGCCCGTCTTGATCTTCGGTGGTCTCTTGGTCTTTATGATGCGGCAGGCACAGGGGAGTAATTCGCAGGCGCTGTCTTTCGGCAAAAGCCGTGCACGTCTCTTTATTGGCAACAAGCCGTCGGTCACCTTTAACGATGTCGCGGGTGTTGAAGAGGCGAAGCAAGAGTTGGCCGAAGTCGTTGAATTCCTCAAGTTTCCCGACAAGTTCGCGGCGCTTGGCGCCCGCATTCCACGCGGTGTCTTACTCGTTGGCCCCCCGGGAACAGGGAAGACGCTGCTTTCACGGGCGGTTGCTGGCGAGGCGGGGGTGCCCTTCTTCAGCATCTCCGGCTCTGAATTCGTCGAGATGTTTGTCGGCGTCGGCGCCTCTCGCGTGCGCGACCTCTTTGACCAGGCGAAGCGCAATGCGCCATGCATTATCTTTGTTGATGAGATTGACGCTGTTGGGCGGCAACGGGGCGCCGGTCTGGGTGGGAGTCACGACGAGCGTGAGCAGACGCTCAACCAGATCCTGGTCGAGATGGACGGTTTTGATACGAACACCAACGTCATTGTCATTGCCGCGACAAACCGGCCCGACGTCCTTGACCCCGCGCTACTCCGTCCGGGCCGTTTCGACCGCCACGTCGTGCTCGATCGCCCCGATATCCGTGGCCGCATGGCCATCCTGGAAGTACATACGCGCAACAAGCCCCTCGACAAGACGGTGAGTCTGGAAGTGCTCGGCAAGCAGACCCCGGGCTTCTCGGGCGCCGACCTTTTTAATCTCGTCAATGAGGGGGCTATTCTCGCCGCGCGACGTAACAAAAAGATCATCGGCATGAGCGAGCTGGAAGAGGCGATCGACCGCGTGATCGCGGGGCCCGAGCGCAAGAGCCGCGTCATCAGTGAGCGCGAGAAGATTATTACGGCCTACCACGAAGCCGGTCACGCGCTGGTTGCCCGCATGATGCCCAACGGCGACCCCGTGCATAAACTGTCGATTGTGGCGCGTGGCATGATGGGCGGCTATACCCGCTTCTTGCCGAGCGAGGATCGTTCGCTCTGGACACGGGCACAGTTCCGTGACAGCCTGGCTTCCCTCCTCGGTGGCCACGTGACGGAAAAGTTGATCTTCGGCGACGTCTCCACCGGCGCGGAAAATGACATCGAACGTGCGACCAATATGGCCCGCAAAATGGTGTGCGAGTACGGAATGAGCGAGAAGCTCGGCCCCAGAGCGTTTGGTCACAAGGACGAGCTGGTGTTCCTGGGTCGGGATATCGGCGAGCAGCGCAACTACAGCGAGGCGGTGGCACAGCAGATCGACTCGGAAATCAAAGAGTTGATCGACGGAGCATACCAGGCAGCGTATGAGACGCTGGAGAAGCACCGCGATAAGTTGACGAGCATTGCCGAGCGCCTGCTCGCTGACGAGACGATGGACAAGGAGGTTTTCGAAGGCTTCTTTGGCACCCACGGCCGGAGCACTGATCTGTTGCCGGCGGGAGCAGCATAAGTCTATGACTCTGCCAGCAAAGGTCCGTGTCGGGATTATCGGTACCGGTGGCATTGCCCGTTCGGTGCATATACCTGCGTACAAAAAACTCGGCGATCGTGTCGAAGTCGTGTCCGCGTTCGACATTGTCGGCGAGCGGCTAGCGGCCGTGGCGGATGAGGCAAACATCCCCTACCGCTTCACCGACATCCAGCAGTTGTTACAGGGCCCCGAACTCGATGCCGTCAGCATCTGCACCCCACCAAGCAGCCACGCCGAATTCTCGGAGGCCGCCTTCCGCGCTGGCCTGCACGTACTCTGCGAAAAACCAATTTCCAATGACGTTGCTGGAACGCGCCGCGTGCTGGATGCCGCCAGAGCTAGCGGTAAGAAGCTGATGGTCGGCTTTCAGAACCGGTTTACGTGGCAAACCGTGGCGCTGAAAGCGATGATCAGCGCGGGCGAACTGGGATCGATCTACTACACGAGGGCGCTTGCGACACGGCGGCGTGGCATCCCCGGTTGGGGCGTCTTCACGTCCAAAGAGCTATCAGGCGGCGGTCCCCTCATGGACATCGGCTCCCACGCGCTCGACCAGGCGATGTATCTCATTGGCAATCCGACACCCGTCAGTGTGCTGGGGATGACCTACCTGAAGCTGGCCAACCAACCGGGGCCGAACAGTTTTGGTCCGTATCAACCCGATAAGATGGAGACCGAGGATTTCGGCGTTGGTCTGGTTCGCTTTGCCGATGGATCGAGCCTGCTCATTGAAGCAAGCTGGGCGTTGAACATCGAAAAGAACGTCCACAACATCCAGGTTGCGGGGACCAAAGGCGGCGCTGACTGCTACCCGCTCAAGCTCAACGGCGCCGCGCACGGCATGCTGTATGACACGACGGTGCAGGAGCCGCGTCGCCCTGAAAACGGGCAGGATGCCAAAGTCGCCCATTTCATCGACTGCATCCAGCACGACCTCGAACCGCTCGTCACACCGTCCGAAATACTGAATGTGGCCACGATCCTCAGCGCGATCTACGAGTCAGCGGAAACGGGCCAGGCCGTCACTCTGTAGCGATGGTCGGCTGGCCGCCCTGCGGATGTGTCGCACGAACGGGCCCGTGGCCATACGGGACCTGCGGACCATGGCCACTGGCGGTGACAGACGCACATATCGAGCGATTACGTCGCGATGCCCGCCAACATGCGTGCGTACCGTTTCGCCGCGGCCACGTCGTAGCCCCGGAAGATGGCGAGCTTTTCGGCCTCAATCGAGCCTTCCGCATGGATCGCGAGGACTTCCTGGTAGCCGCCGTAGTCCGACGCCGTCAGGTCCTGCACAAGATGCATGGCCCGCATCCGCTCTTCCGCGGCCACGCCCCGTCGCCCGCCCAGGTAGTGGCGCAATAGTGGGCCAAGGTCTGCATGCTCCCAGTCTTCAGCAGCGGGCGCGGTGACGAGTAGCCCGCCGGCAATTTCCTGCACCGTCGCCACGGCCTGATGGTACTGGCTCGCGAAATGAAGCTTGGCGATATTCGTCAGCAGCGTGTTTGGCACCGCGATCCCCAATGCATTCGAGGTGTCGCACTGAGCGGCCGCCTGCGCGACCAGCGCCCGGAGTGTCTCGGCATACGCGATCAGCCGGGTCATTTTCTCACGGATGTGGCCCACTTTTTCCAGACCATTCAACTCCGCCAGCAGTGCGCCAGCGCCAACCAGAGCATCGACCAGTGCCAGTTTGTACGAAATGGCCGTGAAGCGGTGAAACTGGACGAATGTATGCGCCAGAAGGCCGGCCGCCTGCCACTCGCCATCGAGAAAGACGCGGTCGTTCGGCACGAAGACGTCATCGAAGATGGTGAGGGTTTCCATCATCTTATGCCTGCTGCTAATGGGGTGCTCAAACGGCCTTCGGTCGCCTTCGCCATACGGACTGGCGATCATCGACAGCCCGGGGATGTTGAGGGGAGTGGCAAACGCGACCGCGTACGCGCTGTCCTCCGCCTTCATGGCTCGCGTGGGGAGCACGATCAGCTCATTGGCGTTGGTCGAGACCGAGGTATGGACTTTGGCGCCGCGCACGATGATGCCGTCGGCCCGCCGCTCGACGACACGAACATAGTAGTCGGGGTGGTCCTGCTCCGATGGCGCGAGGGAGCGATCTCCCTTCACGTCGGTCTGGGCAACTGCCAGGGCAAGGTCGTGCTGGCGGCAGTACGTGTGAAAGCGGCGCACACGGTCGAGATACGCCGAAGGCTGGCGCGCGTCTACCTGCTGCGCCACGAGGTGGAGTCCGAACAGTGCGTCGGTACCAATCTCCTTGATCAGCACCACGAGTGTCGCGCCAAGCCGGGTGGCCGCTTCAATGAGTCTGCTTCGAGCCATCAGGTCTTCACTACTCCGTGGAATGGTGAAATAGCGACTCGTTTCCTCACCCGTATCACCATCCCGAACGACAGCGAGGTCGCGATGCGCGGGATCGTGGGCCATCTGGTAGTCGATGCTGGCGTGTTCGATTGCTATCTGGATCACCGGATGCTGCGTCACATCGGGCACGCGCTCACCACGATAGTAGACGGTGCGGCCGTCTTTCAGGCTCTGCGCGTACTGTTGCGCGGTGCGGAGTGGCATGGGTGCTGCTCCTTTAGCCACTCCGCTTCTAGGGGTGGCGATACCATGGCTACTCGGCGAAGACGCGCCGTATCGCGCTGGCGATACTCTCTACGCCCGGTATGACGAGGTCACGAAGAGTCTGGGCCGACGGGATGGGCACATGTGGCGCGCCAACCCGGATGATGGGCGCCATGAGATCGTGAAACGCCTCCTCGGCAACCACCGCGCTGATCTCTGCCCCAATCCCGCCGATCTTCCATGCCTCATGTGCGACGACCAATCGCCCGGTCTTGCGGACCGAGCCCAACACTGTCCCGCGGTCGAGGGGGGCGAGCGTTCTGAGATCCACTACCTCCACGTCGATGCCGTCTGGGCGCACCTGCTCGGCCGCTGCCAGCGCGCGCTGTACCATCCAGCCAGTGGCCACCACCGTGACATCGAGCCCGGATCGAGCGACGTGCGCCAAACCGATGGGGACGCTGAATGGCTCGTCAGGAACGCTGTCCCGGCTGTGGTACAGCGCCATCTGCTCGAAGAACAGCACCGGCCCGTCGTCGGCGATGGCCGAGCGCATCAGGCCGTGCGCGTCGCGCGCGTTCGACGGCATGACGACGGTCAGTCCGGGGATGTGCGGAAACCACGCTTCGTAGCTTTGCGGGTGGCCACGGTATGGCCCATCCCCCACGCGGGTACGCAAGACGAGGGGAACCCGCCCTTTGCCAGCCGTCATATAGTGGAGATTGGCCGCCTGGAGCACGATCTGGTTCATTGCGGTGGGCAAGAACTCCCCGAAAGAAATTTCGACAATGGGACGTTTGCCGAAGAGCGCGGCGCCAATGCACGTCCCCACCATTGCCGACTCCGATATTGGGGCTTCGATGATTCTTCTGGGACCAAATTGCTCCCATAATCCCTGGGAGCCTTGCAGCGCGCCGCCAAAGCGCCCCACGTCCTGTCCCATAAAAAAGATGCGTTCGTCGTCTCGCATCGCCGTGGCCATGGCATCCACGATGGCCTCGGCAAACGTCATGCGCCGGATAGCCCGTGGCCGAGCGACCGATGATGTCATCATCGGGAGACCAGCACATCTTCCAGTCCAAGGTCATCAGCGCCTGCCATAGGGGCTGCCTCAGCCTCAGCCATCGCTTTGTCGACCGCACGTTCTACCTGCTGACGGATCGCGGCGGTAGCTTCAGGGGTGGCCACGCTGCCTGTGTAGAGTTGCTCCTCAAGGCGAACAAGCGGGTCACGAACACGCCACTGCTCTATCTCGGCAGCCTCGCGGTAGGTGGCGGAGTCTCCGGCCCAGTGGCCGGTCATACGGTAGGTGGTAGCTTCAATTAAGGTCGGGCCATCCCCGGCCCGCGCACGCGCTATCGCGACACGCACCGCGTGCTGAACCGCCAGGACATCGTTCCCGTCCACCGTGACGCCGGGCATGCCGTACCCCACAGCCCGGGCAGCGATGCTGGCACCGTGTGGCAGGTAGGTGGAGTGGTGGAGCGATATGGCAAAGGAGTTGTTCTGGCAGATGTAGACGATGGGCAGCTTCCAGAGCCCCGCCATGTTCAGATTCTCGTGGAAGTCGCCGCGGTTTGACGTGCCATCCCCGAAAGTGACGACGACCACCCGGTCGAGTGCGGGACCACCGCTTATGCCCGCCGCGGTCACGTCGTCGGTGTCACGTCTATCGGCCAGTTGCCGGTCGTACCAGGCCGCCAGCGCGGCGCCCGTGGCGACGCCGAGGCTGGTGCCAAGGTCACCCGCCACCCAGGGGACGATATTCAACTCGACAGGGCCGATGAAGGGGACCGCGCGGCCACGCGCGTAGCCGGTAGCCCTGCCCAGTACCTGCCCCGCAAGCCGCGCCAACGATGCGCCTCTCATCAGGTAGACAATGAACGGGCCGCGGTAGTGGGGGGCAACGATGTCGTCAGGACGAAGGCCGTAGAATGCACCAACGATCGTAGCCTCTTCACCCTCGGCGGGAAACCAGCGAGGGTTTCGGGTGCAGCAGGCACGCTCGAGGGTCCGGCTCAACGACATCAGCCGGTACAACTCAACCAGGTCTGCATTTCCAGGTCCGGCTGTGTCCGCGGTCATCGTCACCTCTGCCCTTCTCCGCCGCACGGCGCCGATTATATCACCGCGCTTTCTGAGAAGATGCTACTGTTGCATGATGCAGAGTACCCGCATGGCCACTGGCCGGGTCTCGGTCGATGCCAGTGCCAGCTCTTCTTTCATAGGTCAGGAGTTGTTCCCTGGAGATCCATCGACGGACGGCACAACGTGCGGCGGAAATTGTGACGCGCAGCCGTGCCGCTCGGCTCGCCGCGGATGTCGTCGTGCGCCGGTTCGGCGTCGCACGGTTTTTAGGTCCGGTTGTCCGCATTATGATCGACGCCTGGGGGATCGATTATCTCGATCTCGATGCCGTCTTGCGGCGTATGCCGAATGCGTCACCGCTGGCATGGGCGAACGGCTTCGGTCGGCGTGCCGACTACTATGCTACCCGCGCCAGCGAATTCGAAGCACGCGGCATGGCGGCTGGCGCACGGTCACTCTATGGCAAAGCCGCCCTCTACTACCACGCGGGCCAGTATGTGCTGTCGGACGACTCCACAATGCAGCGGCAGCTTGCGTCGCAATCAGTGAACATGCACCACCAGTATGGCCGTCTCTGCGATCCGCCTATCCAGTGGCTGGCACTTCCCTTTCAGGAAGGTGTGCTGCACGCCTATCTCCAACTACCCCGCGTCCGCGAGGTCGGTCAGGAGCCGTGGCCGGTGGTGGTGGTGGTGCCGGGGCTGGGAAGCACGAAAGTACAGCCAGACTACCGCGTGGAGGAACTGCTTGCACGCGGCATGGCTGTCTGCGTGGTCGATCTGCCAGGCCATGGCGCGAGTCGCGAGACGCTGCGATTGACCGTTGACTCCTATCAGGCGGTTTCCACCGTCATCGATGCGCTTGACCATCATTCGGAAGTCGATACGGGCCATCTTGCCCTCCTGGGCACCAGCCTTGGTGCTACCGTTGTGCTGCACACCGCGGCAACCGACTCACGACCCCGCGCCATTGTGGCAGTGGCTGGCTTTTTCGAACCCGCTGACTGGTACGCTCGATCGGCCCGATACGTCGATGGCGCGCTTCGCTTCGTTATGGGCGACCTGACGGGCGCGACCGTCCGACGCCTGGTTCAGGAGACCACGTTGCGCGGGCGCCTTGGCTCCATCAAGGCCGACGTCCTGACGATCCACGGCGACCAGGATCAGATCATCCCTGTCACGGAGTGCCGTTTGATAGCCGCTGAGTTGCCGTCCGTAGAGACACACATTGTACCGACGGGCGACCACGGGGTGACCAATGTACCTGAGTATCGCCTGTACATTGCCGACTGGTTGGCACTGCGCTTGGTCGGGGGGCGACTCATGGCGCCCGTGGCGCCGGTACTGGGACGTCGTCCGGGTCATGGCACAACGCTTGCTACAGCGGAAGATGAATTCACCGCGATCAGGAGATAAGAGGAGCGCTCCGAGAGGTGTAACGTCGGTAGCCGTTTTGTGCGGCAGCCTGTTTGCACGATACGGATCGGCATGGAAGACACACGCTCTACGCTTGTGTGATACTCCGCGTTGGTAAAAGCAAGCATTGCTACCTATACTATCCGGACATCCATCGGGAGACCGGGCACGAGTGACGCTGCGATGCACTGGTGCCCGCGTGCATCTGCACAGACCGGTATGACCCCGCAGTGGTGGGAGGTCTCTATCTATGGCTGAGAAAACACATTCACGCGCGCCTCGCCGTCCCAGGCAGGCAGACGCTACCAGTGTCGATGTCCCGACGACTGTCCCTGCCGACGTGCTGGATCTTGCTGGGCCAACGCCCGAGCAACTGGTCACCGAAGACGTCATCCTCGAGCCCGATGAAGTGCTCATTAGCGACCTCCAGGACGTTGTCAGACCGAAAACCGGGCGCGGTCGGCGCGGTGATGCGGCGGCGCGCGTCCTTGATCGCTCAGACGAAAGTGGTGTCAGCGACTCGGTAGCACAGTATCTGAACGAAATTGGCAGTATGCCGCTGCTCAAGGCAGACGAAGAAGTCCAGCTTGCCCGTGCGATTCACAGCGCGGATGTGCCGGAGCGGCAAAAGCGGTTCGCCCGCGAAAAGCTGGTTCGATCCAACTTGCGTCTGGTCGTGAGCATCGCGAAAAAGTATGTCAACCGCGGTCTGTTGCTGCTTGACCTCGTGCAAGAGGGCAACATCGGCCTGATGCGAGCGGTGGAACGCTTCGATCCTGAGAAAGGATTTCGCTTCTCCACCTATGCCAGCTGGTGGATTCGCCAGGCCATTCTCCGCTCGCTGGCGGAAAAAGCGCGCATGATCCGCATTCCAGAGTACATGATCGACTCCGTCGGACAATATCAGCGCGCGGCTCAGAAACTCCAGCAAGAAACCGGTCGAGAACCGACCGTCGAAGAACTGGCCGCCGAGTTGAAGCTGGATGTCCAGCGTGTCCGCGATCTCGCGGCGGCTATTCAGCAACCAGCGTCAATTGATATGCCCATGGGCCAGGAAGGCGAGGCAACGCTCGGAGAATTCATCGAGGACGCGGGAGCGCAGTCACCCGAGGAAGCGGCTGTCGAAAAGACGCTGCAGCAGGAAGTGGGTGACGTGCTCGATGGGTTGGATGAACGCGAGAAGGAAGTCCTCGAGTTGCGCTTCGGGCTCGATGGTGGCAAGACACATACACTTGAAGAGGTTGCAAAAAGATTCAACCTCACGCGTGAACGTATTCGGCAAATTGAGACCCGTGCGTTGCGTAAGCTGCGCACGCCTCCCCACGCGGGGAAACTGCGCGACTACGTCGACAGTCAGTAGCCCATGGGGCTGACAATCCGGTTCCATGTGCCCGGTGCCCGATACTCCGAGGCACCGGGCCTCCCTACCCCCGGATGTCTCCTTGTACGACCAGGATCACTATTTGGGTTTGGCGCCTATCACGGCTCTCCTGCTCGATCGAGGACCTGTCGAAAGAGCGTTGGACTGAGCCGGAAGCCCCGGCGGAGAAGCTCGTCTAGCACCGGTCGTATCGTATCGACGCGCCCCCGGTCTTTCGCAAGCAGGATGAGACCGACAATCCCGGTGACGTGGGTGATCACGCGCCGAGGGTCGGGATCCTCCGTGACGGCGGTTCGTGCCCGGCGCTCATCGAGGAGGACCGAGGCTCGGGCTGCCGCAGCCGCGGAAAGGACGGTAGATTCACGGGGGTCCAACTGAGGGAACGCTGCGGGATGACCTTTTTCGACCACGGATATGAGGCCCAGGACGCGAGCCTCTTGCATTGCCAGGCTCCCGCAGGAGTGGTTCATCCAAAAGTTCACCTGCTCTTGTGAAACACCTGCACATGCCGAGGTGATGATACGCGAACAGGTTGAGGTGCGGTGGTTCGGATGACGTTGAGTCTGATGCCATGCTGCTCTGCATATCGGGGAAGAAGCGCCGCGTGCCTCCGCCATGCCTGTGTACACGACTGGTGGCAGCGTATCGGCGCTATGGGGTCGGCGCGGCAGGCGACTCGATCAGGACCACGTCCTTCGCCATCTTCTGGTTCGTTCCCGCTTTCACCCACTGGAGGTGTACGGTATCGCCGGGTTTCTGCCCGGTCAGCGCCTGCTGAAGATCACCGGTGGTCTGGATGGCCGTGGAGCCGATCTGTGTGATCACGTCCTTGGATGCGATTCCCGCCTGTTCAGCAGGCGATCCCGGCGCGATGCTATAGACCGCGACACCGGGGACATCTGGCAATCCATACTGCGATGCAAGCGCGGGTGTGTTGTCTACGGTGCCTACCCCCAGAAATGCATACGTGACGTGGCCGTGCGCAATCAATTCTGCGGCAACCCTCTTGGCGGTGTTGATCGCGATGGCGAAGCTGATGCCCTGGGAGGGCACGCCCGGCTCGGCAAGGCCAGCGCCGAGGGTATTGATACCGACGACGCGCCCTTCCAGATCGACGAGAGGTCCACCGCTGTTGCCAGGATTGATGGGGGCGCTGGTTTGGATGAGGTCAAAGAGGTAGGGGCCGCCCGGAGTGGGGCCGGATACGGTGGCGCCGCCTGGCTGGCCACCCTGGCTCACCGGAGGCGGCTCTTGCGCCGTCCGGTCCAGTGCGCTCACCACCCCACTTGTGACCGTAGGACCGCCGCGCAACGCCAGCGCATTGCCGATGGCCACGACATACTGTCCGACCTGCAGCTTACTGGAGTCGCCAAGTTCGAGCGGAGGGAGGTTGGCACCGGTCACCTGGATCACCGCGAGGTCCGTCCGGACGTCGGTTCCGACGATCTTCGCGGGATACTCTTTGCCGCCCTTGGCGACCGAGACCAAGAGCTTTTGAGCGCCGCGTACGACGTGGTCATTGGTGAGGATGTGTCCTTGCTCGTCGAGCACGACGCCGGTACCGACGCCTGCCGGGACTGCCTGGCCGCTGCTGTTCTGCAGACCGAGCGGTACCTGTTCGTTGGTGATCTGGACGATGCCCGGCGTGTCCTTTGTGGCGACATTGATGACCGCATGGTCCCACGATCCGGGCTGGCCGCTGTCGGCCGTGCCGTTTGCGGTGGCGGCGGAAGGAACAGGTGCAACGGTGGAACTCGCCCCGCGCGTAGCCGATAGTGACGCCAGTGGGGAAGGCGCTGTTTGGGCCGCGGCCACGGCAGCCCTGGTCGGAGCCGCCGTCACCGCAGCTGTGGCAGCGGTGCTGTTTGGCGCCGCCTGAACGGACGGAACGCTCGGTGCGGCAGTGCCGTTGAGCGAACAACCGGTGAGGAGAAGCGCGGTAAGCGTGCCTGCCGCTATAAGACGAACACGATGCATTTGAGGTCTCCTTGCTTCTGTTTGAAAAGGTTCGCTGCGTGCGTACCGATATGCTCCCTACGTGTATGAGCGACTGCTTCGCGAGCAGCGATCACGGAGCGACGAGATCTTCTGCTCATTCGCCCCTGTCACCGGAATCGCCGTCCCCGAAGCCATCGTCGCCGTCACGGTCGCCGAAGCCACGAAAGGGACCACGACCGCCACTGAGCAGGGATCCGAGCAGCATCCCGCCAGGTCCGCCCAGTGCGAGCTTGCCCCAAGATCCTTTCCCCGCGCTGCCGAACAGGCCGCGCATCGGCCTGTTTGGCGCTGCCCAACCGCCAACCCAGGGCGCTCCCATGCTGGCGCCGCACTGCGCGCAGAACCGGCTGCTCACTGGGTTGGCTGATCCGCAGCGTGGGCAGGCGACCAGCGCGCCTGAACTGACCCCGGCACTACAGGCTGTGCAGAACGTGGCATTAAGTGGGAGTAGCTGCCCGCACGACCGGCACGTACTCTGGCTCTTCGCGTCCACGAGTGTAGGCATCATGTCATCCTCCTTGACAACACCGGGCGATCCGTCTGTCCGTGTACTCCGTCGTTGGGTTCAGCGTAGGTCCGCCACATGAAGCCCACGTGAAGCCCCGGATGATCGTCGGGAATGAGAGATCGGTATGCGTCAGAGCCCGAAAGGCGGTGCACGTTCCCCCGTGTGGTGAGGTCGAGCTGTCCAAACACAGAAAGGGGCACACAGAGGGCGGCGACCAACGGTCACCGCCCTCTACACGGATGAACCCTCGTGAGGCTACGGAAGATCAGCACCTGTGTCAGCACCGGTGTCAGGACGGTCAGTCGTGCCGGTCTCGGTCTCGCGGTCCTCGCCCCCGGTCTCCGTGCCGTCGTTGTCGCCAGCGTCAGCCTGGACCACCGTACCGTTCCGAGCGTCGACCTGGACGTCGTACGTCTTGCCGTTTGCCGTCACGGTGAAGCCGTAGGTGATCGTGCCGTTCTGGTCATTGACCCCGTCTGACACCGCAGTGCCGCCCGGGAAGTTCTTCAGCGCATCTTGCTGCGCCACGCTCAGGGAAATCGCGCCCTTCGGCAGGGTATCAGGCGCGTCGGTTTCCGTGTTCGTGACTTCCAGGGGAGTGGAAGTCGATCCGGAACCGTTCGCCGCGAAGGCGGTGACGGTCCCGACGCCGAGCATTGCAACGAGCGCCGCGGCAGATGTGAGCCGAGTAAATGAGTGATGCATACCTGGTCCTGCTTTCTGTCTATCGTCCAGCGCGGGGGGAACAGTCCGACCCGCATCTCTTGCGGTCCACACGACCGTATGGGTAGTGTCGGGGGCCAACGTGAAGCCACCATGAAGGGAAACGATGGGCGGTGAGCCGTTCCGAGCCAGCGAGGCTCCCACGCCCGTGCGTGCTCGCACCGCCAGACAGCGTCGACGCTTCATCTGCACCTCATGTTGAGCACGTACGATAAGCACAGCGCCACGGTTGGGTGTCCGTCGGAGGCATCGGAGATGAGGGGGGGCAGGGTGCGTGTTCTGGTCGTAGAAGACGAGCACCGGCTTGTCGGTGTCCTGAAGCAAGGATTGCAGGAGCACGGCTACGCTGTCGATGTCGCCTATGATGGTGAGGCGGGCCTCGAACTCGCCAAGATGGAGCCGTACGATCTGCTCATCCTCGACGTGATGCTGCCGAAGCTTGATGGCTATGCGCTGTGCCGACGCCTGCGCGCCGAACACCAGCACGTTCCCATTCTCCTGCTGACGGCACGCGACGCGGTCGACGACCGGGTGACGGGGCTCGACAGTGGAGCCGACGACTACCTGACCAAGCCTTTCGCTTTCCGCGAACTGTTGGCCCGGGTCCGTGCTCTGCTCCGGCGCGAGGGCGGCACCAAGGAGACGATCTTGCGTGCAGGCGAGGTGACCCTGGACCCCGTCACGCGAGCGGTGTACCGAGGCACCCGCGAGATCGAGCTGACCAGTAAGGAGTATGCCGTGCTCGAGTACTTCATGCGCAACCCCAATCGTGTGCTCACGCGGACACAGATCGCCGAGCACGTCTGGGACTACGACTTCGCTGCCATGTCTAATGTCGTCGACGTGTATGTCCGCACCTTGCGGCGGAAACTGGCCGATGACCACGAACCCCGGTTGCTGCGGACGATCCGGGGCACCGGCTACCAGCTCCGTCCGCCAGATGCGTGAATCAGCGGTGAGTGCTGTCGCCAGGACCATGAGATGGCTACGCACCCACCTTCAAACCATTCGCGTGCGCCTCACGTTGTGGTATGTGGCACTCCTGGCCCTCATCCTGATCACCTTCAGTGCTTTTTTGTACCTCCGGCTGGCGCAGAGCCTGCGCGACGCAACCGATCTCGCGCTCGTGGAAGAGGCGCGACGCGTGATCGCTACACTGGATGTTCAAGATGGCATGCCCGCGCTCGGCGATGGCAGCGACCAACTGCCAGCTGGCATGGTCGTTGTGCTGTACCGTGCCAATGGTCAGTTCCAGGCGGCCAGCGACACGCACCGGTCGCCTCCCGGGTTGCCGGCACTGCCCGCAGATCTTCAAGGTGCCACGCGCGGCTCCTCTACGCTGGTGACCGCGCAGCTCAGCAACGGTGAAGATTGGCGAGTCCTGACGCAACCGGTGGTCGACCAGGGGCGCTTGGTCGCAATCCTCCAGGTACTCCAGTCGGAGCAGCCAGCGGAAGTGGCGTTGCGCAACTTGGCGCTGCTCATCGGACTGGCGATCCCCCTCACCCTGCTGCTCGCGGTTGCCGGGGGTATCTTTCTGGCCAGCCGTGCCCTCGGTCCCATCGACCGCATAACGCTCATGGCCAAACGAATGGGTGCCGAGGACCTTTCGCGCCGCTTAGACCTCCCGCCGAGCCAGGACGAGGTGGGGCGCTTGGCCGCGACGTTCGACCAGATGCTGGGTCGTCTTGACGATGCTTTCCAACGTCAGCGTCAGTT
>JAABUZ0100005115.1_pt1 | contig 17484 bp, 14 predicted proteins | sample 5562091 | NCBI WGS metagenome assembly JAABUZ01 (sample SAMN12813069, study PRJNA571459) | rock metagenome | isolation source: Antarctica rocks | place: Antarctica: Victoria Land, Linnaeus Terrace sud | collected 2015-12-21
CCCACTCGCGGCGCATCCGCGCACCACCCTTCCTTGGCCGGCTCGCAGCCAGCAGCAGAAAGTGCCGAGAAGAAGCAGAGGCGGAACTTTCAGCGTGTCCGGTGGCAGCCTGGCACGGCGGACAGCAGACCGGCAACCCAGAAACCGCCCGCGATGCCATCTCTCGACCGCAAAGCGGCACTTTACGTGGACCTCAATCGGCCGGACGAGCAGCCTAGGAACCGCCGGTCAACCCCCCCGATCAACACTCACCTTGCGGCCTGGGCCACGTTCGGGAGAACTGGGCCAGACAGGCAAGGGAGAAGTCGGCCTGGACCACTACCAAGTCCGCCGCTACGACGGCTGGTACCGACATATGACCCTCGCGATGCTCGCGCACGCCTTCCTCACCGTCACCCGCGCCGCCAGCGCGGGAAAGGGGGGGCAGCAGAACCCGACGAGGACCTCATCCCGCTCACCGTCCCCGAGGTCCGCCGACTCCTGAGCAAGCTGATCTGGAACCGCCCCGCCACCCCGACCGCGGTACTCGACTGGTCCCTGTGGCGCCGACGTCACCAAGCCCGCGCCCGACGCTTCCATTACGCCGCCCGCGGCGCCTCACCATAAGTGCGGCTGTAGTACTAGGCCGGGTTCTTGACATCCATGACATTATTGAATATGTTGGAGCTGTGGCCGGCACAGTCGGTACTCACCCCTCCAGGAGGACGTCATGGCCAAGAAGGTGACCGCAGCTCCCAACGGGCTGTGCTGGGACGACTGCGGCAAGAGCGCCAAGCCCGGGTCGTTCTTCCTGCAGGGCCACGACAAGCGGGCCGACCGCTACCTCGCCGCCGTGGAGGGCTCGCAGAGCATCGCCCAGCGCCTCGCCGCCCGCGGCTACGTCCCCGGCCAGGGCAGCCTGCGCGCGGCCACGCTCGCAACGAATGACGGCTACGAGGAGTGCGGCAGGACAGACCCGCAGGGCGAGCCCTGCAGGGTCATCGGGAAGTCGGTAGGGATGCGTCGTCACCGCGCCGACGACGGGCAGCACGGAGCCTGAGCGGGCAGGATCCCGCACAGGGGGCCGGCCCGTCATCGGCTGGTGCCGGCCACCGGACTACAGGCGAGCCGTTCCCTGTGGGACCGTCATGGGACGGCCTGCGGCCGGCTTGCCCTCTTCCAAGCTGCCCCCGGATTGCGCGAGGCCGCTCCTCCCCGAGCAAGGGCACCCCGAGATCCTTCGCAAGCGCTCCACGCAAAGCATTTTGAGGCCCCGTCCCTTGCACGGCGAGCCTCTGCGACCCCTTCGGGCGGCCATGCGGCAGGGGGGTGAACTCCCCTGACCTCTAGCCGGGGGACACCCGCCCGCGCACGATGCGGCCGACGTCGAGGAGGGCGACGATGACCAGCAGTAGCGGCACGAACCCAGCCCGGCTACGCCGAAACTCCAGAGAGGATGCACGTGTGACCACGCCGGTCGAAGACCGCACCAGCACCAACCGTAGGCAGGCTGCGGCCGTGCGGGCCGACGAGGCCTTCGGGGCGGCCGTCACAGACGCCTACCCCGAAACCACCACCGGCGACCTGACGCCGAGCCGAGTGGCCGCCTGGGACAAGGCAGGCGACTCGGCGCTGAGCGGGTGGGTCGCCACCAACGTCCCCGGCGCCGGGCCGGCGTGACCGCGATGTTGGACATCGACACCACGATGAGCATCGGCAGGACCGCCTACCAGGACGTGCTGGACCAGCTCCAGGACGCCGGGTTCGGCGCGACGTTCACCCAGACCGGCGGCATGAACGCAGCACTCGAGGTCATGCTCGACGGGGGGTACACGCTGCTCATCACCGATGCCGAGGACTCCCTGTCGTGGGACCGGCAGGAGCACCGAGGCTGGGGTGTCGGGCTCTACCCCCCTGATCAGGCCGACACCGACGGTGAGTGCAAGGCGTTCGACAGCACCGAGGACGGTACGGCGCCCGCGCTGCTGCTCCTCGCGGATCAGGTTCTACGCGACTACGTACGGCGACAAAACGCCGGGCGCACCTGACACAGGTCCGTGCCGGGACCGACCTGCGCGCCTCGGTCCGGCGTGGGAACCGGACCGTTGCTCCTCGACCTGGTACAGATGGTCGCGTGGAGGCGACGGTCAAGTACAGACGCAGCGCCGCGCTGACCCTCGAGCCCGACGTCCGGGCGCCCGGATGGGAGACGTGGCCCGCGTGGGCCCGTCAGCAGACCCGCCCGCTCGCGGTGGACCTGTTCGCCGGCGGGGGAGGCCTCAGCCTCGGGCTCGAGGACGCGGGCTTCCGGGTCGCCGTCGCCGTCGACCACGACCCATGGGCCGTGCACACCCACGCCGCCAACTTCCGGGGCCTGTCGGCAAGGCTCGACCTGTCCGACCCTGTCATCGAGCAACGGCTCGTAGCGCTGCTGCAGCAGGCCGACATCGCGCTGATCGCGGGCGGACCACCGTGCCAGCCGTTCAGCCGGGCGGGCCGCAGCGCGATCCGCTTCCTCGTCGAGCAGGGGCGCCGAGCGGCCTACGACGACAGGCGGGACCTATGGCGGGTGTGGCTGCGCATCGTGCTAGCCGTGCGGCCCGGCGCGGTGCTGCTGGAGAACGTGCCCGACATGGCGCTCGGCGACGACCTCACGGTCATCCGGGTCATCGTCGACGAACTGCAGGCCGCGGGGTACGAAACGCACCTGGACATCGTCGGTGCCCCCGACTACGGCGTCCCGCAGCACCGCCAGCGTCTGATCCTGGTCGCCCTCCGCGACCAGGCACGGCCCTTCGAGTGGCCCGCGCCGGTGCACCGGGTCACGATCTGGGAGGCCATCGGTGACCTGCCCGCGCTGGGCGAGGGGACCGGTGAGGACGTCCTGCCCTACCGCAAGCGCAAGCGGACCCCGTTCCAGGACCGGGCCCGCGCAGCCCTGCACGACGCCGACCGCAGCCGAGTCTACGACCACGTCACGCGGGCGGTCCGCGAGGACGACCGACAGGCCTTCCGTCTGATGAACGCCCACACCCGCTACGGCGACCTGCCCGCGGAGCTGCGGCGCTACCGCGCCGACACCTTCAACGACAAGTACAAAAGGCACGGCAAGGACGAACTCGCCCGCTCCATCACCGCGCACATCGCCAAGGACGGTTACTGGTACATCCACCCCGTCGAGGAGCGGACCTTCAGCGTCCGTGAGGCGGCCCGGCTGCAGACCTTCCCCGACTGGTACCGGTTCGCCGGCAACCGCACCCACGCCTTCCGGCAGATCGGCAACGCAGTCCCGCCCCTGCTGGCCGAGCGGATCGGCCGAGCCGTACTGACCGCGCTCTCGTCGACGGAGCCGCCGCCCGCTGGCCGCCGCCTAGCGACCACGGGGGACGTGCCGCGGCAGTTCCCCGCGGCGCTGCTCGGCGAGGCCCGACTACGCCTGGACGTCTGGGCTGCGCGGGACGCACTCGGCGCGCCCTGGCGGCACGTGACCGACCCATGGACCGCCCTGGTCTCCACCGTCCTGATAAACGGACGGGCCGACGACGGGACCGTCGCGATGGTCCTGTGGCAGCTGGGCACGCCCGCGCACCTCACGAGCGAGTGGCTGGAGGACTGCGGGCTCCCGGCGGGGGTGCGCCGCGCCCTGACCCGGCTGCTTCCGGCCGCCGACGCGTGGCGTGCCCGGCAGGAGCCCGATGCGTCGCCGGCCTGGTACGAGGTGGTGGCCCTGCTGCCCGCCGAGGTCGAGCGCTTCGCGTGCCTCGCGCTGGGCTCGCCCGTCCTGCTCACCACAACGGCCCCGGTCAGGGTCGCGGCCCGGGTCACCGGCCGGCCTGTCGACAAGGTCGACCGGCTCACCGACGGCCGGCTCGCCCTCGCCGAGATCGTGGGCGGCGGGGACGCGGCGCCTGCCCGCATGGCCGCGCTGGCCGCGCTGGGACGGGGCGTGTGCACCGTCGATGAACCCGACTGCAGTTCGTGCCCTTTAGCGCTGCTGTGCCGCACGTCGGCCTGCTGAGCACTACCGTCACGGTGCCATGGTCCGGTCACCTGCTGTAGACGCCCGGTCGCGGCCCGTACGGGACGCCCAGAGCCCCTCCAGGGACGCAGCGGCCACCGCCGAGTCCTCGCACTCCCACACCCAGACCACCAACCAGCCGTCGGCCTGCAACTGCGCGCGTTGGCGCTCGTCACGGGCGACGTTCGTCGCGAGCTTCGACGCCCACCAACCGGCGTTCGCCTTGGGGCGCGTCGCGTGCCGGGGGCAGGAGTGCCAGAAGTCGCCCATGACGAAGACGGCGACCCGGGCGCGGGTGAACACCACGTCCGGACGCGCCGAGCCGATCTTCAGCTCCACCCGGAACCGCAGACCGCGGGCGTGCAGCTCACGGCGCAGCGCCAACTCCGGCACCGTGCCGGTACGTCGCTGCCGCGACATCTGCCTGCGCACCAACTCACTGCTCGCGCCCGGCCGCTCCGCCACCCCGGCATCCTGCGCCGTCCCGGGCTGCCCGTGCTGACCCGGGGGCGCCGCGAGGAGGTCATCCCCAGCGCGGCACGACTGCTCGTGAGCCTGCGCGACCTGGGCTACGAGTTCCCGCACGCCGTGGCGGACCTGATCGACAACAGCGTCACCGCCGGTGCGACGCGCGTCGACATCACCATCGCGGCAGACGGCCCGCACTCCTGGGTGCGGATCGCCGACGACGGTGCCGGCATGAGCGCCGCCGCGATCAGCGAAGCGATGCGGCTGGGCTCGGGTGGCCGGAGCTACGCAGCGGACGACCTCGGCAAGTTCGGACTGGGTCTGAAGACCGCGAGCCTGTCGCAGGCCCGCTCGATCACCGTCGCGAGCCGCAGCCACCCCACCCGGCGTCAGATCGACTGCCGTCAACTCGACCTGGACGAGGTCACCGCCACCGACCGTTGGGAGATCGTCCACCTCGTCGCGGCCGACCGGCCGGCCCACGCCGTCGAGTCGCTGCAGGACGGCCCCGGGACCGTGGTGCTCTGGACCAAGCTGGACAGGGTGCTGAGCCTGAACGACCCGTTCGGAGGGTGGGCCGACCGGCAGCTCGCCAAGCTCGCCGAACGCCTCGACCTGCACCTCGGCATGGTCTTCGGACGCTTCCTGTCCGGTCAGGCCCGACGACCCCAGCCGCTGAACATCACCATCAACGGCAGCAAGGTCGAGGCCTGGGACCCCTTCTGCCTGGACCAGAGCGTGCAGCACCTGCCGGCCAGGGAACTGCAGGCCGGTAACAGTCTGGTCCGGTACCGGCCCTACGTCCTGCCACCGCAGCGGGAGTTCACCGACGACAACGCCTGGCGGCACGCCAGCGGCCCCAACCAGTGGAACCGCCAGCAGGGCCTGTACATCTACCGCGCCGACCGCATGATCCAGTCCGGTGGCTGGTCCCGGCTCCGGGGGATCGACGAGCACGTCAAGCTTGCCCGGGCGGCGCTTGAGTTCTGGCCCGAGCTGGACGAGTCCTTCGAGATCAACATCTCCAAGATGCGGGTCCGGCTGCCCGAGGATCTGCGTGACCAGCTCAAGCCGCTGGTGCAGTTCCTGTCCCGCTGCGCCGACGAGCGTTACCGCAAGAGCAGCCGCAGGAACGAGCCGAAGCCACCCAGACCCGCAGCCGCCAAGGGGAAGCAGCCGGCCGGCGCAGCCGCCGCGACCGGGGGCAGCCGACCGCAGGAGGATGCCGCCGGGTCGATGGGCGGGCAAGCGGATGGCCCGAGCATGAACTCCTCCGACACGACCGGATCCGCGGCGGCCGGGGTAGCTCTGCCGCCCGAGCGGCGCCGCGCTGCGCTCGAGCACGCCGCCGGGCGCGCCGGTGCCGCCGACGTACTCGACCGGATCCGCGACGAACTGGACCACTGCGACCCGGAGGTGGCCCGTGACCTCGGTTGGTGAGCCGCTGAGCGCAGCGGAGATGGAGGGGCACCTGCGGGTCCTGCGCACCGCCCTGGTCGGGCTGGAACTCACCGAGGAGCACCTGCGGACCGCCGCAGACAGGTACCTGGGCTTCCTGTCCCCGGCGGCCCGTGAGCAGGTCGTCGCCCGTTGGATCGCCGACCGCGTCGAGCTCGAACCCGCCGACGTCCTGCGCCGTAGGGGGGGCCCCCGCCCCTGGTTCACGGGGTACGACCCGTCGGAGGGCTACCACTGGAAACGGCTCCGGGAGTACCTGCTCACCGTCAAGAACCGCTCGGAGACCGTCATCGACGGCCTGGACACGACCACCAACCAGATCCTGGAGATGCTCGAGGACCCCCGCCCGGGCGGCCCTGACCGGTTCGAGGTGACCGGACTGGTCGTGGGCTACGTCCAGTCCGGCAAGACCGCCAACTTCTCGGCGCTGATCGCGAAGGCCTTCGACGCCGGCTACCGCATCGTCATCGTGCTGTCCGGGCTGCACAACAGCCTGCGCCGACAGACGCAGCTGCGCCTGGAGGATGAACTGGGATTGGTGCCGTCGAGCTCGGCTCGGCCCGGCGTGGGTCTGGCCGACGCCGATCACCAGATCAGCCGCATGACCCGCCCCGAGACGAACGGTGACTTCCACCAGGGCACCGCCGACGCCAGCATCCTGATCGGCGGGAGCCGGACGCTGCTGGTGATGAAGAAGAACGCCAGCGTGCTACGACGTTTGGACGAGTGGCTCGACGACCGCAAGCCGATCGGCCCACCGGTGCTGGTCATCGACGACGAGGCCGACCAGGCGAGCATCAACACCGGCGGCAACCGGCCCCCGGACGAGCCGGCCGACCCCGATGAGGAGGAGACCCTCGAGCAGGCCACCGACCTGTCGGCCGAGGACGTGGACGCCGCCGGCGCCGGCGGCGTCGGGCAGCTGACCAGGGCCGCGGTGGCCGCCGAGACCGACCCAAGTGTCATCAACGGGCTCATCCGCGGATTGCTGGACAAGATGAACCGCGTCGCCTACATCGGCTACACGGCCACGCCCTTCGCCAACGTGCTGATCGGGCACACCGACGTCGACCGCAAGGTGGGCCGCGACCTCTACCCGAGCGACTTCATCTTCAGCCTGCCCCGGCCCCCGGGGTACGTCGGCGCGGAGCGGCTGTTCGGCCGGCTCGCCCTCGGCCAGGAGAGCGAGGGCGTCCCCGGGCTGGACGTCATCCGCGAGGTCGAGCCGTGGGAGGCCACTTCGCTGCTGCCCCGCAGCGGACAGCCCTCGCCGGACGAGCTGCCGGCGACCCTGCAACTCGCCCTGGTGGACTTCATCCTGGCCACCGCGGCCCGGGACACCCGCACCGGAGGCCAGCCGGCGGCCAGCATGCTCGTGCACGCCAGCCAGTTGACCATCCACCAAGACGCGATCGCCGGGCTCATCAGGGAACGACTCGGGCAGCTGCGCCAGCAGTGGGTGTACGACCTGCCCAAGGGCGCCGCACGGGCCCAGCTCCGGGACCGCTGGGACAAGGGGTTCGTCCCTGTCACCGGAGACATCGAACCGGGCCGGATGCTGCAGTTCCAGGACATCGAGGACGCCGTCGGGCAGATCCTCAAGCGCGGAATGACCGTGCTCGTCCTGCACAACCGCAGCGCCGACGAGCTGGACTACGAGCGAAACCCGAACCTGCGGGCAGTACTGGTGGGCGGCAACAAGCTCTCCCGCGGACTGACCCTGGAAGGTCTGCTGGTCTCGTACTACGTCCGACGCGCGAACGCCTACGACACGCTGCTGCAGATGGGCCGCTGGTTCGGCTACCGCGAGGACCACGTCGACCTCACCAGGCTGTACACGACCACTGTGCTGGCAGACAACTTCCGAGACCTGGCCACCTACGAGGAAGAGCTGCGCCAGGAGATCCGCCGCTACGAACAGCTCGGGCTCACCCCCGACGACTTCGGCCCACGGATCCGCAAGCACCCTGCCATGCAGATCACCGCCCGCAACAGGATGGGGTCGGCCCGCTCCATCGCCTACAACTACGCCGCCACGCTCCAGCAGACCAGCGCCTTTGACCTGCAGGATGCCGACTGGCTGCAGCACAATCTGCAGGCCACCCGACGGCTGTTGTCGCGGCTCGGCGGCGCCGCCGCCGAGGGCGATGGCCGCAGGACCTGGACGGACGTCGACTGGCGGGAAATCGACACCTTCCTGGGTGACTACCGCACCTTCACCGGCAGCACCCGCTTCGTCACCGGCAGGGTCCGCAGCTACCTGCAGGCGCAGGCCGGCCGGCACGGCGAGCTCGTGCGCTGGACCGTCGCCGTACGCGGCTTGCTGCGCACCGACGCCGACCTCGGCGAGGAGGAGCTCGCGATCACCGACGGCCGGCGCGTCGCCTGCATCAGCCGCAGCCGGGAGGTCGCCAGCAGCACCAGCATCGGCACGCTCGTGGACCCGGTCAGCGCCGGCGGTCGCGGCGACGAGGACCTCGACCTGACTGAGGAGGACCGACAGGCCGCCGCCGCAGAGGCCGGAGGCCGCCCGGGCGTCTACCCGCTGGTCCTGCGCGCACGGCGCAGCCCCCAGCAGGGACTGTTGCTGCTATATCCCATCAGCCGCCACAGCACCCCGAGGACCAGGCGACCGCAGCCGGGGGAGCTGGTCGAGCCCCGCGAGCCCACCAAGCAGCCGCTGTTCGACAACCCGGACCGGGGAGCGACCGTGATGGGACTGGCGGTGTCGCTGCCGGACAGCAGCAGCGACGCCGCGACGGGTGAGTACGTTGTGGGCAGCGCGGGGCCCGCGCCGTCGTGACCGGCCCGACACCAGCCGACATGTACGACCTGGAGCTGCGCTGGCGCGCTCTGGCCCCGCCGGTGGAGGACCGGCTGGCAGCCGAACGGGTCCGCGACTGGGCGGGCGGACCGGTGCTGGTGGCGCTGGACGCCGGTGGCGCCCGGCACCTGCTGGTCCGGGTCGACCACGACCTTGCGGTGCGCCTGCCGCGCCCCGTCGCGGGGTTGGGGCTGGCCGTGAGACGCCTGCACCCCGCCGGCCAGCCCGACGCCGCCTGGATCGACCTGGCCTGCGGTGACCCGTCCTGGCACCGCACCTTCTGCGGCCTGTGCGCCGACGTCATCGGCGAACTGCCAGCGGAGGGACCGGCCGAGCCGGCCACGCTGTTGGCGGTCCTGGAGAGATGGCGGCGGTTCTGGGCCAACGACCGGGACGGCCTCACCCGGGACGAGCAGCTCGGTCTGCTCGGGGAGCTGTGGCTCCTGCTGGAGTGGCTTCCCCGGCTCACGGTCAACGCCCTGCACGCCTGGCAGGGCCCGCTGCGCGGACGCCACGACTTCGTCACCGAGACGGTCTCGGTCGAGGTCAAGACGACCAGGACCGCCACTGGCCCGGTGGTCCACCGCGTCGCCAGACTCGACCAGCTCGACGAGCCCGGCACCGGCCAGCTGTACCTGCTGTCCCTAAGGGCGGTTGCGGACCCGCTCAGCCGCAACGACCTGGACACGCTCATCGGCAGGGCCAGGACCGCGGCGCACAACGCCGGGGCGACCTGCGGCGCGCTGCTCGAGGACCGGCTCCAGGCAGCCGGAGTGCACCGGGACGATGTCGGGCGCTACACCGAACCGCTACGGATCGCACAGCAACAGCTCTACCTCGTTGGCCCCGGGTTCCCGCGGCTGGTGTCCGGCAGCTTTGCGGAGGGGCTCCCCAGCGGCGTGGTCGACGTGGCGTACTCCCTGGACACCAGCGCATGCGGCCCCTGGCTGCTCTCCGACAGCCCCGCCGCCAACCTGCTGGGGGCACTGTCGTGACGGCGACCGACGGCAGTGAACAGCCTAAAGCTGGCGCCAGCAACGCCTGGTTGATGCTGACCGTCAGCGAGGGTCGGCAACACGGCGGCAACGACGGGTATGACGACGTGCCCGCGCAGCACTACCACTGGGACAGCACCGTCCCCAACCACGCCCTCCCCAGGGCCGGGGACGCCTTGGCCATGTGGGACAAGCAAGTGCTCCTGGGCGCCTCCGTCATCGAGAACATCGAGGTCGGGGAGGCAGAGAAGCGCCTTCTCCGGTGCCCGCACTGCGGGCTGGCGGGGATCAAGGCCAGGCAGACGCTCTCGCCACGATACAAGTGCTACAAGTGCAAAGAGCCGTTCGATTACCCCGTCGCCCGCACCGAGACGGTGGTTACCTACCTGACGTCCCACGCCAACGCCTGGATCGACCTTCCCGGATGCCTGGACGCCGGACAGCTGCGTGGGCTGTGCGTCCACCCCAAGTCGCAACTGAGTCTCCGGCCGCTGAACTGGGTGGCCCTCCAAGGCGCTCTGAAGGAAAGCGGGTTCGCCCCGGCGCTCACCACAGTAGACGCCGCGTGGAGCCATGTCGTCGGCGGCCACGCCAGGGCGCTGGTGCGGGTGCGCATCGGCCAGGCATCATTCCGCCGCCTCCTACTTAGAGAGCACGGCGCGGTCTGCGCATTCACGGGCGCGGCGCCCCTCGAGGTACTGGAGGCGGGTCACCTCTACAGCTATGCGGCGTCGGGGGTGCACCACGCCTCAGGTGGGCTGTTGTTGCGTCGCGACGTTCACCGGCTGTTCGACAGCGGCCGGCTCGCGGTCAACTCCATGACCTGGAGGATTGACGTGGCAGTTGAGCTGCAGGCCTACACGGAATACGCCCGCCTGCAGGGAAGCTCTCTCCTAGTTGAGCTCAAGCCCGCCCAGCGGGAGTGGCTGGCAGCCCACTGGCGCACGCATCGCCGGCAGCAAGTGCCGTCGTAGGCCTACGGGCGCAAGAGGATTCTCTTCAAGCTTGCGTCGCAGCGCCGGGAGCCTGTTGCTCGTCGTTCGCTCCGACCTGAGCCGCGAGGCTAGGTCGATCTACGAAGGCGTCCGGCGAACGGGTCGCCGTGCCATGACCGTCGGGGCTCCGTACCTTCAATCCCTGTGAAATCCTGCGCTTATGTGGACGCACAGGCTCCCGACAAGTGCCTACAGGTGGCGGCGACAGTACGAGCAGAACCGCTGCCGCCCGGGGGCCGCCCCGCGCGGACGATCATGACCGCAGCAGCAGAGGGGCGGCAACTGGACGGACATCTGCGACCGCGAGCCCGGCTGATCCACACCATCGGCAGCGAGCTGATCAGCTCGCCCAGCGTGGCGCTCGTCGAGCTCGTCAAGAACGCCTACGACGCCGACGCCAACCGGGTCCTCATCAGGCTGTCCACGCCGCCGGACGGACCGGGATGCCTCGAGGTGCTCGACGACGGCACCGGCATGTCCTCTGACACGCTGCTCCGGACCTGGCTCGACATCGCCACCCCAAACCGACGCCAGGCTACCCGAAGCCGTGTCTACGGGCGCCGAGTACTGGGTGAGAAGGGCATCGGCAGATTCGCCGCCGGGCGCCTCGGGGACGAGATGACGATCACCAGTCGGGCGGCGGGCACCGCGACCGAGGTCGTCCTGCTGTTGGACTGGTCCGCCTTCCGCGACGAGAACCGGTACCTGGACGAGATCGACATTCTCTGGGAGGAGCGCACGGCCAGCAGCCTCAGCACCGGCCCGGGCGGGACCGCCCTCTGGCGGATCGTGGACGAGGAAGGATCAGACCAGGGCACCCTCATCCGACTGGACCGGCTCGCCGACGCCTGGACCCGCGACGAGGTCGCCGGCCTCAGGCGGGACCTATCCCGGCTCGTTGCGCCGACGGCACACGTGGCAGGGCCCGCTGAGTTCACGATCTACCTGCTACCGCCTGAGGACATGCAGGACCTTGCGGGACCGGTCGCGGCCCCCGAACTGCTCCACAACCCCCACTACCGCCTACACGGCTTGGTGTCGGAGGACGGCAGACCCGACCTCATCATCGAGCTGCGCGGCAGCAACGAGCAGGTGCACGTCACCTCGTTCACCAAGCCGCTCGAAGCGCCCCGTGACGGGACACGACTCGCCTGCGGACCGCTGAGCATCCAGCTCGGGGTCTGGGACCGCGACCGGGGATCGGTCGCCGAGCTCACCACATCGGACCTGAACGAGAAGGACGTCCAACGACTGCTCAACGAAGCTGCAGGCGTCAGCGTCTACCGCGACGGCTTCCGGCTCCTGCCCTACGGCGAGCTCGGTGACGACTGGCTGGGGCTGGACCGCCGCCGCGTGCAGAACCCGTCGCTGAGGGTCTCGAACAATCAGATCGTCGGGGCAGTCCACATCAGCAGCGACCGCAACCCCGCACTGCGCGACCAGACCAACCGCGAGGGACTCGTCGCCGGGGCCGCCCACGAGGCGCTGGTCAGCACGGTCAAAGCGATCCTGAACGAACTGGAATTCCGGCGCCGGTTGTCCCGCAGGCAGCGGGAGGACCCGCCCGGACCACAACCGCCGCATTCACGGCCGCGCAACTTGTTCCAACGCCTCACGCTGGATGACGTCGTCGACTTGGTGCGCTCGAAGCACCCAGAAGACGAGGACCTACTGCGCGATCTCGACGACCGGCGGCAGCAGGCGGAGGAAGACGTCGGCAAGGTGAAAGAGACGCTCGCACGATTCTCCGGGCTCGCGCTTATCGGCAGGCTGGTCGACGACATCGTCCACGACGGGCAGGCCGCAGTCGGCAAGATCCGTAACAGCGTGACGCTCGCCCTGCGCAACCCGCAGACCGACCCCGAACCACGCCTACGGGTGATGGGCGAGCAAGCCGTTGTCCTCGCCTCACTGTTCAACCGCGTATCGCCCTTTGGCGGCCGCACCCGTGGTCGCCCGCGCCAGATCGGCCTGCGACAACTACTGAACCAGTGTGTCGACGTCCTGGACACCCGCATCCGATCCGTGCAGGCGCGGGTCGAGATCGTCGGTGAGGACACCCCGGTGACGCTCGACCCTGTCGAGGTCCAACGGGTCGTGGTCAACCTGATTGAGAACGCCCTGTACTGGGTGGCAGACGAGCCAGGGGCGAAGCGGCTTGTCCGCGTCGAGATGGCCCGACCCGACCCCGCCACCGTCAGCGTCACCGTGTCGGACAGCGGCCCGGGAGTACCGGAGGAGAACCGTGAAGCGATCTTCGAGCCCTACTTCACGACACGGCCGGACGGCAGCGGCCTCGGACTCGCCATCGCTGGGACCCTGCTGGCGGACTACTACGACGGGCAACTCGAGCTGGTCGACGGGGAGCTGGCCGGCGCGAGCTTCAGGGCCACCTTCAGGAGACGGACGTGACCCAACCACCTGAGCCCAGCTACACCGTGTTGATCGTGGACGATGACGAAACGTTCCTCAACGACGCTCGTGAGTTCCTGGAGCACCCCGCCACGACGTTTGGAGCCGTGCTCCGGGTACTGACCAGCGCGCACTTCGAGGACGCCGAACGAATGCTCGCAGACGGGGTCATCGACGTCCTCGTCCTTGATGTGCGCGACGCCAACGACGGCGTGGTCGACGAGGAACACGGCGTCCGAGTATTCAGCAGCATCAAGGCGCTGCAGTTCCTGCCGGTCGTCTTCCATACCGGCATGCCCGCCACAGTAGAGCGGCACGCCCAGCCGCCCTTGGTCCAGGTTGTGCCCAAGACCGCCGGGGTGGAGGGCTTGGCAGAGGCAATCCAGCGGGCGTTCGCCAGCGGCCTCCCGGCTCTCGCTCGGGGACTCGCGAGACACGTGAGAGACGTGACGCGCGACTACCTCTGGAACGATGTCGCCGCTCAGTGGGACCAACTGCAGGGGCATCGAGCGCTCGATGTCGCCTACCAGCTGACCTCCAGGCTAGCCCGTTCCCTCGCCGCTGCCGACGCGGCGCCCCTGGTCGCAGGCCTGCAGCTGACCGAGCCGGACGGAGATGGTGCGGATGCAGAGGCCACCGATCAGGGATGGCACGTCGCCCGCATGTACGTCGTTCCGGCGCTGGGGGACCCGCATGGACCGCCTGACACGGGCGAGCTCGTCATCAACAGCAACGACGAGTGGTGGCTCGTTCTCACGCCCGCCTGCGACATCGCCAACGACAAGGCCGACTGGACGCAGCTGGCCAGGTGCTTGCCGCTTGAGCAGCTTGCACCGGTGCAGAAACTCAACGCTGCCAGGCCCGGAGCCGACAATGCGGTGCGGGGCAAGGTCGTGGACCTGCTCAAGGGCAAGGAGCAGCGGTACTTCCACCTTCCGGCTTATCTGGCCCTGCCAGATCTTGTGCTCGATCTGCAACAGGTCACGGCTGTCAGCAAGGAGCAGATGCACCAGTTCCGGCGGCGGGCATCGCTCACCCCGCCCTACACACAGTCCGTCGTCGCTCGATACACCGCCTACATCGGTCGAGTTGGCCTACCGGACCCGCCCGCAAGAGTCTTCGTCGAAGGCCTAGTGCGGAAGCTCGACGCGCCAGCTACCTAGAGGTGCGACGACTCGTGCTTGGAAGTGGTCCGAGCCAAGCAGACAGGGCATTCACGGCTAGGTCCCGCGCCGGAGCAGAGCGCCGCCGAGTGGGTCCCGGTAGCGACCGGTTCTGATACAGCGGCTGGTCGCGCGCCGCAAGCTGCGACCTGCCTTGGCGGCCGAGGACATCTGCTACGGACTCACGGACGGCAGAGTGACGGCAGCGGCAATTGGCCACCGCGGACTCGCCGGCGCTAGCGCTCCCGCACAGCTGTAGGCGGAGGGCAAGTAGTCAAGGTGCCCAGGGACGCTCACCGTGCTTCGCCTCGAAAGCCTCAGCGGCGTGTGTGTCGAACCGCTGTACCAGTCGGTTAATGAAGTCTCTCCACGAGCGGACCCCACCGAGATCAAGCCGACCGGGGGTGCGGCCCTTGTGTACAATTTCCCCGCGAATCTCGTGGACGAGTTGGTCTAGGTCCCTCCGGACTGATTCGGCTGGCTTGTTCTGCCAGCCGCAACCGTCGAGTATCGACCGGAGCCCTAGGTACTTCTTACAAAGCTCCTCCACGGCCTCGCTGTTCGGTGTGTTCAGGCGACCGACTGCCGAACGCACGTGGTCCTCGGCCAACTTCTGCCAGCCGTTCGCTGCAAGCAGCCACGGATCGCCGCCTTCCACCTTCTCGGTGAGCGCGCGGCGCAGCCCGGCAGGCAATCGGGAATGATCGTCACCGACGATCTCAAGCAGCCGTAGTGTCATCTCCAGCACGACTTGCTCGAGGTAGTTCTCCCAGGCCGTGTGTATGAAGACAACTGTTGCCCGCAAGAGCGGGCCTGTGTCGCCTGCAGGACGTCCGGCATCCGGACTGACCACAGTCGGATGATGGCTTAGGAGCGTGCCGACGTCGGCATCAAGTAGGTCGTACACCGCCTGAGATTCACTGGTCACGCGCGAATCCTGCCAGGTGTCCCAGTCGTGCCAGCAGTGACCAGGTTCCCCCCAGGGAGCTCTTCTCGTGTCACAACCGGACATGACCAGCAGCATCCGGTAGTCGAGCGATCCCCGTACGGGGAGGGTTGCGATACGCCCAACGCCGGCGAACACGTTCTGTATCACGCGCGATACTCCCGGAACTCCATTGATGCGGTCCGGTCCCTCTAACGACCGGGTTGCGGGACGTCGCGGGCTCGTGTGCCCCCACACGCGAGGTTGATCGACGAACCACCCGACCGCCATGGCGTAGTCGCCGACAGGGCACTGCGTCAAGGCGCAGTGCCTCCTACTGGGGCCTACGGCAGGCTGCCATCCTGTTCCATGACCGAGACCTACACCGTCCTGATGGCTGTCCTGCCCGCGCTAGTAGTGGCCTTCTTTACCGGTACCCTGAGACAGGGCGGGCGCCACCTGCAGCACCTGCTGGAGTTGGTCGACAAGATGCCGCCCGGAGCGGCAAAGTGCTCCCTGAACGAGAAGGCCGAGGTAGAAGCCCAGCGTCTGGGGTAACTAGTCAGGTGGTTTGTGGGCTTGGTAGCCATGGGTGCCCGGCGGCGAGCTGGGTGAGCGCCTGGTAGAGGTTGATGTTTTGCTTGCCGGCGGTGCCGGTGTAGGAGCGGATAGCGGCGAAGTGTTGGGCGCCGGTGAAGGTGCGTAGGCAGCCAGATACTTTCTGCCGGATCTTGACCATGCGGATGTCGCCCTCTGCGAGGTTGTTCGTAAATGGCAGGTCGGGGTTGGTGGTGAACGCCAGGTAGTTGGTGTGCCGGTCGCGGATACGTCGGGCCAACGCCCGATGCTTGTTCGCCAGTCGGCCAGGGTTGGTGTGATGGTCGGCGGCGATCCGCGCGGCGTCCAGGATTAAGCGGGTGTGCCGGTCGATGATGTCCGGGTCGGGGAGCCCACTGGCGGCCCACGCCTGCTCCACATGAGCCTTCAGGACCAGCAGGCTGTCGGTGACTTGCACTGCCCAACACCAGCCGTCGATGGGCGTGGTGACCGAACCGAGCTGGTGGGTGTCGATGACGGCTTGGAGTTCGCGTAGCACGTGAGCTCCGCACAGCACGTGAGAGGCGTCGGTGTAGGTGTCATAGGGCGCCCACGCGTCGTGGACCGCGACCCCGGTGAACCCGGGCAGTACCCCGGCGTCGTTGATCGCTTCGCAACCACGTCGGCGGTGTACGTGCAGCAGCGTGAGTAGCGACGTTCCTGCGCTGTGCAACCAATGCAGCCGGCCGTGGACCCGCAGTCCGGTCTCGTCGAAGTGGACCAGCGGTGCCTCACGCAGTGCCGCGCGGAGCAGGTCGGTGAACCCGCCCGGCACGGTGAGGTCCGCAGCAGCGCGTTCGGTCGCGGACCCGACCGTCCCTTCACTGACCGGCACCCCGAGCAGGTCGCTCATGGCCTGGGCGGTGCGCTTTTTCGACAGGAATTGTCCGACGTACAGGTAGGTGATCGCCGCTAGCACCCGCGGGCCGTACTGGACCGGGGCGTTCACCCGATCCGGGGCACACCCGGTCGTGCGGACACCGCAACCGCACTGCCGGCTGATGAGCTGATGCTCGGTCACCCGGATCGCGACCGGTGGCAGGTCGAACACCTGACGCCGTTCGGTCCCCACCTCAACGCCTCGGCTCGCGTCGAGCCCGCAGCCAGCACAGGCCTTCGGTTCGTGCCGAATGACCTCATCAGGGCAGGCAACCTGCCGCAGTGTGCGACCTCGATGCCCGTCCTGCCCACCCGGGCGGCGACCCGATCTGCCGCGCAACGACTTCGGAGCCGGCTTACCCAAGCCATCCGAAGACGGCGGCTTGGAGGAGTTCCGCGACGAAGAACCCAACCGCGCTTCCATCTCCACGACCCGCGCCTGCAACTCGCCAATCACCTGCTGCTGCACCGTGATCAGTTGCTGCTGGGTACCCACGAGAGCGAACAGCTCCTGATACGTCGGTTCCTCGCTCACACACCTATTCTCCGTTGTTTGCAGGAGAACATGCGACTACACACCGACGCACGAGGAAGGAAGGAAAGAGCACTCGCTACAGGGCAGGACATTTCAAAGCACCTGACCAGTTACCGCCGCCGAACGCTGCCCGTCGCTACGAACCAAGCACATCACGGCCCACACCCTCAGGCACACCTGCGCAATGCGACTCCTGCTGCAAGGCGTCGACGTCACCGTGATCGCCCTCTGGCTCG
>JAABUZ0100005116.1_pt1 | contig 17484 bp, 13 predicted proteins | sample 5562091 | NCBI WGS metagenome assembly JAABUZ01 (sample SAMN12813069, study PRJNA571459) | rock metagenome | isolation source: Antarctica rocks | place: Antarctica: Victoria Land, Linnaeus Terrace sud | collected 2015-12-21
TGTCCGACCGCCCACCCGGCGTGCGCGACGTGCGCGAGACCAACCTGTGCCGGATCTCGGTCCACCGCGACGAGCGCACCGGGCGGATCATCGCCTTCGCGGCGATCGACAACCTCTGGAAGGGCGCCGCCTCCCAAGCCGTCCAGAATCTCAACCTGATGTTCTCCCGCCCCGAGGGCGAGGGGATCAGTTGAGCTTCTTCCGTTCCCGCTGGGTGGATGTGCCCGAGCAGGTCACCGAGCTGCCGGGCGACGGGCTGCCCGGCCTGTTCCGCGCCGCCGGGGTCGCCGCCGGCATCAAGCCCAGCGGCGGTCCCGACATCGGATTGATGGTCTGTGACGCGCCGGAGCCGGCCAGCGCCGCGCGCTTTACCCGCTCGGGGGTGCTCGCCGCGCCCGTGCTGATCTGCACCGAGCGCTGCGAGCTTGACCACCTGCGGACGATCGTTGTGAACTCCGGCAACGCCAACGCGGCCACCGGGCGCCTCGGGTTCGACGACGCGGCCAAGATGCAGGGCGCCGGCGCGCTGGTGTCCGCCTCACCCGAGCGCCGGGTCGCGGTGGCCTCAACCGGGGTGATCGGCGTGTCGCTGCCGATGCGGGAGGTCAACGCCGGGATCCTCGCCGCCGCGCACGCGCTCTCGCCCGACGGGGACAGCGCCTTCTCGGCCGCGATCCAGACCACGGATGCGTTTGAGAAGCGCGCCCGGATCAGCGTGGCGCTCGCCGGCGGCGCGGTCACCCTCACGGCCCAGGCCAAGGGGGCGGGGATGATCTCGCCCGGCTTTGCCACGCTGCTGTGCTTCGTGCAGACCGACGCCGCGCTGGCGCCCGAGACCTGCGATCTGCTGCTCGGGGTGTGCGTCCGGCGCTCGTTTGAGCGCATCAGCGTCGACGGGCAGCTGTCGACCAACGACACCGTCATCCTGCAGGCCTCCGGTGCCTCCGGGGTGACCATCGCCCCCGAATCCGAGGACGAGCTGCGCTTCGGCGAGGCGCTGGACGCGGTCATGCGCCAGCTCGCGCTGCTGATCGCCGCCGACGGCGAGGGCGCCCGGCGGGTCGGGCGGGTGGTCGTGCGCGGCGGCCACGAGGAGGCGGTGAGCGCGGTCGGGCGCTCGGTGGCCAACTCGTCGCTGGTCAAGACCGCGCTGTACGGCGGGGACCCCAACTGGGGGCGGATCATCCAGGCCGTGGGGGCGGCGATGCCCGGTACGGCGCCGCTGGCCGTGGACATCACGATCGAGGGCGTGCAGGTCTGCTCGGCGGGACGCAACCTTCCCTACGACGCCGCCGCGCTGAGCGCCGCCGTGGCGCGGGACGAGGTCGAGTACGAGATCGGGCTGCCCGGCGAGGGGGCCGAGGTCGAGCTGTACTTCTCCGATCTCGGCCACGAGTACGTGACCATCAACGCCGACTACACGACGTGAGCCCGAAGCCGATGCGCGACATCGCGACCCTGCTCGAGGCGCTGCCCTACATCCGCGAGTTCCACGGCCAGACCGTGGTCATCAAGTACGGCGGGGCGGCGATGATCGAGCCGGCCCTGCGCGAGGAGTTCGCGCGCGACGTGGTGCTGCTCAAGTACGTCGGCATGAACCCCGTCATCGTCCATGGCGGCGGCCCTGAGATCACCAGCTTCATGGAGCGCCTGAAGCTGCCGGTGGCGTTCGTCGACGGGTTGCGGGTCTCCAGTCCCGAGACCGTCGAGGTGGCCAAGATGGTGCTGGTCGGCAAGGTCAACAAGGACATCGTGCTGCGCCTGGGCCGCCACGGCCAGCCCGCGGTGGGGCTGTGCGGCGACGACGGGATGCTGTTTCGGGCCTCGCGCCAGGCCGCGCCCAGCGGGCAGGACATCGGGTTCGTGGGTCGGATCGACCGGGTCGACGTGGACGTGCTGACCCACATCGCCCAGGACTACATCCCGGTGGTGGCCAGCGTCGGCGCCGACCGCGAAGGCAACTCCTACAATATCAACGCCGACGAGGCCGCCGGCGCCGTTGCCCGCGCGCTCGGGGCCTACAAGATCATGTTCCTGACTGATGTGGCCGGCTGGCTGGGCGACCCCGCCGACCCCGGCAGCCTGATCTCGCAGGCGACCGCGGCGCAGGTCACGGATCGGCTGGCCGGTGTCGCCGGCGGGATGCGCCCCAAGCTCGCCGCCTGCCTGGACGCGATCCACGGTGGCGTCAGCTTCGCCCACATCGTGGACGGGCGTGTCCCGCACTCGCTGCTGCTGGAGCTGTTCACCGACGCCGGCCAGGGCACGAAGATCGGCGGTGAGCAGTGAGCGCCACGCTCGCCGAGCTGCAGGCGCTGGAGGCCGCGCACGCGATCGGGACCTACATCCGCAATCCGGTCCAGTTCGTGTCGGGCTCGGGCGCCTGGCTGCACGACGAGGCGGGGACCGAGTACCTGGACTTCCTGGCCGGGATCTCGGTGCTCAACGTCGGCCACTGCCATCCCCGCGTGGTCGCGGCGATCACCGAGCAGGTCAGGCGCCTGACCCACGCGACCAACCTCTACTACACCGAGCCCGGCCTGCGGCTGTCCGCGGCGCTGGCGAAGAGCTCGCTTCAGGGCAAGGTGTTTCTCTGCAACTCCGGCACCGAGGCCGTCGAGGCGGCGATCAAGCTCGCCCGCCGCGCGCGGCCGCGCGGCTCGATCGTGGTCCTGCAGGACGGCTTTCACGGCCGCACCTACGGATCGCTGTCGGCCACGCCGCAGGAGTCAAAGCAGGCGCCGTTCGCGCCGCTGGTTCCGGGTTTCGTGGTCTGCGCCAAGGATCCGGAGGCGATCCAGACCGCGGTCGGTCCCGACACCGCCGCGGTGCTGCTGGAGCCGATCCAGGGCGAGAGCGGGATCAACGTGCTCTCGCAGGAGCTGCTCGGCGCCGCGCGAGAGGCATGTGACGCCGTCGGGGCGGCGCTCATCTTCGACGAGATCCAGACCGGGATGGGCCGGACCGGCAGCCTGTGGGCCTACGAGCAGACCGGAGTGGTTCCCGACGCGATGACCAGCGCCAAGGCGCTGGGCGGCGGACTACCGGCCGGCGCGCTGATCACCGGCCCGCGGCTGGCCGACGTGTTTCAGGCCGGCGATCACGGCTCGACCTTCGCCGGCGGGCCGCTGGTCGCCTGCGCCGCGCTGGTCGCGCTGGAGATCTGCTCCGATCCGGCGCTGCTGGCTTCGGTGCGCGAGCTCGGCGAGCGCCTGCGCGAGGGCGTGGGCGAGCTGCCCGGGGTCACGGCGGTGCGCGGCCGCGGCCTGATGCTCGGCTTTGACCTCGCCGCCGGAATCTCCGCCCCGGAGATCGCCCGCCGGGCGCTGCTGCAGCAGCACCTGGTCGTCAACGCGACCGGTCCGAGCACGATCCGCCTCGAGCCGCCGCTGATCGTCGGCGAGGCCGAGATCGACGCGGCCCTGGCCCGGCTTGGCGCGCTGCTGAGCGGTGAGGACCTAGTGGGCGTGTCCGGACGGGTCCACCAGTGAGCGCACCCAAGGCCAAGGTCACGGTTGCGCTGTCGCGCGACCAGCGATCTGACGTCGCCGCCGCGGCCGTCCTGCGCGCGCTGGCCGACGCGATCGAGGGCAATCGCGATGGCGCGATGACGGGCGAGGATCCGGAGTTCCTGCATCAGCTGCGGATCGCGGTGCGGCGCTCGCGGACGGTCCAGCGCCAGCTCAGGGCCGTGTTCCCGCCGCTGCATCTGCCGGGCTTTCGCGCGGAGTTCAAGTGGCTGCAGCAATCCACCGGCGAGGCCCGCGACCTCGACGTGTACCTGCTCGGCTTCGAGCAGCTGCGCGTGCTGCTGCCCGCGCCGATCCGGGCCGACCTGGGACCCCTGCGGGCGGTGATCGGCCACTGGCGCCTGGCCGCCCAGGCGCAGGCCGCCCGGGCGCTCGCCTCGCGGCGGACCACCGAGCTGCTCAGCGACTGGGAGATGCTGCTCGAGACGCTGGTCGAGCTGCCGGTCTCCGACCGGCCCGACGCAACGGCCCCGATCGCGCAGACCGCCGGGCGGCGAATCCGGCGCGTCTACTCGCACGTCCGCACGATGGGCGCGGCGATCGACCCGTCCGGCCCCGGGGAGCCCTACCACGAGCTGCGCAAGACGGGCAAGGAGCTGCGCTACCTGCTCGAGCTGTTCGGCGCTCAGCTGTTCGAGGCCGAGCTGGTCACTGATCTGGTCACCACGCTGAAGGGTCTGCAGGAGGTGCTCGGCCGCCACCAGGACCGCGAGGTCCAGATCGCGCTGCTGACCGCGCTGGCCGACGAGGTCGCCGGGCTGCCGCGCGGTCCCCGCGCGCTGATGGCGATGGGGGTGCTGGTGGACCGGCTGCATGCCGACGAGCGCGCCGCCCGCAGCGAGTTCGACGCCCACTTTGCCGAGTTGACCTCGCGCGAGCGCCGCGGCCAGGTCAAGGCCGGCTTTCGATGACGTCCACCACGCAGACCGTCCAGGAGATCTCCCGATGACCGAGCCCGAGATGACCGAACCCGAGTTCCAGCCCAGCGCGAGCTACCTCGCCGATCCAACCGACGTGCACCGCGTGCTGCTGCTCTACAGCGGCGGACTGGACACGAGCGTGATGCTCAAGTGGATCCAGGACCGGTACCACGCCGAGGTCGTCGCGCTGACCGTCAACCTCGGCCAGCCCGGGGAGGACTATGACGTCATCAAGGGCAAGGCGATGCAGATCGGCGCCGTCGAGGCCCACGTGATCGACGCTCGCGAGCAGTTCGCCGCCGAATATCTCCGGCCCGCGATCAAGGCCAACGCGATCTACGGCCTGGGCTATCCGCTGTTCACCGCGCTGGGGCGGCCGCTGATCGCCAAGCTCGCGGTGCAGTATGCCCGCCAGAGCGGCTGTGGCACGATCGCCCACGGCTGCACCGGCAAGGGCAACGACCAGGTGCGGATCGAGGCCACCGTCGCCACCCTGGCCCCGGAGCTGAAGGTGATCGCCCCGGTGCGCCTGTGGCGGATGGGCCGTGAGGAGGAGACCGCCTACGCACGCGAGCATGGCATTCCCGTCAAAGGCGGATCGGAAGTCGCGCCCTACTCGATCGACGACAACCTGTGGGGGCGCTCCAGCGAGGGACGCTGGATCGAGGACCTCGATCATGCCCCCGAGGATGATGTCTTTCAGCTCGTCACCCGCCCCGAGGTGGCGCCCGATACGCCCGAGACGGTGTCAGTCGAGTTCGAGGCCGGGGTCCCGGTGGCGCTGAACGGTGAGCGGCTGGGGCTGGTCGAGCTGATCGAGCGCGCGGGGGAGATCGGCGCCCGGCACGGGGTCGGGATCGTGGACCACATCGAGGACCGGATCGTCGGCCTGAAGGTCCGTGACATCTACGAGGTCCCGGCGGCGGCGATCATCCTGCTCGCCCACCAGGAGCTCGAGAAGCTCGTCGGCACCATCCACCAGAATCAGATGAAGGCCGGGATCGACCAGAAGTGGGCCTATCTCGTCTACGCCGGCCTGTGGTGGGAGCCGCTGCGCGAGGACCTCGACGCCTATATGGAGGCGGCCAACCGCCACGTCACCGGTTCGATCGCGATCAAGCTCTACAAGGGGTCTGCCCGGGTCGTGACCCGCTCCTCGCCCCATGCGGTCTATGACGCCCAGCTGGCCACGTTCTCGGAGTCGGGTGGGCTGTTCGCCCAGGCCGCCTCACCGGGTTTCATCGAGCTCTGGTCATTGCAGTCCCGGATGGCCTGGCGGCTCCGCCACGGCGATCAGGAGTAGGATCGGCGCCATGGGTTACAAGATTCTCGGATTCGCGGTCTGGCAGGGCGGCAAGTGGTACGTGCGCCGGCGCATGTCCGGCCTGGTCACCAAGGCAGCGCTGGCGAGCGCCTCGGCTGCCGTGCTGGCCGCCGCCGGCGCCGCCCGCCGCCGGGCCACCAGCTCGGATTAGCTCCGAACAGGACTAATCCCCTCGGAGGCGAAGTGGCCTCGAGAGCCGCCGACGTCGGGCTCGCCGCCGGCTTCGTCCCTCGGAAAATGAGCTCCTTCGCATCTGACCCCGCCCCGCTCGACATCGATGATGTCCAGCATCTGCGTGAGACGGCAGGGGAGATCCGCCTGCGGGTGAGCGGCCGCTGGCGCGGCGAAACGGCGCCGTCCGACGCGCAGAGCGCACTGCTGGTGATCCAGATCGAGGGGCGCCGCCACCGATTCGCGCCGGTGCACGCCCCCGGCGCATCCGCCCAGGGTCGGTGGACGGCGAGCTTCGTCGTGCCCGGCTGGGCCGAGCCGCGCCGCGAGGGCCAGGCCGCACTGTGGATCGGTGAGGCGGTCGTCCCGATCCCGCCGAGCGGAGCAGCACGCCGCTGGCCGGGTAGCAGGCCGCCCGCGCTCAGATCAGCGGTCCCCGCCGACCTCCCCGATCCGCCGGACGAGCCCGAGCCGGCGAATGACCGGACCCCGGTCGAGCCCACGTCCGAGCCTCCGCGCTCGGGTCCGCTGGCCGAGATGCTGCTCAAGGAGACCGTCGCCGCGCTCCACGCTGAGCTGGAGTCGCGTGGGGTCGAGGCCGCCCAGCTGCGCAGCGCGCTGACCGGCGCCCAGTCCGAGCTCCAGGCCCGCACCGAATCCCAGTCCGCGCTGGAGGGAACGCTGGGCGAGCTGGGGGCCGAGCTGCGGCGTCTGACGGCGGCCGTCGATCAGCAGCGGTGCGCGCTAGAACGCCGGGAGGCCGACGGCGCCCGCGAACGCGAGGAGTTCGCACGCCGGCTGACCGAAATATCCGTTGCCCGTGACGATCAGGCCGCCGAGCTGACCGCCGTCCGCGACGAGCTGGTGTCCGCCCGTGAGGAGCTCGCCGCGGCCCAGGTGGCCCGCGAAGCGGCGCGCGGCGAGGCCGCCGGACTGCGGGCCGAGCTCGAACGCCTGGGCAGCGAGCTGGCGGTCACCCGCGAGCACCTCGCCAGCCAGACCGGAGACCTCGGGGAGGCCAACCGGCTGCTCGCCGACGCCCGGGCCCTGGCCGAGCAATTGCGCTCGCCCACGAATCGCTGAAGCGCGTGAGCACGCCGGGTGCCGGCGCGGCGACCGCGGGATCCCGCAGCGTGCGGGGTGCGAGCGCGGGATGCTCGGCGTCCGTCCGCGCCGGGAAATACCGTCGCTCTTGTGAGTGACCAGTCCGCAGTTCCCTCTGCCCTGGGCATCGAGGCCGTCGAGTGGATCGCCGAGGGTGGCGAGAACCTCACGGTGCGGGTGACCGGCCGCTGGCGGCGGCGCCGCCCGGCCTGGAGCGGGCAGCCGACCCTGATCGTCGAGTCACCGGGGCGCCGTTACCGGTTCCCGGCCATGCCGGAGCCGCCGAGCCTGTCGGGCGCCGGTCCGGGCATGTGGCGGATGAGCTTCTCGGTGCCGGCGGCGCTCGCGCCCGAGCTGGGGGGCCGATCCTGGCTTCAGTTCGGCTCGGTCGCCGTGCCGCTGCCCTCTGCGGTGGGGCCGCCGGACCCCCTTGCCGCCGGCGCAGAGATCGAGAGCGGTGAGGATGACCAGCGCGCGGGCACACCCGGGTTCGATGACGCCGAGGGGGAGTCCGGGTCTGGGTTGAGCGCGGGGCCGGGGCGAGCAGGGCCGATGCCGACCGTGCGCTCGAGCCGGTCTGAGCCGACGCCGATCATGCCCCCGAGCCGATCCGAGCCGACGCCGGCCGGACTGCCGAGTCGGGCCGGGCCCCCGGGGGACGACCCCGCGCGCCGGGGCGAGGAGGCCGAGGCCGCTGTCACCGCGCTGACCTGCGTCGTGCGTGACCTCGAGTCCGACCTCGCCGCCGCGCGCACCCGCGCCGACGCCCTCGCCGCCGAGCTGGAGGTTCAGGAGGCCGACCGGCGCGCCGCTCAGCAGCGCGAGCATGCCGAGCGCGCTCTGCGGCTCGACCTAGCCCGCCAGCTCGCAGCCCGCAGCCGGGAGAGCGACCGTGCCCGGCAGGCCTACGGCGAATTGGCCGAGGCCGAGGCCCGGGTCCGCGAGCTCGAGGCCGAGCTCGAGACCGCCCGGCGACGCATCGACGAGGCCGAGCAGGCCGCGGCGGCCGCCGCCGCCCGCAGGCGCGTGGAAACAGCCGCGGCCGCCGGCCGCGAGCGCGTTCAGCGCGAAACCGCGGACGAGGCACAGCGCCGCTCGGACGCCGAGGTCGCCCGGCTGAGCTTCGAGGCCTCGCTCGCTGAGCGGGGGGCGGTGGGGACGGACCGGGTGCCGGATGAGCCCGCGCTGCCCGCCGTGCGTGATCTGTCCGGGGCGCCCGCCGTGCGTGATCTGTCCGGGGCGCCAGCCGCGGGTCGCGCCCCGGCTGCGGCGCCTGCCGCCCTCCCGGCTGCTCGCGAGGGCGAGGGCGCCGGCGTGGGCACCGGCGCACTCGCTGCCGCGCTGCGGGGCGAGCTCGAGCTTCGCGCCGGCGCCGAGGCCGGCCTGCGCGCCCGGGTCGTGGACGCCGAGGCGCGGCTCGCCGCCCGCGAACATCTCGGACGCCAGGTCGGGAAGGCCCTGATCGCGCTGCGGCGCGAGCTCGACGAGTTGCGGGATGCGCTCGGAGTCGAGCGCGAGGCCCGGCTGGCGGCCGAACGGCGCACCGAGGAGCTCGAGCGCCGGTTGCGCAACTCCCGGGCGCGCTCGCGTGACGCGCTGACCGCGATCGGCGAGCTGCGTGCCGCGCTGGCCTCGCTGACCGCGCCGCCCGCCCCGGAGGCCGCGTCACGCGGGTCCGCGGTCGAGCCCGAGCGTCTGAACGAGGCGCTGGCTCGGTTGCGCGAACAGGCGGTCGCGCCCGAGGATGCACCCGCCACGCCGGAGACCGCGACCCCCGCGCGGCCCGCCGGGGGCGTGACCCGCGCCTGGCTGGCGCCGATCTTCGCGCAGCTCGTGCTCTCCGAGCCCGACCGGGCCGGGCAGCTGCTGATCGAGCTGCTTCCCGCCCAGGGCGCGGTGACCATCCAGCCGGTTCGCTACGACCTGCTGCTCAGCGGCCGCCGGAACGCGGTCCGCGTCACCGCCGCCGGCGGGCCGACCCTGATCCAGACCGGCCAGCCCCGCATGCGAGCGGACGTCGACTTCCAGGTGATCGGTGACCAGGCCGGGCTGGCGCGGATGATCGTCGCCGGACGGCGCCGGCGCCGCTTTGGGCGCGGGATGGCCCGCGTGCGGGGCCGACGCGCCAGGGTTGCGGTGCTGGAGGCGTTGGTCGACGCCCGGCTGGACCTCATCGAGCTGCACCGGCTGGGGGTCCGCTTCACCGCTCGCACCGCTCTGGCGATCGTCGCCGGCATGATCGACCCCGCGCTCGCCGCCGGCGAGCGCTTCTCGCTCGCCTACACCGTTGAGGACGGCGAGCCGGTGTACCTGACCATCCAGGGGGGCGAGCCGCCCGCGGTGACCGGGCAGCGTCCGGCCGGCGAGATCGCGCTCAGGGTCGCGGGCCCCGTGGGAACGCTCGAGCGGGTGCTGAACGGCGAGCGTCCGGATGCTGCGACGGTGATCGGGGACGACCGGCCGCTGGCGCTGCTGCGCAAATGGGTCAAGACCGCACAGAGCGGCTGAATCCTGACCGGCGCCGGGCCGGATCGGCCTCGGCGTCCGCCCCGGGGCCTATGCTTGAAATCGATGGTGCTCGGCGGGCTGTGTGGCCGCCCGAGCTGTCCACGCCGCCGGGCCTCCGTGCTCCGCGCGTGGTGAGAACGACACCCCGATGACCGCCACCTGCGCCCACCTCCACGTCCACTCCGAGTACTCGCTGCTCGATGGGGCGTGCCGGGTCGAGGACCTCGCGGCACGGGCAGCGGCGTTCGATCAGCCTGCGCTCGGCCTCACCGACCACGGGGTGATGAACGGCGCCGTTGAGCTGTTCACGGCCTGCCAGAAGCACGGCATCAAGCCGATCATCGGCTGCGAGGTCTACGTCGTCGATGATCACACTCGTCGCGGGCCCGGGCGCTTTGATCGCTTCCACCTGACGCTGCTGGCCTCCAATCCAGCCGGCTACCGCAACCTGGTCAAGCTCTCCTCGGCGGGCTTTCTCGAGGGCTACCAGCGGGGCAAGCCCGGGGTCGACCTCGAGCAGCTCGCCGCCCACGGCGAGGGCATCATCGCGCTCTCGGGCTGCCTGGCCTCGCGGTTCTGCCAGCACCTGATCGAGGGCCGCGGCGACGCCGCGCGCGCCCACGCGCAGGAGCTGATGGGCGCCTTTGGCCGCGACAACGTGTACTTCGAGGTCCAGAAGAACGGCCTGGCGGTGCAGGACGCCTGCAATCAGGAGATCATCCGGATCGCCGGCGAGCTCGGGCGTCCGATCGTCGGGACCGGAGACGTCCACTATCTGCGTCGCGAGGACTTTCACCATCACGCCGCCCTGCTGTGCGTGCAGACCAAGTCGACGCTCGCCGAGCCGAAGATCAGCTTTGAGACCAACGAGTTCTTCCTGCGCTCCGGCCAGGAGATGGCTGACGCGTTCGCCGAGTGGCCCGAGGCGCTGGCCTCCACGGTAGAGATCGCCGAGCGCTGCGACGTCGAGCTCGAGCTCGGCCGCCAGCTGATCCCCAGCTACCAGACTCCCGACGGCGCCGCCGAGGGCGACTACCTGCGTGAGCTGGTCTGGGAGGGACTGCACCAGCGCTACGGGGACCCGATCTCCGCGGCGGCGACCGAGCGCGCCGGGTACGAGCTGGGCGTGATCGACCGGATGGGCTTCAACGCCTATTTCCTGATCGTCTGGGACTTCGTCAAGTACGCCAAGGACACGGGGATCGCCGTCGGACCCGGCCGTGGCTCGGCCGCCGGCTCGATCGTCGCCTACGCGCTGTCGATCACGGACGTGGACCCGCTGCGCTACGACCTGCTGTTCGAGCGCTTCCTCAACCCCGAGCGGGTGTCGATGCCCGATATCGACATCGACTTCTCGGTGCGCGGCCGCGAGCGGGTGATCCGCTACGTGACCGAGAAGTACGGCCGCGGCTCGGTGGCCCAGATCGTCACCTTCGGCAAGATGTTCCCGCGCGCGGCGACCCGCGATGCCGCTCGCGTGCTCGGCCACGACTACGGCGCCGGTGATCGGCTGGCCAAGCTCATCCCGGACCCGATCATGGGCCGGTCCCCGAGCTTTGAAGAGTGCCTGGCGCCCGGGCAGCCGCTGCGCCAGGAGGTCGACCGCGACCCGACCGCCAAGCAGATCGTGGACGTCGCCCAGGGTCTCGAGGGGATCGTGCGCAACTCCTCGATCCACGCCGCCGCGGTCGTCATCGCCGACCGGCCGCTGACCGACATCGTCCCGTTGCAGATCGCCGACGCCGGGGTCGACGAGAACGGCGAGAAGGTGTACCGAACCGTCACCCAGTTCTCGATGAAGCCCGTCGAGCAGCTCGGGCTGCTGAAGATGGACTTCCTCGGCCTGCGCAACCTCGACGTGATCGAGGACGCACTGGACATCGTGCAGCGCTCGACCGGGGATCGCCCGGACATGGCCACGCTGCCCCTGGATGACGAGCGCACCTACGAGATGCTCGCCCGCGGCGACGCGATCGGCGTGTTCCAGTTCGAGTCCGAGGGCATGCGCGAGGCGCTCAAGAAGGTCGGCCCGACCGAGTTCGATGACCTCGTGGCCCTCGGCGCGCTGTACCGGCCCGGCGCCATGGATCAGATCCCGACCTACGCTCGGGGTAAGCGCGACCCCGACTCGATCGTCTACGCCGACGAGCGTCTGCGGTCGATCCTCGAGCCGACCAAGGGCGTCATCATCTACCAGGAGCAGGCGATGCAGGTCGCCAAGGAGCTGGCCGGCTTCAGCGGCGCCAAGGCCGATGACCTCCGCAAGGCGATCGGCAAGAAGAACCGGCAGGCGATGGCCAAGCTCAAGCCCGAGTTCTTCGCCGGCTGCCGGGCCTCGGGGACCAGCGAATCGGTGATCGAGACCCTGTGGACGATCAACGAGCGCTCGGCTGACTACTCGTTCAATCGTTCCCACGCCGCCTGCTACGCGCTGATCTCCTACCGGACGGCGTGGCTGCGAGCGAACTACCCCGCCGAGTACATGGCGGCGCTGATCTCCTCGGTGATGGACACCAAGGACAAGGTCCCGTTCTTCGTCGCCCAGGCCGAGCAGATGGGGATCGAGATCCTCCCGCCCGACGTCAACCTCTCTGACCACGCGTTCGTCGTCGTGGATGGCAACATCCGCTTCGGCCTGGACGCGGTCAAGGGGGTCGGCTACGCGGCGGTCGAGGGGATCAAGGCCGCTCGGGCGGCGAACGGGGAGTTCACCTCGATCTTTGACTTCTGCGAGCGCATCGACAACCGCGCCGTCAACAAGAAGGCGATCGAGGCGCTGATCAAGTGCGGCGCGTTCGGATCCACCCGCGCCACCCGCAAGGGCATGCTCGAGGTGCTCGAATCCGCGCAGGCCGCCGGCCAGCAGGCCCAGCAGGACGCGCTCATCGGCCAGGGCTCGATCTTCGACCTCGAGCCCACCTCCGACCGCGGGGCCAGCGCGGCCGCGTTCGCCGCGCCCAGCCACGCCCCGATCCCGACCGAGGAGTTCGGCCGCAACGAGCTGCTGGCGGCCGAGAAGGAGTCGATCGGCCTGTTCATCTCCGCGCACCCGCTGCGCGACGTCGCCCCGGCGATGCTGGCCAGGTCAGATGGCCCGCTGGCCGAGCTGTCCGCGCGGCGCGACGGTGACTGGGTCACGGTCGGCGGGATGATCACGCAGGCCAAGCGGATCAAGACCAAGAAGGGCGACTGGATGATGTTCGCCACCCTGTATGACCTCGAGACCTCCGTCGAGGTGATCGTCTTCGGCAAGGCGCTGGCGGCCAGCGAGGACGCCCTGACCACGGACTCGATCGTGATCATCCGCGGCAAGGTCGACCACAAGGACCGCGAGAAGACGTGCCTGATCGCCCAGCAGGTCGAGCGCTTTGAGCCCACCCAGGCCGAGGTCGAGGCCGCCAAGGTCCTGGCAGCCAAACCGACCATGAGGGCCAGCGCGCTGCGCCTGCGTCTGGACGCCACCGCGTTGCCGGCCCGCGCGCTGGGCGAGCTCAAGGACCTGCTGGCCGGCTTCCCCGGCGAGTGTGACGTCGTCGTCGAGCTGTCCACGTCTCGCGGTCACCGTCGCCTGCGGCTGGGACCGAGCTTCCGGGTCGCGCGCTCAGCGAGCCTGCACGCCGAGCTCGATCATCTGTTCGGTCCCGCGCTGGTCGACGCCGCGGTCGCGGCTCAGCCGGCGGCCAGTGTGGCCTGATCAGCCGTCCTCGGGGATTGCGCGAGGAACTGGGCCGGAGGCTGGATCGGCAGATCTGCGTCGAGCGCTCTGCGCGACAGCTACCTCACGTGCAGGTTGATCCCCAGCAGCAGCAGCGGCCAGAGGATGATCGCCAGCGCGACCGAGATGATCCGCTTGAGCGTGTCGGCGTTGTCGAGGTAGTGATGTGAGGAGGCAAAGTACACGCCGATCACGATCCACAGCAGGGTGCCGAGGCGGGATCTCATGGCAGCCAGGGTTTTCGCCAACTGCCGTAGTCGCGTAGCAGCTCGTCGGCGGCCTTGGGGCCCCACGAGCCGGCTTTGTAGCGGACCGGGCGGGACGGGGAGCTCAGCAGCGGCCCGAGCACGCGCCAGGACTCCTCGACGAGATCCTGACGGGTGAAGTGCGCGGAGTCACCGACCATTGCAGCGTGCAGGAGGACCTCGTACGGGGTGGCACCCTCGCCGCCGGCCTCGGCAAAGGTCATGTCCAGGTCGATGCCACTTGTCCCGGGGATGTCAGCCCGCAGCGCGTCGAGGCCGAAGCGGATCCCGGTGAGGGGGTCGATCCGGATGATCAGCTCGCTGGGCTCGGGTCGGCGATGGGACCGGGGCAGGAAGGGCAGGCGGGGGGCATGCTGGAAGACGAGCCGCAGCTCGGTGACCTTGACCGGCAGCCGCTTGCCGGTCCGGATGAAGAACGGCACCCCGGCCCAGCGCCAGTTGTCGATCTGGAGGCGCAGGGCGGCGTAGGTCTCGGTGTCCGAACCCCTGGCCACCCCCGGGATCGAGCGGTAGCCGGTGTACTGGCCGCGCACGCACTGGGCCGGCTGCGCGGTGACCATCGACCGGAGCACCGCGACCTTGGCGTCCTTGAGGCTGCCAGGATCGCCGGCGGCGGGCGGCTCCATCGCCGCCGCGGCGAGCAGCTGCAGGAGATGGTTGACGACCACGTCACGCAGCGCGCCGACCGGGTCATAGAAGTGTCCGCGCTCCTGGACCCCGAACGGCTCGGCCATGGTGATCTGGACCGAGGCGACGTAGTTGCGGTTCCAGATCGGCTCGAGCGTCGTGTTGGCAAAGCGCAGGAAGAGAAACTCCTCGAGGCCGAGCTTGCCGAGGAAATGATCGATCCGGAAGAGCTGGGACTCATCGACGAACCGGTGTAGCTCCGCGGCCAGCGCCCGGGCAGAGCGCAGGTCATGCCCAAACGGCTTCTCCACCGCCACCCGGCGCCCGCCGGCGAGCAGCCCGGCAGCGTTCAGGCCCGCGACGACGGTGGCGAACAGCCGCGGCGGCGTCTCCAGGTAGAAGACCGGGTCTCTACAGGGGCCGAGCGCCGCAGCAAGCCGTGCGTAGGTGTCCGCCGACCCGAAGTCGCCACCCACGTACTCCAGGCGCCGGGCCAGGCGGTTCCACACCTTGGCCTCGATCTTCTCCCCGGCCTCGACGATCGCGGCGCGGGTGTGGGTTCGCAGGCGCTCTACGCTCCAGTCCTCCGCTGCGACCCCGATCACCCGGGCGGGCAGCAGGCGGCGTCTCTCCAGCCGGTACAGCGACCGAAGCGTCATCTTGCGCGCGAGGTCCCCGGTGATCCCGAAGATGACCAGCGCGTCGGCGGAGTCGTGGCTCATCGCGTGAGCAACGCTAACGCTTGGCGGCTCGCCGCCGCGCTGACCGGCCCCGGCGGCGCAGCCTCTGGCAGAGGGCGATCTCCTCGGGCGTGGCCTCGGTCTCGAGCACGAGCGGCAGACTCTCAAAGCGCGGCTCGGACAGAAACGCGGCGCAGCCCCGCTCGCCGATCTCCCCCTGACCAACCCGGGCGTGGCGATCGCGGTTGGAGCCCAGCGGCGTCCGGGAGTCGTTGAGGTGCAGCGAGCCGAGACGTCCGATGCCGACCACGCGCGTGAAGTCATCCAGGGTCTCGGTGAGCCCGGCGGTGGTGCGCACGTCATAGCCGGAGGCGAGCAGGTGGCAGGAGTCCAGACAGGCCCCGAGCCGCGGGCCGGCGCCCGCGGCGTCGATCAGGCCGGCGAGCTCCTCGAACGAGCGCCCGAGCGTTCCGCCGGCGCCCGCGGTGTTCTCGAGGTGAAGCGGGCAGTGGTCGGTCTCGGCCAGGGCATCGGCGATCACCTTGCCGGCCCGCTTGATCGCGCTGGTCACGTTGCCCCGCTTGGCCGACCCGGCGTGCAGCACGACGCCGGTGGCGCCGATTGCGTCCCCGACGCTCAGCGAATGGATCAGCGACGCTTGCGACTTGTCACGGATCTCCTTGTCCTCGGAGGCACAGTTGAGCAGGTAGACGGCGTGGATCAGGACAGCCTCGATCTGGCTTGCGTCCATCGCCGCGCGAAAGGCGGCGAAGTCCCCCTCACCGTAGGCGGTTGGACGCCACATGCGCGGCGACTGGTTGAAGATCTGGATCGAACCGGCCCGAAGGTCGGTGCCGCGCAAGACGGCCTTGGCGAGACCGCCTGCCGGGGAGACGTGGGCGCCGATTAGCATCCGTTAGATCGTGTCCATCCGCGTTCGCTTTGCTCCGTCGCCGACCGGGGCGCTCCACATCGGGGGCGCGCGGACGGCGCTCTACAACTGGCTGCTGGCCCACGGACCCGGTGACGGCCCCGGCGGACGGGCGGGAACGCTCGTCCTGCGCATCGAAGATACCGACCGGGAGCGCTCGACACCCGAGAACATCGAGCAGATCCTCGACGCCCTACGCTGGCTCGGCCTGGTCTGGGACGAGGGGCCGATCCTGCAGACCGATCAGTCTCAGCGCCACCGTGAGGCCCTCGAGCGGCTGCTCGCCGACGGGCACGCCTACCACTCAAACGCCACCGCCGACGACGCGCGCGCGTTCAAGCAGCGCGAGGGCTCGGAGCGGGGCTTCCGGGGGGTCGCCGAGGCCGCGGGGGCTGTCCGCCTGCGGGTGCCCGACGATGGCGAGACGGTGGTTGATGACGTGATTCGCGGCGCCACGAGCTTTCCCAACACCAATCTCGATGACCCGGTCATCGCTCGCGCCGACGGCTCCGTGCTCTACAACTTCGCCGTGGCAATCGACGATCTTGATGCCCAGATCACGCATGTGGTCCGCGGCGAGGATCACCTCTCCAACACGCCCAAGCAGATGCTGGTGTTGAAAGCGCTCGGCGCGACGCCGCCGCGCTATGCGCACCTGCCGCTGCTGCACGGTCCCGACGGTCGCAAGCTCTCCAAGCGCCACGGCGCCGCCTCGGTTCAGGAGCTGCGCGATGCGGGATACCTGCCCGAGGCGGTCAACAACTACATCGCTCTGCTCGGGGCGGGGTTCGCCTCCGACGAGGAGCACTTCTCTCTCGGCGAGCTCGCCGAGCGATTTCGTCTGGAGCGGGTGTCCAAGAGCCCCGCGGTGTTCGACGAGCGCAAGTTGCGTAACTTCAACGGCCGGCACCTGCGTGCGCTCGAAACCTCGGAGCTGACCCGGCGCCTGGAGGACTTCACCGGCCGGGATCGGCTCCGGGGCGCGGTCACGATCTCGCGCGAGAAGATTCAGACCCTGGCCGACTTCTGGCCGCTGGTCGGGTTCGTGTTCGACGGTCCGATCGACGATCCGGCGGCGCTGGCCAAGACGATAGGTACGCCGGAGGGCCATGCCGGGTTGTTCGCCGCCCGCCAGGTCCTGGCCGAGGTCGATCCGTTCACGCCTGAAGGGCTCGAACCCGCGCTGCGGGCGGTGGCTGAGGATCGGGGCGTCAAACCCGGAAAGCTGTTTCAGCCCATCCGGGTTGCGCTCGCCGGACAGACCATTTCCCCCGGTCTCTTCGAGACCCTCGCCCTGCTCGGACGCAAGGAGAGCCTGGCCCGGATCGACGCCGCCCTGCGGCGCGTCCCAGAGGCCGACGGCTCGCCCGTGAATCTGTCCTAAGGACCTATCCCACTTGGTGGTACGCCTGGCTGCGTCCCAGGGACCTGCGCTGGATCGCCACCCCCGGATTTGCAGGTAGCTCGCTACCTGCTGCACCCGCGTGCGGCGCCCAGCTTGGTCCTGAAACGCCCCAGACGAACCCCCAGCCGGGATAGGCCCTAAACCGCGATCGGAGATCTGCCGATAGATGGCCATGACCACCGACGAGCAGATCCGGCGATCGCCGCGTGAGCACGCGCGAGCAGAGAAGGGCGTGTGAGCTGACGTGGCGACCGTCGCAGCGGTGACCGAAGGGCCGGCCACCGGCCCGCAGGCGACGCGTGA
>JAABUZ0100005120.1_pt1 | contig 17474 bp, 28 predicted proteins | sample 5562091 | NCBI WGS metagenome assembly JAABUZ01 (sample SAMN12813069, study PRJNA571459) | rock metagenome | isolation source: Antarctica rocks | place: Antarctica: Victoria Land, Linnaeus Terrace sud | collected 2015-12-21
CGCCGGGGCGGCCGGGCGCTGACGTCGCCGCGCGCCGCGCAGGAGCCTGGTGGACGAGAAGATTGCGGTGAAGGACGCCGGCAGCGACCTGCGCCAGATCGCGGCCACGCTGCTGGAGACGGAGCAGGTGGTCGAGGCGCGCGCGGGCGCCAAGGCGCGCGAGCTGGCGGGCGACGCGCGCGCGGCGGCCGAGGGCGTGGTTGGCGAGGCCAAGGGCGCGGCCCGGGAGGTCAAGGTGCGGCCGACACATGCCGCCGCCCGAACGAGAGAGTGTGTGTGAAGAGCACTGGCACGGCTGCCAGGCGAGGCAGGGCCGGCGGGGACTGCCAGCAAGTTTTGACAAAGACGGGAGGGGGCCATGGTAGTATGGAACGAGCGGACAGTGCCTCTGCTCCAAGGGCACGGCTGTGCAGCGATTCGCCGCCGCTGCTGTGCGGAAAGCTAAGTGGCGGTTGAGACTTGCTTTCGCAGTGGCTGCTCCGCCCAGCAAGCGCTTGCGGCGGTGCTGTAGCGCCGGGCGCTCGTTCACCCTGCGCTCGCGCCCGTACGCGGCAGGGGCAGGCGCGGGAGACCAGAGCTGCCGTGCGCAGCGAGGCCCCGAGCGCGCCGGCGCCGGCGCCTGACGCGGCGGCGCCCCGCGAGGTGAGCAGCAAGCACGACTCCCTCAGCGAGGCCATGGCCTACCTAGCCGAAGCGCGCAAGCAGGTCTGCGGCCGCGCTGCTGAGCTCTCCTGCCTGCCTGGCCCGCCGCGTTTGCCTGGTGTGCTCTAATGATTGGCGGCCGTGTGGGCCTGCCGCGCAGCGGTCCCGAGCATGCTAGGAGCGTTGCAGAGGCCCAACGAGTGCGCTGTGCCTCGCGACTCCCTGATGTGGCTGGCGTACCCCCGATGCAGCTGGCGTGCGGAAAGCTAATGACGTGACGTGTGCCTGAGGCGGATACCCTGAGTCTCGTGCCTGCTCACAGCTTGGTATATACTGTGCTGCGCGCTGCAGGCGAACAAGGGCGCGCCGGACTCGGCACGGCAGTGGATCGACAAGTGGGAGCAGACGCAGGGCAGCAAGTAGGGCGGCCGCGGGGACCAGCCCCCTGCTGCGCGCCGCCACAGGGGTCACGGTTTCCTCAGAGCAAGTCAGTGTTGTTGATGTGCATGTGTGCTGTCCCGCGACCTCCGGCCGGCTGTTATCGGCTGCATCATGACAGGATCGAAGCGGGCGTATTCGGGCATGTTCTGTTGAGCAGGTCTTGCGCGGTTTTGGACGTCGAGCGTGTGTGGCATCAGCAGCGCTGCATGGGCGGCTCAGACAGGGTCGCACATGCAGGGCGGGGCTGATGCTTGTGATTTGCTGTTGCACGCTGAGCTTAGCCTACCCTCCACCTTCTTTTCGTTTGGATGCTGATCCACATGCCGCTCTGCAGCTCTCGGGTGGGGCGCCTGCTGCGGCTCACCGGCTGCAAGGGGGCCTGTGTTGCTTGGGCTGTTCCGCTTAGTTTGTGCTTTGTGGTCCGTGAGACCCTGCCTTCGTCTGCCTGATTCAGCATCGCATTTTTGCGCCTGGCGTGTGCTGCGCCTTGCCTGTGCAAGGGCCGGCTACAGCACTCCTGCGGGCTTTGCTTCAATCAGTTTGCAGCACCTGGCTCCAGCGTCGGCCTGTAGGACGCAGTGCAAGTCCGACACCTGATATGGCTCCATATTTACTGCCGTTGACTCTTGCCATGCACAGTCATAATCAGCAAAGCTGACCACATTTGGATAGGCACCACCATTGACAGTCAATCACTTACCGCAGGAGTGCACTGCACGGACCCCGCAACAGCATGGCTTAAAGTTCAAGCCTTAAACAGCACTGACCGACTCCTACCCGTTTCAGGAACAATCCGAAAGACAAACCATGCCACGTGCGCCTGCGGCAAAAAAATAGCATCCTGCAACAAGACAACCATTAACACCAAAAGCTGCACACTTTTGCACCACATGGTATGCCAAAAGCTGACGTGGCTATTGCATAGGCATGCTAACTCTCATCACACTCTTGCTTTCTTATCGCCATGCTCCATGCGCTCCACAAGTTCAGGTCAGTAGAAGGTGTCGTCGCAGTGTGCCACGAGGTGGAAGGAGCGGTTGGCAGGCTTGCCGTCCACGTCGTATGTCTGCATAAGCTCGCCGTGGTCAACAGCGCCGTTGCCTGCTCAACTCTGAGCATAGACTCAAGATGAGCACTTCCCCTACTGAATCACGGCAAGCCATGCTCCTTGTGTCTGACCACTGCAGGAAGAGACAATCAGTTCCAGCACTGCGCCAGCCACCCCACCTGCATGTAGCTCTTGTGCGTGTCGCTCACAAGGCCGGCTACGGCAAAGCCAGGCGCCACATCATTCTCCGCCCCCTCGGCGCCGATGCTCACAGTGAACGTGGTCATCCAGGCCGGCGTGGTGAGCGCCTGACGCCAAGTTACAATGTACTCGCCTGCGCCCCTGCGCTCACCTCACCTCCACAACAGCAAAACTGCTGGCAGCGGCTGCAGCTGTCAAGCAGGTGCTCCAACAGTAGCTGCACACCGTGGCGGGCCTCCCCGCATGACACGCACCGGTCGCTTGCAACAGTGCCGACTCCGCCATATAGCTGCGGACCAGCTTGCCGCTGGGTGACACCACCGCGGTGAGGCGCTTGTCATAGCCAATTGCGGGGTTCTCGGCCGCGCGAGCGGCGCCCTGTGCAGCAATTTGCAGTAAGCCTCCCAACCTGCGCGTCTGTGCACTCTGTGCAAGCTTACAAGCACAACACGGGTCGCTCAGTCGCACCAGCCTCAGCGTTTGCACAGCGCTTGCCCCACATACAGCAAGTGCGCACAAGCAAAGCCGCAACAAGTGAGCCATGTCCGCAGCGAGCAGCGGGCGTCAGACCTGGGCAGCAAACAGTCCCTTCAGTCAGCCACGGTATACCTGCATCGAGCAAGCAAGCGCAGCTACGCAAGGAGGCTTGGGAATAAAACGTGATTAAGTTGTCCAACACGCGAGATACAAGGGAAGGTGCTAAGCAGCGCACAGGTGCACGCTGGCAGCCACTCGCGAGCCTCTCCTGGTCTCCTTCGCCCGTTTGGCGCCTCCCGTCCAGCATTCACTGGCATCGCCGTGCTCAGGGCGTTACCCCCTATCTGTGAAGCCCTGCTTTTGAATCAAGAGACAGCTGAGCGCTGCAAGGGACAAGCAACGTGGGGCACAGCAGGCTGCGCAGCGTGTTCACTTGGCTGTAAGTCACGCAGCACACTTGAGCAACAGCAAACAAGGCAGAGGCGCCGCGCAGGCGCTGTGCGGACGCGCATGCGCACCTAGCGCAGCCCCGGCATGGCCACGGGCAAGAGCACCGGCAACCTGCCTGTCAAGCGGGAGTGCGCGGTGCCTGGCAAGCACGCGTGGGTGCTGTGGAACACGCAGTTTGAGATAGATGTGCGCTACGTGCCGATCAAGGCAATTGGCAAGGGCGCCTATGGAGTGGTCTGCTCCGCCAAGGACACCACGTCCGGCCAAAAGGTGGCCATAAAGAAGATAACCAACGCGTTTGACAACCTGACGGACGCGCGGCGCACGCTGCGCGAGATGAAGCTGCTGCGCCACCTGAAGCACGAGAACATCATAGCGCTGCGCAACATCCTGCACCCGCCTGCGCGGGACAACTTCAACGACGTCTATCTGGTCAGGCCCCAGTGTCCGTCTGCAAGAAACTGTTAGCGGCTCGTGGTGCTTGTCAGAGCGCTGCTCGAGCTGGGGGTGCACACCGTTCCAGCTGCCTGGCATGTATGCTCAACGCGCTCAGCACCGGTGAGTTGCTCCTAGGACATGCTTACAGACATACTGTAAGCAAGTGCCGCCAGCAGTGCCGCCTGCCCACTTTTAAGGACTGCTGCAAGCATGCTTTGCAGGAGCCAGTCATGGGTGTGGGTCAAGTGTTCGAGTCACAGCGCTATGCCAATGCACTTCTTACAGTCGTGGTTGGCTGTCCTCAGGCGCTGGGAACAAAGGACCTTCTCTTGCTGACTCGGCATCAATGCCACACCGCTCTGCTTGAGCGGCCTCAGGGGCGTGTGAGCTGGCTCAGGCGCACAGTGTCAGAGCGATCAGGAGAGGGGCACGCGGCCGTCCTGCTGCGCGGGTGCGCGCGCGCAGCCCAGGCTGTGTGGTGCGCGAGCAGGTGTACGACCTCATGGACACGGACCTGCACCAGATCATCCGCTCCACGCAGCCGCTGACAGACGACCACTTCCAGTACTTTGTCTATCAGGCGCGCCGCCCGGCCCGGCGCTTTTCAGCCATGCCCTGGCCATGCAGCGCATGTCCGCTGCTTGCCACCGGGAGGGGAGGTGTGCAGGCAAGGCGGCGCGCGCGGCCGACGTGGCCGGCCCGGCGGCGCAGATCCTGCGCGGGCTGAAGTACATCCACTCCGCCAACGTGCTGCACCGTGACCTGAAGCCGAGCAACCTGCTGCTCAACGCGACCTGCGACCTGAAGATCTGCGACTTTGGGCTCGCGCGCACCAGGCGCGCGCGCGCGCGGGCCCCGCCTGCGCAGAGACCCGGCCGCGCCTCTGCCGCAGAGTCCTGCTTGTCAGGCAATCGCCAGAGCCCCTCCAAAACCTTGCAGCAGCGCGCTGTTGCCATGGGGAAGGGCCGGCTGGCCGTGCGCGACGCGTGCGGGGCGCGGCGCTGAGCGGCGCGCGTGTGCGCGCCGCAGCTCGGAGGTGAGCTTCATGACGGAGTACGTGGTCACACGGTGCGGGCGCAGACCCGTGAGGCGCTGCTCACGGCCCTACCCCTAACCCTATAGCTGATACGCGTGGCCAGATGTGCGTCCTGGCCGCCCCGCCGCCGGGCTCACCTTCCGCTGCCTTCCTGCATGCAGAGTGCTGGCGCACAGGTGTCCGCCCGCCACGTCGGGTGGACAGCGGTCGCAGGTCTGCTTCACCTTGCGTCGCAGCGCTCCAGCATCGTGCTTGCAGAGCTGCCGTCCGCCGGCGCACAGAGCTGCCGCCCGCACTTCAGGCGCGCGACGCGCCGCCTGCCCGCCCACCGAACGAGCGCGCGCCGCCTCCGCAGGTGGTACCGCGCGCCGGAGCTGCTCCTGTCCTGCGAGCACTACACCGCGGCGATCGACATCTGGTCCGCCCCCGCACTGCCGCAGCGCTTGTCGGGCCGTCCGCTTGCAGCCGTCCGCTTGCAGAGCGCGCGCGTTGGCGGCGGTAGGGTAGGGTTAGGGAGGGTACAATAGGATAGGTTCCGAGCGCCGGCGCCGGCGCGCGCAGGTCCGTGGGCTGCATCCTGGCGGAGCTGCTGCAGCGCAAGCCGCTGTTCCAGGGCCGCGACTACATCGACCAACTGAAGCTCATCATCCGCACGCTCGGCTCGCCGTCCGAGGAGGACCTGGCCTTCATCAGCTCCTCGCGCGCGCGCGCCTACATCCGCGCGCTGCAGGCCAGCGAGGCGCGCGCCGCGCGGCCGCGCTGCATGTCTGCAGCGCTCCAGTGCACGCACACACACAGCTTTCACCCCTCACACACTCTGTCCCTCTTCCTCGTTCTCTTCACAATGTACAGACCGTGCACGTGTACACTTTCCGCGTGGGTGTGCTGTGTCTCCTGCGCCGAGCTCGCCTGCGGTCAGGGCGATGCACGCGGGCGGGGCAGACACCGTGTGCCCAGGTCGCCGCAGCGCAGGCAGAGCGCGCTGAGCGTGCGCCGCGCGCGCGCAGCGGTGCCAGTTCTGCGCGCTCTTCCCGGACGCGAGCGCGCCCGCGATCGACCTGCTGGAGGCCATGCTGCAGTTCGACCCGCGCAAGCGCATCACCGTCGAGCAGGTGCGCTCTCCCGTCGGTAGGGTAGGGTGCAGGGTATAGTACTGGTAGGGTATCCGTTAGGGTTAGCGCACGTTGTTGAGCAGCGCGTGCATGGCTTTGCATGCTTGGCAGCAGGCGCCGAGTATGCTGCTCAGCGCCTGCTACAGCTGGCGCTGGTGAGGCACCGCAGCGTGCGGACGACCGCATTCGGCCCGGCCCACCCGCGCGCCACAGCACTCTGCGCGTGCTGGCCACCAGCTTCCAGGCAGCCCCCGCTGCCTGCGAGGTCGTGGCCGCATGATGCTGGCAGCGTCAGCACTCAGGAGGGTCCGGAGAGGGCGGCGGCGGCGCGCAGGCACTGGCGCACCCGTACCTCGCGCAGCTGCACGACGCGTCGTCTGAGCCCTCCGCCCCCGGTGCCTCACCGCGCCGGCGACGCTCCGCCCCTTGTCGAGCGTGCCTGCTCTGGCCAGCAAGCGCGGGGCTTATGTCCATGTCCCCGACTTGTCACTCTCCCAGACTGGGCACATGCAGTGCGTGCAAGCCTCGGAGCACAGCATCCATGCTATGGCGCCCGTCATGAAGTCCGTGAAGCCGCCGTTGATTGGCGACTAAGGCATGCCGTGCTTACACGCATAAAGGCCGGAGCTTCCTCAAGCAGGCGGCACAGACCTGGCTTCATGCATGCCCGATCCCATACCTGCCAAGCAGCCCCCGACGGCCGGGCGCGCCGCGCGCGCAGGCAGCTTCTCCTTCGACTTTGAGGAGCAGGAGCTGGACGAGGCGGCGGTGCGCGCGCGCGTCTGGGCGGAGACGGAGCGGTACCAGGGCCGGAGCAAGGTTGGCGTCAAGACCTAGGGTGCCCCATGTGCGAGCTAGGGTGCGCCATGTGTAAGCCAGGGTGCTCACTGCGTGAGCGAGGGTGCCCCATGTTTTTGCTGCACGGCGCGGCGCCCGCCCATGCTTGACCAGGGCGGGCCGCCCGCTGCGGGGTTGCGGGTGTCCGTGTTACTTGGTAGACATGCTGCCGGTGGCAGGGGCGGGTCGCGGGCGCAGAGTCCAGTAGCTCAGGTTGGTGCCCGCAAGTTGGGTATTTCCAAATCGCACGAGACCAGCACTACCCAGCGGGTCAGTTGCGTCGCGGGCAGTGATGCGCGCGCGGCGTCTCGCTGTGTCGGGCTACCGCATGCGCCCTGTAGTAGAGTGTCATAGAGGACGTAGCTTAGGCCTGCCTGGCAGCGATGCAGCCAGCCATGCTCTGGACGGCTGTAGGCTGATGACCTTGTCCAAGTGCGCACAGCTGGCGCCTCTCGCCCTCATTACTACTCGCACGTCTTCGTGCCATGCCTTCAATGGCCACAGCATAGCTGCCAGGGCGACCCCACGCCTGTGCTCCAAAACACGCCAGCTGCAAAACCTGGCAGAGTGTCACCTCTGTGTCAAAGTCTGCACCCAGCACCAACGCAAAGCAACAAGTGCGGCTGGAGGCGCATGCAGCACAGAACTCTGTACCACAACGCATACAGACGAGCGCAGGCATGCCCGCGCAGCGGCCTCCGCTCAGTTTGCCGCAAAGCGGTCCACGACCGTGAACGACTTGGCAATTTCCTCCAGCCGCGGCCGGATCTTGTCCCAGCGCCGCTCGTTGGCGCCGGTCACCAGCGTGTAGAAGTTGCCTGCGCGCGCATAGCACATCTGATAAGCGCCTAGAACGTCTGCTGCATGAGCCTGAGGCGCCTTGCGCTGTTGATGCTCCTGCACGCCTCTGGGTGAGCACATGCAAGCAAGAAGCACTGAACAGCGCATGCCAGGATGCCAGCACTGCCCTATGCAACGCTCCTTGAAGGCCCAGCAGCTTCTGACCACTCCCCGACACGCTCCCTGTGCGCCTTAAGGCCCTCCATGCGCTCCGCGGACCGCACAGTCAGGCCGAGCGCGCACCGTTGCCGACCGTGACGACCGCGAGCGCGTGGCGGATGTAGCCGCCGGCCTTGGCCGCAAACTCGAATTCAATGTAGTCGCGGCCGTCCCGCACCGTCTGCGCGCACGCGTCCGCTGAGCGCGCCGCCGGGCTCCCCGGAGGTAGCTCGTGGCACCGTGTTGCTTCGAGCAGAAGCCATGCACGTATTGGGACAGATGCCGCGGTGCATGCAGCCCCTGAGACTGCTTCGCCTCCCGGTATGCTGCGCCGCAGCCTTCCGTATGCTGCGCCGCGGCCGCCAAGGCACGCGCAACCCCTGCCGCATGGCAACAGGTGCCGCCACGCCCGGGTAGGGGCCCGCGCCTCCTTCACGTCGAGCACCTTGACCTGCTGCGTCGGCGGCGTCAGCACGTTGTCCGCCAGCGTGTACGCCACCTGCGCCCCCCCGCGCGGCCCGCATAGGGTTAGGCCATAAGCCCTAACCCTATCCTGTGACCGGCAGCGACCGCCGCCCTCACCACCAACCCACAGCCTAGCCTGTGGCGCGCGGCACGCCGCCGGTCGTGCGCGGCTGGGCCGGCGCGCGCGCCTCAGCGGCCGGCCCGTACTCGGAGACCCGCTCCTTGTCGGTCTTGGTGATGGACACGCTCACGCTCTCCAGCGGCTCGATCACGTCCTTGTACACCACGTCCTGCCCCTTCACCGCCACCTCCTGCCAGCCGAACAGGTACACGAAGCTGTACCCGTCCTGCGCGTCCTTCACCGGTGTGTACTCCTTGTTCACTGCGCGCGCCGTGCGTGCACGCCCAATTAGGCGCCGGTGAGGGCGCCGCCGGCTGGCTCCAACGGCGGCGTGCGCGCGCGCGCGCGCATGAGCGTGTCAGTGGAGCGTGGCAGGCTCCAGCAGCTGGGCAAGCGCCGCGCGCTTGAGCGTGTCAGCAAAGCGTGACACCCGCTAAGCTCCAGCAGCGGGGCGAGCGCGTGCGCTCGTGAGCCTGTCAGCGGAGCGTGTCGCCGCGTACCAAGGGGGAGAGTGAATGGCGAGCCCTCTCCTCCCCCCCTTTCCTGTGTCCAGCGTCAATGCAGCGGCAGTGGCAGGGCCAGACGGGCGCTGCCAAGCGCAGCGCCGCACCCTTGGCGGCGCGCGCGCTGCTGGGGAACACGGCCGCAGCAGCGGCTGCCGCGGCCAGCTGCAGCGCTTGCCGCCGCCCTGCCTCTGCACCTATGGCTGCACAGCACAGCACTTCAGCTCAACGGACAAGAGCAGGCACACAGACTGACGTGCTATGTCAGGCACGAACATGAGCAAGTGCATTGGCGCGAAGCAGATGCACGCACCTTGATGCAGAGCGGCGGGGCGCGCATCGGCGCCCGGCGCTGCGGCTGCTCTGCAGGCCGCTCTCGCGGAGCGCACTGCCGGCCGGGCAGGCGCAAACGCCCGCGCTGTCTTGACGAGCTGCGCCGCTTTGTAAGCTTCACAGCGGGCCTGACAGCGTGGATGTGGAAAGTGTGGGGGATAACAGCAGACCTGCCGCAAGCGCACCTTGCCGGCAGAAGCGCAGTGTTGAGTGGGTAGCGTAGTCATCGACATGGCGCCTGGAAAGCAGAAGGGGGGCGCATACGTCAGCGCAATGTCAGTAGCAGGACCTGCGGATGCCGCCACAGACGGCCGTGCCTCGCACCTGTTCCTTTCAGGGACTGCCACTTGGATCACAATATTGATTAATCTCGAGCAGCGGGGGTGGGCATTGGCCCACGCCTGGCCATTCCTCTTCCCCTTGCTGCGCATGTGATCGCTGAGCGGGCACGGCCATCAGCAGAGCCGCTTGCCAGCCTGTGCCCACAGCACTTTGCCGGCTCGGTGTTTGACACGATGCCAAAGGGACGGGAGAGGGCGGGCGTGCGCGGCCACGGCGGGCAGCGCGGGGAGCGCGGCAGCTACCGCAACGCCTGGGCGGAGGGCGACTACTCGCGGCAGGGAGTAGTCGCCGGCAGCGACTCCGACGAGGACGCCGCCCACTCGCCAAACGTGCGCGCCCGGCTGGCTCACCGGGGACGCGCTCCCTTCAATTGGCTCCCATCACTTGACTTGCCTCCCTGCGTTCCGACACACATGTTACCCTCACACCGCAAACACGGGAGGAGGCCTGTCACGGGGCATGCCAGCGGTGCTGCGCTCGTAGCGCGGTGTCCAAAACGTGCACAGCCGAGCGTGCCGGGAGGCTGCAATGGACAGCACCGTGGCGCGAGGTTGCTGGCACGAGCAGGCGGAGTTAGTCCTGCTGGCGGTACCTGGGGCAGGAGCGACGCTGCAGGAGCGACGCTGCGTGAGCCTGCACCAGGCTGCGGGTCCGGCCTGGATGCGGACGCGTGCGCGGCGCCGCAGGGCCCAGACTGCGAAGAGGGGCACAGGCGCGCGGCGCCGCCGTGCCGCCGGCCGGGCGCCCACCCGGGCGCGGCGGCGCGCGCAGGTGGGCGTGCGCCTGGCAATGTGGGACCTGGGCCAGTGCGACAAGCGGCGCTGCACGGGCACGCGGCTGGTGCGCCAGCGCCTGGTGGGCGAGCTGCGCCTGGGTGTGCCCTTCCCCGGCGTCGTGCTGAGCCCCGTCGGCAAGGCGTGCGTGTCGGCGGAGGACCGCGAGCTCGTGGACGCGCGCGGCCTGGCGGTCGTCGACTGCTCCTGGCACCGGCTGGACGACGTGCCGTTCGGTGCGGCGGCCAGCATGTTCGCCCGCCGGCGCGCGGCGCGCCGGAAGCCCTGGGCGCTGTGGCCGCGGGGCGCCTCCCTGGCTCCCCGGGCTGCCGCGCGGCGCTGGGGCCTGCTGTGGCCTGGGGCCTGCTGTGCGTGGCTTGTTGGCTGTCATGCGCGCCGGGCGCCCGACTGCCTCAGGGAAGCGCCTGGCCGGCGCGCTGCCGCAGCCGCTACGGGCTAGGGCAGGGTAGGGGCCAACCCTAACCCAAAGTCTGCCCTATGCCCGCAGGGCGGATCAAGGGTGCGGCGCCGCGGCTGCTGCCCTGGCTGCTGGCGGCCAACCCGGTGAACTACGGGCGGCCGTGCAAGCTGTCGTGCGCCGAGGCGTTTGCGGCCGCTCTTTTCATTTGTGGCCGGTCAGACGCGGCCGTCGCCGTCATGTCGCGCTTTAAGTGGTGTGCGGCCCCGTGCGCGCGCGGCCGCGCCAGCCGCCGCGCGGTGCCCACTTGTCGCCACCGCTGCGGGGCGTCTAGGCCGGCGCGTCACGGCACGAGCTGTCTGCGGTCTAGCCCTGGCCGTGGTCAGTTGCCGTCCGCGGGAAAGCGTGTGCGGTGGCCGGGCAGTCCGCCGTGCCAGGCGGTCCCATGGCCCGCTGCGTTGCCTCCTGGGCTGCGCAAGCGCGAGCGCTACTCGGAAGATGCGCGCGCGGCTTGAACCCTACCGCGGCGCGCGCAGGGGCCACACCTCCCCGTTGCGCGCAGCGGCCACAGCTGACTGTCGGCCAATGAGGCGCTGCTGGCGTGCGCAGGGCCCTGACCCTACCCTACCCTGTATGTGCGCGCAGGGGCCACAGCTTCCTGTCGGCCAATGAGGAGCTGCTGGCGCGCTACGCGGCCTGCCCGACCAGCGCGGAGGTCATCGCGGTGCAGCAGGCCTGGCTGGCCGAGCTGCAGGCGCCGCCGCGGCCCGCGCCAGGCGCGCAGCGCCTTGCCCCGCACGGGCAGGCTGCAAGCGAGACCGCTGTAAAGAGTGTGCTTGGCCAAGGTATTACACAGCGCCAGCGGCGCGGCGCCGGTTTTGCCCGCCGAAGCGCCCTCGGGGCTGGGCCAAGAAGACGCGCGGAGGTCGAACTTAAAGGGTGCTTCAACTGCAAGCGCGCAGGGCGGAGGTTGCCACTGGATGCCGCCACGGACCCCCAGAAGCCAGGCTTTCGCGAGAGCTCCTCCCGGCTATCGGTCAGGGTCAGGGTTGACCCTATGCTGACCCATGCGCGAGCGCGCAGGCCCGGGCAACGACTACATGGCCGCCATGGACCTGCCGCCGTCGGGATCGGAGTCCGGCTCGGGCGACGAGGCGCCCGTCTCCCACAACCCCAACCGGCCCGACAGGTGCCGCTGGGCGCCCGCGCGCAGCCGCACAACCTGTTGCGTGGGATGGGCCTGCTGCGTGCCCCGGCGCTCCTGTGTCGCCCTGGCGCCCGCCGACGCGTCGCAGCCGCCCAGGCGCGGGCGGGGCACCGCGGAGCGGGCACTGGCAGCGTCACGGAGCGAGCTCGCGCCTGCAGGGCTGGGCCCACCCCGGCGCCGCGCCTGCACCGGCGCCGCCCGGCCGCGCGTGCCACGCGCAGGGCCGGCGCGCGCGCGTGACCTGACGCGCGCTGCGCAGGCGCATGGAGCCGCCCAGCAGCAGCGGCAGCGGGTTGAGCGAGGAGGACGGCAGCGAGGACGGCGGCCACGAGGATGGCGGCGCCGAAGAGTCCGGCGTCGCTCTACACCCGCAGCCGCCCGGGCCGGCACACCAAAGCAGCTCTGGCGCCGCGCGCGGGCGCGCGGACGACGCGGGCGGCGCCCCTGCGGAGCCCGGTGCGCTCGCGGCCGGGCGTGGTGAGGCCGCGTGCGCGGCTGGCGGGGGCCCGGCGGCGGGCAGCAGCCCCGGAGAGGATGCTGCGGCGCGCGACGCAGGGCCGGGCGCTTGCCCGGCCAGCGGCGCGGCGGCCGGAGAGGGCCGCATGGACGAAACGTGCAACGGAGCGGGCATTAGGCGGGGCGGGCGCGCGCGGCCATGCGATTCGGGCGTGGAGCGCGCTAGCCAGCGGCTGGCGCGGGTGGACTTGGGGGCCTCGAGCAGCGGAGGTGCAGGGTGAGGCCAGACGATGGGTTGGCGCGCATGCCACTGCGCGTGTCTGCGCGACAGGGTGCAGCCACGGCTGGACCATGTAAAGCGGACAGGTGGCAGATGCTTCCGCATTGGCAAACTTGTGTCGTTGAAAAACTGAGCCTGACTCGGCAGAGCGCAGCGCCTGGAAGCTGCAGCCATGATGCACAGCAGTGCTGCCGCTCAGAACTGCAGGTGTGCGGGGAAGACCGGTCCACGCGTCTGGCAGCACGGGAGCATTACAGGGTGCTGTGCCGTCCTCCCTAGCTGCGATGCTGCAGGCCTATCATAACGCCGCGGCTCTGCCATGTGGCACACACAAAGTCTCGAACAGTTGTGCGAGCCAAGCGCCCTGCGCGAGACCCTGGCACTTCCTCGCGCCCCAGCTGCTGCGGATCGCAAGGGCGCGACGAATGCGGGAGGCCCTGGCGCGTGTGCGGCGCGCGCCCTGCCCGACCCACAGCATGGCCGGCCTCTCAACCGCCTGCACTGCCCTGCGACCGGGTTGCAGGCGCAGTGCCGCCCCAGCGCCGGCGCCGCTCCAGCCATGCAAGTTGTCCCCCAGGCCCCTGTACCCATGCCTACAAAAAAGTACAGCACCACCTCAGCATGACGGCTGCCACAAGCAGCCGAAAGCCTGCTCCATGCACCCAGCGAGCCCCGCCGCTGACCCAGTCTGTCTACGCCTCCTCCCGAACCACCAAAGCACGCACACACCACATGATGCGTGCAGGACGGCAGAGCGCCCCCCGCGCGCCCACCCGCGCCGCCCAAAGCCGGTCCTTGGCGCACGTGGGCGCCGCAGCTTCGGCTCGGGACCCTGCCTCCTGCGTCCTGACAGCCGCCGGCGCGCCTAGAGCTTGTCCTCGTACTCGTTCAGCGGCGCGGGCTCCGGCTTGAGGCCCTTCCTCTTGCGCGTGTCCAGCATGATCACGTTGGCCTGGTTGCCGGGCGAGAACGGGTCCTGCGCAGCCGCAGAGGTTCAGGGTGGTGCTAGCCCTGAGTGAAGAAACGCGCATGTTGCCGACGCACTGCAACGCACACGCCTGGTCGCTGAGAGGCGCTTGGCTCACTGCGGGCGTGACGCATGCGCAGGGCGTGAGCAGCAAAATTGACAGGCCCTCTGGCTGGAGCGGCGGCCGCCTTGCAGCGCGAGCCTTCCTGGTTTGCAGTGGGTTCAGCTGTCGTCTGCCGGGCCGCGGCCGCGCCCGCTTCCGGCACGGCACAACCACGCTGCACGACAGGGGCTGCCGTGTGAGTCAGCTATCAGCCGGGGGGCAGAGGCGCGCGCGCCTGGCCCATGACCTCCCAGTGGTCGAACACGCACTGCGGGAAGGCCTGCCCGGACGTCGCCGCGCGCAGCGTGCCCGTGAAGCCGAACGACTCCACGACCGGCAGGTAGGCCTTCAGGTTGAAGATGGGCGTGCCCGCGCGCTGCATCTCCTCAAACACGTGCCCGCGCTTCTGGTTGAGCACCGAGTAGATGCCGCCCAGCGCCTGCGGCACCGCCAGCGCGCGCTCAGCTCACGGGTTGTTGGGAACTGGGCCTGCCCGCGCGATGCGCCTCCGCTCAAGCGCGTGCCAGCGCGTCTCGCTGGGCGCCGCACAGCGCCGGCACAGTGTCGGAACATGCTCCATGTAAGCTCAAAAACTGGTCTCCGGGCGCCTTCCAAGCACACTCATGTACCCAACCCATGAACAGACACGCCAGAGGCGGCTCCAGCGAGCCCGTCGCGTGCGTGACGTCCCGGTCGCCGAGCGTCCCCATGCTCGGCTTGACGCCCCCCGCGCCTGTCCCAGACCCGGCGCGTGACTCGTGCATGTGCGCGCGTGTCCGCTCCCACACGCCGCAAGCGCGCGGGAAGGAGATCCGGGTGGGCCGCGGCCGCGCCTGCTCGGGCGCCTGGATCTCGACCAGGTACACCGGCTCGCACAGCCGCGGCGAGGCGGTCAGCGCGGCCGCGTACAGCGCGCGGCGGCAGGTCGGGATGATCTGGCCGCCGCCGCGGTGGATCGCGTCGGCGTGCATCACCACGTCGCACACCTGCGCCACCCGCCACGCTCACCCCGCCCGCCCGCCCGGCCTGGGCCATATCTTTGCGCAGCCGGCCCCCGCCGCAGGGCCGACCCCATGCTGCGCTTGGCAAGCACCGCCGCCGCTCGGAACTTTGCATCGCGCGCTCATTCTGTCGTGTACCATCGCATCGCGTGCCAAGAAGGCCGCCCGGCGGCGGGCGGCGCTCATCGGGCGCGGGCGACGGGCGCGCGCCTCGAACACGATGCCGCGCATGTTCTCCTCGCACATCACGCCCTCCTTGGTCGCCCACTGGAAGGCGGCGATGCAGGAGTCGCGGATCTCGTTCAGGTACTGCACGCCCTTGGTGACGTCCGACAGCATGTTGGGGCCCATGGTGTCCGGGCCGAAGCACCAGATCTTCTTGGCCAGGTCCTTGTCCCAGCCGAACTCCTCGGCCAGGATCTTGGAGCGCAGCTTGGGGTCGTCGCGCGGGCCGATGCGGCCCTCGTCCACCGCCTCCGCCAGGCCGTCCTCCATGGGCCGCGCCTGCGCGCCGGGTCAGGGTTAGTGCGCCGGGTTGAGGGTTACCCTACCCTACGTGCGCGCTCAGCGGGCGTCCCTGCGGGCCGCCGCGACCCAAGGCGCCGCGCGCCGCGACCAAAGGCGCCGCGCGCTGCCCTGCGCCCTCCTGGCACCCTCGGCGGGCCACGCGCGGCGGCGCGGCGCTCCCGCGACCCGACCGACGCCCGCATAGGCGGCACGCGCACGCATGCCCACACGACACGCATGGTGGCCGTTGCTCAGCCCAAAGCCCCCGCATGAACTGTACGGCGCATGAACACGCGCCCATGCCAGGCATGGCGCGCGAGCCGCGCGGACGCGGCGTACTCAGAAATGGCTGCGAGGCCGCATGCCTGCAGGTACAGGCGGTTGTGCTTGTTGGGCGACTTGGACATCACGACATGGTCTGACGTCTGCGTCACCGTCTCGCGGAAGGCCACCACCGGGTCGGAGATGCGGATCTCCGCGCCGCCCATGAAGTCCTCCTGCGTGCGGCCGGCCACGCGCGGCGCGTCAGCGGGAGGGCGCGCCGCTGTACCATAGGCTGCTCGCGTCAGCAAAAGGCTCCCAGCATCAGCATGAGATGCTGCCGAGCAATGCATTGGCACACGTGCGTCAGCCAGGCACCAACCTATCAAACATATCTGTGCACAACTTTACAACTTTGCTGTTGCATGCGCAGCGGCCTCTTACCGCACAGCCGTCCGCCTCACGCCCTCTGCCCGCTCGGATCAGCGCGTACGGGTGAGCCAGGCCGAGGCGGCGCGGCTGCATCCCTACACCCTATCCCAAGTAGGATAAAAGTACGGCTGGGCCGGCGCGGCGCGCCTGCAGGTCCTTCAGGCAGATCTCCAGGTGCAGCTCGCCCGCGCCGGCGATGATGTGCTCGCCCGTCTCCTCGATGGAGCACTGCACCATGGGGTCGGACTTGGCCAGGCGCTTCAGGCCTGCCAGCGCGCCGGCGCCCCCGTCAGCGCTGGCTCACAACCAGCAGCGGCGGCACACCCGGTCCTCGCCCGACCATCAGACGGTGCGCCGAGCGCCGCCTCGCCTCGCCAAGGACCACTGCCAGACTGCCACATCATACCACACTGCACAAGATCTCTTATACACCCTCGTTCGCCCCTTCTGTACGCTTATCACAGCTCACGCAGGCACCGACAGTGCATCTGTTGCCGCAGAGCATGCCATCCTGTGCAGTGCAAAACCTGCATAGGATTTTGGTTAGGGCAGGGGCCGCACCCTCCACCAGCTTGGGCAGGTCGGACGCAATCTTAGGCTCCACGGCCACGCGCACGACGGGCGACACGCTGAATTTCATGGCCTTGATCGGGTGCGCGTCCTCGTTCTTGTCGTTGGTCAGTGTCGCGTTCTTGGTGATGAACTGGTCCAGGCCCACCATGGCCACCGTGTTGCCTGCACGCGCGGGGCCCCGCTTTGACAATGCCCTCCTGCTCGGCCCACGCAGCACAGACGCCGGTCCCCGCTACTCGTTGGCTGAGCGCGGACCCTGAAAGATACAACACTCAGACATGCTTTGGAGCCCCTGCCTGCAGCCCTTCGGCAGCGTCCCAGTATGTCACTACAATGCACCGCCGAATCCGTCACCTGTGAATATAAAAGTTGTTCAACACACATGTGCTCTTCAACACACACGACGTGGCTGCCGTGCAAGCACGCGAGGCAGCTCAGCAGGCTCTGGCGCGGGCCCGCCGCCGCAGGGCACGCCATGCACAGGCCCCCAGCGGCGGCTGCACACGGCGCCGCACGCGCCCGCGCAGCCGCCGCAGGCAGTGGGGCCGCGCGCGTGGCCCGCACCGCAGGGCACGTCCTCGACGGCCTCCTGGCGGCGGCCCATGCAGAGCACGGTGCGCTGCACGGTCTTGATGTACAGGTCCTTCTTCTGGCCCCGGCACGTAGTTGGGGCCCATGATGCGCACCTTGGCGCCCGTCTGCACCTGCGCGCGCGCCGCCCCGGGCGCGCGGCCGCGTCAGCGCGCGCCTCTAACCAGACTAGCCCTGGCAGGGTCTTCCGGGGGCGCCGTTCACCCATGTCCCGCGGGCTCGCGTGCTGCCCGCCACGGCCACCGCTGCAGTCCCAGGCACAACATGCACACCGGAGGAGCTACAGGCATTGGTCTTGCGCGCTGGCGTCCCAGCAACAAACAGCCTCGCCCACGACGTGCTTCTGCGTCAGCTGAGGAAGGGTGCGAGCGTGCAGCAGAACGCAAACCGTGCAGCACGCATGCCCCGATTCGAATGGGAAAAGCAGCAATAAGCGGGGTGGCGGCGGCGGCGGCGGCCC
>JAABUZ0100005121.1_pt1 | contig 17472 bp, 9 predicted proteins | sample 5562091 | NCBI WGS metagenome assembly JAABUZ01 (sample SAMN12813069, study PRJNA571459) | rock metagenome | isolation source: Antarctica rocks | place: Antarctica: Victoria Land, Linnaeus Terrace sud | collected 2015-12-21
CACCACCATATATAAGGGCCCCCCCACTTCTTTTGAGCTTTTTCTTCCTCTCAATTACATTAACCTCCTTCTCCTTCCGTCGCTTCGCCCCCTCCCACCCCTTTCCCCTACGACCCCATGATTGGGGGACCCCAAAACAGTCAAAGAAAGCATCAGAAAAAAATAACAAAGCGTCATCAGCGCAGCAACGCATCAGAAAAGCAGTACACGAACACCTCAGCCATTTTGGAGCACTGACCAGTCCTCGAGACTGTTGTTTTAGTTTACCAGCGTTTTAGCGAAGGCGTCTTGGAGCGGAGATACCCTAGAGATTGACTTTTTACGATTGACCTTTACAGCATTGATCATTACGGCATCGACCTTTACTGCATTGCGACCGCGAGTTCAGAATTACAAACCACGACAGGTGAGTGAGGGTCCGTCCGTATACCTCAACTTCAGCCGACGGTCGACTGACCGCCTTCTGGTCTAGCCACGCCTGTTTTCCAACCTCCATACATCAGTCACGCCCGCCTTCGACGTTCACACGAGACGTGAGTTTTCGCATGGTTTTGGGGAACCCCAAAACGTACGGTGTTAATTCGATCTACAGACTCTCGCACAACCACTCGCCATGTCGTCCCCTGCCAGACCCTTCACCCTGACGTCCTCCAAAAACACACCCCCCAGCAAACCGACCACGAAAAAGGCCCCTAAGGCCCTCCCTGCAAAGCCACCGAAGAAACAGAAAAAGGCCAAAGCCGTGGACAAGCCCGCCAAGAAGAACAAACTGGAACTCGCACAAGAGGAGGCAGCCACGATCACGGACTGGCAGCCAAAGACTGACCGTCAGCAGCGGGAACGTCTGGGCCAGACGAAGGCCTCCCACTTCTTTAGCAGCAAGGGGGTTGGCCCGGGCTCGGGCGGCATCTTGAAGGACAGAGACTCCATCTACCAGAACCTAGCAGCCCTCGCCGGTTACCTCGGTTTTGATACGACGCACGCACTCCGCGGGTTCATCCGGTCCAACAATGTCGCCAGGATCTACACCGCATGGACGAAGGTCCGTGAGAGGAACTGGGGACTAGAATCCACGGGAAAGGGCAAGACTGCGGAGGTGAAGCTCGCAAATATATGGATGTACATCCGCGATCGCAACTCGTCCGAGAGAGCCCTATTCCAACTGCTAACCCGAATGCCCGATACACCGGCCTGGACCGAAGAGGAGATGAGGCAAACCCTCGAAGTCACTAAAAACACGTCTTCAGAAACCCTCCTGCCGACCTTTATCACCTTGCACGCAATGATGCACATGGTAATGCGCAATCCGGAAGTGTTTCGAGACTCACGTCAGAACTTTGCAAGCCTTCTCTGGGTACCGGCAGAAAACGACGAGATGGACACCGGCCCCCCACCACTGGAGTGGGACTTCGACGAAGAAGATCTCCTGCGAGCCAGCACGTTGATCCTGGCCATTTCCAATCACATGTCAAAGGACAAGACCATCACCGACAAGACCGACATCGCGGAAGGGTTCGCTAGAGGCAACATCGCCACCGCCATACCTGTCTACTACTACGATGCAGACTTCGCCAAGGCTGAACAGGCAAGGAAGGACGCCTCCTCCACCATCGGACCGAGAGAGTCGACCAAGCTGTCCAATCTCCGCGGCGGGGAGCACGAACAAACACTGAAGGAGGCAAAAATCTCATGTATAAAGGCAGGCCTCGACCCCGACCAACCCTTCAGCGGGAATCCACCGAGCGAACGCGAAGCTCGACAGGCCAAGTCCATCCTGAAGAAAATCTATGGGCCTTCGATGCAGAAAATCACGACACTCCGCCGCCTCCGCGCCGGACCCGAACAACTAGACACCCTCAATGCAATTTACGGGAAAGCAGACTTTATCGTCAACACCGCGGCCCACCTCTCGAACAACGAAGACCTACCTGACCTCGGCAAGCTCGACGAGGAATACACAAGATTGAAGCTGCAGGCTGCCGTGCGTTTCGGCGCCGGCGAGGGGGCAGAGGCCGATACAGAGGCGCAGCCGACCGACCCGGTTCAACCTAAAAGCCAAGCCGGCCAGGACCCCGCAGCAGTGAACGCCGACCTCGCCAAGTATCAAGCAAAGGTCCTAGCCGTCCAATCAGCCCGAGAGAAGCGCCGTCTTGAGATCAGGTCGTTCAAGAAGAACATGGAGGAGACTCGTCTCATCTCTGTTCGCACCGACGGTTACCTCTCGGCATGCCACAAACTAGCCCTCAACCCTGATAGGCCGGTGATTGGAACTGCGGAAGACCAAGTGCCTCTAAAGCCATGGCAGGTGACTGGCCTCAGCTACCTGCTCAACGATGTCCCAGAGGACCTCAGGGCGCACATCTTGAGCGATGACTGCGGTCTCGGGAAAACCCTCTTGACGCTGGAGTTGGAAGCTCGCTATAAGGAAAAGGAGATCGCCAAGCACAATAGCGGGGAACCCGCGGATCTCAGACCGTCAATTATCTGGTGTCCGGCTAACATCATGAATGTCTGGCTGAAAGAATACGAGAGGCTATATCAATCCAGGTTCAAGCTGCGCGTGTACGCCTGGTCCGCCGCCACGATGAGCTCCTCCGACCCCAGGTTCAAGTTCATGATCGGCCACGAGGAGTTGGCCAAAGAGCTCATGGTTCCCGGTGGGTCCCTGCACCATGACAACCCAGACGCTGTGCGCACCACCATCCTCTGCCCGTACCAAACCTGGAGCCTGCGCACACTCATCTCCAAGGCAGTATACGAAGCCGAAGTCGGCAGGTGGCTAGATGACATCAAGTCGAAACAGCAGGTGAGTCGGTCGATTGCCGTGTGTTTTGGGGCTCCCCAAAACGCATCGTTCAAGCGTTGGAAAAACCTCCTTTGTCTTTGGGGAACCCCAAAGCGCCGGCGGAAAGGTTTCAACGGCTTTCCTTTTTGGGGTTCCCCAAAACCCCTCGCAAATCGCGCACGTCATGCTGACACGCACAGGCAACGCCATCACGCAGCCCGACCCCTCCCGCCGTCGACCCTCCCGATAATGTCGACGGTTCCGATATCCCCCCTACCCCAGTCGGAAGCACTTCATCCGACGATCCCCCGCACCACTACGCACAGCTTCGACGACATCGACGACGTCCTGCTCCGCGCACAGTGCCTTGCCACGGCCAGCCTGATGAAAACACTGTTGAATAAACCCAGCACGATAAAGGTCTCCAGAGCCAAAGCGAGGGCCGCAAGAGCTGCAAAACAATCCCGCACCAATGTTGACGACGAAGAAGATGAGGACGAACTCTCGGATGAAGATGAAGCCGAAGCCAAGAAACAGGACCAGCACGATGAGGACGACTACATTTCGCTGGTCGCAGGGCGCTTCTCGCGGGGCTACTGCGACGAAGCACATCTGATCAAGAATAGGCGTACGGTCACCAACTTGAGCATCCGCCTCGCCAAATTGCGCTTCATCCTCCTCACATCTGCCACCCCAGCCCCTAACCGCATCACGGACTTCCTAGTATACCTCGAATTAATCCAACCGGACGACGTGGAAGATAACGACGCTTGGTTAAACACCGTGACCACGCCCGACGCTGCTGTCGAATATTACAAAAACCCGGCCGTGCATATGAACGTCAAGCTGAACCCAGCCATGTTCAGATTCCTCTGCTCAAACAATGATATGCATCTCGTATATGCATACGAGGTCCTACCAATTATCCTCGGTTATATCCAACTCAAAAGATCAATAGGCGAGACAATGGACATCGGAACGCCAGAAGAGCCCCGTGTAATCACAATTGGAGACGACATCCCCGTATACTCCATGTTCCACATCCTCGTGGAACCTCGGCCAATGGAGAGGCTCGACTTTGGACAAACCTTTACAACAATGGCACCTCTCCTGTCCGGTGGCGGCGCGAGCCACATCGAGGGTAGCGGTGAGAGAGGATCTCGAGATGTGGAAGACAGCGGATCCCTAAACCTCCACGCCATCCGGCGGTTGATGCAGGGCTCGTTCTGTCCCTCGCTTGAGCGATTGTCCCGGGAATACGGTGTCAAGGCTAATGTCGATGGCATCCTCCAAACTTCACACTCCGATGACCACGGTAAGCGTCCGCACGTTGTCTGCAAGGGCTGTGTCTTTTGGGGAACCCCAAAGACGTCGATCGCCTGCTAATTTGTTGCAGGCGCGTCTCACTTGTTCAGGAGTATATGCAACGACCCATATGTGCTGGTCGAATGGTTCACGCAGAACCCGGTATTTGGACTAGATTACCTCTGCAATGCATCGAGCAAGCTGGCCACACTTATGGGCATCATTCAGTACCACTGCGTGCGCAGGGACGAACGGTTGCTGGTGATCATGGAATGGCCCCTGGTCAGCTGGCTTGCGGAGATTGCAACGTTTATGTCGGGTGTCCGCGTCGAGACCATCCATTCGGACCAGACCACACGCGAGAGGGAGTCCATCATCGACGAATTCAACGATCCCGACTCGGACCTGAGAATCTTGCTGGGCACCTCTCGTCTGATTGGACAGGGCTTAAATGTCCAGCGCTCGTGCCACGTGCTTGTTATCCTCGAACCCCAGACTAACCTGTCGTTAACCCAGCAGATTATCGGTAGAATTTACCGCCTCGGCCAGACGGCTCATCAAACGATCTACATTGTTACTTCGGAGTATACATCGACTCCAAGCGCCTCGCCGGCAATGTCAAAAAGTTCCTCAGTCAACAGATGAGCGTCGGCAGCACCGGCAGAAAGATATTGGACGACGCCGTTGCCGGCACCATCGCGGCCGCAGTCGAGACAGCGGATGCGCTCAAGCTTGTGCTGGCCAACGAAGAGGCGCTGCGGGCTCAGGCGCTCGACTTCATCAAGAGAGCCTTCGAGATGCCTCGTGATTTCCTCCAAGAGGCCGACCTGGCTTGGGCGGACATCGGCACCGACCACCTCGGCGAAATCTACTCCCCCCTGCAACGCTGGGCATCCATGCGAAGGCTCAAAAACTACGGAGCGGATCACTATAAAATGGGCACCGTTGTGCCCACCGAAGAAGATCAAGCAGAATTCGAGCTCGCCTTTGGGGCTCCCCAAAGCGCGCCGACGCCAAGCTCTCATCGGCGAAAATTGCAGATTGCCGGCGCGGACCAGTTTATTATGCCCAAGTGCCCTTACACTTTCCTGCATGCACTACCATTCACCTTGTTCGATCCTCACACCTGTACGCAGTGCGCAAACCGCGGCGGACGAGACCAATGCATGCGGTGTTGCCTTGATCACTTCACACAGATTAGAAAGAAGGTGATCGATGGCTTGGCGAAATGCGCACAGATCACGTTGGAGCGCCACGACCTGGAGGGTTCACTGTCTCCCGGCAATCTGGCCCCTGATGTCGCTGAGAAGGTCTGGTCTGGGATCCTGCCGATCATCGAGGCTGCTCGTTCCTGTTCCGTTTGCAGGCCCAAGGGCGGTCTCATGGCGAAGCTTGTTGCCCCTGCGCAGAGCCGACAAGACAAACAGAAAGAGCAGGCCAAGAAAGAAGATGCCCTCGCCAGGAAGGTGGCTGCCGCAGCTGGCTCCAAGCAGTACAAGTCGTCAGCGCTCATTGAAGATAGTGACGAGGAGCTCGAGCGGGAGCCTCCCGTCTTGTATGCTTGCGCGATGTGCTACATCATGAACAGGACCTGCGATCTGGACGGAGCAGACAACAGAATTTGCTGCACGAACTGCATCCCTTCCTGTCACATGCGACAGCGCAATGGCAGGCTCGAGACAAGGACCTCGTGCTATGTACCCTGCCCGGACCACCAGGACTTCGTTCGCGCGCTCAGGAAACGTTTCGGAGAAGACCTCTTGATGGCACAGACTGCATGGAAGGCCGATGCCAGGAGCGAGCGTGGAAACATAACCAAACAAGTGGAGGCCGAGATTGCTTCGGAACTGCGCGAATGGGCAAGGGGCAAGGCGCGAGATCTCTACAACGAGTGCATGAGAGATTTCGTCAACGAGTACCAGCGAGACGGTTGCACCGCGTGTTCGAAGCAGGACCTCAGGCCAGGTCAGGATGAGGACGAACTAGATGACCTCTTGGATGCTGAATCAGATGTAGGACGCGATGACGATGCAGGCAAAGAGGAGGACATTGGGGTTCCCCAAAGTCCACAGAGAAAAACGGCGAATGCTGGACACCCCGAGCTCGGATCAGGTGCAGCAAACAAAGACAGTGACAGCGAAGAAGAGGAGGAGGCGATTGGGGATCCCCAAAGCTCACGGATGCGGAGAGGAGTTGAAGGACCAACCCATGCGCCCAACATTATGGCACCGTTCCTTGGTTCGGCATCGGTTGACACCTTCAACTCTAATCTCATGAAGACTAATGGTTCCGAGATGCCGTTTAGTGGCGATGATTCTTTCGGCTTCAAGTCGATTACCAGACAACCCAGGGCACAGTCGCCCGACAAGAAGACTGAAGTCGGCCTCGCGGACCATCATTCGGACGTTGGCTCTGTTGACAGACTGACTTCCGTTGCGACTGAGGACCTTGACGATTGGGATGCTCTGGGGCGGGGACAGGCTGTTGGCAGTACGGACGCGGCAGTTGGCGAGACGAGGTCGTTGATCATAAAGCTCCCTCTCCGTGCAAGTGCCCCTATTGCTACGACTGGTGGAGCTTTGGTTGGAGGGGGTGACGCTGGTGCAAAGGGTAAGAAGCGCAAGTCTGCTCCGGGGGCGGACAGTGAGGACGGGCTCAGGAGGAGCAGGAGGGTCAAGGAAAGGATTGGTTAGGGGACTGCGAAAAGTGACAGCGAGCGACAATGCACTTTCACGGGGTGGAACAGCTGTGTACTCTTAGATTGACAAGTTGAATCGAGGCGGTCGTCGGCCAATATATGAACCCCTCTCGATGAAGTTGTCGTGGCACGTAATCGGCCGCTCAGTTGCTCTATGACTTACTAACTATTGAACGGTTTACGGTCTTAATCCCAGTCCCGTTCCTCCTAGTCGTCTATAACGGATGAAGCCAACGAACTATTCACCCTATATCTCTTGGGGGGGCCCCAAACTGCTCCGACGCTCCCAATCGGTACGGCGTGGCAGCAAGCTATGCCGTGGCATCATCCTGAATGTGCCGGTGTCCCTCACTCTTTCCACCCGGGTTACGGCTTAGTTAGCTCTCCACTCCACCGATACCGACAAAGCCGATGAAGCCCTTCAGTAGCGTGTGCAGCTTCCGGTTTGCCCCGTGACCTCTAAAAGTGTTAGATACCATATAAGCATGTCCAAATGTACCGGTGGGTTGGGTGAACGGTTAGACATCATCCGCCCAGTAGACTTCCGTAACTTCGTATACACGAAATGCGCAGGCAAGAACCGACACCGTCATACATTTCAAGGGCATTGTCGGAAGGACTTCTATTGGCGAATGGCGCCAAATTCTCCACAAGTTCTCGTACTGCAAACATGGACACGAGATAGTCCGCTCCCATCCCCATAGCGCCCAAGAGCGACGTTGCACCAACCCCGGAGACGAGCCACAGCTCCTTCCACGGGTTGATTTTTTTGTGTCCATTGAATATTGCTTCGCGGTACTTGATGTGTCGCAGTCGGGCTTATCGCAGAAAAGAGCCTGGAAAGTGGCTATAGTAGATTGTGCCACAAGTTTATAGTCCTCGCGCTCGGGTTTATCGTATTTATCGTCCTTACGTGGTCCAGGAGATTGGTATTCTCTATAGTAAATGCTCGCTCACGAGCCTCTTGAGGTACCTGCCGCGGGCCTACCCGTAAGTCGGATTCATCCTTACTTTAGGAGTCCTCGTTGCCGCCTGGCTTTGGCTCTATCGCGCCCGGTCTATGCAGTATTCTAATATTTCAATCTATTTCGGCGCCTCCTATAACTCGGATAGTATAAGGATCTGGTGGATCCGAGAGATGTCCTCTTCAATCTGCTGGAGTAGTCCAGTATTATCTTCTTCCGTTTTTAATCGTCTAGCTACCGAATATACGGCCAAATTCCGAGCAGTATACGCGTCAATCGCGAGAATCGCACTCTACAGCTTCATAGTCTATAGCTTATCCAAATGTACTTTTAGGCCATCTTCAATGTTTTACTTCATAGAGCGCTCACCGCGCTTTAGGCCGTGACGCGCCTGTTATTCCAGTTGCTTAGATATAGCGCTCGCAGGCTTGGTCGATATACCTTTAAAATAGTCCGATACTTTAAGGTTATTAAACAGCGTACCAGTATAGTCGCCTAACCGAATTCTAGACTTAAGCTTACAGAGCTCTCCTTCGACATCTAATAGCCTTTAGACCAGTTATAGATCTGATACGGCAGTAGTACGATGGAGCTTATGTAGTATTTGCAACCTACTTGCTTTGAGATAGCGTTACTACGCCGTTTTCATCGCATAGCTAGCGCCGTGTCTCTTTAATAGGAGACTTTACGGGATCTACTGGAGGAGGGAAAGATATAGAGATTGCCAGATTTAGTCTTATGTCAAATAGGATACTTAAGCGGCGAACGCACTTACTTGCCAGTCCAAAACCGTTAAAAACTCGGTTACAACATTTATAACGCTACTCCTAGAGGCACCCTAATAGTAATAATTGCTTCAAAGTGAGAGCTTTTCAAGCAGTCTAGGATCTCACTTTGCCGTTTTTAGGTTAACTAGGCGTTAAAACGTCAAAGTGAGACTATATATAGGGTTACTAATCTAAAAATTATATCATTAGATAGCCCTAATTTTATACTATATTCTAGTACTACTTGATTTCCTAATCGGGTTAGGACTCGCTTTTATATATCAAGTTGAACTTTGACTTTATTGACTATCAGTATTATAGGGTTACTACAAGGTTCAATGTGAGTTATATATAGCCTATATTTTGAAAAAACTATATCACTAGATAGCCCTAATTCTATATTATATTCTAGTACTAGTAGCTATCCTAATCGGGTTAGTTCTCGGTTTTATATATTAAGTTAAACTTTAACTTTATTGACTCTCAGTATTATAGGGGTACCACAAGGTTTAATATAAGTTGTATATAGCCTATATTCTTTAAAAACTATATCACTAGATAGCCCTAATGTTATACTATATATTTATACTAATAACCTTCTTAATCGGGCTAGGTCCCGATTTTATACATTAAACCAAACTTTGAATTTATTGACTCTTACTAATACAGGCCTACTGCACAGCACAAAGTGAGTTATATATAGACTATATTTTTTGAAAACTAGACCATTGGATAGCCCTGATTTTATACTATATATTTATACTAATAATCTTCCTAATCAGGTTAGGTCTCGATTTTATATATTAAGTCAAACTTTGAATTTATTAACTATTACCAATACAGGCCTACTGCACAGCACAAAGTGAGTTATATATAGACTATATTTTTTGAAAACTATACCGTTGGATTGCCCTGATTTTATACTATATATTTATACTAATAACCTTCCTAATCAGGTTAGGTCTCGATTTTATATATTGAGCCAAACTTTGAATTTATTGACTATTACCAATACAGACCTACTACATAGCACAAAGTGAGTTATATATAGACTATATTTTTTGAAAACTATACCGTTGGATAGCCTTGATTTTATACTATATATTTACACTAATAACCTTCCTAATCGGGTTAGGTCTCGGTTTTATATATTAAGTCAAACTCTGAATTTATTGACTATTACCAATATAGACGTACCGTATACTATAATATAAGTTTACTAGATTTGTTATTTTAAGCTCTATAACCTAGTCGAATTAAATATTCAATACTTTCCCTATATTATTATCTTATACGCTAATAATCGTCGAGATCTCTATAACTCTACCTATACAACAATACGGGGTAAGCTAGCTTCCTAATAAAATCTAGTAAAAATAACCTTACTAGATTCACCGTTTTGAGCTCTATAACCTAGTAGAATTGGATATTCAATATTTTCCCTGCGTTGTTGTCTTCTGCGCCGACGATCGTCGAGACCCATATAACTCCACCTGCAGAACGATACGGGGTAAGCCAGCTTCCCAATAAAATCTAGTAAAAATAACCTTATAAGATTCACCGTTTCGAGCTCTACAACCTAGTGGAATTGAATATTCAATATTTTCCCTGCGTTGTTGTCTTCTGCGCCGACGATTGTCGAGACCCACACAACTCTACCTGCAGAACGATACGGGGTAAGCCAGCTTCCCAATAAAATCTAGTAAAAATAACCTTATAAGATTCACCGTTTCGAGTTCTACAACCTAGTAGAATCGGATATTCAATATTTTCCCTACGTTGTTGTCTTCTGCGCCGATGATCGTCGAGACCCACACAACTCCACCTGCAGAACGATACGGGGTAAGCCAGCTTCCCAATAAAATCTAGTAAAAATAACCTTGTAAGATTCACCGTTTCGAGCTCTACAACCTAGTAGAATCAGATATTCAATATTTTCCCTGCGTTGTTGTCTTCTGCGCCGACGATCGTCGAGACCCACACAACTCCACCTGCAGAACGATACGGGGTAAGCCAGCTTCCCAATGAAATCTAGTAAAAATAACCTTGCAAGATTCACCGTTTCGAGCTCAATATTCTAAATGATCTAGAATCCTAGACTTTTCTATATTAATCCTTAGATTCTTCGAGAATCCTTTTTTTCTTTTCCTTTTTCTTTCATTCCTAGTTCTTGCCTGAAACCCTAGGCAACTATGGCTAGCTCCTCTTGGCCTAAGGTTATTATTTCAAACGATGGTCTTAACTCCGGGACCCTACCGTTAACTCCGTGTCGGAAAGCACTGTTAGACTTCTTTTCTTTTTCTTCTTTTATTGATTTCTCTACCAATTCTCATCCTTTTTACTAACTTTTTAGTGCCTCACGTGAACTACCAAGGCGCGCACGTGCTGCAAAAAAAACTTTCCAAAAAATGCTTTCCTATACCAAGGATGGCCGCGTCAAGTAAGTTTTCTTATTTTTTAACCTTCTTTCCTTCCTTTTTTTCTATTACTAAGCTTTTACCTAACCTATTTAGGAAGCCGCCTGGTCCTTGTAAGGGCTGGAAAAAGGGGAAAGGTTTGATGGCTTTAGTAGCAAAGCAAACCTCTCAAGTCAAGTAAGTTTTCTTATTTTCTAATTTTTACTCTATTTTTTCTCTTACTAAGCTCGACCTTATTACTAACCTTTTAAGGCAACCTATCGAGCTTCCTATTATGGAAGAACCTACTATAGAATCCTATTCTATGGTAGATCCAAGAGGATTGCTTTTTCAAGAGATTTTGGCCTTAAAATCTCTTATTCAAGAACTTTCAAATAAGGTTCAAACCTTGGAAATAAGGCAGCCACAGCCTGAGGTTCTACCAACTTGGAATACTAGTCCTAACCTATCTGACGAGCTTGGAGACTTTATGTTTCTAGAGTATGATCCTGGTAAGTTAAAATCTATTTACTACTTTACTTACTTACTAATCTATCCTAGTTCTTTCAACTTTCAACTTTAATAGTTTTGAGGACCTTCTTAATATAGAATAGTAGATAGAATACTATACTATATTTACCTTAACTTAGTTCCAACTTCCTAGTTCTATATAATAAGACTAACTTCTATTATAAGTCTACTACTAAGCCTTATCTTATTCTTATATAGGTCCTCTCTATTATATAGCTCTCTATCTAAGTAATTCTAACTATACTTACTCTAATAGGGTATAGGATTATACTAGGAAGAATCCTAGATTATAGGATAGTGAGATATATAGAATACTAACTCCTATACCTTAATAGCCTAGTAGATAATCCCAAAATATTATTAGCTTACTCTATAGAACTAGATAAGGTCTATAATATAGCCTACTTAGTTTTCTTAGCCTAGGTTTCCCATATTATTATAAGCTATAATAGTAAGGTAGTAGTCTAATAGTCTTAACTACGGATTAAGATATTAAATAACTACCTACTTTCTTAGCAAAGAATATAGAGCTAGGTAAGCGCTATAATCTAGCCTCTTTATTTTCTACTATTATACTACGTCTATTTCTAAGTACAAGGTCTTCTAAGGGTTGGTATAGGTCTATATTATACTTTAGATCGCCCCGTAATAATCTTATAGATAATCCGAATACTTTCTTAGCTTACTATATAGAGCTAGACAAGGGCTATAATATAGCCTACTTAGTTTTCTTAGAGCAAGCCCTATATCTTATAGTAGCTAATAAGAAATAAAGTCTTCTATATTAGTACTTAGCTTAGATTTATTATATTTAGTAATTACCTAGTTTCTAGTAGAAGATATAGAGCTAGTTAAGCGCTATAATATAGCCTCTTTACTTTTCTATAGTTATATCTCCTCTATTTTTAAGTAGGAGATTAGGTAGAAGACGTCTTATAGAATTTTTAGGATTTATAGGCTTATACTGTACTTTAGCTTGCCCCGTAATAATCTCGGAGATAATCTAAATTTTTTCTTAGCTTACTATATAGAGCTAGACAAGGCCTATAATATAGCCTACTTAATTTTCTTAGAATAAGCCCTCTATATTATATTAAATCCTAAGGAATTTCATATAGTATATTAATACTTACCTTAGAGTTAGGATACCTAGTACTTACCTAGTTTCTTAGTAGGAAATATAGAGCTAGTTAAACACTATATTATAGCCTCTTAACTTTTCTATAGGGTTTACCTCTCTATATTTAAGTAGGAGATTAGGTATAAGACATTTTCTAGGATTTTTAGGATATATAGGCTTATATTACACTTCGGCTTGCCCTATAATAACCTTATAGATAATCTAAATATTTTCTTAGCTTACTATATAGAGCTTAACAAGGTCTATAATCTAGCCTACTTAATTTTCTTGGGGCAAGCCCTCTACTAATATAGGAATCTAGTAGAAATAGTAGAGTTATTATACCTTAGCTTATACCGTAGTAAGCTTATAGGTAACCTTAATATTTTCTTAGCTTACTATATAGAGCTAGATAAAGACTATAATATAGGCTACTTAGCTTTCTTAAAGTAATTTCTCTTAGTTATAGAAAAATATAAGAGATATAGTATAGTATACTAATCTACATCTTAAGAACTAACAATATATAGTTACTAGATAGTTTCCTATATAGAGTATATAACTTATTAAGGGTAAGAAAATGGTCTATTTTATATCCTATTACCTCTATTTTTAAGGGAGATATAAGATATAGGGTCTTTTAGGATTAATAGGTCTATACTATAATATACTCGACACTATAATAACCTTGTAAATAATCTTAGGGGTTTTAATAGGTTACTATATAGAGCTAGAAAAGGACCTACTCTAAGTCTTCTTAGTAGTTAACTATAGTAAGTGGTAAGTATAATAACTAGGTAAGTATATCTCATCAATAATAAAGTTATTATATATTTATATAGTGTTTTATTAAGTTAGTATATAGAACTAATCTAAGCTTATTAATATACTAACTAGAGCTAATAAAGAAACCTTGCTATAGAGTAAATAACACTAGAGCCTTATATAACTAGGATTTAAATCGCTAGCTAGTCCCTATATCCCTAACTACTATATCCTTTATATATACTAGGAATATAAATAAGGCCTTAGAAATAGGCCTAAAACTCTCTATCCTTTTCTCGTTACTAGTTAAGTAGTTTAAGAATAGATTCTTAGCCCCTAATAAGTAGAAAACCCGGCTAATATTACCTAACTTATACTTATATAAGTAATAGATAAAGGTAAAGAACTCTAGCCCTATATAGCACCGTTTACTAGATCCTAGAGTATCCCGGAAATAGTAGCATATAATATGTGGTAAAAAGCACTCGCTATCAAACTCGTTGGTACTACCTAATACTATAGTCTTAGAACTACCTTTTTCTACTAGATCTCTTCTAGTTATATTTAGTTTAGTAGCTAGATAGTCTTCCTGTATATTCTTTCTATCTAGTTCTAGTAGACTAGGACAAGAGTAGATAGAGTGTTTATTCTTATTAGGTTCTCCTCTCTCTAAGCAGATTAAACACGTACTAAGAACCCTCTCTCCTAGTTCTATAATAATCCTTCCTATATTAGGGTATCTAGGATCGGTCTTAAGGCAATCTAGATTAATAGACGTAGGTAATCTAGCCCATATAATATTACTCTTAACTAACCCTACGCTTTCCCTATCTTCTAAGGCCTTAAACTGCTTATATTCTTCGGTAGTTGTTAAATCTATAGCCTTAGGTTTCTTAAATATAGGTTCCTTGCTAGTTCTAACTATTCTATCTGTCAGACCCGACTAATCCGTTGCCGCTTTCGGACTAGTAAGACCCTGTGGATGTCATGCACCAGAGCGCGTCATGGCCAATCGGCCACAAAAGGCAGAATATCAAGTTCAACAGAACTTGATAGCAAGCATACTATATACGGTAAGGCGCGTGTCCGTGACACTACCCCCTCCCTAAGCCCGAACGGGCGTCACGACCCCGTGACACGTTGTGACCTACGTGCACGTTCGTTTGACGTCATGGAGGTAGGGCGGCCCCACGCTTTCGTCCTTCCCGATATAGTTAGCCCCCACGGACCCTTAAGCTAACCAGAGCAAGTCATGGCGCGTTAGGACCGTGAAAGCAATGCGACGGAACGGGGCTCGAACCGACGCACCACAATTTGAACTTGATATTATGTCAGACCCGACTAATCCGTTGCCGCTTTCGGACTAGTAAGACCCTGTGGATGTCATGCACCAGAGCGCGTCATGGCCAATCGGCCACAAAAGGCAGAATATCAAGTTCAACAGAACTTGATAGCAAGCATACTATATACGGTAAGGCGCGTGTCCGTGACACTATCCTTAGTAGATAGGTTAATATCTTCTAGGGTTTCTTCTATAGTATCGTCTATAGTATCGTCTATAAAATCTTGGATAATATCCTCTATAGCATCTTCTTTAGTGCTAGTATCTCCTACTATATCCTTACTATCTATATTCTCTATAGAAGTACTTTTACTAGTATCTACTATACTAGATAGCTTAGGACTAGGCTCTTCTATATCCTTAGCTCTCTTAGTAGGTCTATACTTAGTAGGACTATCTAGTATAGTAGCCTTATCTAGGGATAAGCTAGGACCCGTATCTCTTAGCCTTTTAAAACCCTTAGTAGTGGACCTTGGCGTTATAGATAATTGTCTTAGACTAGTATCTAGAGATCCTAGATTAGGAGGAGTACTAGGTCGATTAGAACTAGTAATCTCTCTAGAACTAGCTAGGATAGAGGGTCCTTCTATAGTATCTATATTCATTCTTTCTAGGCCTTTTATATCTAACTCTTCTAGAAGTTTAATTAGATTAGGTACGTAGTAGTTATATAGGCTAGTCTCTATTAATAAAGAGCTGACTATATTGGTTAATCTAACCTTAAACCTTAGACTAGTTAGGATTGGTATATGCTTTTGTTTATTAGTATATACTATAGCTATTATTATATCCCGAAATATAAGGTTAGAGTTATCTATATAGCTATCTTCCTTGGTAATTTCCTCTATAAAAAACCCTACCTTAGGGTCCTTATCCTTAAATAGTCTTAGTTGCCGTATAACTTTCTCTTTAGTCTTGTTAAAATCTAGTCCTATACAATCCTCTAGCCTATGTCCTTTATAAGGCGGTTTAAGTTTATTAAATAAGCAGAGTAAACAGCTATTAGATAGATAGATATCTAGTAAGAATACTAGGTTATCTATAAGATTATCTAGATTAGTATAGAAACTAGGATCGTAGGTATCTCGTAGGATAATATCTCCAAGTAGTATTAAAACTAGATTACGTAGCCTAGACCTATTATCCTCTCTAGATACTATATTACTAGAGCTAGATTCTTTTTCTAGTATTATCCTAGCTAGTCTATCCTCTTCTATTATACTAGGATCGTTTATAATACCTTGACTTGGACTATTACTATCTAATAACTCTTTCTCTAGGGAATCTAGAAACTCCCTAGTAAAGGTACTACTAGGCTTATAGCTTAGGGTTTCTATATCCTCTAGGGTATTATCCAAGCTACTTAGCTCTATATTATCCTCTATTCTCTTAGCTTTTCCCTTAGCTTCTAGTATTACTTCTCTTTCCTCTATAAGTCTTTCTATATTCCACTTCCTTAGTAGGTCTATAAGTACTATAGTATCGGTATTATATAGCTCTATAGGTCTTAGAAGGTATCTTAGCAAGGCGTCTCTACTAGGATAGCTATCTAGGACGGGAAATCCGGGAATAGATTCGTTATTTTCGATTAGTATAAATATAATAGATAGAATAGAGTAGATAGTATCCTTGTATAGGCAATTCCGGCCGTCTATAACGTCTACCTTAGTCCTATTACAAATCTTAGGAGGTAATAAACAAGTAAAACAAGCCGATCCTTCCTTTATTAGCTTATTATTCTTAATATAATTCCTTATATTATTTCTATTTTCTAGAGCCTCTTGACTATAGTAAGGACAGTCTATAATATTATGGCTATATATCTCTTTAATACTACCGTTTATAACACAGTATACGCAGTATATACTAGCTAGCTTACTAATACTAGACTCTAGTTCTCCTAATCCTATATTATTAAGTCTTCTAGTTTGTTCTTCCTTAGTAGCGGTTTCTTCGAGTATACTAAGCTTATTTTTACATAGATAGCACGGTATTTCTCTAGTAGGGTTACACTCTATAGTAGTAGTAGAGTCTAGGTATTGGTTTAGTCAACTCCGAATACAACGTCTTTCTCTTAGAAGTCCTACTAGTAAGGCTTTATCTAGGTTAATAAAGTCCTCTAGATTATCTATACTATCTATATAGGTTGGAGCTATAGTAGGTATATTATCTACTAGTATATAGGATACTTCTTTCTTCCTTATCCGTCCCGATTCTTGAACAAAGCTAATTATACTATAAGGTCTTATATTAATAGTATAGTATATAAAGTCAAGGTCTATACCATAGCTTAATATACTAGAGCTAATAATAATAAGCTCTAAAGGATCCTTTATAAAGTTTTCTAGTAGTCTATCTTTATCTACACTCTTACTATAGATAAAGGGAATATTTAATAAGGTAGATAGCCTAGAACCGTCGCTTTCTCTACTAATAAAGATAATAGCCTTTCTAGTAGGACCTAGGCTTAGTCTTAGGGTAGCTACTAAGTCCTCTAGCTTCTTATCTAGTGGTATCTCTAGGCTAGCTACTTCGATTATATACTCTATATTCTCTCTACTAGTAGATCCTCGGATAATAGTATTTCCTTTAGCTATATTAAACGCCCTCTCTAGTAGAGCTAGTAGAGGATTAGGTAGAGTAGCCGTTATAAAGACTATAGGGATTCAAAATTGTAGTAGGGTACTAATATACTTTAATATATAGCAAAACTTCTTCTCTAGTACAATAAGGTGCGCTTCGTCTATAAATATAGTAATCTCGATATCTTTAGCCTTATTAATAATAAGGTCTACTAG
>JAABUZ0100005122.1_pt1 | contig 17465 bp, 15 predicted proteins | sample 5562091 | NCBI WGS metagenome assembly JAABUZ01 (sample SAMN12813069, study PRJNA571459) | rock metagenome | isolation source: Antarctica rocks | place: Antarctica: Victoria Land, Linnaeus Terrace sud | collected 2015-12-21
AGGAAGCCCGTCTCATCGACGATCAGCACGCCATCCTCCTCCCCAAGATGCTCAATCACATAGTCTCGGAGGTCATCCCGTACCGCGTCCTCATCCCAGTCCGCGCCATTGAGCAGGCGCTGCACCCGCACAGAGCATCGAGTTATTCGGCGCTACTTCCTCGATCATGGATGTACCACTGGATCATCTCTTTCGGTAAGAGGATCGTGCTGCGACTGGAGAGTACCACCATTGTTCGCCACATGTTGCTGAAGTCCTACTTCTTGATCGAAAATATAGCGACAACCTGATATCGCTTTCGGAGACACGCTGCAGGCAGCCACAAATGCAGTGTCGAAATCCGAACTTTAAATATTCCCCGTTGTACTTGATGTTGTCGCGCAGCGTTTTATTTGCCCATGGCCATCGTGTCCCCTGCAGACAGCTGCGGAGTGCAGCAAGACTCTAATTACCCTCGGACCCGTAGCGCCAAACTCGGCACCCGCGCCGATTGGGCACATCGATGTGAACTTGCCAGGTTGATGGAAAATGAGCCGGCCAGGTGTACAGCACGTCGTCAGACGGGCGGTAATCAATCGCCGTGGTGGAATAGCGATGGGGTGGTTTTGTGCGATCGACCCCGTACATGCCCTGCCCGTAGGAAGGGGCCTTCTCCCATATGTAGTCATACTCGTAGACTGTCACCCGGAACGCGCCTCGCCTGGTAACGGGGCAACCTCGGTAGCGAACGTATACGCCCCACCACGTGCCACCGTCGTCATATGTTCCCAGCACCGCACTCGTTCGACCAACGACAGTGGTCGACCACTGCGGTTCCGGTTTCAGAATTTTTAGAGGCACCAGGGTCTTTGCTGACAGGTCCAGGAAACGAGGTGGAGCTGGCGGTGCGCCGGCGTTCAGAGTGGAGGGAGCAAGCAGTAGTGTCCCACCAACGGCGACAGCGATGACAGAGGCCACTGCAGCCGCAACTGTTTTGATCATAGTCTTCTCCTCTCCACATCTCTAGACTGGCAAGTCCACTCGTTTGCGATCCTGCCCCCGTGATCGTTATGATCACAGGTGTTATTACCGTACCGTTATCACCGGCTCGTTGGCAAACCCAGCGCTTGCCGACGTAGTACGGGAGCCATGCCGACTCAGTTTTAGCAGAATGGGGAGGCAAATTTACCCGGTCGCCACTCTTCGATCTTCTCGCTCGTGGTCATGGTCCCCGCCGTTTCCGTCGCATGGGAAGATACCAACTCTAGGACCCAACTGTCACTGTAGTACTCACCTGCGCTTGTCTCTCGGACGGTGCTGGACAAACTACCATCCTCTCCGAGCGAGAAAGTGATGGCACTCGGTTCAGACCATCCTGGACCTGAGATAACGAGCCTCCATCACCGTATCCCGATGATGCCACCGGGACTGGTTGTGCCTCCCGGCGGTTGGTCCGTCAACCGGCCAGTTCATCAGAAACAGAGACGGAAGCAGTTGCAGTCGTGGACACGGTCGAACTGGGCGCGCATGGCCTCGCGATCGGCGCCGGCATAATGGGCGAAGACCTGTACCGGGTTCAGCTGGGGCATTGAGCTTTGGATGGCCTGCTGCACCTCCTCCTTCCCCTGCAGGTACACGTGGAGGTAGGAGGTCACCCACTCGAAGCCGCGCGACTCATACCAGCGAAGCGTGCCGGCATCATCGCGGGTCCATGCTTCGAAGCAATCAATCCCACGCTCCACGGCTCGTCGTTGCGCCTCTCGCAGCAGCTGTCCCCCGATCCCACCACGTTGAAGGTCGGGATGCACCGCCAGATGCCAGATCATGCCGCCACGCATGGTTGGGTCGTCCTGGGCGCAGACGGTACAGACGGTGTCCGGCGCCTCCTCGCACTCGACGTCGATCGCGCCCACGATCACACCGTTCCTTTCGGCGACGAGTTCGATCGCGGGGTGGTCATACCGAGGCTTGTGGCGAAACACCGAATCGAAGTAGGCGGTCTCCAGGAATGAGAGGACGCTGCAGCGCAGCCACCCCGTTCGTCCGATTCTCGGTATGGTCGGATGGTGAGCGCGGAAATGGTGGGCGGCTGGTCCTGCGAGTGCTCGAACATGGTCGATCCTTCATCTGGCGGAGCATTCTCCCTTACGACCCAGAGACGTGCAGCACCTTCCCTTCAAGAGCGGGGTGCACGCGCCGACAGACCAGGTGGAGAACGCTCAGAGTCGTCATGGTGGAGTCAGCCCCGTGGGCGCTGACACGGAGACGTAGAGCGGCGTGTGGCGCTCTATGACGGGCCGTTGGGAGAACTCTGGTTTCGCCTAGCTGTGCACTTGCATTGACCGAGTATAGCCTCTGGCCAAAGCCCTGTGCCGCCTCAAAAACACCGTCTCCATGGCGCCACTGCACCAACCGTCCTTGGACGCCATCCGCACCCAGTAGAAATGACGTTCACGTCGTCACGGTGGTGCAGCCGCGCTATCTCCCCTTTCCCACAACTCATGCTCGCCTACGCGAACTCCGGTCACAGGCAGGTGGTCTCGAGCCTAAGAGGATGAGTCACGTGAACCGAATTTCTGCGCTCCATCAGTCGGCTAGGATGTGACAGGAGCTAGCGATGAACGCCGAGGACGAGGGCACGCTGCACGCCACCATAGCTGAGTTGGAGAGCGCTCTCGCTGCGTTCCACGCGGCGGTGCGGGCCGATCCCGATGCGTGGCGCGACACCACGGCCGTGAGCAAAGCCTGGAAGGCAAGCGTGGAACGAGAGCAGGCCGTCAACGCGCTCCACCGGCTCTATCTGCAGGCATCGCAGCGGGATCGGGCGCGTCGCTTCCACACGGCTCAACTCCAGGGGTTGAGTGGATCGGTTCGGCTACCGCCCGAGCCGACGGAGCCGGAGCAGATGCATCTGATCCGATTGCTGGAGGCGCAGGGGACGGTCTTCAACGCCACGACTCATTTGCGCATGCTGACGGAGGGAGCGGCGACGTACGACCAAGACCTGGCACGACGTGCCTACCTTGGTCTGTTACTGGATCTGCTGGCCGGCGTGCAGCCGGGCATGGCAGAGGAAATCGGCGAGGTGTGGGCGCAGAGGCGGGAAATGGGAAAGACCATGGTCTCGCATGCCGAGCGCTGGGAGCAGAGGACGACCGAGCAGCTGGTGCGGCTCCTGGCGCCGCTGCTGGAGGGGCGGTCTGGGTAACACCTCCTTCCCATGAAGGGTCCACCACATAAAGCTTGGCCGGATCGTCGATCACGTGCCCTCTCATGGTCGCACTGGAGCAGTGCGAGAACGAGAGCATCAGTTTCCGGTCCCGCCAGCGCGATCGTGAACCACTTTGAAGGCCATGCAGATCTCATGTGACCTCTCATGATCTGCGCAGTTTATGGATGGAGCAATGCGGTCTCGAAATGAACCGGAGTCTCCCACGATACGCCGCCGCCGGCAGCCAGATCGGCGTAGAGGTTTTGCCAGGCCCAGGTGGGGTGTTTGGTGGGGGTGACTCGGACCCAGAACCACACGACGGCTCCATCCTGGATCGGTCCCAGGTCCCAGGCGAAGAACGGCCGTGGCGCGCGCAGGCGATGGGGTGCCAGCGGATGCATACCACGGCCGGTGTTCAGGCTAGCGGTGGGACTATACAGGATTCGGCTCCCCCGAGGATTCACCACCACCACCAGATGAGGGATGTTTGGGCCAGTGTTGAGAAAGCCGACTCCGGCGCCGGTCGGGATAACCCAACCAGGCAGCACGCCAAAGCCCCAGGACCGCGTGATACCCTCATACCACTGCCTGTCCTGCGTCCAGCACCGGGCGGTTGGATCGCTACAGACGGTTGCAGACTGTAAGCCGGCGCTCGCCGCCGGCCCCTCGATGACGCTTCCTATCACGCCAACCAGCAGCAGGATGACCAGGACGATTCTCCTCACGAGTGTACCCTCCGGCACAGAGCGTCCTCGGCATAACCCACCAATTCGCCAGGCGAGAGGGAGTTGGTCGAGGCAACCACGGCGACCTGGCCACGCTGGAGCGCGATCCATCGCTGCCCATCCGCATACCTTCCGGTGTACACTGTGCATCCGCTCGCCCCCCGGGCGGCGCTGCGCTTCAACCCAACGGGGAGCCCGTGCACCTGGACATACTGCTGCACTTCCAGGTAGGGACCAACCACGAGATCTTCCGGCCCGAGTGTCCCGGCGCCCCACACCTGGTCGTACTCGGCCAGGCGCCCCGTGGGTCCATCGTACAGCTCATAGAACATGGGTGTGGTCGGCAAGCCGACCGAGCTCCGCGATGGAACAACGAAGGGGGACGGAAGGTTGGGTGGCGTAGGATTACCACCTGCGGTAGCCAGTCCCGCGTTGCCTCCCGAGCCCAGATGATGGAGCGCGACGGGCGGTTGAAGGCGGAGATCGCGGGTGGTGGGACCGACACCGAAGCGCAAGCTGGTAACCCGCATCTGCCTTCGCGTGACAATTGATCCGGTACGCAAATCCGCGGCGCCGGTGTCGCGCTCGGCGTACTGCAGGACGACAGGGCGCTGCGTCGCGATCCAGAGGCGCTCGACGCCGCGCCCTGTTGGATGGTGCCGGCAGTGACCCGGCCGCTGGAACGAGCAGCCAGTAATGAAGTCGGTACGCTCCAAGGGGCCGATGTCGACGATGCTTACCGGCTGTCCCAGCAAGCGGGTCTGCCCCACCACGTGGACGAATGCCGATGGATGCAAGGGAGGTTGCCCCGGCGACCTGCGCAACGACGCTAAATACTGCCGGACACTCTCCGTGGGATCGGGATACGGCCCAGCCCAGGAGCCGCCATTCAACAGGGTCGCGAGGCGGGAGGCGGCGGGCGACCGGTGTAGCTCTCGCCGGATGATCGAACTGTGGTCCTCCGCCGTCAGGTTCGCGATGTCCGCCTGCTCGGTACGGTGGTCGTAGATCAGCAGGCGTTCGCCGTCGCGAATGTAGGTCACCGTTCCTGCCTGGATCGCGGGGAGTTGTGTGGTGACGTCGATTCGATACTGGCGCACCGTGCGCACGGACCAACGAATCACCAGGTGATGCGGAAAGCTGTAGACTCGGGACGCAACCGGCATGTTCCCCCCAAAGACGGCCTCGTTGTAGCTGACCACCGATCTCCCACTGTAGGGAAGAGGAGGTCTCGGGTGGGCAACAAGTTGTCGCAGGGTGGTCAGCACCGACGCGCGCGCGGGAATGGCGGACCGTGGCAACCCCACCACCAGGACGACCGCCGACATCACCAGTATCGCCGCGATAACCCCGAGTGCGCCTACCATCCATCGCCGAACCCGATAATTGGCAGGGCGAGGCGGTAGGCCTTGACGTATCGTGGAGCGAAGCAACGGCGGAGCCGGAACGCGACCGAACGGACGCAACAGGTCATCCTGGCGATTGTACTCAGCCGCGACGCGGTGGCAATCGGCGCAGTGGGCGAGATGGTGCTGGAGGGCCGCGCGTTCCTCTGGTGAGAGGTCGCGCTGCACGGCCAGCCGATCAATAATATCCGCATGCTCCGTCATAGTTCGTCTCCATACGCTGCCTTGAATCGTCGCCGTGCCCGCGATACCCGCATGTGGACGGCATCGGCGCGGATCCCGAGCAGGTCGCCGATCTCCTGGCCGGAGAGTCCGTCCACCGCCCACAGGTGCAGAATCTCTCGCTCCTCCGGCGAGAGCTCGCGCAGCGCCCTGCGTAATCCTCCGTCACCCGCGCCCTGGGCCATGTCGGTCTCCCCGTGATCTCCGAGTCGTGTTATCTTGCGCTGTTCACGCTCCCGATGGCGGTACTCGTCCATGGCTCGGTTATGGGCCACCCGATACAGCCACGACTTGCTGACAGATCGGCGCCGCCGCAAATGCTGGTAGGCGCGAAGAAACGTATCCTGCGCGCAGTCGGCTGCCAGGTCGGGCGTCCCCACGACAGCAACGAGGAAGGCATACAGAGGCTGCTCGTACGCATCCATGAGCACCTCCAACTGCTCCTCCGGGCTGAGCCGGTCCATCACTCGGGCCACCACATGACCAAGGTTGCGCTCCGACACTTGGCCTCCTTGCATAGGTATTAATACGTGAACGCGGTGGCGCCGTGATTCCTAACCCGTCAGTATGTCTCGGCCATATGTCGCGCGCTTTGGTGGGCACCCACGGTGGTCTATCCGCACAAGACTGTATGCATCTAGGCCCTGCTTCCTTCATGAAATACAGCCGCGTGGCGAACGTGGGTGTTTAGAGTAACAGCGGCAGCCGAGACCGCAAGGCAGGCGGCAATAGCGAGGACGGTGCGGGTGGGACCGATGCTCTGGAGCAGAATGCCGGTGAGGGCTTGACCGATGGGGAGACTCCCATACGCCAGGAGAGTGGTCAGACTGTTGACGCGTCCCTGGAGAGCATCGGGGATGCAGCCCAACTGGTAGCTGAGACGGACGGTGTTGGAGACACTCACCGTGCTGGACATGGCGGTGCGGACCAGGCCCAGCGTCAGGGGATTGGGAGCCAGCGCCAGCAGCGGGTAGAGCAGGGCGAGAATCCACTCGGTGGCGATCAGCGCCGGTCCGAAGGTGACGCGCCGCTGCACCCAGCCGGCGACGGACGATCCCAGGATACCGCCGATCGCCGCCAGGGTAAAGATCAAGCCGATGCTCACCGGCGGGGCATGCATCTGCTGCCTGGCGATCACCAATGGGATAAGGCCGATGCCCGAGAACAGGAAATCGCCCACGGCGGTGACGAGGGCCACGAAGCGCAGCAGCGGCTGCCTCCAGAGCCACAGCAGGGCATCGTGCATCTCGCTGCGCAGCGTACCGGCTGGGATACTCCGGTCTGCCTGGAACTGCGTCCGAATGCGCGACAGCGAGAGCGCGGACACCAGATACGAGCAGGCATCGACCAGGAACGGCAGCGCGGCGCTGACCGCCTGGTACAGCGCGCCGGCGGCAGCCGGGCCGATCAGGGCGGAGATGCCCCAGGTGGTCTGCTGGCGGGCCACCGCTCCGGGAAGCTGCTCGGGGTCCACCACGCGGGACAGTGAGGCGATCTCGGCCACATTGAAGAACACGAAGAGGGTGCCCTCGATCAGCGCCACCACATACAACTGGCTCATGCTGAGGCGACCGATGGCGAGTGCGACCGGGACGGAGACGATGTTAATGGCACGTCCGGCGTCACAGACGATCATCACCAGCTTGCGATTCGAGCGGTCGACGAGCGCGCCGGCCAGCAGGCCCAGGATGATGTACGGAATGCCCTGGAGCGCCCCAACCAGACCGGCTTGAGCCGGAGAGTTGGTCAGGGCGAGCACCAGGAGGGGGATGACAAATCCCGTGAACTGCGATCCCATAGCCGAGACGGTCTGGCCGCTCCAGAGCAACAGGTAATCGTGGTTATGCCATAGGGATCTCGATCCAGAGACGTTGGAAGACACAATTCTCTCCACGGACAGGAGTGGACAATGACCCTTGCGAACCAGGGCATGAGGTCACTATACGCGCCCTTGGTGCGCAGCGCCTGTGAGAACTCGCCGGTGGTTACGCGCTCCGAAGGTGATGTGAAGAGGGGGCACGTGCGATGCGGAAAGCAGGCATGCTTATCCTCTCCGTGCGATGGTAATGATCTCCGGGCTTCTGTCGGTCAGGGGGCGCCGGGTCCAGTCCCCGAACTGCTCCTCGATCGTCAGTCCGGCGCCGGACAGGAACGAGGACAGCGAATCCACATCAAGGAACCGTAGCATGCCCCGGCTCACCTGCGGATGGTCCCAGCCGGGACTGCTGAACGTCGTGGTGAAACGCACGACGTCCCCCTCAACCGGCGTCTCCACCCGATGCTTGCGCCGCACCACGGCGCCGGCGGCGTCGGTCACCTCGGCTTCGAACTCCGTGGTCCAGTGCTCCCACGCCCGAACCAGCGGGTTGCGCGTTTCGAACACGAAGCGGCCGCCGTCGCTGAGGGCCGACCGGATCGTGGCCAGCGAGGCGCGCAAATCGTCATCCTCGACGAGCTCCTGGAAGGCATGACCGGTCATCACCACCAGGTCGAACTCCCGATCCCATCGCACCGACGAGAGGTCGCCGAGAACCCACTCGATGTCCGACCGCTGCCGCGCCTGGTTGAGCATGCCTCCGGCTGGGTCGAGCCCGCACAGCCGTCCCGTATGGCCGGCCTCCCGTGCCCAGCGCAGCAGCGCGCCCGTCCCACACCCAACGTCGAGCACGGACCCCGCGGCCATGATCAGTGGCAGATAGAAGTTGAAGTCGTCTCGTGGCCGCGGCGCATGGAACAGGTCATATAACGCGGCAAGAGTATCCTCGGTGAACTGACGCTCGATCATGCCATCATTCTGGTCGACCCACTGTTGAAAGTCAATGAAATTTGCCGGTGGCGAGCCGTACGTTCAGTTCTGGGAGTTGGACCTCGAGCCATTGTACTCGGACGTGCCGCGTTTGATTTGCCTGTGGAGATATATATGCTACGACATGGGAAACGAGCTAGTTGGAACCGGAGGTCGAAGACGGGTGGCCATCCTCGTCAGCCGCCATTCTGCCGGCCTTTGATCCGGTCGGAAGCTCTTTATCCTGCTCCACATTTTTCAGATGCAGTGACGATTACAGGAGCGATCGTGCTACGCTGAATACGAGCTAGGGGAGCGCCTCGGCGCTGAGAGTGTAGCGGAATCGCTGCAGACCCTTCGAACCTGATCCAGGTCATGCTGGCGCAGGGAAGCAGTGCAGCCGGTCTCCCGTTGACCCGCTCTCGCTAGCGAGAGTGGGTTTTCTTTGTTCCAGGAGGAACCGAATGAGCGAGACCGTAGTGGAGCATCAGCTGCCAGAGGTTGGCAAAATTTCGCCGGAGATCTTCGAGCACGTCATCAGACCTCATCTGGGGAAGAAGCGGGACGACGTGCTCGTCGGGCCACAGCACGGTGTCGATGTGGGGATCGTGGACATTGGAGGCGACCAGGTCATGGCGCTCACCACTGACCCCTTTTTCATAGTTCCGGAATACGGCTGGGAGCGAGCGGCCTGGTTCGCCGTCCACATCCTCGCCTCGGATGCCTCCACCTCGGGCTTGCAGCCGACCCACCTCACGATCGATCTCAATCTCCCGCGATCGATCACCCGAGACCAACTGCAGACCATGTGGATAGCTGTCGACGATGCGTGCCGAGAGATCGGCATGGCGGTCGTGACCGGGCACACCGCGCGCTACGATGGCTGCAACTATCCCATGGTGGGCGGTGCAACCGTCATTAGCATCGGGCAGAAGGACAAGTACATTACCCCTGCTATGGCGAAGGCCGGCGATGTCGTCATTGTGACCAAGGGAGCCGCGATCGAAGCCACCGGTCTTTTTGGCGTCACCTTCCCCGATCGGATCGCGTCCGCACTCGGAGCGACAACCGCGAAGGCCGCGGAAGACCTCTTCTACCAGATGTCGGTGGTGAAGGACGCGCTCACCGCAGTCCAGGTGGGAGTGCGGGATGCGGGTGTCAGCGGGATGCACGACGCGACGGAATGCGGCGTTTGGGGTGGGCTGTACGAGATAGCGGATGCATCCGGCATGGGTATGATCGTCGATCAGAGCGCAATAGTGGTTCGTCCCGAAGTTCGCGCTGTCTGCGACCTCTTTGGCATGGACCCATACAGCGCAATCAGTGAAGGTACGCTCCTCCTCACGTGTCGTTCTCACCGCGCCCATGCTGTGATCGATCGTTTGACAGACGCGGGCATCGATGCCACCCAGGTGGGAGAGGTGACGCCGGCTGACCAGGGAATTCAGGTCGTCCAGAACGGCCGGGAGCGTCCGCTTGCACATCCGCGCGTCGATCCATTCTGGAACGCCTTCGGCCAGGCGCTCGCGGAAGTACGACCGTAGTGCGCGGAGTGTATCTGGTTCTCGATGTCGATGCGACCGCGGGTCGCTCGCCTTTCTCCGTCGCAGAGGCGGCGCTGCGCGGTGGCGTTCATGCTATCCAGTGGCGACAGAAGACAGGATCGCTGGCGGCGTGGTGGTCGGAACTGCTGCGCACGCGCACGCTCTGCCAAGCGCACGACGCCCTGTTCCTCATCAATGATCGCGTGGATGTGGCTCTGGCCGTTCATGCCGACGGTGTGCATGTCGGCCAGGATGACCTTCCCGCCTCAGTCGCCCGGGGTCTGGTCCCCAACCGCGCGCTCGGCGTGTCCGTAACGGAACTGCCCCATGTGCAGCCCGCGAGTGCCGCCGGCGCCGACTACCTTGGCGTCGGTCCCATCTTCCCGACCTCCTCGAAACTAGACGCAGTTCCTCCCCTTGGACTCGACTTTTTGAGGCGTGTGCGGGAGATCACGCAGCTTCCTCTGGTCGCCATTGGTGGCATCACGGCCGAAAACGCCGGCGAGGTCATGGCAGAAGGAGCCGATGCCGTCGCCGTTCTCTCTGCGATTTGCGCAGCGACGCTCGTGGAAGCCGCAACACGGACCCTTGTCGACCGTGTCGAAGGAACGATGATCAGATGAGCATCGCGTTGACCATCGCCGGATCGGACTCGGGCGGCGGTGCGGGGATCCAGGCAGACCTCAAGACCTTCTCCGCGCTTGGCGTCTATGGGGCGAGTGTCATTACGGCGGTGACCGCGCAGAACACGGTCGGCGTGACCGCGGTGCATGAGGTGCCCGTCGAGGTGATCGAGAGGCAGCTCGACGCGGTACTTTCCGACTTCGAGGTTGGGGCGACTAAAACCGGTATGCTCTCCGGCTCGGACATCATCCGCGCCATCGCTCAGAAGATCGAGCAGTGGGAGGTACGAGACCTTGTCGTGGACCCGGTGATGGTAGCAAAGAGCGGAGATCGGCTCCTCCACGAGGATGCGATTGATGTTCTCCGGTATCGTCTCTTGCCTCTAGCGCTCGTCGTGACACCGAATATACCGGAGGCCGAGGTCTTGGCGGGCATGGAGATCCGTCATGAGATAGATCGTGAAGAAGCAGCCCGCCGCATTCGGAAGCTCGGAGCGCGCTACGTGGTGGTGAAAGGTGGCCATCTGGACGGGGATCCGGTTGATCTCGTCTGGGATGGGCGGGAGATGCGTCGCCTGTCCGTCCACCGCGTGGAATCGACCAGTACTCATGGGACCGGGTGCACCTTTTCGGCGGCGATTACCGCGCTGCTCGTGAGGGGAAAGGGAGTGGAGGACGCGATCCACCAAGCGAAAGACTTTATCACCGGCGCGATTCAGCATGCCCAGGAGCTTGGCCACGGGCACGGGCCTCTCAATCATCACTACCGTCACTACCAGAAGGAATCATCGGATGACTGCTGAGCGAATTCCCGCGCCGATGGTCGAGAACGACTTGCTGAAAGTCGAGACGATTGGCATCGAGGCCATCCCGCCGGAGGAAAGGAGGATGCGTCCCTGGGAGCTCGGTGGGCTCTGGTCCGGCGCCTTCATGAACTACGCCAGCCTGCTGACCGGCTCACTCCTCGTCGTGTTTGGATTGGGAGTGCTCGACTCACTGTCGGCAATTGCGGTCGGAGCCATTCTGGCGGCTGTTGTGCTTGGCCTGCTGAGTGTCAGTGGTCCCCGAGGGGGAGTGCCGCAAATTGTCTTCTCCCGCACGGTATTCGGCTACCGGGGCGCCTACTTGGCAGGAATACTGACCCTGTTTCTTGCCATCGGCTGGTTCGCCGTCGACTGCGTTATTGCAACAAATGCTCTGACACAGCTGTTTGGCGAGTTTGGTGTGGGGTCGTCACAGGTGTTGAAGGCTGTCCTTCTGCTCGGGGTGGTCGTCGTTTCAGTGCTCGTCGCCGTCTACGGCCACCGGACGGTAGTGGTGTTCGAGCGCTTCGGCGCCCTGGTGTTTTTCGCGTTCTGTATCGTCCTCCTGATCGTTCTTGCTCCCAAAATCCATTGGGGACTCACCAGCTCTCTTGCGGGGCCGACTCACCTCGGCGCCTGGTTGCTGGGGGCGAGTGTGACCTTTGCTCTTGTCGCGTCCTGGTTCAGCTTCGCCGCCGATTACTCGCGGTATCTCCCATCCCGAACCAGCACATCGGCAATCACCGCCTGGGTGGCAGGTGGCGCCGCACTCCCCATGATCGGGCTAGGGATGCTAGGCGTCCTATTCTTCAGCATCGACACCAAGACTGGCGATCTGCTCACCACAATCGTGCAGCAGACGGATCGCCCGCTGGCTGTGGGATTCCTGCTCTTCGTGGCCCTTGGAATGATCTGGGCCAACTACCTCGACGTGTACACCGCCGGACTGGTCACCCTGGCCCTCAACGTACCTTTCCATCGCTGGCAAACGGCCGTCCTCTCAGGTATTGTCGGTGGCCTCCTTGCCTATTACGCGCTTTTCGCCACGAGCTTTTACACGGCGTATACCAACTTCTTGCTGGTCACCTACATCTGGGCTCCGGCCTGGGCAGCCGTCTTGCTACTGTCACTCTTCGTGTTCCAGCGTGCCGATGATGGCTCCGCCGGCGCTGCTCGCCCGGCGGACGTTGTCTGGTCTGCCGTCCTGGCCCTGCTGGCGGGCACCGCGGCAGCGATTCCCTTCGTGAATTCGACGCTCTGGCAAAGCCCTCTTGCAGTCCACGTCTTGCAAGGGGCTGATCTCTCCGGCTTTGTGAGCTTCATCGTAAGCGGGGCGGTGTTTGCGGGGCTTCGTCTGTTCCGCCAACAGGTGAACTCGGGGTAGAACTCCTCGCCGGCGAAGGCGGCGGCGGGAGCGGCAAGCGCGGGCTCCGCCAGGGCAATGATGCGGTCGGATTGCGCCAGCACCTCGGCCGGAACCGCAAGGATCGCTTCAGCAAGCAGCAGAAAATCGGCGAGCTCGAGGCAGGTGCAGCTCACCAGAAGCTACCGATCGGCGAGTTTCTCGACAATCCGCTGATTGCGGTCCAGTGACTCCCGGAGCCTTTTCTGGAAGGCCTGGTCCTTCCTTCGCTGCTCGATATGGGCAGCGATAGCCGTACGAACCGCCTCCGCCACTGGAACCCCGTCCGCCTGGGCGACTGCCTCAAGCCACTCTGCTTGCTCCTGCGAGAGACGCAGCGTCTTCGCCTTGCCGTCCATCCCCTGGATTATGAGCATGGCGCATTTCAGACCTACTTCAACTCGCTGCTCTTACTTCGCACGCGCTCGTAGATCTCCTCCATGGTGGTGATGAAGGAGGCGTCTTTGGACCAGAAGGCGGGGTAATCTCCCATCCGTTTGATCAGCAGGCCGGAAACGGCGGGCGGCTGGGCCACCTCGAAGGTGGTGGGGAGCCGCCGGGCGCCGGTCCAGAACTCGCGGTGGGAGACTTGCGCCGCCGGCTCGCTAAGCGGGGTGGTGTAGTACGACTCCGCTTCCTCCACCACGATCTCTCGCTCCACCATCTCCGCCGCCAGAATACGACCAAGCGGCGACTCGGCCAGGTGGGCGCGCAGCTCCTGGCGGGAGAGGCCGCGAAGCTGGAAGAGGACAAAGGGATCGGCATCCAGATCGGCGGCCAGCAGATAGTAGACCCCGGCGATGTGCTTGCAGGGATTGCTCCAGTCCGGGCAGGAGCACTGAGTGACGAAGTCGTCGCGCTGGTAGGGCAGCAGATGCAGGCCGGCGTCGGCGAACACCTGGTCGATGCTGTCCGGCATCGCGTTCATCAGCAGCCGGGTCACGAAGCCGGCGCGGGAGGACAGCTCGGCGATGACCCGCTGCCAGTCCTGAGAGGCGATAGGCGTCATGGAGACGGTGGTGGTGTAGATCGGCTCTTCGAAGACGCCGTAGTACGGATTGATCGAGCCCCGCACCCGGGCGGTTACCGTGTTGCCCTGTAGCTCGTAGTGCAGCACCCGCTTGCCGCGAGCGTAGGTCCGACCGCGGGCCAGACGCCCGGCGTCGGTGATTTGCTCCAAGGCGGCCAGGAAGCGCTCGCCCCACCAGGTGCGACCAAACTGCGCCATATCAGGCGGCCTCCATAATCGCGCTGCGACGCAGGGCGATGAGATCACGGAAGGAGTCGTTATCGAGTTCGGTTAGCCAGGCCTCGTCGGCGCCGGTGATGGATTGCGCCAGTCGCTTCTTGTCCTCGATCATCTGGTCGATGCGTTCCTCCACCGTGCCGAGGGCCACAAACTTATGCGCGAAGACATTCTTGCTCTGGCCGATACGAAAGGCGCGGTCGGTCGCCTGGTCCTCCACCGCCGGATTCCACCAACGATCGAAATGGAAGACGTGGTTGGCCTTGGTCAGCGTGAGCCCGGTGCCCCCGGCCCGCACGGAGAGTATGAAGACGGCGGGCGCCGTCTCCGGGTCCTGGAACTCGGCGACCATGCTCTCGCGACGTGCCGCGGGCGTGCCGCCGTGCAGGTAGTAGGTGTTGCAGTGCAGGGTGCGCGCCAGGAAGCGCTGGAGCGCGGCGCCGATCTCGGTGTATTGGGTGAAGATCAACAAGCTTTCGCCGTTCTCGATCACCTCCTCCACCATCTCCGCCAGACGTTGCAGCTTGTGGGAACGCTCCGGGGAGAAGGCGCTGCCGTCCTGCAGGAACTGGGCGGGATGGTTGCAGATCTGCTTGAGCCTGGTCAGGGTCGCCAGGATCAGGCCGCGTCGCTGCATGCCGTCCGCCGCCTCCAGCTGCGCCTCAACATCCTTGACCACCGCTTCATACAGCGAGGCTTGCTCCGGGGTGAGGTTGCAATACACCTTCTGCTCGATCTTGTCGGGCAGATCGTCGATGATTCGGCGATCGGTCTTGAGGCGGCGCAGGATAAAAGGCTCGACCAGCTTGCGCAGCGCCGCTGCTCGGCTCTCGTCGTGGTCACGCTGGATGGGAATCTCGAAGGCCCTACGGAACTGCGCCTCCTTGCCCAGATAACCCGGATTCAGAAAATTGAAGATCGACCACAGATCGCGCAGGCGGTTCTCCACCGGCGTGCCGGTGAGGGCCAGACGGTGGCGCGCCGAGACCTTGGCGATGGCGCGCGACTGCGCGGACTGCGGGTTCTTGATGTTTTGCGCCTCGTCCACCACCACCCGGCGCCACTCCCGACCGTGCATCAACTTGGCGTCCAGCCGGGCCAGGGCAAAGGAGGTGATGACCACGTCGACCTCATCGCAGGAGGCGGTGAAAGCTGCGGCATCCTTGCTGCGATGTGCCCCCTGATGAACCAGCGTGCGCAACTGGGGAGCAAAGCGTTCGATCTCCTTCCGCCAGTTGCCGAGCACGGAGGTGGGCGCAATCAACAGCGTGGGCGGCACGCCGGCGGCGTCGTTCCGCTCGGCAACCAGTTGGGCGATGACCTGCACCGTCTTGCCCAGACCCATGTCGTCCGCCAGACAGGGGTTCAAACCCAGTCGCTCCAGGTAGCGCAGCCACGCTACCCCCTGCTTCTGATACTCACGCAGCTCACCGTGGAAGTTGGGTGGGTCTTCCAGCTCCCGCAGAACGCTCTTGTCCTGCAGCCCCGCCAGAACCTCGTGCAGCGCCTGGTCGTGATCCCACTCCACGGCGCCGTCCTCCTCGGCGGCCAGCTTCATCAGATCGAGCAGACTCATCTCCGGCTGGGTCTGTTGGCGTTGCTCCCAGAGGGAGAGCATCTGCTGCATGCCGTCGCGATCCAACTCCATCCACTGACCACGAAACTGAACCAGCGGGGTCTTGGCCTCGATAAGTTGCTGCCACTCAGCTTCACTCACCGTGCTCCCGCCAATCGACAGTTCGTACTGGTAGGAGATGAGCGTATCGAAACTGAAGTAACTCTTGCTGTTCCCGCTTCCGCCAGACTTTGCCGTTTCCGTCTTCATCCGCACCTTGGCGCGCCGCCGGCCCTGCGGCGTGGCCCAGGCGGGCACGATCACCGTGTACCCGGCATCCTCCAGCACCCAGGCGTGCTCCTGGAGGAAGGCAAAGGCCTCCTGCAGCGTCAGTGCGAAACCGGCCGGGCGATCGGTTTCCATGCCGTCCCACACCGTGGAATAGATTCGAGCGGCATGGCCCAGAGCCAGCAGGAGATGCTTCTCGAAATCCGTACCGAGATGTGCAGCCAGGTGCATCCGTTCTTCAGGGCCGAGCGACCAGTACTCTGCCAGGCTGATCTTCAGCGAGGGGTCTCTCCTCGAAGCGGCCAGCAAGCTGATGTACCAGGCATCAGCATCCTCCGCTCCGGCCTCCTCCAAACGGAAGCAGAGCGTGAAACCGGCGGATGCCTGCCCCGCGGTCAGGCGAGACCGCCAGCCGGCCCACTGCCGGTAGAGCGTGAGCGCGTCCGCGGAACCTGCTATGGGCGTGAGATGGTGCCAGCAGAGCTCGAGCAAGGACCCGTCGATGCGGCGTTGCAGGCCAGCCGGAACGGGGGCGCCCAGGAGAATGGTGTCCAGCAGATGTTCGGAGCAATGACGCAGCAAGGTCTCCGCGGCATACAGCCCGTCGCCGCCCGGACCATCCGAGCCGGCAAGGCACACCGCCGGCATGCAGGCCGCGTAGCGCTCGACCGCCGCATCGTACTTCTGGGAAATCAGTTCCCAGCCGCCGTGCAGTTCGAAGCCGGGTCCACCATCGTCGGCGGGAAGCAGGCGGTAGGTGAGGGCCGGGATGTAGTTGTCTCCCACCACGATCCCCTTCAACACCTGCGTGTACTGGTACCAGAAGAGCAGATCGGCGCCCATCTGAAAATCGTCCGCGTCGTTTAAACCGGCAAAATGAATGTCGCGCAGCGTGCCGATCACCGGCCAGTGGCGGAGTGGCAGACACCAGATCTGCCAGGGACGCAACTCCCACTCTGGCGGTATCTCCTGCTCTATATAAGGAAGCAATTCGGGCGAGGGGAGGGGCGCGCCATCGGCGCTGGGCAACTGGACCACGAGTGGGGTCAGCAGCTTGCCAACGTCCCCGCCATACACGGTGCGGATGCCGAGCTTCTCATCGAGAAACGTAGCCAGCGCCTGGTGGGAGAGATGCCGCGGGTGGAGCTGCTGGTCGCCCTGCCGCGACGCGTGTCGAACACGAGTATCCGTCTCCACCCAGAGGCAAAAGTCGCCGTCCTGAACGAAGTCGTCGGAGTCGCGCGGAATCCAGGTGCCGTGAATGATGTGCATGGAAGAGAACAAATTCCTTTGTGGTATCCCCCTATTTTATGGCAAGTGGATGATTTTCGATGAGCGCGTCATGTGCTAGTACAGCTTGGCCGAAATGCTCCGCAAGTATAATATCGGTCTGAGCAGTCGAGCCTGGGGGCAGGTGAAGAGACAAGGAGACCGAGATGCCTGGCCCAAAACCTCCCGATGGTGAACTGACGGTCGACGAACGGCGGCAACTGGATGCGCTGATCCGGCACCACAGCACGGCCCAGCAGGTCGCGCTCCGAGCACGCATCATCGTCGCAGCAGCCGACGGACAGAACAACTCCCAGATTGCGCGAGCCCTCGGCCTCCACGTGGAAACGGTGCGGCAGAGGCGGACCCGCTGGCTTGGGCTGAGAGCAGCGAGCGTAGAGGACCTG
>JAABUZ0100005123.1_pt1 | contig 17461 bp, 17 predicted proteins | sample 5562091 | NCBI WGS metagenome assembly JAABUZ01 (sample SAMN12813069, study PRJNA571459) | rock metagenome | isolation source: Antarctica rocks | place: Antarctica: Victoria Land, Linnaeus Terrace sud | collected 2015-12-21
GTGATTGTCGCGGCGCTGACGGCAGCGGTCGTACTCAGCCTGCGGCGTCCCCAGCCGGAGCCGGAACTGGAGCAGCCGACGGCAGCCCCGCGCGAGTTGACCGAGGCCTGAGCGACCGCCCTCGTCGCGTCATCGGGTGGCCGCTGCTGACGAGCAGCGGCCCCCCCGCAGTTCACCGATGTCAGGGCCCTGGGGCTCAACCGGTGGTCGCACACAAAGTCCCTTCTTCGAGGCTGAGACGGTGCCCATGAAAGGCGTTTGCGTGTTGGAGCCGACGAAGGCGCACACGAACTAGCCTCCGCGCGTCGCAATTCGGCTTCCAGCACGGACTTCGTGTGCCGGGCCGCAATCCGGTGACGGGGCGGGACGAAGCTGGCACCAACTACGCTGTAGTGGTCGTAGTCAGCCGCGGTCCATCCGCTTTGATGACAGCGTCAGTCGCCGCCTGACTCAGTTCGTCGCCGGCCACCGCGGCATGTCGGGGTCGTCGGCCGCCAACCTGTTCGTCGACGAGGCCTTGCGCATGGAGGAGCACCCGGGTGTCGTGTTCCGGCAAGGGCCGGCGGGCCGCCGGGCCGTCGTCATGGGCGGGCCGGATGTGTGGGAGATCGTTCGATCAGTGCAGGACGCACGTCGGGCTGAGCCCGACCTCCCGTCTGATGACGTGCTGCACATCGTCAGCGCCAACACCGGCGTTCCCCGGCGACCGCTCGACATCGCCCTTCAGTACTGGTCCGCGTACCCGGACGACGTCGATGTCTTCATCGGCGGGGCGCGCGACGCGGAGCACCGGACGCAGCTGGACTGGGAACGCCGCGAGGGTCTACTCGCGCCGTGACGGCCGACGTGCGCTTGCTCCTCGACGAGATGCTGAGCCCGGCCGTGGCCGAGCAACTTCGCCAGCGAGGCATGGACGTCGTGGCTGTCGTCGAGCTGCCGCACCTCGTGTCGCTTCCGGACGAGGAGCTACTGGTCGAGGCGACCATTCAAGGGCGCATCCCGGTCACGGCGAACGTCCGCGACTTCGCTGCCTTGAGTAAGGGGTGGGTGGCCAGGCCGCAGCAGCACGCTCAGCACGGGCTTGTGTACGTGAGCTCGCGGGCGTTCCCGCAGGACAGGTCGTACGTTGGCGCTCTGGTCAGTGCTCTTCCCTCGGCGGTGCGTCAGGGGATGCTCCCGGTGGCGGGAGGGGAAACCTTCTTGCGGCGCTGACAGCAGTGTGGCCCGTGGCTGACGGGTACGCCGCCGCTGAGCCCTGAAGGGAGGTCCGGATGACCGACGAGCGGGTAGCCGATGGTCCCGCGGCTCCCGATCGCGTCACCTACCTGCTGATCGACGGGGAGAACCTCGACGCGACCCTGGGCGTCAACGTCCTGGCGCACCGCCCCGCCCCGGACGAGCGCCCGCGGTGGGAGCGGGTGCTGTCGTTCACCGAGCGGCTGTGGGGCCAGCCGGTCAAGGGCCTGTTCTTCATCAACGCCAGCTCCGGCCACCTGCCCATGGCCTTCGTGCAGGCGCTCACGGCGATCGGTTTCCGGCCGGTGCCGCTGTCGGGGCCGCCGGGGGTCAAGGTGGTCGATGTCGGCATCCAGCGCACGCTCGATGCGGTGTCCGCCCGTGCTGGCGACGTCCTGCTCGGCAGCCACGACGGCGACTTCCTGCCGCAGATCTCGGCCTTGCTCGGCGGCGACCGCCGGGTCGGGCTGCTGGCGTTCAACGAGTTCGTGAACGGGGGTTACGCCGAGCTCGCGGCGTCGGGGCTGCGGGTGTACGACCTCGAGCACGACGCGGAGGCGTTCAACAAACCCCTGCCGCGCCTGCGGATCATCGACATCGACGCGTTCGACCCCGCCGGCTTCCTCTGATACCCCGCGCAGTTCCTACCGAGCCAGCGGCCGGGGGGGCCTGACGCTGCCCGGCCGGCCGGCGCTACGCTGCGCCGGAGCCACCAGGGACGGGGAGAGTGCATGCGCTTCGAGGACATTCGCCGGCAGGGGACGACGCCGCTGGGAGCGCCTGCCTACCCCCCGGGTGGTCCGTACCGGTTCACCAACCGCGAGTACCTCAACATCACGTACCGCACCGACATCGAAGCATTGCAGCGCGTGGTGCCCGAGCCGCTGACCGTCGCCGAGCCGCTGGTCCGCTTCGAGGTCATGCGCATGCCCGACGTCACGGGGCTGGGGTCGTTCTCGGAGTCCGGGCAGATCATCCGGGTCGAGTACGAGGGGGAACCGGCCGACTACCTGCACGCCATGTACGTCGACAGCCTCGCCTCCATCGCGAGTGGGCGTGAGATCAGCGCCTTTCCCAAGAAGCTCGGGGCGCCCGGGCTGTACGTCGACTCCGACACCCTGGTGGGGACGCTCGACTACGGCTCGCTGCGCGTCGCCACCGCCACCATGGGCTACAAGCACGCAGTCATGGACGAGGCCGATGCCCGCGCCGAGATCGGCGCGCCCACCTTCGCCCTGAAGATGCTGCCCGGGTACAACCGCAGGCTGCGCATCTGCGAGCTGGTCCGCAGCCAGATAACCGATATGACGATCAAGGGGGCCTGGAGCGGGCCGGCCCGGCTGCAGCTGTTCGAGCACGTGCTGGCGCCCCTGGCCGATCTGCCCGTGCGCGAGATCGTCTCGGCCAGCCACATCTTGACCGACCTGACCCTCGGTCGCGCCTCCCTCGTCGTGGACTACCTCGCCGAGTAGCACGAGTTCCGCGTCACCAGCCCCCACCGCACAGCCCGACAGGAAGGCCAGCATGGCCGACGAAGTTCTCTACGAAGTCGACGGCCACGTCGCGACGATCACCCTCAACCGGCCGGAGCAGCGCAACGCCGTCAGTCCCGAGCTCGCGCTCGCCATGACCAGCGTGATGGAGCGGTTCGAGGCCGATCCCGAGGTCTGGGTCGCCATCCTCACCGGGGCCGGCGCGATGTTCTCGGCCGGGGCAGACCTAAAAGCCATCGCTGCCGGGCGCGCGTCCGAGCTCAGCGTCGAGCCAGGGGGCTTCGCCGGTTTCGTCCGCTACCCGCGTACCAAGCCGGTCATTGCAGCGGTGCGCGGCTTCGCCCTCGCCGGTGGAACCGAGCTCGCACTTGCCTGCGACCTCGTGGTGGCAAGCAGCGACAGCGCCTTTGGGCTTCCCGAGGTCACCCGCGGCATCGTGGCGGCCGCCGGTGGGCTGTTCCGGCTGCCTCGGGTGATCCCGCCCGTCCGGGCGCGCGAGCTGATCCTCACCGGCGAGCGGCTCCCGGCGGAGGAGGCCTACCGCCTCGGCATGGTCAACCGGCTGGCCAGCCACGACGAAGTGCTTCCCGCCGCCCGCGCGCTTGCGGAGCGGATCTGCGCCAACGCCCCGCTCGCGGTCCGAGAGAGCCTGGCCATCGCCCGTGACGCGCTGCAGCTGAGCGAGCAGGAGGGCTGGGAGCGCAGCGCCCAGGCCTCGAACCGGATCCGGCACACCGAGGACGCTCGGGAGGGGCCCCGGGCGTTCGCCGAGAAGCGGCAGCCCCAGTGGACCGGTCGCTAGCAGGAGAGGGCTCAGCATGGTTGCCCCGCTGGAGGGTGTTCGGGTACTCGAGGTCGCCGGCTGGATGGCGGCGCCCGGAGCCACCGCTATTCTGGCCGACCTCGGCGCCGACGTCGTCAAGGTAGAGCCGCTTCGCGGTGACGCGGTCCGCGGGGTCATCCGGCAGCCGGTGCTGCCTGAGAGCGGGGAGCCGGTCGACGCCGCGTACCAGATGGACAACCGCGGCAAGCGAGGCATCGCCGTCGCGCTCGACCGCCCCGAGGGCGGCGACCTGATTCGCCGCCTGGTGACCAGCGCCGACGTCTTCGTCAACAACCTGCTCGCCCGGCGGCAGGCCAAGTTCGGGCTCGACGCCGACACCCTGCTCGCCGTCAACCCGCGGCTGGTGCACGCGACGATGACCGGCTACGGGCTACAGGGCCCCGACGCAACCCGGGCCGGCTTCGACATCACCGCCTTCTTCGGCCGCGGCGGCATCACCCACGCCATCACCGAGCCGGGCAGCCAGGCCCCACGATCCCGTGCCGCGCAGGGCGACCACACGGCAGCACTGGCACTGGTGACCGCCATCCTGACCGCATTGCGGATGGTGGAGACAACCGGGGAGGGGCAGGTGGTCGACGTCAACCTGTTCGCGACCGCGGCCTGGACGATCGCCACCGACCTGTCGGCCACGCTCGTCGACGGCGAGAACCCGCCGTCGACCGGGCGGCGGTACCGCAACCACGCGCTGCACGAGAGCTTCCGGTGCGCCGACGACAGGTGGATCTTGCTGTTCATGCCCGAGCCGCACTGGTGGCCCCGGTTCTGCGAGGCGGTCGGGCATCCCGAGTGGGCGAGCGACCCGCGGTTCGAGACCGTGCTGACCCGGCGCGAGCACATGCCTGAGGTCACCGACCTGATGGACGCGCTGTTCGCGACCCGGACGCTGGCCGGGTGGGGCCGGCTGTTCGACGAGCACCGCTTCATCTGGGGCCCGGCTGCCACGATGGCCGAGCTCGCCGCCGATCCGCAGGCCGAGGCGATCGGCCTGTTCCCGGAGGTGCCGCTGGCCGGCGGGGGGACGGCGCGAACGGTGGCCGCCCCGATGCACATCCGCGGCGTCGACATCAGCCCGCGCGGTGCGGCGCCACGCGTCGGCGAGCACACCCGCGCCGTGCTTACCGAGGCGGGGCTGTCGGGTGACGAGCTGGCAGCGCTTGTCGAGGCTGGGGTGGTCGCTGAAGGAGCATCACCGGACTGACCTAGGCGCCGCGTGCGGAAGCGCCGTCGAGGGGGCCGCTGACCTCTTGCGACCCGGCGGCTGTGGTTATGCGCCCTGTTTCCGGGCCTCCGCCCGTGCCGCGTCGCGGGCGGCGAGGACGGCAAGCTGCTCGCGGTCGCGGTTCTCGGTCATCTGTTCGTAGCTCTGGCCGCGGAAGCGATCGTCGCTGTCGGCGCTGAGCATCTCGACCGTCCCGGGCGAGAGCTCGGGGTCGCCGAGGTCCTTCCACCGCCGCGCCATCCCCGGGCCGAGGTGCTCCAGCAGGTGGCGCAGTCCGCCGGGGCCGCCGCCGAGGTGGTAGCTCTCGAACGGGCCCTTGGTCGCCCAGCGGGGGCCGACCGACTCGCTGACGATGGTGTCGAGCTCCGCCGGGGTCACCACGCCCTTCAGGACCAGGCTCACGCACTCGCGGAACATCGCCGACTGGAGCCGGTTGGCGACGAAGCCGCCGATCTCCTTGCGCAGCACGACCGGCACCTTGTCGAGCCAGCGGTAGAAGGCGACGACGGCCTCCACCGTCTCCGGCAGGGTCCGCTGTCCCGGCACCACCTCGATCAGCGGGATCACGTGCGGGGGGTTGAACGGGTGGCCGATGACGACCCGGCCCGGGTCCTTCATGTCGCGGCTGATGTCGCTGGCCATGATCCCCGACGACGACGACAGCAGCAGGGCGTGGCTCGGCGCGGCTTGCTCGATGCGGACGAACAGGTCCTGCTTGAAGTCCACCTTCTCAGGGCCGTTCTCCTGCACCACGTCGGCCTGGGCCACCGCGTCGTCCAGCTCGGCCGCCATCGCGATCCGGCTCAGCAACTCGTCGGGGTCACGGGGGCCACCCGGCAGCGTCGCGGCGAACTGGCGGACCGTCCCGTGCACGGTCTGCTCGAGGTCCGGCCGCGGGTCGGTGACCTGCACCTGCATCCCGTACGCCGAGAACAGCGTCGCCCACGACAGGCCAATGGTGCCGGCGCCCACGACGGCAGCGGTTCGGTACTGGGCGTCCGGGTTCTGGTCGGGTGCCTGCTGGTTCGTCGTCATCTGCGCCATCCTTGGTCTCGCGCGGGCGTCGCAGGAGGGTCCGTACTCGCCGCTGCCGGTGCGCTCTCGTTGCCCCGGCGAGAGCCTCGCGACACCTCATCCGCAGCTGCCCGCCGCCGCCGCAACCTGCTGTCGAGCCTGGCGAGGCGCCGTGGTCCACTGTCCGGCGAGCAAGCCGCAACAGGTGAGGAGTGGCGTCGTGGTCGCACCGCTTTCCGGCATCCGGGTCGTCGAGGTCGCCAACTGGATGGCGGCACCGGGCGCCGCCGCGATGATGGCCGACCTCGGCGCCGACGTCATCAAGGTCGAGGCGCTGCGGGGTGACGCGATGCGGCTCGCGACCCGGCAGCCGGCCGTCGGGCCGGGCGCGCCGCCGCTCGACGCCAGCTTCCAGATGGATAACCGGGGCAAGCGCGGCGTGGCCGTGGCGCTGAACCGGCCCGAGGGGGCCGAGCTGGTGCGCAGGCTCGCCGCCCGTGCCGACGTCTTCATCAACAACCTGCTCGCCGACCGCCAGCGCAAGTACGGCCTCGACTCCGCCTCGCTGCTCGAGGCCAACCCGCGGCTCGTGCACGCCTCGCTCACCGGCTACGGGCTCGACGGCCCCGACGCCGCGCGCCCGGGTTACGACATCACCGCGTTCTTCGGTCGCGGCGCGATCATCGAGTCGATGTCGGAGCCGGGCAACCTCGCGCCCCGGATGCGCCCGGCCCAGGGCGACCACACTGCCGCGCTCGCCCTGTTCTCCTCCATCCTCGCGGCGCTGCGGCTCGTCGAGGCGACCGGCGCCGGTCAGGTCATCGACGTCAGTCTGCTCGCGACCGCGGCATGGACGATGTCGACCGACCTCGCACCCACGCTGGTCGATGGCCAGAACCCGCCCGCGCTCGGCCGCCGGGGTCGCCCGCACGCGCTGCACGGCAGCTTCCGGTGCGCCGACGGGCGATGGATCTTGCTGTTCATGCCTGAGCTGCACTACTGGGACCGGTTCTGCACCGCCGTCGGGCGCCCGGAGTGGATCGAGGACCCCCGGTTCGCGACGCACCCGGGTCGGGCGAGCAACATGGCCGAGCTCACCGCGCTGATGGACGAAGTGTTCGCGACCCGCACGCTGGAGCAGTGGGGGACCCTGTTCGACGAGCAGACGTTCATCTGGGCGCCCGCCTCGACCGTGGCCGAGTTGGCCGCCGACCGGCAGGCCGTCGCCATTGGGCTGTTCCCCGTCGTCGACCATCCGGTGTCCGGGCCGTTCCCGACGGTGGCCTCGCCCATCCGCATCGCCGGCACTGAGAGCGGGCCGCGCGGGCCGGCACCGGAGGTCGGGCAGCATACGGCGCAGGTGCTGGCCGAGCTGGGCCTGCCGGAGCAGGAGGTCGCAGCGCTGGCGGCCGCAGGTGTCATCGCCGCGGGCTGAGCGCGTTACCAGCCGGTGTCGACCGCGTGAACCAGTGGCCCTACGCTGCCAGCACCGTCCGGCACCGCCGTGCGGGGACAGTTCGAGGGAGCAGAACCATGCAACAGCTCAGCGGAGTCGACGCCAGCTTTCTCTACATGGAGACGTCCAAGGCGTGGGGTCACGTCAGCGGGCTGGCTGTCTTCCGGCGGCCCGACGTGCCCGGCTGGTCGCCCTACGAGGCGCTGCGCGATCGCCTCGCGGCCTACCTCCCGCAGCTGGAGCCATTCCGACGGCGGCTGGTGGAGGTGCCGCTGGCGCTCGACCACCCCTACTGGATCGAGGACCCCGACTTCGACCTCGAGTTCCACATCCGTGACACGGCCGTACCGCCGCCCGGGACCGACGACAAGCTCGCGGCGCTGACGGCTCGCCTGATCGCCCGCCCGCTCGACCGGTCGCATCCCCTGTGGGAGGCGTACGTGATCGAGGGCCTGTCCGACAACCGCTTCGCGATCCTGACCAAGCTGCACCACGCGGCGATCGACGGCGCGGCCGGCGCCGAGCTCATGGCGCTGATGTACCAGCCCGAGGGCACGGAGTCGCCGCCCGTTCCGGATGCTTCGCTGCCCAAGGCGCCGCCCGTGCCGTCCCAGGCCGAGGTGCTCGGCCGGGCGCTGACCGACGTGGTGCGCAAGCCGACGAAGTACGCCCGCCTGCAGGTGCGCAGCGTCCAGGCCCTCGGTGAGCTCACCCGCAACAAGGGGCTGACCGGCCTGGCAGACCTCATGAGAACGTTGCCCAACCCGGTCGGTGCCAGCCTGGGCCGCCGCCGGTCGAACGGGCACGCCGACGGCACCGACGGGGCTGACAGTGCCCAGCCCCCGCCTGTCGCTGCAGCGCCCATCACCACCTTCAACGGGGCCATCAGCGGCAACCGCAGGGTGGCGTTGCGCTCGGCGTCGCTCGAGGACGTCAAGGCGTTCAAGCGCGTGGCCGGGTTCACTGTCAACGACGTGGTGATGGCGGCGTGCTCCGGCGCGCTGCGGACCTACCTCGAGGAGAAGGACGCCCTGCCCGACCAGCCGCTGGTCGCGATGGTGCCGGTGTCGATCCGGACGGGACAGGAGAGCGACCCGTGGACCAACCGGGTCTCGGCGATCTTCCCCCCCATCCCGACGGACGAGGCCGACCAGAAGGTCCGCATGCAGCGGGTCCACGAGGCCATGAACGAGGCCAAGGAGCGCTTCAAGCTGATGCCGGCCGACGTGCTGACCCAGTACGCCGACTTCGCGCCGCCGGCGCTCGCCATCCGGGCGGCGAGCGTGGCCAGCCGGCTGCGGGTCGCCGACCGCGTGCGGCCGCCGTTCAACCTCGTCATCTCCAACGTGCCGGGCCCCCGGCGGGCCCTCATGCTCGACGGCGCCAGGCTGGAGCACTACTACCCGGTGTCGACGATCACCGACGGCCAGGGGCTCAACATCACGCTGCAGAGCTACCGCGACATCCTCGACTTCTCCCTCGTGGCCGACCGCGAGCTCGTCCCCGACGTCGAGCACCTGGCCGACCTGCTGGAGCAGGAGTTCGCCTCGCTGCACGCGCTGCTGTAGGCCGGGGTGTCGGAAGGCGCCCACTCGCGGGGTGCTCCTTCGTCCTCGTCGTACCCGGTGTGGGGGTGGGGCACGGCCGCGGACGAGCCACGCGCCACGGACCTCGATGCCCTGGCGCCGGCGGTGCACCGCACGACCGGGGTCGACCTGCAGGCTCCCGAGGCGCCCGCGGGCCTGCCCGAGCTGTCCGCATCGCGCCGGATCGGCACACTGCCGGCGCGATTGCAGGCGGTCGCCAGCACCGGCGTGGCCGACCGGCTACGGCACGGGCTCGGACGCTCCTACCGCGACGTCGTCCGCGGGCTTCGCGGGCAGGTGCCGCATCCGGCCGATGTGGTGCTGCGCCCTCGTACCGAGGACGAGGTCACCGAGGCGCTGGAGTGGGCCGCCCGCGTCGGCGCGCCGCTGGTGCCCTTCGGCGGCGGAACGAGCGTGGTCGGCGGCGTGGAGCCCATCGGGCTCGACGCGCCCGTCAGCCTCGACCTGACCCGGATGGCCGGGCTGGTCGAGGTCGACTCGACCAGCCGAGCGGCCCGGCTGCGGGCCGGCACCCGCGGCCCGGACGCGGAAGCCGCGCTCGCCGAGCACGGCCTCACGCTGCGCTTCTACCCGCAGTCGTTCGAACAGAGCACCGTCGGCGGCTGGGTGGCAACGCGAGCCGCCGGGCACTTCTCTACCGGCTCGACGCACGTCGACGACCTGGTCGAGTCGGTGCGGGCGGTCACCGGGGCCGGGGTGTGGGAGTCGCGCCGGCTGCCCGGCTCCGGCGCGGGCCCGAGCCCCGACCGGCTGCTGCTCGGCAGCGAGGGGACGCTCGGCGTGGTGACCGAGGCGTGGCTGCGCGCCCAGCCGCGGCCGGTGCACCGGTGGTCGGCGGTGCTGGGCGCGCCCGACCTCGCGGCCGGTGGCCGGGCGGTGCGCGCCGTGCTGCAGGCTGGCCTCACGCCGGCGACCTGCCGGCTGGTCGACGCCGCCGAGAGCGCCCTGTCCGGCCTGCTCGCCACGGACGAGACCGCCCTGCTGCTGGGCTTCGAGTCGGTGTACGCGCCAGTCGATGGTGATGCTGCTGCCGCCCTGGAGCTGTGCCGCGCGGCCGGGTTGCGTGTCATCGAGTCCGGCGACCGCGGGTCGTCGAGCCAGGCGTGGCGCTCGACGTTCCTGCGCGCGCCGTACCTGCGGGAGTCGCTGGTGCTGCTCGGCGTGCTCGTCGAGACGTTCGAGACGGCGGTGCCGTGGGACCGCTTCGACGAGCTGGTCGCCAGGGTCAGCACCGACGTCGGGGATGCGCTGCGCCGGGTCTGCGGCGGCGGCAGGGTCACCTGCCGCACCACACACGCCTACGTCGACGGGGTCGCCCCCTACTTCACGGTGCTGGCCCCCGCGCGGCGCGGCAGCGAGGTCGCGCAGTGGGACGAGGTCAAGGCCGCGGCAAGCGATGCGCTCGCGGCCTGCGGCGGCACCATCACCCATCATCACGCGGTCGGGCGCGACCACCGCCGCTGGTACGACGCGCAGCGCCCCGAGCCGTTCGCTGTGGCGTTGCGTGGGGCGAAGGGCGCGCTCGACCCGGCCGGCGTACTGAACCCAGGGGTGCTGCTGCCGGGCTGAGGTCTGCCGATCTTCGGGTGCGCCTTCCCGGGGGCCCCGCATCTCGACGTGGGACGTTGGTCTGGTGGACTCTGACCAGGTGGACTCTGATCAGGCGGACGACGCCACCCAGCTGCGATGGTTCCTCACCGCCCTCGAGCGGGGCAACCCGGCGACGGAGCTCGACCGGCACCGCGGCGACGGAGTGGCCTGGACGCACGGGAACACGGTGATCCCCCTCGTTCACGGCGCCAGCTACTTCAAGCGCCTGCACGAGGAGCTGAAGGGTCTCGGAGCCGATGACCGCGTCTACTTCACCGACTGGCGCGGCGACCCTGACGAGCGGCTGCTGCCGGGCGGCCCGACGATCGGCGACGCTCTCGCGAGCCTTGTGCGGGCCGGTGTCGAGGTCCGCGGCCTGCTCTGGCGCTCGCACTCCGACCACGCCTCGTTCAGCGCGCAGCAGAACGACCACCTCGGTACCCAGGTCAACGAGGCGGGCGGTGAGGCCTTGCTGGACCAGCGCGTCCGCCGGTTCGGCTCCCATCACCAGAAGCTGTTCGTCATCCGGCACAAGGACGACGCGGACCGCGACGTCGCTTTCACCGGCGGCATCGACCTGTGCCACGGGCGGAGGGACGACGCATCGCACAACGGCGATCCGCAGACCCAGCCGATGGACCGCCGGTACGGCAAGCAGCCGGCGTGGCACGACGCCATGCTCGAGCTGCACGGGCCGGTGGTCGGCGACCTGCTGTTCACCTTCTCCGAGCGCTGGAACGACAAGCATCCGCTCGACCGCCGGACCCCCTACCGGATGGCAGTGCAGCGCCGCGCCCGGATGCCCCGCCACCCGGCACCGCTGCCGGAGCGCTTTCCCACCCCGTCGCCGAAGGGCAAGCAGGCGGTGCAGGTGCTGCGGACCTACGGCCGCAAGCGCCCCGGCTTCCCCTTCGCCCCGGGCGGGGAGCGCAGCATCGCGCGCGCCTACACCAAGGCCTTCTCGCTGGCCCGCTCCCTGATCTACGTCGAGGACCAGTACCTGTGGTCCGAGCCCGTGGCCCGCGGCATCGTCGAGGCGCTCGAGCGCTCACCCGACCTGCATGTGATCGCGGTCGTGCCACGATTTCCCGACAGCGACGGTGCGGTCAACGGGCCGCCGAACCGGGTCGGCCAGATCACCGCGCTCGAGCTGCTGCGGTCGGCCGCCCCGGAGCGCGTCGGGGTGTACGACCTGGAGAACGCGGCGGGCGTGCCCATCTACGTGCACGCCAAGGTGTGCATCGTCGACGACGTCTGGTTCACCTGCGGCTCGGACAACTTCAACCGCCGCTCGTGGACCAGCGACAGCGAGCTCACCTGCGCCGTCGTCGACACCGAGCGGGACGAGCGCGAGCCCCGCCGGCTCGACGTCTTCGGCGACGGCGCCCGCCGGCTTCCCCGTGAGCTGCGCCTGCAGCTGTGGGGGGAGCACCTCGGGCGGGATGTGGGGGATCCCGAACTGGTCGATCCCGTGCGCGGCTTTGCCGCCTGGAAGCTGACCGCCGCAGCGCTCGACGCCTGGCATGCCGGCGGCCGCCGCGGGTCCCGACCACCGGGGCAGGTGCGGGTGCACGACCCGGTGCCCGTCACCCGGATCCAGCGGCTGTGGGCCGAGCCGATGTACGGCCTGGTGTTCGACCCGGACGGCAGGTCGCGCCGCGAGCGTAAGGCCGGCATTTTCTGAGGCAAGCTGCGCTCGGCCCCTGGTGCCCGTACCGGTCGCCAGCCGCCCCAATCAAGTCGGTAGCGTTGCGTCATCACCCCCTCCTGCTTGGATGACGCTTGATGACGCCTCCTGATGCGGCCCTGGCCAGCGCCTCGCTGGCCGCCAGCACCCCGCTCGACCACGTCGATGTTTTGATCATCGGGGCCGGGCTGTCTGGCATCGGCGCGGCCTGCCACCTGCAGACCGAGCTGCCGGGCAAGACGCTTGCCATCCTCGAGGCCCGCGAGGCCTCGGGCGGCACCTGGGACCTGTTCCGCTACCCCGGCATCCGGTCGGACTCCGACATGTACACGCTCGGCTACTCGTTCCGCCCGTGGCCGGGGGCCAAGTCCATCGCCGACGGCCCCTCGATCCTGGAGTACATCCGCAACACCGCCAGCGATCACGGGGTTGACAAGAAGATCCGTTATGGCCTCCGGGTCGTCCGCGCCGAGTGGTCAAGCGACGAGGCACGGTGGACGGTCGAGGCGGAGCGGGTCGGCACCGGCGAGCGGGTGCATGTCTCGTGCAGCTTCGTGTTCTCCTGCACCGGCTACTACCGCTACGACCAGGGCTACACGCCGGTCTTCCCGGGCAGCGAACGCTTCGCCGGCCAGATCGTTCACCCGCAGCACTGGCCGGAGGACCTGGACTTCACCGGCAAGCGGGTCGTCGTCATCGGCAGCGGCGCCACAGCCGTGACGCTCGTTCCCGCCATGGCCGACCAGGCGGCACACGTGACGATGCTGCAGCGCTCGCCGAGCTACGTCGCCTCCCTGCCGGCTCGCGACGCCATCGCAGACCGGCTGCGCCGGTTGCTGCCCGCCAAGACGGCCTACGCCATCGTGCGCTGGAAGAACGTGCTGCTCACCATGCTCAGCTACCAGATCAGCCGCCGCCGGCCCAAGCTGATGAAGGCGATGCTGCGCAAGGGGCTGCAGAAGAGTCTCCCTGCGAGCTACGACATCGACGCCAACTTCAAGCCGCGGTACGAGCCCTGGGACCAGCGGTTGTGTCTGGTGCCCGACGGCGACCTGTTCGCCGCCATCAGCAGTGGCCGCGCCTCGGTCGAGACCGGCCTGATCGAGACGTTCACCGAGAAGGGGCTTCGGCTCACCTCGGGCAAGGAGCTCGAGGCCGACATCATCGTGACCGCGACCGGGCTCAATATGCTGGCGCTGGGCGGCGTGACGCTCGTCGTCGACGGTGAGACCGTGCGGCTGTCGGACACCGTCGGCTACAAGGGGATGATGTTCAGCGGCGTTCCCAACCTCGCTGCCGCGATCGGCTACACCAACGCTTCGTGGACGCTGAAGTGCGACCTCGTAAGCAGCTACGTCTGCCGGCTGCTGGCGCACATGGAGGAGCACGGCTACCAGCGGGTCACGCCCCGGTGGACGCAGCCGACGCTGCCCAGCCGCCCCTTCGTCGACCTCGCCTCCGGCTACGTCCTGCGCTCGGTCGGTGACTTCCCCAGGCAGGGCGACGCGGCGCCGTGGCGGCTCTACCAGAACTACCTGCGTGACCTCGCGCTGTTCCGGTACGGCGATATCGAGGACGGCGCGGTCGAGTTCTCGTCGGCTGCTGAACCAGCAGGGGTGGAGCAGCAGCGGGCGGCCGCCTGAGGCGTCCGCCCGGTCCCTGAGCGACACAACCCGATCAACAAGTGGACGTTCTGCCCGTAACGCGAGTTGACGTCGATCAGGATGTGTCGGCGCGCGACACATCCTGATCGACACCTGCCCGAGACGTCCGGGTCGTCCGGCCCAGACGATCACGTTGTGTCCGCCCGGTCCCCTGCCAGTCAGGGGCTGGCCACACCGTCTGCTGCCTGCTGGAGCGCGGCCACGTCGATCTTGGTCATGCCGAACATCGCCTGCATCGCGCGCTGCGCCCGCTGCGGGTCGGGGTCGGCGAACAGCTCGTCCATTCCCCCGGGTACGACCTGCCACGACAGGCCGTACCTGTCCTTGAGCCAGCCGCAGGGCCCCTCCTGCCCGGCCTCGCCGAGCCGCTCCCAGTAGTAGTCGACCTCGTCCTGGTCCTTGCAGGTGATCTGGAAGGAGACGGCCTCGCTGAAGGTGAACTCGGGTCCACCGTTGATGCCGACGAACCGCTGGCCGTCCAGCTCGAACTCGACTGTCATGACGGTGCCCGCGGGACGCGGGCCGGCCTCGGTGTAGTGAGTGACGTTGACGATGCGGGAGTTCTTGAACACCGAGATGTAGAAGCCCGCCGCCTGCTCGGCCTCCGTGTCGAACCACAGGTTGGGGATAATCTTTTGCTGCATGGCACTGCGTCCTTTCGTGCGGCGGGAGCTCGCTCCCCGGGGAATCGTGCGACCTGTAGACGGTGGTGGGTGGCCGAACTCATCGCGGTGATGAGCCGCGCAGCGATCGGTCGATAACACTGGTCGTATGAGCCCTCAATTCCGTGACGCGCACCGCCGGTTGAGCAGGGTGCCGGGATTGCTCGCCCTTGCGGTCTGTATCACCGCAGCTGGCTGTTCGCACTCGACAACTGAATCGCCGACCGTGGCCCCGGTTGAATCGTCATCCGAGGCCGCGCCTGTCGCGCCTGTCGCGCCTGTCGCGCCGGTCGTCGTTCCCAGCCCTTCCGTGACGCACCGGCCAACGCCGCAGGCACCTGTCACACGCACCCTGCAGCCGCTGCCGACCACGGCAGCAGCCGTGCCACCGGCTCCGGCACCCGCCCCGCCGGCGCCCGCGGGCGGTGGTCTTGCCGGCCGCACCATCGCCATCGACCCGGGGCACAACGGCGGCAATGCCAGCGCGCCGGGGTTCATCAATGCGCTGGTGCCCGCCGGCGGATTCAGCAAGCCGTGCGACACCACGGGCACCTCGACCGATGCGGGATACCCCGAGTACGCGTTCACGATGGACGTCGCGAGCCGGCTCGCCGGGCTGCTTCGTGCCCAGGGCGCGAACGTGGTGCTGACGCGGTCGGACTCGAGCGGGGTCGGACCGTGCGTCAACGTCCGCGCCGGCATCGGCAACCAGGCGAACGCTGATGCGGCGATCTCGATCCATGCTGATGGCGGCCCCGCAGCTGACCCCGGCTTCCACGTGATCGCCCCCGGGCTCGCGCCGGACGGTGGCAACGCGGCCATCCTGAGCAGGTCAGCTGCCCTCGCGCGGTCGGTCAAGGTCGCGTTCGCAGCGGGTACCGGCGAGCAGACGGCCGCCTACGAGGCCCCCGGGCTGGTCGTCCGCGACGACTTGGGCGGGCTCAACCTGTCGCGAGTGCCCAAGATCTTCATCGAGTGCGCCAACATGCGTAACCCGAGCGATGCCGCACGGGCGACCTCAGCGGAATGGCGGCAGGAGGCTGCCGGCGCCATCTTCAACGGGCTGCGGACCTACCTCGGCGGCTGACGCCCGCCGCTACCGGGATCAGCGGATGTAGACCGTTGCGTTGTTACCGCCGGTGCAGACCGTCGGAACCCCCCCGACGCAGTACATCGAGTAGTACGTCGAGGTGACGGGGCTGTAGGCAGTAATTGTCCTTGTGCCTCCGCCCTCGTAGTAGTACTCGCTCACGACGCTCTCGCCGAAGGCGCAACTGGTGTTGGCGCCAACGCTGAGATTGCCACCGCAGGACGCGCCGACGTTGGGCGCCGGCACAGGCACAGGCACCGGTGCGGGAGCCGGAACGACGACGGTGGGCGGCGTCGATGCCGGCGGTGGGACGGGAGTTGCCGCCTTTGCCGATGCTTGGGCCTTCAGCTTCTGCAGCTCAGCTGCCATCGACGATTGCGCCGCCTTCTGGGCTTGTTCGCTCGCGCCGGCCTGCCGAGCCCGGGCGAGGTCGCTCTGCGAACTACCACTACCGCAAGCCGAGAGCGCGATGGCAGCAGCCGCCAGAACGACGACGGGCGCACCACGCCGCACACTGTGCGTGACCATGTGCATGCGAACCTCCATGTCGACGCAAAAACCAAATCTATTCGGTCCCGGAGCCGCGCCTTTAGCCCAAACGGCGCAACTCGGTACGGCATCGTTCAGAGTCGATGAGTTGGTCAGGCAATGAATAGGGTGCCGCAGGTGTCCCGCGCTGGTCTCGGTATCACCGAAGTTCGCCGAGTCGGGGCTGTGGTGACGGCGCCCTGGCCATGTCCGGCCTACTTGACATCGCGTACAGTAGCCTTGACACTCGTCGACGTGGGAAGGACATCAGCCCGCGGCTGCACCAACGCCGTTCGTGCAGCGCGCCAGGCGGCAGGCCTGACCCAGGCCGAACTCGCCGCGGCCGCGGGCGTGACCCGGCAGACCGTGGTCACGGTCGAAGCCGGCGACTACGCGCCGTCGGTCTACCTCGCCCTCGCCATCGCTGCCCATCTCGGGACGACAGTCGAAGCCCTGTTCGCCTGCCAGCACGAACGGGTTAGCACCCCTCCAGGAGGCACGCCGTGAGCATTATTAGCCAGGACCCCCTCGTCCGAGCCGGACACTTCGTCGGTGACTTCGGTAGCCCCTTCTACGGCGAGGAGCGCCAGCGCGACGTTTGGAACGAGGCCCAGGCATTCGGCTTGCAGCTCGCGGTGTGGGCCACGCTGACTGCGGCAACGATCACCGTCTGGTCGGTTGGCGGCGCCGCCGTGCCTACGTACTCGGAGCCCTCGCGCGCATCGGCGTGGTGTGCCTGCTGACCGTTGTGTACGCGCAGCGGCTCGGGGTTGACGTGGCCCAGCCGCAGCGGTTGCTGCGGCTGCGGCTCGTGCCCTACGGCGTGCTCGTGCTCGCTCTGGTGGCCGGGGTGTTGCGGGCCCAGAACGACGGTTCCGTCTCCTTCATCGCCGGAGTGACGTCGGGCGCACTCGTCGCCGTCGTCATGGTGGCGCTCATGGCCCGCCGGTCGAGGGCAAGCGGCGAGTGCGGGCCCACGCCGGTCGGCTAGCATCGGGACGTATCGGACAGACACCGCCCATGCCACACGATGGAGGTGCAACCCCTGGCATGTGTGGGCAAACCAGCAAGCAGCAACCCTCGCTCAGATCACCCCTGCACGTCACGTAGTTCTGCATCCCCTCGCGCCTGTCTGACCCCAGCCAACTGAGGAGACACGGATGTCCCGCCAGCGATCCCCGCGCGTCCGCAAGGCCTTACTCATCCCCTCCGTCGTATGCGGTGGACTGCTCACGGCGACCAGCCTCGGAGCCGCCCCGGCCCTCGCGGCCCCGCCCCCGGATGCCCACTCGAGCCCGAGCGGTTCCTTACACGCGGGGCTGGCTCCGGGGCAGCAACCGCTGCCTAGCGCGCCCATCCCCTCGGCGC
>JAABUZ0100005124.1_pt1 | contig 17458 bp, 16 predicted proteins | sample 5562091 | NCBI WGS metagenome assembly JAABUZ01 (sample SAMN12813069, study PRJNA571459) | rock metagenome | isolation source: Antarctica rocks | place: Antarctica: Victoria Land, Linnaeus Terrace sud | collected 2015-12-21
CCACCGTGCCGGAACCAACGCGACCCGACCGGCCCCGACACGCCGCACGCAAGCGCCGCCTCCTCGCTGCTACGCCCGTCCGCGACCAGCCGCCAAAACGCGCGCTGCACACCCCTGGCCGGCGGTGACCGCCCCGGAGACCGCATCGGCTTACGCCCCGCCATACCGGTTCGCTGCACCTGACCGCGACCCATGCCAACTCCTCAACCTCGAGGTGTTGCGACGACCCCCTGAATCCGCCCAGTACCTCGCCGTCCGCTACACCGAACGCCTCGCCGAGGCCGGCGCCGTCGCCTCGGTCGGAAGCAAGGGCGACAGCTACGACAATGCCATGGCCGAGGCGTTCAACAGCCTGTTCAAGGCCGAGCTCGTCCGCAACCGCGGACCCTGGAAGAACATCGACGAGCTGGAGATCGCAGTCGCCGAGTACATCGACTGGTTCAACTTCCGCCGCCTACACGGCGAGATCGGCCTCGTCCCGCCGGTCGAGTTCGAGACGCAGCACCGAAGCAACAACCTCCCCGAGCAACCTGCTCAGCGGGAGTTGGAAGCCTCCATCAAACCCGGCACTTGACAGGTGCTGGGGGACCCGACCGGTCTGATCCGACGGGGCTTGGTCATGCGGATTCCCCGGGACGGGGGGTATCCCGTCGGGTACGCCGTGATCGGTCCTGACCGGACGGTCCGGTACCGCACGGAGGACCCGCAACAGGACCGTCGCCTATCGGAGGTGCTCACCGCTGTGAGCGAGACATGAGCACGGTGCTACCGGCGCGTCAGCGCAGGATCAGCCAGCGAGCCGGGTCGGCCGTCGCGGTCATCGCGCCCTTGGCGGTAGAGATCTGGCTGTTGGTGAGGTACGCCGCCGAGGACGCGAGCTGGCACTGGTACATCCACTTTTTCGCCGGCGCTTCCCTCGCCCTGGTCCTCATGACGCAGTGGTCCTGGCGTCACCGCCGTCCGGTCCGGCTCCCCCTGGCCTGGATTGCGCTCGCGCACATGTACTCCGCCGCTCCTGACCTGGTCATCCCGGAGAACATCCCGCACCAGAAGTGGCAGAACGTCTTCGCGGGGCACGTGGCCAGCCACTACCTGCCCGGGCGGGGCCTGACGTGGCTGGTCGTGTTCGCTCTGTCACTCGGTGGCTACCTGGCCGCCCTCGAGCGCCGCACCGTCCTGCGACCTGGTGCTCGCCAGCCGGTGAACTCCCAGAACGGTTCACAGTGATGTCGAGTCACACCACGGGGTCGCCGTCGTGCTGTCGGACCTTCTCGGCGCGCAAGGACAACGTTCCGCGCCAAGGGTTTCGCTCTTACGGAGTCCGCGTCGCTGGCTGTCGGCCAATGGCGGCAGGTCCTGTGGGTCACAAGGGACTATCGAGGCACGACCCGGTTCCGGTAGCCATCCAATACCGGTTGATGCCCGTCCCGCGGGCATCTAGGCGGTCTGTGGTCTGCAGGACCAGTGCGGACGCCGCGATCTCGTCACGTCGGCGGAGCAGGTCCTGCAGTTTGGCCACAGCCGCCCGCGAGTCCCTGAGCTGCTCGCGCTCGGGCACAAGGACCTATGTGGACCAAGCCTGCTGGGCCGCGGCAGGGGGACGCAGAGCCTCCAGTGCCTTCAGGCCCTTGTCCTGAGCCGGTATCTGGGCCCGCAGGAAGTCCAGGAAGGCATCTGGCCGGGTAGGTCGCTGACCTGAGTAGGGGTGGCCTGCCGCCAGACAGATGGCGTTCACGCGGTCGACAAGCTGCGGGGCGGTGAGGTCCTCGGGAGAGCCCGAGCAACTCACCGCGAAGGTCGCTGCCAGCACCGACGCAAATACGGTCGCGGACCTCAGTACAGCCTCCTGGCTCGTCAACGCCGCCTCAGTGCGCCGAGGTCGTCCTACTACAGCACGTCGTACAGAATCAGGCCAGCGGATGCCCTTGGCTCTCCTACGATCAAGTGCAACGGTAATGACCTGGCGACTGGACGGCTCTCACGGCATCCGGGAGCGCCGCTGAGGCGTACCCGGGACGCTGGCGGGCGGGGTCGGGGTCATCGAGCCCGGACATGCCGAGGTGGACCGTGAGTAGGCCTGTTCCGAGCAGGGCGCTTGTATCCACGCGCCGAGCAGGGCTGGACGTGAGGTCTTCATCGGCATTCCTTCTATTCGTCGCTTCGAAGGTGTCTGCTGCGTCGGGTCGGGACTAAAGCCCAAGGTCCTGCGGGGCCGCCCAGAAGGGCGCCCCCGCAGCCTTGTGGCTACGTGACCGTGACGGTCAGGGGGAGCAGGTGCAGTGCCCCCGGCTCGCTGGACCTGTAGGAAGAGCTGCCAGGTGCCCTTCTCGGGGAGGTCGACCGAGAACGGCAGGGAGGGTCCGCCATTCTGCCCGGGCATTGCGGTCAGACCGGGGTGGATGTGCCGGTAGGCGAGGTCTCCGGCGTGCAGCGCGGCCATGTGCCGTTGCTCAAGGTCGGGTGCAGGTGCTGGTACCCAGTCAGGTCGGCTCGCACCAGGTAAAAGTGGAGCCGCTTGGTCTGGTCGGGGCTGTACTGGGTCTGCGGGTGGCTGCTGGCATCCAGGATCTGGAAGCTGACGGTTTGCGCGCCGACCTTCAACGTGCTGGTCGTGGGCTTGAGGGTGTAGCCGTTCTCGCTCATGACCAGCCCCTTGCCAGGGTCGCCCATGTGTCCACCGGCACCCATTCCGCCCATGCTGGTGCCCATGTCATGACCCGTCATGGCGGTGCTGCTGGGCGTAGGCATGGCTGTCGAGCTGGCGCCGGCCGCCTGCCCCGTTGGCTGGTGGCACGCCGATCACCGAGCCCGCCGCCTGAGATCGCCTTGCTGGATCAGGTCGGCTGGCCCGCGTGGGTGTGGCACGGCGATCTTCGGCCGGCCCTGGGCGCCATGGGTGTGCTCAGGCAGATGCCAGCAAGGCCACGACAACACCGCAGCTGTACGGGCGCCGGGCAAGCTGTCCGGGCCCTGACGTAGGCCCGGTCCGAGGGGCGCTGTTCGGGCCAGACCCAGCAACTCTTGTTGTGCACCAGATGATCTCGTCGTCCACAAGCCTTGTCGGGGACGGTCCGCCGGTGGCTGTACAACAGCCACCTCACCCGCTACGTGCTCAGCCTGGGCCACCGGGTCATGCAGAGCAGCCACACCGAACGGACCCTGAAACCACACGACAGCCGGGCCAAACGAGCCCAGACCGGCGGGACCTGCCAAGCCGCCGGCTGCCCACCCCGACCCGACCGGCCACTGGCACCACACCACGCGATCCCCTGGTCGCACTGCCACACCACCTCGATCAGCGACACCGTGCTGCTGTGCGAGAAGAGCCACCACGACCTACACATCGGTGGACGGACCCTCAAGCTCCGGGACGGCCGACGCCTCAACGCCTCTAACCGGATCCACGACCCACCGTAGAGCCGCCTCGCGAGATGTCCCGGTTGGCGATGTGGTCCGCGGTGACTGACTGCTGACCGTGGCCGGGACACCAGAAGGCGTTGCGCCGCATCGCTCATACCTGTTGGTGAGGTGAGGTGAGGTGTGGTGGGGTGAGGCGAGGTCCTCGTCCATGCTCACCGACGGCTCGATGTCCTACCGGGTATGCGTCCCCACCCTCGTCCGGGCAGGAGCAGGCGCGCCCTGAACCGCGCAGTGAGGACGCCTACGGCCGCGCGAGCTCGCCCATCTCGCCCCAGCCCTCGCCGGCGACCTCGCCGTTGATGATGTCGGGTGTCTTGGCGATGGCGTGCGGCATCCAGGCCATCGCGGCCTTGAAGTGCTCGGAGTTCACGTGCGCCTCGCCGGCCTCGGGCGAGGCGAACGCCTCGGCCAGGACGTACTGATGCGGGTTGTCGACGCTCTTGGACCACTCGAAGAACACGTTCCCCGGCTCAGCCCGCGTGGTGGCCGTGAAGTCCGCCACCTTGCTGAGCCAGTCCCGGCTTTGCTCGGGCTGGACCGTGAACTTCACGACGATGAACAGCATCTGTTCTTCCTCCACTCGCGAGAACCCATGATCGGACCACGCGAGGCCCCATCCTCGGTGGATCGTATGGGGTAGGACATGACTCACCCAGCATCGTGCGCCGTCACGGGCGGGTGGCCACGTGGCCACCCGCCCGCGGTGCAATGTCTGCTCCATCGACTCGACAGCGTGCAGCAGCGCCGGGAGCTCGCTCAGGTCCTTCAGCAACTCGGCATCGCGATGCGCGTCAGGCATGGTGCCCCCGCAGCGAGGGTTCACGTCCAGATCTCCTAGGGGAACGGGCAGTCGGAAGTCGCGGCGCCGAATGCTGGGCCAGCGGCGCCGGCTCGTGCGAGCATGCGCGGCGAGCCGGCCCGGGCCGCCCGGTCGGACGCCCGGTCTCAATTGTCAGGAGCCGCTGTGGCAGAGCAACCGGGAAGCTGGTCCGCTCCAGGCCAGGGCCAGGGCCAGGGCCAGGGCCGGCCCGAGACCGGGCAGGAGCAGGCGGGCTGGAGCACGCCGTCCTCCTGGAACAGTCCGGCTGCCGCCGCACAGCCCTGGCACGACGGCCGGGCCGGCAATGCAGCCTTCGGCTACGGCGCGCCCCAGCCGGGCGTGATCCCGCTGAGGCCGCTGGGTCTGGGCGAGCTGCTCGACGGCGGGATCACCCTGGTACGGCGCTACCCGCGCCCGACCCTGGGGCTCGCGGCCGGCGTCTCGGCGGTCAGCACGATCCTGAGTGTGCTCGTGCTGCTGACCGGCCGCTTCCCCTCGGTCTCCGGCGCCGGGGGCGCCGCGCGGGCGTTGTCCGCGCGCTCCTCCTTCGGCTCGACGTTCACCGGAGTGGGTCGGGTGCTGACCGGGCTGGTCACCGGGCTGGCCGGATTGGTGCTCGCCGGCGTCATTGCCGCCGTCGTCGGGCAGGCGGTGCTCGGCCTGCCGCTGGGCCTGCGTGAGGCGTGGGCACGCGTGCGCGGGCGGATGGGCGGCCTGCTCGGGCTGGTCCTGGTGACGGCGCTGCTGCTTGCCGTCATCGTCGGCCTCGGGGTCGGGGTCGCTGCGGCGGCGATTGCTGTCGCCGGCGGCCTCGGCGCGGTGATCGGGGTGCCCGTCGCCCTGGCCGCCACGGCCCTCGCCGTCTACCTCTATGTCGGGTTCTCGCTGGCCCCGACCGTCCTCGTCCTGGAGCGGGCCGGGATCCGCGAGAGCCTGCGCCGCTCCCGGGTCCTGGTACGCCGGTCCTGGTGGCGCCTGTTCGGCATCCTGCTGCTCACCGCCGTCATCACCGGAACGGTCGCGGCCGTGGTGCAGCTCCCCCTCGCCGCTATCGGCGCGCTGATCAGCTTCACCGGCGGCCGGTCGGTGCTCGCGCTGCTGGTCGCCACCCAGATAGGCGCCGGGCTGGCGCAGGTGCTCGTGGCTCCGTTCGCCGCGGGCATCCGTGGACTGCTGTACGTCGACCAGCGGATGCGCAAGGAGGGGCTGGACCTCACGCTGCAGGCACGAGCTGCCGGCGGAGGGGCGACAGCCGGCCCCTCGTAGCCGGCGTCGGCTCACTGCAGCGGGAACGGCGGCTGCTGCCACGGAGGGGCGTCGGACAGCTCGACCGAGGCGACCCACTTGACCCACCAGAACCCGCGCCGGCCGGGTGCCGCGAGCCGCCGCGGACCGCCGTGCCCCGGCGACAGCGGCCGCCCGGCCAGCGAGGCGGCGAGCAGCAGGCGGGGCGCGTCGGTGACCGGGAAGCGGCGACGGTAGCCGGTGACCGATACGACGTCGATGCTGCGGATGTGCGCCGGTAGCGGACCGAGCAGGCGGTCCAGGCGCACGCCGGTCCAGTGAGCTGTTGAACGGCCAGGGCGCCCAATGCCAGCAGGGCCACGCGCCCCGCCGTACGCCGGGAGAGGTCCGTTCGTCGAAGGCGCTGCGGATGCGTGACGAGGTGGCCGGCGACCAGGGGGACCGCGAGCAGCGCCGAGAGGACGTGTACTTGCAGCGGACTGACGCCCACCAGGGTGCCGAAGCCCGTCACCTCCTGGAGCACACCGGCCAAGACGGTCACCGCCAGCAGGACGGCGAGGGCGACTCCGGCCCGGCGCCCGGGGTGCTTCGGTCGGGACAGCCCGCGCCGCGCGACGGCCCGCTTCCAGGGTACGAGCAGCCCCAGCGCCACCCCGCCGCGGCGTGCGCGGCGGTGAGCACGGTCGTGGCCGGCGCCGTGCCCACGGCATAGGAGGCGGTGCCCGTCACGAGAGCCAGCGCCACCAGGGCCAGCAGCGCGAGGTTCGTCGTGCGACCACCTCGCATGCACAAGGCCTACCCGTTCAGCCGGTTCGGCGCTCGGTGCGGCCCGCAGCGGGTAACAATCGCCTGTGACCGACCTGCCGTCCGGGGACAGCCCCAAGCGCGCCCGCGACCTCGTGCGCACGAGGCGGGGCGACTACCGGGCGGCGGAGACCGGGCGGCACCATCACCTCGGTACGGCCCCGGCCCGGCAGCCGCTGCTGGGGGAGGAGGGCGCGAGCTACGTCCAGACCGCGCCGGTGCAGCTGGCCGAGCGGACCGCCGTGCAGCTCGAGGAGCAGCGCGGGCGGCACCGCGCCGCGATGCAACGGGCCGCGACGGCACTGGACTTCGAGTTGGCCGGCTGTGAGCGGGACGCCCTGGCCGCGGTGGAGGCCGAGCTCGAACGGCGACGGTCTGTCTGAGGCAGTCCCCAGCCGAGACCGCGCCAGGCGCGTCAGGGCTTGTGCGCCAGGGACAGTCCGTAGTCGCCGTTCTCATCGGTCCAGAAGCGGGCCGTCGTCAACCCGGCCGTGGTGAGCTCCTCGGCGATGCGGGCCGGCCGGAACTTGGCGCTGATCTCGGTGCGGATCCGCTCGCCCTCGGCAAAGTGGACCTGCAGGTCCAGGACCCGCGCCACCTGTGGACGCAGGGAGCGCAACCGCATCTCGATCCACTCGTCAGTGGCGCACCAGACCGCCTCGTGCGCAAAAGCCTCGACATCAAGGTCGGCGTCCAGCTCCCGGTTGAGCACGTGCAGGACGTTGAGGTTGAACTCCGCGGTGACGCCGGCCCGGTCGTCGTAGGCCCGGACGAGGCGCTGCTCGTCCTTAACGAGGTCGGTCCCCACCAGCAGCGCGTCGCCGGAGTCCATGCTCTCGGCTAGGGTAGGCAGGAACACCGCCCGTTGCTCGGGCAGCAGGTTGCCGATCGTGCCGCCCAGGAAGGCGATCAGCCGCCGGCCGCCACGGGGGAGCAGTGGCAGGTGGTGCTCGAAGTCGCCGACGACTGCGTGTACCGCCACGTCGGGGTAGGCCGCGCCGATCTCATGACTGGCCTGCAGCAGCACCGTCTCGTCGACGTCGAAGGGCACGAAGCGACGCAGCGTCCCGGCCTCGTGCAGCGCTGCGAGCAACAGGCGCGTCTTCTCGGAGGTGCCGCTGCCGAGCTCGATGAGCGTGTCCGCCCCGGACAGCTCCGCGATCTGCCCGGCCTGCGCGAGCAGGATGGCGCGCTCGCAGCGGAACGGGTAGTACTCCGGCAGCCGGGTGATCTGGTCGAACAGCACCGAGCCGCGGGCGTCGTAGAACCACTTCGGCGGCAGCGTCTTGGGTGTCGCCGTCAGGCCGGTCCGGACGTCGGCCTCGAGCGCGACCCGCATCGAGGTGGGGGCCAGGTGCCGGTCGACCTGCAGGTCGGTGCTGCTGCCGCACGTCATGTGCCTGCCTTGGGACGGGCGCCGACGGGCGCGTGGGTCGTGCCGGTAACAGCTCCGGACACACCCGCGGGTCGGTCCACAGGCAAGCCTGCCCTCCCGGCCAGGGATCAAGCCCGCAGCTCAGGGCCGGGGTTGGGGGCGGCCGAACAAGTAGCCCTGGGCGAGCTTCACGCCCAGCTCCTGCAGGGCGGCGGCCTGCTCGGCCGTCTCGACGCCTTCGGTCACCAGTTGCAGTCCACAGCCGCGCGCCAGGTCGACGGTCGCCCGGACGATGTGCTCGCTGACCGAGTCCCTGCCCAACCCGGCGACGAAGCTGCCGTCCAGCTTGAGGATGTCGATGGCCGGGAAGCGCTGAAGGTAACCCAGGCCGGCGTATCCGCTGCCGAAGTCGTCGATGGCCAGGCGGACGCCGATGTCGTGGAGCCGGTCGAGCAGCTGGCCGCCGTCGGGGCGGGACAGCAGTCGGTCCTCGGTGAGCTCGAGTACCAGGTCGGCCGGGTCCAGCCCGCTGTCGGCGAGGCAGCGCCGTACGACGTCGGGAAGGTCGCGCCGGCCGACCTGCAGGGAGCTGACGTTGACGCTCACCTTGCGCGCCCCGACCGGCAGGCGTACGGCGTCCCGGCAGGCCTGCTGGAGCACCCAGTCCGTAGCGGGGGACTCGTACTCGCTCTCGAGCACCACGTGCAGGAACTGGGCCGGCGCCAGCAGCCCCCGGCTGGGGTGCTGCCACCGCAGCAGCGCCTCGTGCCCGACGACGGCACGGTCGGGCAGCCGCACGATCGGCTGGTAGTGCAGGACGAACTGCTTCTGCTCCAGGGCCGTGGCGACCTCGGTACGCAGCTCGAGCTGGGCCACCGCCGAGTTTCGCATGGTCGGGTCGTACACCTGCCAGGCGCCCCGCTCCTCGGTCTTGGCCCGGTACATCGCGGTGTCGGCCTGCGCGAGCAGGTCATCGGCGGTGGTGCAACCCCCTGCGCCGTAAGCGATGCCGAGCGAGAGCGACGGGGTGAAGCTCACCCCGTTGTACCGCCAGGGCTCGCGCACCCCGTCGATGATCCGGCCGGCGAGCCCGATCGCCTCCGTGGGCAGACGCACGCCCTGCAGGACGACGACGAACTCATCCCCGCTGAGTCGCCCGACGATGTCCTCGTCGCGCACGCTGGCCCGGATCCTGCGGCTGACCTCCTGGATGTAGGCGTCCCCGACGGCGTGCCCGTGCCCGTCGTTGACCAGCTTGAGCCGGTCGAGGTCGCAGAAGAACACCACGGTCATGGTGCCCTCGAGGGCGTCCGCGGCGAGAGCCTCGCGGAGGCGCTCCATCGACTGCGACCTGTTCGGCAGGCGGGTCAGCGCGTCGAAGTGGGCCTGGCGAACCAGGCGTTCCTCGGTGCGCTTGCGTTCGGTCACGTCCTCCACCTGGGCGATGACGACGCCGGGTTCGTCGGGGCTGCCCAGGGAGGCCAGGTGCAGCCGGCCCCAGACCACGGTCCCGTCGGGCAGGACGTAGCGCTTCTCGTCGGGGCCCGCCCAGGCGTCGGCGCGGGGGACCGGGACCGGTGCCCAGGCGCGCTCGGCGCTGCCTTGGGTCAGCAGGACGTCCTCGGGGTGGGTGAACTCCAACGGGCTGTGCCCGACCAGGGCCGACCGGTCCCGGTCCAGGAAGGTGCACAGCGCGTCGTTGACGCTGACGAAGCACCGGTCCGGTCCCATCAGGGCGATGGCGACGGGACTCGAGTCGAACACAGCCTGGAACCTGCGCTCGCCCCGTCGGCTGTCCGCGGCGAGTCCGGCGTGCTGGATCGCGAGCGAGGCGGTGACCGCGAAGGCCTCCAGCGCATGCATCGTGGCCGCCCCGGGCCGCAGCCCGTCCTGAGGCACGTCGACCGAGAGCATGCCGATCAGCTGGCCGTAAGAGGACTCCAGCTGCGCGAACAGGGCGTCCTCGGGGTGCCAGGCGTTGGGGTCGCTCGACACGGGCAGGTCCGGGACCCAGGTGAAGATGTCGCTGGGATCGGCCACCGACTTGGCGTGGTCCAGGAACAGCAGCCGACCCCACGGTTCGCTCGCCGCAAGCAGCTTGCCCCAGCCGGCGGTGCCCTGCCGGCGGTGGAGCAGCGCCGCACGCACCTCGGCCGGACCGGACACGGCGGCAACGATCATCGCATCCTCCTCCTGGATGATCAGGTTGATCACCGCGACCTCGAAGCCCAGGGACTCCGTGATGGTGTCGGCCACGAGCTGCAGCGTCTGCGTCAGGTCCAGGGGCGCGTGGTTGTGGCTCGGGTCGTGCAGGCTCCGCACCCGGTCCTGGAGCTTGCTCGTCACGTCCGTTCCCTCCTCTCGCCGCTCGTGCGCCACTGCTTCGTCTCGTTCCTGCCCGGACTTGCGCCTTTTGGCGGTACGTGTTTGCCGCGTTTGCCAGGTCTACCGGTAGCGGCCTGACTCCGCGGCTACATCGAGTGCCCGAGCTCAGGCGGCTCGCGCCCTGGGGGCTGGGTCGGGGTCGGCAGCATCGCCTTGCGTCGTAGGACGGGGCGGGTGAGCGGCGCGTCGTCGCGCACCTGCACCCGTTCGGCGCCGAGGAACAGCGTGAGCGGGCCACCGCGGGTGGTGAGGGTGACCGCGTTCTGGCGGACGTCGACATGCAGGCGCACGCCGCGCCAGCGCAGGCGGAAGGTGAGCCGGGTGATCCCGTCCGGCAGCCCCGGGTCGAGCAGCAGCAGGTCCTCGCGTTCGCGCATCCCGCCGAAACCGGCGACCAGTGCGATCCAGGCTCCGGCGAGCGAGGCCATGTGCAGCCCGTCGCGACTGTTGTGGTGCAGGTCGCGCAGGTCGATCAGGGCCGCCTCGGTGGCGTAGCGATGGGCCAGGTCCAGATGACCCACCTCCGCGCACAACACCGCCTGGGTACACGCCGACAAGCTGGAGTCGCGCACCGTACGGCGCTCGTAGTAGTCGACGTTGCGGGCCTTCTGCCCGGCGGTGAACGCCTCGCCGCACCAGTGCATGGCCAGCACCAGGTCAGCCTGCTTGATGACCTGCTTGCGGTAGAGCTGGACGTAGGGCGCGTGCAGCAGCAGCGGGTAGCGGCCGAGGTAGTCCTGGAAGGGCCACTCGGCCAGGAACGTGAACTCCCGGCTCTGCTGATGAACCCCCAGCTCGGCGTCGTAGGGCATGGAGACCGCCTCGGCGGCGTCCCGCCACGCAGCGGTCTCCTCGTTGGTCACGCCGAGCTCGCGGGCGACCTGCGGGTGCCGCGCGCACGAGTCCGCCGCCGCCCGCAGGTTCCGCCCGGACATGAGGTTGGTGAAGATGTTGTCGTCCTGCACCGCGGAGTACTCGTCCGGGCCGGTGACGCCGTCGACGTGCCAGCCGCCGTGCCGGTCGTGGTGGCCGAGCGAGAGCCACATCCGGGCGGTCTCGACCAGCAGCTCCAGCCCGGTCTCGCGCTCGAACTGCTCGTCGCCGGTGGCGATCCGGTAGCGCTCGACGGCGTGCGCGATGTCGGCGCCGACGTGGAAGCCCGCGGTCCCCGCCGGCCAGTACGCCGAGCACTCCTGCCCGGCGATCGTCCGCCAGGGGAAGGCCGCGCCCTTGAGGTCGAGCAGCTCGGCGCGTTCCCGCGCCGCCGGCAAGGTGCTGGCCCGCCAGCGCAGCGCGTCGGCCGCGGCGTGGGGCAGCGTCGCGGTGAGCACGGGCAGCACGTAGCCCTCGGTGTCCCAGAACGCGTGCCCGTCATACCCAGGTCCGGTCAGTCCCTTGGCGCTGATGGCCCGCCGCTCGGTCCGGGCGCCGGCCTGCAGGACGTGGAACAGCCCGAACCGGACGGCCTGCTGCACGGCCGGATCGCCCTCGACCTCCACATCGGCGCCGTCCCAGAACTCGTCGAGGTAGTTGCCTTGGACGGTGACCAGGCCCTCCCAACCGGCCAGCCGGGCTCCGGTCAGGGCCGCGGCGACCTGGTCGCGTACGGCGGGTGCGCTGCGCTGCCGGGACCAGCCGTAGGCGACGAACTTGACGACCCGAAGGCTCTGGCCCGGCTGGAGCGAGCAGGCGACCGTGGTACGGGCGAGGTCCTCGCGGACGTCCTCGCGGACGTGGGTGTCCGGCCCCTCGATGACGTGGTCCATGCCGACGGCGAGCAGCAGCTCGCTGTTGCGGGTCCGGTGCACGAGCAGCCCTCGGCGCTCATCGACGTCCTGGCTCACCGCCACCAGGGGCGCCCGCAGGACCTCCCCGACCCGAGGATCGCCGAACAGCCTCGGCTGTTCCTCGTTGGCGACCAGCTCGGACTGCAGGATCAGCCGGAGCGGGCGGTCGACCGGCTCCACCTCGTAGCAGATCGCGGCCACGGCGCGGTGCACGAAGGAGACCAGTCGCGTGGAGCGCACGCGCACCTCGGCGCCGGCCGGGCTCACCCACTCCAGCCGCCGTTCGAGGGTCCCGGCCCGCAGGTCCAGCACGCGCTCGTGCGAGCACAGGGTGCCGTACCGCACGTCGAGCGGCTCGTCCTCGACCAGCAGCCGGATGAGCTTGCCGTTGGTGACATCGACGAGGCTCTGGCCGTCCTCCGGGTAGCCGAACCCCGCTTCGGCGTACGGCAGGGGGCGCTGCTCGTAGAACCCGGCGAGGTAGCTGCCCGGGATGCCGTGCGGTTCCCCTTCGTCGAGGTTGCCGCGCAGGCCGATGTGGCCGTTGGACAGGGCGAATACCGACTCGGACTGGGCGAGCAGACCCAGGTCGAGGGAGGCCTCGCGCACGTGCCACGGCTCGACCGGGAAGGCGCGCTGCTCGATCACAGCAGCTCGGCCAGGTCCTGGACGACGACATCCGCGCCGTGCTCGCGCAGGGCGGCTGCGTGGCCGGTCCGGTCGACTCCGACGACGTGGCCGAAGCCGCCCGCACGGCCGGCCCGGACCCCTGCCTCGGCGTCCTCGAACACCGCGCACTGCTGGGGGTCGAGCCCCAGCTCCTGCGCCGCGGCGAGGAAGGTGTCGGGTGCCGGCTTGCCCTTGAGGTCACGTTCGCGCGCGGTGACGCCGTCGACCCGCAGCTCGACGAGCTCCTCGAGACCGGTCACCCGCAGGACGTCCCTGGTGTTCGCGCTGCTCGACACGACTGCGCGCCGGAGCCCGGCTTTCCTGGCCTCCTGCAGGTAGCGGCGGCTGCCGTCGTACACCCGCACTCCGTCGTCGTGGATGCGCTGCAGCAGCAGGACGTTCTTGCGGTTGCCGACCCCGTGCACGGTCGACGCGGTGGGCGGGTCATCCGGATCGCCCTGCGGCAGCGTGATGGCGCGGCTGGCCAGGAAGTCCCGGACGCCGTCCTCACGCCGCTTGCCGTCGACGTAGCGGGCGTAGTCGGCGTCGGGGTCGAAGGGGGTGAAGCCCTCCCCGTCCCGGGCCCGCAGGAACTCGTCGAAGACCTGCGTCCAGGCCTTGTCGTGCACGCTCGCGGTGTCGGTGAGGACGCCGTCGAGGTCGAACAGGCACGCGGTCACACCGTCGGGGAGTCCCAGCACCCACCGATCATGCCCTGCGCAGCGCCTGCTTCGAGGCCGGTAGCACCAACGGATCGCCCGCTCCCGCCGCCTGCGCGAGCAGCCGGTAGGAGCGCGTGCGGTGCACCGGGTCGTGCGTCGACGTCGTGATCATGAGTTCGTCGGCGCCGGTGACCTCCTGCAGCTCCTGCAGTCCGCTCCGCACCGTTGACGGGCCGCCGACCACCTGGCCGGCGATCCGGTCCTCGGCGAAGCGGCGCTCGGCCGGCGTCCAGGTGTAGTCGGCGGTCTCCTGCTGGCTCGGCAGCAGGCCCGGACGACCGCTTCGCAGCTGCACGAACGACAGCGCCCCCGGCCACGCGAGCTCGACGGCCTCGGCGTCGGTCGGCGCGCAGAGCACCGACGCGCACACCATCGCGTACGGCGCATCGAGCCGCTCGGAGGGGCGGAACCCAGACCGGTAGAGCTCCAGCGCCGGCAGCGTGTTGTGCCCGCTGAAGTGGTGGGCGAAGGCGAACGGCAGGCCGAGCAGGCCCGCGACCTGCGCGCTGTAGCCGCTCGAGCCGAGCAGCCAGACGTCGGGCGCATTGCCCTGTGCGGGGGTGGCGTGGATGCCCTCCACGCGGCCGTCGAAGAACGCCCGCAGCAGCTGCAGCTCCTGCGGGAAGTCCTCGACGTCGGCCGGACGGCACAGCGCGGCGGCGGTGCGCTGGTCGGTGCCGGGTGCCCGGCCGAGCCCGAGATCCACCCGGCCGGGGTACAGCGCCTCGAGTATCCCGAACTGCTCGGCGACCACGAGCGGTGCATGGTTGGGCAGCATCACCTCGCCGGAACCCACCCGGATGTGGCGGGTGGCTGCCGCGGCGGCCCCGATCAGGACTGCCGGGGCGCTGCTCGCGATGCCAGGCATGCCGTGGTGCTCAGCCACCCAGTACCGGCGAAAGCCCAGCTCCTCGGCCAGCCGGGCCAGGGCGACGCTGTCCTGCAGGGCGCGGCGGCTGGTGCTGCCCGAGGACACGGGGGACAGGTCGAGCACCGACAGCGGTACGGCGGTCGTAGGCAAAACGCTCGTGGTCACGCCTGCTGCAACCGGCGGACGGGCTCAGCCATGCCTGGCGCCTCGGACCGCCCGGACCTGTGCCGGGTGCACGCTCGCGTGTGCCCGAGGGTGCCCGCCCGTCCTGCCCGCCCGTCCTGCACGACGATCTTCACGACCCGGCGTACGAGATCGGCGTGCCGCGCGCACGCTCGAGGGTGCCGCGCGGAGTGGCACGCCGATCACGACGTGCGGGCGTACGAGATCGGCGTGCCGCGCGCACGCTCGAGGGTGCCCGGGCGGAGTGGCACGCCGATCATGACTTGTGGCCGTATGAGATCGGCGTGCCGCGCGCACGCTCGAGGGTGCCCGGGCGGAGTGGCACGCCGATCATGACGTGTGGCCGTACGAGATCGGCGTGCCGCGCACACGCTCGAGGGTGCCGGCGCGGAGTGGCACGCCGATCATTGACGCCTGGCCGTACGAATCCGTGGCCCGTACGAGATCGGCGTGCCGACGCAGACGCCGGCGGATCAGGAGCTGACCAGGACCCCTGCGGCCTCGGCCCGGGCGATCATGGCGCCGTCGTCGCCGGGCTGCAGGCCCACGAAACGGGTGAGTGGAAGGGGCATCTCGGTGACGAAACCGAGCCGGGCGCCGTCGATGGCCGTCTCGCCCACGCAGTAGTCGCCGGCGAGCCCGACGACGATCAGGTGCGTGATGCCGTGCCCGCGTAGCCGCGCCTCGAGCACCGTGGGGCTGGTCTGCCCGGTCAGCGGGTCCCGGACGGAGAAGCCGGAGTAGCCGTCCCCGCCGCCGGTGCCCTTGGCCAGCACCGGTCCGTCGACCCGCAGCCCGGGGAGCAGCTCCGCGCCGGCGGTGCCCTGCACTCCGTGCGGCGGCCAAGGTCCGCCCTGGGTGACGAAGTGCGGGGTCTTGCTGGGGTGGGAGTCCTGGGTGTACACGACCCGGCTGCCAGCGGCCAGCACCTCGCCGATGAGCGCGTTGACCGGGGGCAGGATCTGCTCGGCCCCGTCGACGTACAGGCTGCCGGACGGGAGCCCGAAGTCGACCTGCATGTCCACCACGAGAAAGCCCACGTGCGGTCCGAGGACGGTCTGCACACCGGCGCCGCCCCGGCCTTCGGTGACGATCACAGTGCTGCCTCGGTGTGGAGGGCTAAGGGTTCAGCCGACGGCGGCGGAGGGCGACCAGGCCCAGGCCGGAGACGAGCAGGAGTGCGGCGGCCGCCGTACCGCCCTGCTCGAGGCCGGTACGCGGCAGCGCGGCTCCCACCGCCACGGGGGCGACAGGCGCGACCGGCGTGGCGACCGCCACGACGGCGTCGGCCCGGCCGACCGAGACCTGCACGAGGTTCGGGGCGCCGGGCAGCCCGAGGGTCACCTGCGCCGGTACGGCGTGCGCCTGCGCGGTGCGGCCGTCCGGCGAGACGGTGTGGGTGGCCGTCCCCTGCTTGATCAGCTTCGCACCCGAGTTCAGCATCATGAGTACGTCGGTGAGCTGCTTCAACAGCGTGTTGAGCGCCGCGTCGGCGGCCATGACCAGAGGCCTGGTGGTCTTGTCCAGAGGCTTGCCCAAGCCACCAGCCAGCAGACTCGCGGTGACTCCCTTGTCGGACGCGACGGCCTGCAACAGCGTGCCGAATGCGTCGGAGACCGTGACCTGCACCAGCGTCGCGGACGCGCCCGCTGAGGCGGCCGACTTCGTCAGCCCGGCCGTGGCGGTTGCCGTCGCCTGGCTGGCCTTGACGACGACGAGGCCCCCAAACAACCGGAGGTCCGCCAAGTTGGTGTGACCTGTCGCGGTCGCGCTGCTGGTCGCGGGAGAGATGCCCTGCCCAGTGTCCAGGCCGTCGAGCTGGACGACGGCGCCGTTTCGCAGCTTGTCCAACAGCGCGCTCACCTGAGCAGGAAGCTCGTTAATGGCAGCGGCCAACGCCGGCCCGCCGAGGGCAGGTGTGGAGATGGTGGACGGGCCACCGGCGACGGGCTGCAGCGGATTGGGAACCGATACGACGGGGGGCGCCGGGACCATCTTGATGCCGTCGGTAAGCGGCTTGGCGGCAGTCGTGAGGGCGGCGGCCGCAGTGTTCAGCTGCGCCGAGAGCGGGTCGAGGACGGGCGCCAGGCCGAGGGCGTCCAGCGAGCCCAGCGAGGCCTTGGCGAGCGTGGACGAGGCGGTGCTGCTCGTCGTCGGCTGGACATTCGCGGTCTGGGCGCCCACCCCCAGCTTCAGCCCGAGCGGGTTCGGCGGAACGGTGAGCGCGGGAGGCGCGACGGGGTGCGGGTGCGCGAGGTCGGCAGCGAGGACGCGGCCGAGCGGGCTCAGGGCCGCGCTCGCCGGCGTACCGGTGATCAGGCTGCCGCCTGCGAGGAAGGAGTCCGTCCGCGCCACGTCCGGTGTGCCGGCGCTGTGCAGGCCGGCGCCGTCGGTGCCGATGAGGGTGAGCACGGCCGGCCGCGGGATGGGCAGGGCGGCTGCGCCGGCTGGCAGTGTCAGCACGAGCTGCACCACGCCGGTGCCGGTCGTCGCCCGGTAGAGGATCGGGCTGCCGGAGCCGGCGGCAGCAGCCGGCTGCGCTGCCACGAGGGCGCTGGCGCCGAGCACGACGCCCGCGGTGGCGCCCGCAGCTGCCCGGACGAGGCGGCGGGTGGGGCGGTGCGACATGACGTACCTCTCGTGGAGATTGCCGGGAGATGACAAGTGTGACATCTGCCGCGTCACGGTGGACAGAGAAGTGGACAGAGTGGACAAACAAGGGGTTGCGGCGCGACGACACGCCGGGCGGCAGCGCCGGCCAACCCGGAGACCCCAGCGGCAGACTCCTCGGGTGCCCGCTGTCGAGAACGCCACCGTCGCCCAGCTCTCGGCGGCTCTGGCCGGCGGCAGCACGACCAGTCGCGAGCTGACGGCCGCCTTCCTGGCGCGCATCGCCGCGTTGGACGTGCGGTTCGGCGCCGTGCGCTGCCTCGCTGCCGATGCCCTCGACCAGGCCGACGCCTCCGACCGGGTACGCCGAGTGAGCGGGCCTCGCAGTCCCCTGGAGGGGCTGGCGGTGCTGGTCAAGGACAACGTCGACGTCGCCGGTTTGCCGACGACCGGAGGATCGCTCGCCCTGGCGGCGTCCTACCCGGCCGCGGATGCGCCGCTCGTCACGCGGCTGCGCCAGGCCGGCGCGGTGGTGCTCGGCAAGACCAACCTCACCGAGCTGGCGAA
>JAABUZ0100005125.1_pt1 | contig 17455 bp, 14 predicted proteins | sample 5562091 | NCBI WGS metagenome assembly JAABUZ01 (sample SAMN12813069, study PRJNA571459) | rock metagenome | isolation source: Antarctica rocks | place: Antarctica: Victoria Land, Linnaeus Terrace sud | collected 2015-12-21
TCCTTCTAGCCTTTGACGCCGCTGAGCGTGACGCCCTGGATGATCTGCTTGGAGGCCACGAAGTACAGCGCCAGGATGGGCGTCATGGTGACCAGGGCCATGGCCATGAACTCGGCCCAGTTCGAGCCGCTGATACTGCTGGTGTAGCGCGAGAAATAGCCCAGCAGCGCGATCTCGATGGTCCAGTTCTGTGGGTCTTGTAGGTAGATCAACGGCGCCAGCAGGTCGTTCCAGGTACCGATGAACTGCAGCACGATAACCGCCGCGAGCGCCGGGCGCACGGCCGGAAAGATCACCCGGCGCAGGATGAGCAGCGGCCCGGCGCCGTCGATCTTGGCCGCCTCGTCGAGGTCGTAGGGAATGCCGCGGATAAACTGGCGCAGCAGGAAGATGTAGACGGGCGAGCCGAAGAACGCCGGCACAATGATGGGCAGGAACTGCAGGATATTGGCGTGCCCAAAGAGCTGGCCGCCCTGCCCCCAGTGGAAGATGTTGATGAACTCGGCGTACTGCGGGATCATCATCACCGCGTAGGGGATCATGGTGGTGCCGATGACAAAGGCGAACAGGAAGTCGCGGCCGGGGAAGCGGAAGCGGGCAAAGCCGTAGGCCACCAGCAGGCAGGAGATGACGACGCCCACCGTGACCAGCAGCGAGAGCATGAAGCTGTTGATGACGAACACCTGGAAGGGAAACTCCAGCGCGTTCCAGGCCGTCGCGTAGTTGCTCCAGTTGAACGATTCGGGCCACAGCGCGATGCCGCTGGAGATGTCGGCGTCCTTGCGCAGCGAGTTGACGATCATCCAGTAGAGCGGGAACAGCGAGATGACCGAGATGATAGCCACCACCGCGTACCCGGCGATGACGCCGCGCAACGGGCCGCCATGCCGTGGTGGCCGCGCCCCCGCCCCCGCGCGGGGCAGATCGACGATCGGCGTCCCCGCGCTGGCGCCGGGGAGGGCGTTTTGCGTTGCCATATGCTACCTCCGCTCTTCCTGGTAGAAGACCCAGCGACGCTGGCCCGCGAAGTTGAGCGCGGTAAAAATCATGATCAGCACGAACAGGCCAAAGGCCATCGCCGTGGCGTAGCCGAAGAAGTGGTACCGGAAGGCGTCGAGCCAGACGTAGAGCAGGGTGGTCAGGATAGCATCGTTGGGACCGCCCGAATTGAGGCTCTCGCCGCCAGCCAGAATGAGCAGCTTGCCGAACTCCTGGAATGCGCCGATCAGGCCGATAATCAGGTTGAAGAAGATCGTCGGCGTCAGCAGCGGGAGCACAACGTGACGAAAGCGCGCCCAGGCCCCCGCGCCGTCCATGGCCGCCGCCTCGTAGAAGGACTGGTCGATGCCCTGCAAGCCCGCCAGGTAGATCAACATGGGCTGACCCACGAACCAGGCCGCCATCAGGATCGCGGCCGGCATGATCAGGTTAGGGTCGTCGAACCAGTTGATGATGTTGGTGCAGGTGATCGTGTTGGGATCGCACTGCACGTGGATCGTGGTCAGGAACCAACTGAGCGCTCCCGTGCCCGGCTGGAAGATCAGGCGCAAAATAAGGGTGGCCGCCACCGCTGGGAGGATGGAGGGCAGGTAGAAGATGGTGCGGAAGAACGTCAGACCCCGAATCTTGCGGTTGAGGACGAGCGCCATCGGTAGGGCCACGACGTTTGTGATAGCGACCGTCCCCAGGGCGTAGGCGATCGAATTGCCGATGGAATGCCAGAAGCGTCCGTCGTGGAAGAGCATCTGGTTGTAGTTGTTGAGGCCGGTGAAACGGGCCTGCCAGAAGGGGCCGGACACGGGATCCCAGTTCGATAGGCTGATAAAGATGGCCGAGGCCAGCGGGACCACGCCGAAGAGCAGGAAGCCGATCAGCCAAATCGAGACCAGCCCGTAGCCCCAGCGAAGCTCCTGACGCCGGGTGCGTGACGCACCCCGCCGAGCCTGCCGTCGAACCCGCGGCGTTGTAACGACGCTCATACGCACCTCCTCAAGCGGGCCGCCCTCACCCCCTGCCCCTCTCCCGTGCGCGGGAGAGGGGGCGGGGGGGTGAGGGACTTAGGGCAGCAGCGGTTTGACGCTGCTGCAGGCCGCGTTCGTCGCGCTGTCGACCGAGGCCTGGCCGTTCCAGAAGGCCAGCAGCGCCGTCTTGATCTTGTCGTTGAAGTTGTCGTACTGGGGGATCAGGCGCGGGGCGCGGCCAGCGTTGATGCCCTGCAGCCAGATCTCGGCGTACGGCTGATACTCGTTGGTGTACGATGAGGTCTTGGACACGGCCACGTTGCCGGGGATGCCGATGCCGTACTGCGCCAGCAGATTGGTCGCCGTCCCCGTCGTCACGTACTTCATTACCTGGAAGGCCGCGTCGGGGTTCTTGCTGTGGGCCGACATGACCTCCATGCCCGTCGAGACCAGGGCGGCGTGGTTCGCGGGGCCGCCGGGGTTCATCGTGACGCCCCACTTGAATGGCACGGGGGACGTGCCGAGGTACGCGCTGGGCTTGAGCAGGTAGTTGAGCGCCCAGGGGCCGACGAAGGCCATGGCGTAGCGCTGGTCGTGGAAGCCGCCCACGGCGTCGGGGGAGACAGCCTTTTGCTGCAGCGGGGTGGGAGCGCCGTGGAGCTGGTAGGCCAGGTCGTGCCACCACTGCAGGCCGGCCTTGGACGCCGCGCTGTTGAGGGTGCAGGTGTGCAGGTCGGGGCTGAGCCAGTCTCCGCCCCAGTTCCACATGAACTGCTGGATGTAGTAGTCGTCGGTGCGGATGGCGATGCCGAAGCGCAGCTTGCGCGCCGCATCAGTGGGCAGGCTATAGTTGCCCGAGAGCTTCACCGCCGCCGCCTGCAGGTCCTTGTAGGTCCAGGAGGAGGTGGGGTAGGCGACGTGGCGGGCGTCGAACATGTCCTTGTTGAAGACGAGCATGCCCTGGTTGCCGCAGTCGCGCTCCAGGCCATAGGTCTTGCCCTTGTATTGCGTCTCGGGCAGGCAGGCGGGCCAGAAGGTCGTTTGCAGGTTCATGCCGTCCTTCTGGATGTAGGGGCTGATGTCCTTGAGCGCGCCCTGGGTGACGAACTCGGGCAGGCGCTTGGACCCGTCGAGCTGGAAGATGTCGGGGGCGTTGCCCGATCCGATCTTGGTGGCGAGGTCCTGGTCGTAGTTGCCCTGGTCCCACATCGCGGTAACGGTGATGCCGGGGCAAGCGGCCTTGACCTGCTTGATCACGGCCGTCTGCTCTTTGAACTCGCCCTTGTCGCCCCAGAACATGAACGAGACGTTGCCCTTGGCCGTGCAGGCCGCCGCGCGGGCGTGCCCCGCCGGGGTCGTCGCGTACGCGTGCGGCGCGACCGTCAGCAGGCAAATGCCGGCCATGATGGCCGCGTATAGAGTTCGTCGCATGGTCACTGCTCCTGTCTTATCATCCTTGTGTCAACAGGCCATCGGCACACGAGGATAGCGCGGGCGATGGTCGTTCGGACTGCGATCGATACGGCGGCGGCGCGCCCGCCGCTGGGCTATGGGGGCGACCTCCGTCTCCACCTCCTCTGCGCGTCATGCGCTTCTCGGTCAAAGCACCGTGCTTGCGATCACGTCATCGCCCACCCTTATGCAAGAAAACGCGCGGCCCATAACACTGACACCGGAGCGCGCTCCAGACCTGCCAGCAAGGGCAATGCAAGACATCCGGGGTAGAGCGGCGTGTGATGTTTCATACTATCACGTTAGCGCGCCGGCCGTGGCGGCACGTCCACCAGATTGCTGATACGCATGGCCCGATATCAGGGCAAAGTATGCTCTTTCTCAGTGGTACGCTGCGAACGGGAGGAGGCATCGATGAGTTTATGGCGTTACCGGGACTTCTTGCGCACGTGGCTCGCGCAACTCGTCTCCGTCATCGGCGACGGGCTGTACTACGTTGCCGTGATCTGGTGGGTCAAAGTGACAACGGGCTCCAACGCCGCCGTGGCCGTGGTCGCCCTTTGCGCGGCCTTGCCGGGAGTGGCGCTCGGTCCCGTGGCCGGCGTCTACGCCGACCGGCTCGACCGGCGGCGGCTGATGCTGGCCATGGACCTCGCCCGCGGGGTCCTGCTGCTGGCGCCGGCGCTGCTGCTGGCCACCCACCATCTGGCTGTGTGGCATCTCTGCCTCGTCGCGCTGCTGCTTGCCGCCTGCTCGACGTTTTTCGGGCCGACCTTCGGCGCGTCCATCCCGCTGCTGGTCCCGGCGGAGCACGTGACGACGGCGAATGCCCTCAACCAGACAAGCTTCGCCCTGGGCGCCCTGCTCGGTCCCGCGCTGGGCGGGGCGCTCGTCGCGGCTTTCGGTTCGCTGCCGGCCATCCTCGTCGACGCGGGGACGTTCGGGCTCTCGGCGCTGCTGCTCGGCGTCTCGCGCATCTCGCGCATCCCGTCGCCACGGCAGGCGCCCACGGCGGAACGCCAATCATTCGGTCGCGACGTGCTCGAAGGCCTGACGTTCTTCCGCCGCCAACCTCTCCTGCTGGGTATGGTCCTCCAGGTGGTCGCGCTCAACTTCTTCCGCGCTCCGGTCGCCGTCCTGCTGCCGGGGCTGGCCCGCGACGTGTTCGGGACCGGCGCGTCAGGCTTTGGGCTGCTGGAGGGCATGATGCCCGCCGGCTTCGTGCTCGGCGGTCTCGTGCTCCTGTTGCGTCGTGTCCGAGCCATTGGGCGTCTGCTTATCTGGTCGCTGGTCGGCTGGGGCCTCGCCGTGGGCTGCATCGGCATCAGCCGCGCGTTGCCGCTCACGGCGGCGCTCCTGGTCATCGCCGGGATGAGCCTGGCCACGGCCAATATCCTGGGCTCCGGCGTCTTCCAGACGCGTATCCCAGTGGAACTCCAGGGCCGGACGTGGGGCGCGTTCAACGCGGTGTCACAAGGGTTGCAGCCAGTCGCGCTCGCCCTCACTGCCCCGGTGGTCGGACTGGTAGGGCTGCAACCCCTCTTCGCAGTGTGCGGGCTGGCGGTCGTCGGCGCCGGACTGGCTGGCTACCTCGTCCCGGAGCTGTCCGCGCTACAGCGCCCCATGGCCTCGCCGCTGGAAATCAGCGTTGTGTCGGCGTAACGGTTGCGGAGGTTACAATGTCGGTGCATACTTGGAGGCATAGGTTTGCCACGCGCTACGAGGAGGGTCTGGGCCAGGCCCGATCAGAGGAGGATCGCCCATGTTCACGCACATCTTGCTGCCCGTCGACGGGTCGGAGCTGGCCGAGCGCCCGCTGGCCTACGTCGCGCGCCTCGCGCCGGTCACCGGCGCCGTTATCCACCTCGTCGCGGTCGTGGACGCGCTGCCGGACCCACGGTGGACGCTCGCGCCCACCATCGTGCCCGAGGGCGTCTACGAGGAGGCCGAGGGACGAGCCACGGACTATCTCGCGGCGACACGAGCGCGCCTGCTCGCTACTGGCGTGCGCGACGTGCGCGCCACGGAACTGACCGGCGATCCGGCGGGCCGCCTGCTCGACTATGAGCGTGACGCGGGCATCGACCTCGTGGTCATGTCAACCCATGGGCGCACCGGTTTGGCCCGCTTCGCCCTCGGCTCGGTGGCGGAGCGCCTGGTCCGCTACGGCGCGACCCCGGTCATCCTCGTGCGCGCCTTCGGCGAGGTCGTCGTCCCCCACCACGTCGTGGTCCCGCTCGACGGATCGGCGCAAGCGGAGGTGGTCCTGACGGCGGTCGAGCGGCTGGCGACCGACATCCTGCGCGAGGTGACGCTGCTGCGCGTGGTACGCGATGGCGCGGAGGGGCGGGAGGCCGAGCGCTACCTTGGGGAGGTGGCGGAGCGGCTGCGGCGGGACGGCGTGGCGGTGCATCGGCATGTCGAAGAAGGCGACCCGGCGACGGCGATCGTCGAGCTCGCCGGCGCCGACAAGCTGGTGGCCATGGCGTCGCATGGGCGCTCGGGCGTCGCGCGCTGGGCCCTGGGCTCGACGGCCGAGCGCGTCGTGCATGGCGGCGCGAGCCCGGTCATGCTCCTGCGGCGCCCCAACTAGCCTGAGAAACTGATGGAGGGGTTGAGGCAGAGGACGGAGAAGGGAACGAGAATGAAGCTAGCAGACCTGAAAACGGCTGATGAGGTTCTCGCGGAGGAGCTCGATGCTGATCCCGAGCTGCGGGAGGAGTGGGATCGCCTGGAGTTGTCCCGCACTATTGCTCATTGGGTCATTGCCTATCGGGCGGACCATGATCTGACACAGACGCAGCTCGCACGCCTCCTCCAGATGCGCCAATTGGCCGTCGCCCGCCTCGAGTCCGGCGAGCATGAGCCCACGCTACGAACACTGCTGCGTCTGGCGCGCGTGCTAGGCAAGCAGTTCCGCATCGAGATTACGCCACGTCGCATCGAGGTGTCGTCGCAGCCCAGCCTCGTCGGCTCTGTCGCTTGACGCGGCCACTACCGCACGACGAACGTTTCTCCATACGCTTGGCGTGGTGGCGCGCGCATCAGTGGTGGCGCGCGTATCAAGAGCCCGCGTCCCGCCTCACTCGTCACTAACCACTAACCACTCGTCACTCATCAGCGGCCGCCCTGGCCGGTCAGGGCGATACCCTGCACGATCCAGCGCTGGGCGATCAGGTAGACGATCAGCACCGGGACCAGCGAGAGCGCGGCGCCGGCCATCAGCAGATTCCACTGCACGGTGAACTGGCCCTCGAACTCGGCGATGCCCAGCGGCAAGGTCTTGAGGCTCTCGCTGTCCACCACCACCAGGGGCCACAGGAAGTTGTTCCAGGAGTTCAGGAAAGCGAAGATGACCAGCGCGGCCACGGCGGGGCGCGCCAGGGGCATGATGATGCGCGCGTAGATGGTGAGGTGCCCCGCGCCGTCGAGCACCGCGGCCTCCTCCAGGTCAACCGGGATGGTCAGGAAGAACTGGCGCAGCAAAAAGGTGCTGAAGACGCTGGAGACGAACGGCGCGACCAGCCCCTGATAGGTGTTGTGCCAGCCCAGCAGGCGGATCAGGATGTAGTTGGGGATCAGAGTGACCTGGAAGGGGATAATCAACGTAGCCAGGTAGGCGGCGAAGAGCAGCGAACGCCCCGGAAAGCGCAGCCGCGCGAAGGCGTACGCGGCCAGCGAGGCCGTGAGCAGTTGGCCCACCGTCGTCAACACCGCTACGACGAGGCTGTTGACGAAGAACTGGCCCACGCGCGACGTTTGCCACACCTGGGTGTAGTTGTCCCACACGAACGGGCTGGGCACGAACTGCGGCGTCAGCTGGCCGATCTGCGCGTTGGTCTCCAATGAAGTGGCCAGCATATAGACGAACGGCAGCACCACCACGGCCGCGCCCGCCAGCAGTAGCAGCAGGATGACCGCGCGGACGGCCAACCGGCGTCCCGAGACGCGACGCCCGGAGCGCCCGCCGCGCCCACCGCGCCCGCCGCGTCCCCCAACCCGTCCATGCCGAGGGAACGGGGCCGGCGGCGCCGCCGTGCGCTCAGCCATAATGCACCCAGCGGCGCTGCGCCACGAACTGCACCCCTGTCACGGCTAGCACGAGCAGGAACAGCACCCAGGCCACCGCCGAGGCCAGCCCCAGGTTGGGCTCGGTGGAGACAAAAGCCTTCTGGTAGAGGTAGCCTACCAGCGTATTGGTGGCGTTGTTGGGGCCGAATCGCCCGTTCGTCACCACGTAGGCCTGGTCGAACACCTGGAAGGAGTTGATGGTGGTGACCACGGCGACGAAGAACGTGGTCGGGCTGAGCAAGGGGAAGACAACGTAGCGAAAGCGGCTCCAGACGCCCGCGCCGTCGACCTGCGCCGCGTCCAGCAGGGAGCGGTCGACCCCCTGCAGCCCGGCCAGGAACAGCACGATACTGAAGCCGATCTGCCGCCAGACGCCGAAGATCATCAGCGCGGGCAGCGCCCACGTCGTGCTGTTGAGCCAGGCCGGCGGGTCCTGCACGCCGATGGCGTAGAGCAGGCTGTCGATCAGGCCAGCGCGCGGGTCGTATATCCATTGGAACACCAGCGCCGAAGCCACCAGCGTGGTGATGTAGGGGGCGAAGTAGGCAGTGCGCAGCAGCAGTGCACCTGGCAATCTGGCATTGAGGCCCAGCGCGACCAGCAAGGCCAGGGCGGTCGAGACGGGAACCACGCCAAGGGTGTAGAGGACCGTATTGCCCAGCACCTGGCGGAAAGTGTCGTCGTTCAGCAGGTCAGCGTAGTTACCGAAGCCAGCCCAGGTGGGGGTCGACACCAGGTCCCAATGCAGGACGCTGAGGCCGCCGGTGGACAGCACCCCGGCCAGGGTGAAGACGACAAACGGGATCAGGTCGGGCAGCAGGAACAGCAACGCCACCCGCCCGTCCCCGCGCCGGTACACGCCCGGCCGCGGCGCCAGACGATGCGCCATCCTTTGCCGCAAGCTGACCCGCGCGGCAGCGGACATGTCGCATATCCTCCCCCAGTTGCCAGTTGCCAGTTGCCAGTTGCCAGTTGCCAGTTGCCAGTGCAAAGGTTAGCTTCTTGGTGCTATAGAGCCTGTCGTCGCAACCCTCATCCTATCTTTTGATAACTGGCAACTGGCAACTGGTAACTGGGTCAGTGCTCGGACCGCAGCACCCTGGTCGCGGCCGCCGCGGCCTTGGGCAGCAGTTGCGCGGCCGTCCCCTCACCGATCCAGAGCGGCTGCAGCGCCGTGTCGGCGGCGGTGTAGACGTCGAAGAAGGTCGGGAACGACGGCAGCCGATGCCCGACCTTGCTCTGCTGCTGGAAGACCGCGTTGTACGGCTTGCTCTTCCAGAAGCCCGAGTTGAGCGTGCCCGGATCGATGGGCGTCACGTCGTTGCCCTGGCTGAAGGTGAGCGTGGCCAGGGGGCCGGTCATGAAGTCCCACAGCTGGTATGTCGCAGCGGCGGACTTGGTGTACGTGGACATGCAGTAGCCAGCGCCACCGGTGGCGTTGACCACGGGACGGCCGGCGAAGTGCGGCATGCCCACCACGGACCAGTCCAAGCCCGCCGTCTTGGCAAAGGTCGGCGCCAGGGCGTGGTTGCCAAAGGCCATGGCCAGTTGGCCGCCGGCAAAGAGCGAGGCGATGGTGGCCGAGCTCTGCATCTGCGTGGCCGGGGGCGTGACGTGGTCCTTGTTGGTGAGGTCGGCGATGAACTGCAGCGCCTGCGCCGCCCGCGGCGTGTTGAAGGTCACTTTGGTGGGCCTGGCGTCGTTGTCGAACAACTCCACGCCCTTCTCCCACAACCACAGCCGCCAGAAATCGGTCTCGTAGGCAAAGCCGTACTGGCTGATGCGCGCGCCGCTGCCCTTGGTCAACCTCTTGGCCGTGGCCCGCAGGTCGTCCCAGCTCCAGCCATCCTTGGGGTAGGGAACGCCGGCGGCGCGGAACAGGGCGCGGTTGTAGAAAATGACCTTGGTGTCGTTGTCGCGCGGCACGCCGTAGAGGCCGCCGTTCCACTCGAACAGGAACAGTTCGCCGGGGGTATAGGTGGAGAGATCCTTGCCATGCTGCCGGGATACGGCCCGGATGTCTTGCAGCGCGCCCTTGGAGGCGTAGGTCGGGACGTAGGTCAGGAACATCACGTCGGGGATGCTCCTGGACACCAGGTCGGCGTTGAGCTTGACGAAGTAATCGGGGAACGAGGTGTACTGCGGCTGGACCTCGATGGCGGGGTAGCGCTGCATGAAGACCTTGAGCACCTGGTTGATGGTGACTTGCTCGTCCAGGCTGCCCCACGAGCCAAACGTCAACTGGGTCGGCGTCGCGGCGGCAAAGGCCGCGGCCGGCCCCTCCATCGCCCCGAGCGCGGCGGCGACCGCGGGCACGCTGGCGCCCAATGCCAGCGCGCGGCGGATGAAGGTCAGCCTGCCCATCCCGGACGTCATCGCCTCGCAAGCCAGATCGTCCAGGGCGCGTTCTTGTTGCTTGCTCATCGCTGTGCTCTCCCCCTCATTCTCTCTATCCTCTGTCTGCTGTCTGCGCCGGACCGGAGCGCGAATAATGCCGTATCCATGGGGCCGACGCGTACCCCTATCGCTTATGGCGGTGGGATCGCTCGTCATGTCACCGTGAACCACAACGCCCACGGAGCGATCTACGGGAGCGATCTACGGGACGGCCTACAATGGATAAGTATCGCACATACCAGGCCCCCGCCCCAACCAGATATACAGGGGCGCGGCAACAAGCTAAAGGATGCGCGAGAAAGGAGGATGAGAGCAAGGGGACGTCGATCTGCGAGAGACGACGCCCCAGCTCAGACTCAGATGCCGCTGGAGCATGACCCGAGGCAGCCATACGGGTCGGCGGATACAACATGACGGAAGGGTATGAGATACCCCATCCCTTCACGGTTGGCAAGCCTCTGTGACGCGATGCACGGGGCAGGGAGCGCCCGCGCGCCGCGTGTCTTAGACCGCGACGGACCCCGCGCGCTCGTCCTCGTTCTCGTGCTCATGCGCCGCGTGGTAGCGCACCAGCGAGGTCGCGACGAGTGTGTTGATCGAGAGGCGGGCATAGAACGCCGTGGTACGCAACCACTCGTAGAGGTCGTCGTCGACGCGCACGTTGTATTTAACGGTGTCGCCACTCGTGCCTCGTTGATCGGCGCTCGGCGCGGCTTGCCCGGATTCGATTGCCTCGCGATACTCGCCGACCGCCGCCAGCACGATGCTGTTCATGCTCTTGCGCAGCAGGAAGCCGCGCAGGCGCATCCACTCGTACAGGTCCGCGGGAAGCCGGCATTGGATAAAGCGCGTGTGCGGTGCGTGACGTTCTGCCATCATCATCCTCCCATCTGCCACGTGTCCGGCGCGGTCGGTCGTACCTGACCACCGCGCCAACCAGCAGGATTCGCTCCATGATAACGCTGTCGCGAGCGCGGAGAGCAACGTTATCCACTATGCCCATCATGCGGCGACACACTCGCGCCATGACCCGCGCCTCTCGCCATTATAACAGGAACGTGTAATCGACGTTTGTCTAGCTGCACTAATAAATATGAGGTTTCACCGTTGAAAGATTGTATCGCAGTCCAGCCAGCGCCTGTACCGCCGCGCGATGGCGACATCCCAACCGACGCCGTCCAGATCACGCGCCCGCCGCGCCCGTCGAGGACGCTCACCGTGCCGTTCCCAATCGGTCGGCGCGCCCCGTCGAGGGGGCCAAGACGCGTCAGAACGGCCAGACCGCTACGGTCGTCGACCGCGACACCGCCAGGTGAGCCGCCCGTGAGGATCGTGCGGAGCAGATGTCCGCTTGCACTGTCGATGAGGTACACCGCCCCTCCCACCCCGTCAATGGCGAAGAGGCGGCCGGTGGGCGCGTCGACGACGCCGTACACATAGGCGCTGCTAAAAGGTAACGTAGGAGCGTGCAACAGGCGTCCGCTCACGGCATCCAGGACGCTCAAGCGGCCGCGGTGAAAAACGTACATCAGCCGCGTCCGTTCGTCGACCAACGGCGGTGTCACCGGTAGGGCCTGCGAGCCGGTCGATAGACGCCAGAGCGGACGGCCCGTGGCGGCATCGAGCGTGAAGACGATATCCGTCGCGTAGACATGTCCGAGGGCTTCGTCGACCGTGAGCGAGCCCATCTCGGGTTGGCCATTGACCATGTCGCTCAGCGGACGCAACGCTGTCGTCCCCACCAGACGCCCATCGGCCGCGTCGAGGATACCAACGCGATTGCTCTCGGCATGGCGCACGAAGACCCGTGCCGTCCGAGCGTCCACCGCGATAAAGGAAATGCTGGCTCCCCATCCCGTGTTGATGGGGGGCGGCGCGCTGACCGTCGTCGTGCGCAGCAACCGCAGGCTAGCGGCGTCATATGTCCTCACGGAAACGTTCGGAAACGAAAGGGTTGCGAGGAAAATGCGCTGCGTTCGTCGGTCAATCGCGACAGCCGCCATGTCACAAGGAGGAGTGGACACGACGCCCATCAGGCGCCCGCTCTGGACATCGAGGATGCTGATCGTGTAGTACACCAGCCCCAGTTGGGGCCGGCCAAGGATGAACAGCCGCCCGGCCTGCTCGTCCCAGGCAGCGTTGCCGCCCCAATAATTGGGCTGCGGCAAGGTGACCGTTCTTATAATCCGCCCCGTCGCCGTGTCCATGACCTGCACGCGCGCACTGTTGAACGCTCCGATCACCGCGCGTCCTCGTTGCGGATCGATCACCAGCGGCAGAGGGCTGGCATCCGTCGAGACCGTGGCGATAATAGGGCCGGTCGGCGCGTCAGACCACGTGACGCTCAGGCTGAGGACAAGAGCCAAGAGCCCCAACACCATGGCCGCGGCCACGCCCCAGCGACGTATCCCTTGCCTTCGGCCGCGCCGTCTCGTCGTCGTCATCGTCAGGCTCCTCGCTCCACGAGCGCCGAAAGGTCATCCTCCCGTCGATAGACGGATACTACTGAGGAAGGGTAACATGGGGAGGACGATGAAGGAGGACGCGTGCTATGGTTCTGCCACCGGACTACGCGCAGCGCGTCTACGCGGGCGTGCTGGGCAAGATCATTGGCGTGTACCTGGGTCGCCCCTTCGAGGGCTGGAGCTATGAGCGCATCGCGACCGAGTTGGGCGAGATCAACTATTATGTCAACGAGCGGCTGCGCGTCCCGCTGGTCGTGACCGACGACGACATCTCCGGGACCTTCACCTTCCCGCGCGCCCTGCCCGACTACGACAACGCGCCCACCCTCACGCTTGCCCAAATCGGCCAGACCTGGCTCAACTACATCGTCGAGGGGCGCACGGTCCTCTGGTGGGGCGGCTTCGGCGTCTCCACCGAGCACACCGCCTACCTGCGCCTGACCGAGGGCGTGCCCGCGCCGCGCAGCGGCTCGGCCGCCCTCAACGGCCGCGTGGTGTCCGAGCAGATCGGGTCGCAGATCTTTGTCGACGGCTGGGCCAGGGCCGCGCCCGGCGACCCCGAGTTGGCCGCGGATCTGGCTCGCCGCGCCGCCAGTGTCAGCCACGACGGAGAGGCGGTCTACGGCGCGCAGGTCATCGCGGCCATGGAAGCGCAGGCCTTCGTGGAGCCCGATCTCAACCGGCTGCTGGACACGGCCACGGGCCTCATCCTGCGGGACTCGGTTATCTATCGCCTGATCCACGACGTGCGCCACTGGCGCGCCGGTGAGCCCGACTGGCGCGCCACGCGGCGGCGCATCGCCGGCCGCTACGGCTACGACCGCTACGGCGGCGGGGTGCATATCGTGCCCAACCACGCCCTAGTCATGCTGGCGCTGCTCTACGGCGGCGACGACTTTGGCCGCTCGCTGATGATCGCCAACACGGCGGGCTGGGACACGGACTGCAACAGCGGCAACGTCGGCTGTCTCCTGGGCCTAAAGAACGGTCTGGCCGCGCTCGACGCCGGCCCCGACTGGCGCGGCCCCGTGGCCGACCGCATCCTCCTGCCCACGGCCGACGGCGGCCGCGCCATCACCGACGCCGTGGGCGAGACCTACCGCGTGGTCAACATCGGCCGCGCGCTGGCCGGCCAGCCGCCGCTCGCGCCCAAGGGCGGCGCGCGCTTCCATTTCGAGCTGCCGGGCGCGGTGCAGGGCTTCCGGCCCGACCACGACCACGACCACGACCACGACCCCAACAGCGATGCGAAAGACGCGGCGGCACGGGGGACGATGGCGCTGGAGAACGTGGAGGGGCATAGCGCGGCGGGACGGCGCAGCCTGGCCCTGCGCTACGCCGTGGCGCCCAATCTCGTGGCGCGCGCCACCACGGCGACTTTTATCCCGCCGGATACGCTGGACATGCCCGACTACGGCCTGGTAGCCTCGCCCACGCTCTACTCCGGCCAGACGGTGCGCGCGCGGCTCGCGGCGGACGCGCACGACGCGTCGCCGGTGGCCTGCCGGCTCTACCTCGGCGTCTACGGCGCCGGCGACCGGCTCTCCAGGGTGTACGGCCCGGAGGTCACGCTGGCCTCGGGCGCGGATTGGGACGTGGAGTGGTCGATCCCGGACACGGGCGGCGACCCCATCGCCGCCATCGGCCTGGAGTTGCGCGCTGTTGATCACGCTCATGCGACCGGCGCCGTGTACCTGGACCGCCTGACCTGGGACGGGACACCCAGCGTTGTGCTGGGCAAGCCCGCGCACGACGGGACGCTGTGGCGGCGCGCCTGGGTCGACGCCATGGACCAGTGGGACCCCTGGTGGCCGCAACCCTATCGCCTGATCCAGAATCGCGGCACGGGGCTGCTGATCCAGGGGACGCGCGAGTGGGCCGACTACAGGGTCAGCGCCAGGCTCACGCCGCGCCTGGCCACGGCGACAGGCATCGGCGCCCGCGTGCAGGGCCTGCGCCGCTACTACGCGCTGATGCTCCACGCCGACGGCACAGCGCGCCTGATCAAAGCTCTCGACGGCGAGACGGCGCTGGCCGAGGCCGCCATTGCCTGGGAACTCGACCGCGCCTATGACCTGAGCCTGCAGGTCGTGGGCGTACGCCTGCTGGCCCGCGTCGACGGAGTCGCGATGTGCGACGTCGAGGACACGGATCGCCTCTTGACAGGGAGCGGCGTGGCGCGGCTCTGCACGCAAGGTTGCGTCGACTGCGCTGCCGTCGCCGTGTAGCCGATAGCTATGTGCAGCACGGCAGCGCCGCGGAGGGACGATGGACCTGGCACCCATCCTTGACATGGCGCCCCCCAACGAGCGGCCGCCCGAGGTCGTGACCTTGGGCGAGACGATGACGCTGTTCTGGCCCGTCGACGGCGCGCCCCTCGACGCGGCGATTCACTGGGAGAGCTCGCTGGGCGGCGCCGAGAGCAACCTTGCCGTGGCCCTGGCCCGGCTGGGACACCCCGCGCGCTGGATCAGCCGGCTGGGCGACGACCCGTTCGGACGCCTGATACGCGCTACGCTGCGGCGCGAGGGCGTCGTGGTCGACGCGCCCCCCGACCCGCGCGCGCCGACCGCAGTCTTCTTCAAGGAGCGCTCGGCACACGGACCGCGCCGCGTCGTCTATTACCGCCGAGGCTCCGCCGCCAGCCGGATGGCGCCGGACGACCTCAGCGCCGCGCAGTTCGCCGGGGCGCGGGTGCTGCACGTGACCGGCATCACGCCCGCGCTCTCCGCGAGTTGCGCCGCGGCGGTCGACCGCGCGGTGGCGCTGGCGCGCACGGAAGGGCTGCTGGTCAGCGTCGATCCCAACGTGCGCCTGCAACTGTGGCCCAGCAGGGAAGCCTGCCGCGCGGCGCTGACGAAGCTGGTCTCGCGCGCCGACCTCGTCCTGTTGGGCCACGAGGACGCCGAGGTTCTGTATCCCGGCCTGGACGAGGCCGGCGTCCTCGCCGCGATCAGCGCGGCCGGCCCGCGCATCGTAGCGCTCAAGCTGGGTGAGCGCGGCGCGCGCGGCGTGCGCGACGGGGAGCAGGCGGCGGTCGAGCCCTATCCGGTCGCCGCCGTCGACACCGTCGGCGCGGGCGACGGCTTCGACGCCGGCTTCATCGCCGGCCTGCTACGCGGCTACCCCTTCGCGCGCTGCCTCGCGCTCGGCGCCCGCGTCGGCGCCGCCGCCGTAGCGGCGGCGGGAGACTGGGAAGGCTACCCGCTGGCGCGCGACCTGGAACCCGACTACCACTAGCCCAACGACACCGTAGTGCCTTGAGGGCCGGGAGCGCCCTCGATCGGATACTGTTGGCGAATGGGCAGGCCCGTCCCTCCGTGCTCACGCTGCCGCTGCCAGGTCCACGAGGCGGGAACGACGCGTGCGGGTGCGCGGGGTGTCGGTCAGCCACGCCACGAGCCGCACGAGGTTGATGGCGACAGCGGTGAGCAGGTGCTGCAGATGCGTCTTGGCCAGGCCCACGTAGCGTGAGCGCCGCAGGTCATAGGCGCGGACGCCCTGGGAGAGCGTGCCCTCGATCCCCGCACGCGCGGCGTCCTGCGCGGCGAAGGCCGGCGTGCGCTGGCGCTCACGCGCGGCGAGGAGCGCCTGATGCTCCTCTCGCGGATGCAGGGTGAGTTGGCGCGGCTGGGTGGCGCTGCGCGTGCAGCGCGCCCGCACGGGGCAAGCCCGACAGGCGGCGGCGCCGAACTCGACGCGGATGACGGCGGCGCCGTCCTTCTCCCGCGTCGGCAGCCACTTCACGCTTGTGCCGCCGGTGGGGCACGTCACACGCTCGGCGTCCCCGTCGACTGCGAACTGCGCGGCGGCGAAGGCGTCGGGCGTGCGCGCCTGCCAACTCGGGTCGGCGTGCATCGGGCCGACCACGTCGATCCCGCGCGCCTGACTGGTCACCAACAGCGCCGCCTCCGTGTAGCCCTCGTCGACGAGGTGGAGGCGCGGGGGCGCCTCCTTGGCCACCAGCGCCTCCTGCACCGACGCGCTCAGTTCCACGTCCTGGGTCGTGGCCACGGTCGTCTGGACAGCGGTGAGCAGGTGCGGCGTGTCGTCATCGCACGTCTCGGTCAGGTGGACTTTGTAGCCGGTCCACAGCGTGGTCCGCTTGACGCTAGAGCGCGCCTGGCTGTCGTAGGGCGAGTTGATCCGCACCGCCAGCGGCGGCAGGCCCGCGCCCCCCTCGTCCTCTGTGCGCCAGTGCGTCGCCCCGCTGTCGTCGACATAGTACTGCTGCACCCAGACCTGCCGCAGGGTCGCGACGGCGGGTACCGCCCGGAGCCAGGCCGGCGCGGTGGGAGCAGACACGGCGCCGAGCAGGGCGTGACCATCGCGCCCCACCTCCTCCGCGCGCGCCCGCCGCGCCGCCGGCTCTTTGGGCAGCCGCATCTCATCGTCGCGCTGCCCGTACCGGACGCCCCACTCCGGCTGCAGGTGCCCGCGCAGCCACTCCGGCGCGACGTCGGCCAGCACCTCGAGCGCGTGGCGCAGCGTCTCCCCGACCAGCAGCAGGCGGGTGAGCGCGCGCGCCGCACCGCGCACATGCGTCGAGGCGGTGCGCTGCCGCCCCCGCGCCTTGAGCCAGCCCCGCTCCTTGCCCCGCGCCAGGAGGGCGTTGAGGACGTGCTCCTCCGCGCCCCCCCGCCCCCACCCGCGCTCGGAACTCGCTCAAGACCGAGTGGTGGAACCCGGTAGCGGTGAGCTCCAGGCCCAGCGCGTCCTTCCAGTCGATGCGCCCCCGCACTGCGTCCGCCGCCTCACGATCCGAGAGGACCTCCACGAACTGCAGCACGCTGACCACCGCCAGTCGCCACGGCGCCTCCGCCGGCTGCCCCCGCGTCGGGAACAGCGCCGCGACGTCCGCATCCTTAGACAGCAAGCCGACCGTGTCGCGCAGGTGCATCGCGACGGTCGCACGGGGGAAGGCGGCGTGGGCGACACGGGCTGTCTCGACGGGGACGGGACCGATTTCCTGTGGCTGCAAGGACATGAGAGCCTCCTATCGACGATCTCTACAGTTCTACGACGTGCTCAGTATGCCCGATTCCCCCCGTCCTGTCTTCCTGCATCGCCTGTCAGCCTCCCTTCGGCAATTCGCCAACAGTATCCGAT
>JAABUZ0100005126.1_pt1 | contig 17454 bp, 19 predicted proteins | sample 5562091 | NCBI WGS metagenome assembly JAABUZ01 (sample SAMN12813069, study PRJNA571459) | rock metagenome | isolation source: Antarctica rocks | place: Antarctica: Victoria Land, Linnaeus Terrace sud | collected 2015-12-21
TGCCTATCGCCGATGGCGCCGCCGTATCACCTCTCGGTCGCCTGTACCGTCACGAGGCCGAGCGCCTCATCCAGCGCTATCCCCACGCGGATCTCTCGAAGATGGACTGGATGATCGTTCTATCGCTGGCGCGCGCGTTCACCGATGCCGACGGTGCCGAACTAGCCCGCGCGATGGTCGAAGGAAGCCCGCGGCTCGCGGAGCGGAAGGCCGGCCATCTCACGGACTACGCAGCACGAACCGTCGCCAAAGCGCTGGCCATCATCGCCCAGGAGCGCCGGCGGGACGAGGGCTGAGCCCTTGTGTCGAGCCGCATCCGCCTGGCATAAAAGCCCACGTCGTCTGTCTATCAGCAGTGCATCGCCTGACCGATGCCGACTATGTGACTACGGTAGCCACGTCGCGTCCGTTGCCTCGCGGCGTGATGAAAGGGGAAATGACATGCATGATCCTCACGACATGCCCCTCTTCGAGACGCTCGCCGACTTCGTGACCTATCTGGAGGACACACTGGGCCACGACGTCAACGGCCCGGATGAACTCTCGTCCAGCATCCTCGACAGCCAGCGTGCGGACCTGGCCCCACTCGAGCGCGGCGTGCGCTACATCTGCGAGAGGTGCTGCTACGGGATGGTCGTGTACGGCAGGAGTGACGGCCTGGGATTCGAGTACGGCCCTCGCGGCGGCCTCGACATCGTGGCCGAGTATGCCATCGTGGAGCCGTGCACCCGCCAGAAGCAGCCGGGGGTGCGCGTGATTGTTCGGCATCTACTTCCGGTACCCGTCAAGGAGCCCGACGACGACGAGCGCCCCTATTGGCTGGATCCGTGCGAGGAGCCCGAGGACGATGAATCGCTCGACTGGCTGGACTCTCCCGAGGACGACGAGCCGGACACGCTTATTGTCGCCGAGGGGATCGGCGTCCTACGGGTTATAAAAGGGCGGAGAGATCGTCTGTGACAACAAAGACCTGCCGCGCTTCACACATAGCGACCAATCCGTCCCCTATCGCGTTGCCTATGGCCATCTATGGCCGCCCATCATCTAGCTCAACGATGGCTGCGACTCCTTCTGGATGGTAAAGAACACGAGCTATAATTGCCCGAATGTCTCGACGACTGATCACGTCCGAATTCGCGCCTCCTTGCTTAGCGCGACGATGGCCCCCGAACAGCGCCGTATGTCGGCACTACAGCAGGCTGGCTTCGAAAACAGGAAGCCAACGCACGGGCGCGCTAACGGCAGCGACCCGACAGTGGTGCTGCGTATGGTCATCGGAGAGATGGCACCGGTCGGACCGGATCTACTCGACGTCGTACGGGCGCGACTGGCGGCGACCCGATCGGCACCGCGCGCACTCTCGCCCGCGGCGCCGATCGGGCACCACGAGGGCGCCCCTGTGTCCCCGCTGGGACAGCTCTACCGCTGCGAAGGCGCGCGCCTCGGGCGGCGCTATCCGGCGGCGGACCTGAGCCGACTCGACTGGATGATCGTGCTCTCCGTGGCGCGGGCGTTCCGAGACGCCATGGCGGAGGAGCTAGCGCGGGCGATGAGGGCAGCCTGGGGCTGGCCGAGCGCAGGCACGTGGGGGACTACGTCGCGCGCATGGTGGGGAAGGCGCTGGCGCTGGCAAGGCGGGAGCACGATGCGTGATAGCGAGCAGCGCGCTCCGGTCGCTGAAGATGAGCATCATGACGTTGCGCAACGTCACGATGGGCGGATCCTAGCACTCGTGGCCGCGTTCAGCGACACGTCATCGCTGTGCGAGTGTCACCGAAGCCGCGCGCCAGCGGCGAGCGAGCAGGCTCGATGTTGGCCAGTTCGTCGCGCTCGTCGACGAGGTGGCCGACGTGGTCCGCGCCTATCGCCCCGCGAAGCCGATGGCCTATCTCTTCGCGGCGCTCAAGAGCCTTGCGCGCCTGCTGCTGGAGGCGCGGCGCGCGAGGTGCTCACGGACGAATATGACGCTATAGAGAAACTTTGGGGGGAGCGGTGAAGGCGCAGGCGCGTCGGGGTCCGGGGTCCAGGACTACGTCGCGCGCACGGTGGGGAAGGCGCTAGTGCTGGCCGGGCGGAAGCAGGACGGGTCGTACACAGACTAGCAGTGTCGCACCTCCTGCCGAGCCACCCCACCCACAACTTACGCGACCGCGCCGGCCTCCTCCCGCGGATCGAGAAGATCTCGAAGTTCTTTGCGCAGTACGGCGTTCGCGCCCTGCTGCTCATCCTCACCAGGTGGCAGCTCGTGGAACTCGCACACTCTTTTCAACTCACCCTGGATGCGCTCGAGTTGATCGGGGCGATCGGTTTCAATGGTCAACCTGATGCGGGCGGTAGCCCCATCGGTCGAGGCGATGCAGCTGGTGATGTTGATCCCCTCCTGATAAAGGATCTGGGTAGCCTCGTACAGAATGCCGACGCGGTCGGTGCTCTCGAAGACGACCTTGAATTGGTGGGCGGGCGCTGGCTCGTCGATGAGTTCGTCCACGCCGATCCCCAGCCCCCGCGCCAGCCTAATCACCACATCGATGCCGGGGTTGCTCACCTCAGCATTGAGGATGCGCGTCAGTGTGCTCAGCGGAACTGTGGCCTGAGCAGCAAGCTCGGCCGGGAGCATCTCGCGCTCGCGCATCAGCCTCTGCAATCGCTCACGCAAACGATCGATCGTCTGGCTGTTCCCCGTCGCGCTCTTTCGTTTCATTGCACTCCGACTCTCCACCTGTTTGTGCATAGTCGCAAACAGGAGAAGTGTAACACATCGGTCGGCTCAAGTTATTATGATTGCCCCGGCAAGGATATAAAAGGTAGACACGGGAATCAAGGTGCCGTTTATGTTTGCATATTTAGAATGAATAGGATATATTAGCCTTATATTCTTCTCATATACGCAACTCTCGCTGTGCTGAAGAGAGCCATGTGGCGAGGCTGCAGGGAGGCCGTGCGCGCCAGGTGGGATGTTTACTGGCGCTTGCACGTAAGTGTCTAGGTGCCGATGGCTGCACGACGTTCGACAGGAGGTAATGCCCGTTCGATGCTGATTCGCCGCTTTCATCCACCCCCGACCTGACGCGCTGCATACCACCACCCCCGACCTGACGCGCTGCATACCACACAGGAGCATGCCGTGACTGCCTATGTTCCGGGGGCCGGCCATGCTGTCCCTCTCGACGCTCCACTTGATCGCTCGTGGGTCGCACGACCCGCCGCTCTATACCGCTACTCGCGTGCCCTCGGCGTAGCCTGGGCAGACGGCTTTTTTCTGACGGCGTGGCCGCGGGTGGCGCAGATCGTAATGCTCATCGCCTTCCTCATCGGGCTGGGCGCTGGGGCGACGCATTGGACACCCGCGGCCTTTGGTGTCATCAGCGAAACGGGCATCTATGCCGGCCCGTTCCCCGCTGGCGCGTACGTCACCGTCTTCGCCCAATCCATCCCGTTCCTTGTCGTTGCGGCCTTCCTCGGAGCGATCAGCGCACGCGCTGGGCTGTTGCTCACGCTTGGCTATGCGCTCGGTGACTACCTGATCGCAGGTCCACAATTTGGCGTGCCCGCAGCGGGCTACCCCGTCACAATGTTCGGCTTCAGCAACCCGTATCTGAGCGCGTTCTGCTACGTTCGGTTGCCACAACTCCTCATGTACGCGCTGCTATTGCTGCTCGCCGTCATGCCGACGCTGGCAACAGCATCGCTGGTCCAGGGTCTACGTCCCCTCGGGCGGTATCTCGGGAATGCCAAGCGGCTGGCCGGGCGCTACGTCGAAGTCGACGTGCGCGTGGCCGTGGGGATGCCGATGGGCAAGGTCGCCGCGGCCATCCTCGCGGTCGGGCGCATCGCCCTCCTCTGCGCTGTGCAATGGTGGCTCGTCTATACATGGACCCTTGCCGCAGCCATGATCTTCCGCATCCCATGGCTCTGGGCCGGGCAGCCGCCGCCCATCCCGGTGTTTGTCTTCCTGGCTGTCATCGGCAGTTGGGTGACGAATGCGGCAATCGCCGGGATACTCCTGCGCGGCATACTCGTCCTACTCGCCAATCGCAATCCTGCCGTTCGGACGCGCGCCGGTCGTCTTCTCCTCGCACAAGCCGCGGTCGACCGTCGCCGCGCCGGAAGTCGCCTGCCCACATGGGCGAGCAGCGCATTACGATCGGTCGCGCTCGGGGCCTTCATCGCCCTGATCCTCTCAGGGTACGACTCCGATCCGGTGGTGGGCATGAGGATCTTCGCGTTCGCGGCCGGCATGCTCGTGCTCCGCTCTTCGTTGCTGCCGTTGCTCCCGCCTTGGCGTCTCTGGGTGGGCGTCGTGAACAAGGTGCCGGCCATCGCGCGCCTTGCCCCCTGTGCCGTCGTCCTCCCGCCCCTGACGATGTGGTATTTCCTCTATGCCCCTGGGGCATCGGTACAGGCGAACGCGGCGACAGGCAGCTTCGGTGCCCAGATCGTGGCCATGGGGCTCGGGCTCATCCTCCTCGTTGTGCTGCTGCCGGGCGCTCAAAGAGGCTGGTCGGGTGGCCTAGGGCGGGAGGCGCGCGCGGGAGGACAAGCACCGGGCCGCAGAGTACCAGGACGGCGCATCGCGGTGTTCGGCATATCGTTCATGCTCCTCGGCGCTGTGTTCGACCTGCCCACGCAGGTGTTCGGGGCTTGCCTGGATCCGCACTGTTGTTTTAACGTTGACAACGGGCTGGCGGCACTCGTGGTGGGCGGCACGGCCATCCTCATCTTTGGCCTAGGCCTGTTATTCGCGCCCGAGACCGGGGCGGTGGATGTGCCCGAGATTGCGAGCGGGGCGCGGCTGGCTGCCGCCGGCCTCGATGAGGTGGGCGGCTTCGACGGGCTCATGGCCTCGCTGCGTTCGGCGACCGGACGCATGTTCATGCGGGGTGCGGGCAACGCGGCGGGTGATGCTACCCCTGACATCGCCGCCACGGATACCGGTGCAACGGATGCGTCGGTGGATACGACCCCGACCAGCACCGGTGCGCCACCTGAGCCAGAACTTCCTGTACAAGGCGATGCCCCATCAAACCAGATTGTTAACTCCCACGGCGACCCATACCCGGATGCCATAGATATACGCACGGGGGAGCGCGTTCCCTTCCCTCGCGGGGCTCTTCGGCATGTTCCTAAAGAGGACAGGGTACCGTGGAACCGAAAGGGTGACTTCAGCAAGGACTGGTATATCAGGCAGTGGTACGAGAGGGGATACTCCGATCCCCCTAGCGGCTGGAGGAATATACAGATCCACCACATTCACCCCCGCGAATTCGGCGGGAGCAATGACTTCGACAATCTCGTACCGTTGAGCACCGAGGATCATATCCCGTTCAACACATGGTGGAGACATGTCGATCCTCTTATAATCGAAGAGATTATCGTCGACGATCTCCCGTAGCTACGAGAGGAGCAGGAGACCTATGGACTGGCGCGCGTTGATCAACAGCCACGTGGCGAATGCCGCAACCCGCTGTGTTTTCGCCCCCCCTGCACGCCCTGAAACGCTCACGACGGCGGAACAGACGCTGCACATCACCCTCCCGTTAGCGTTGCGCGACCTTCTCGAACAGACCGACGGTGTCGATCTACAAATGAGAATACGGGGCGACTGGCAGACATACCAGGCCCTGGTCTGGCCAGTGGAGGAGATAATCAGCAATACTCAGCGCTTCAGACAGGAGCATAGGCTGGCCGCGCCCACCGATGTGCTCCCGTTCTCCGAATTGGGCAACGGCGACCTCTTCGCCTTTCGCACGAGACAAGACGACAACAGCATTGTCGTCTGGGACCACGAGGACGACAGCCTGACCCCAGCCTATTCATCCCTGCAGGACTTCATCGAACAGTGGTCGACAGGAGACGCCACGTAAGCAATAAGCAACAGGAGTCAACCATAGAGCGGGGTACGGGCTAGCGCACGCTCCGTCCTCACAAGCACTGTTGCGGCAGACAACCTCCTGTCGAAAGCCTATCCAGGGGTGCCCGTACGCTCATATCTCGTACCATGACTGACTTGAATGGTGGGTACAGCTACACTAAACCGTGGTCGACGCTCAAAACCACGCTCAAATCAGGCATCATCACGGTTTAGTGTGATTATACCGTGCCACTAAACCCCGTCAGATTTCGTTTCGCGCATGATAAATAGCTCGGAAAGTTCGCCAATGGTCACCTGTGGCTGCCGACGGAGGTCATGTAGCCTGGTGTCCATGACGCGGAGACGGGCACCAACCTGTACGCGCCGCAACTGTGGGAACCGCTCTAGTGGCGCTACGAGTCGAACCGTGGCATCACGCCACTGGACGAGCACTTTCCAATGCTGGTCAACGACCTCGATGGCTGTTACCCGTCCCTCGAACCCGACCCTGGCCCGATCTAACGCCACAGTGTAGGTCGCCTCGCCGGACTGCCACCGCCAGAAAGGTCGACACCACGGGCGGAACTCGCATGCGGTGCAAATATCGCCCGGAGTGGCAAGGTCACCAGGTGCGCGCTCCGTCTGTATTCGCTGCACGATGTTGCCGGCGTCGTCCGCGATGCGTTGGCAGGTCTCGGGATCGACCGCGACGGGGTACGTGGAACCTGTCAGCGGATACACGACGCTTGCTTCCACCGGCCACGCGCCACGCGTCTCGTGCCACATGTACGCGTAGAGCTGCAACTGGCGCTCGTAGCGTTCGGGCAGGTCATCGCGGACGGCGGACTTATAATCCACCAGACGGGTCCCCTGGGGCAGGTGTTCGGCCCTGTCCACGCGGCCGCGAAACCGGCCATCGGCGGATACAACAGGTATCTCGACCTCCTCATCCTCGCTTGCATTCGCACGCCGCTTACCACCCGGCACATCGTCATCGCGGGGGAAGTCGTCCACGGGAGAGAGGGAGCCAGGTGTGGGCGAGGGTGCGACACGTGTGCGAGCGAGGCGTATGGCTTCGTCGATGATCGCTTCGCGCGCACGCTCGACGCGCGACTGATCGTGCGGCAGGGTGCGCTCGCGCGGCCGCGCCGCAGCTTCTGCTTCTTGTTGGCGCAATTCGTCCTCGAAACGCGCGCGTGCTGCTGTCGCGATCGCGTCGGGGGACGTGAGGCCGGATGCATCCTCGACCAGCCACTGCACGGTGTGGTGGAACGCCATCCCCACGCGGGCGGCAAATCCCATGCGCGGCTCATAACCGTCCGAGACGTGGAAGAGGCCCCCGCAACGGGCAGGAGCGCAGCACTTCGATGGTCCCCGGGCCGAAAGGGGCATGAGGCCGGCGGCGCGGTGGCCACGTCTTAGCCTCGTCGATCACCCAGTCGAAGGGCGGCTGATCGCTCATGATCGGACGAGGTGATTCATCACCCAGAAAGGCCGGCGTTCCAGATCGAAGGACGTGTGGACCGCACACCGTAGGCCATGCTCGGCGAGGATGGCCTGCCGCTCCGCCGGCGCCGGCCGGGACTGCAACGGGTGGATGACCCACAGCCCCACCTCCTGCCCCGATGTATCCCGCAAGACGCACGGGAAGTAGCGGTTCTCGATGCTGCGCGCCGGCGCGCGTGTCGCTCACGCGCGCTCCACGATGGGGCGGATCTCGACCTTGTGGCCGGGCGCCGGATAGGTCTTGGCGATGGCGATGGCCGCGTCAAGATCGGGGACATCCAGGATACCGAAGCCGCCGATCGTCTCCTTATACACGACGAACGACCGGCCTCAAAATCGACAGCCCAAGGATCAGCCAACGCTCTCATCACACGATCCGGTCGCGATCACACCCCAGCCGCGTCACCTTTATGCCCGTGGATGACATACTCCCCGCACAGTTCGTGTGTCATGTGACCGAGTCCAAGGGACCGGACACGGTTATTATCGCCGAGGGGATCGGCATCGTTCGAGCTATCATGGAGAGAAAAAACCGTGTTTAGCAACAACGACCTGCCGCGCGTCGCGCCTATCGACCAGTTCGTCCCCTCTCGCGTTGCCTTTGGCCATCTACAGCCATCCATCGTCCAGCTCAACGACGACGAGTACGACGACAAACCCTCAGACGTAGATTGCCATCTCAGCTTCCCGTTCATGCTCCACCATAGACGTGTTTTCGGTATGCCGACGCGCGGGTTTGCCGTGTCCCCAGCAGGATAATCATGAGTCATACAGGCTGTGTTATGGTTTAAATTGGTGGCGTACTCCGTGCCTGACATCACGCGGTGAGGGGTCATCGGAGCGGGTATGCCTTCGTGTCGGCTTGCATCGGCCGTACCAGCCGCTCTCACGCTGATGGCTTCACGCATGCGGCCCCTGTGTTATTGCCTCTATTGTGCGTAAGAGAGGCAATAACACAGCAAGGAAGCAGTACCATATCGGTCAGATGGACACCGAGCGTGGCACGTTTCCGTCGACACGAGCAGACGCGACGATGCGTTAGGAGACGAGCGGATGTCAAGTTCTAGCGGTGTGACTGCGCCGCGCTTCGTGGTCTTCGAGGGTGTCGATGGTGTCGGTAAGTCAACTCTTGCCACAGCACTCACCCGCTACTACGCGGCGACTATGCCTGCTGTACCGGTCTATCATAGCTCCTTTCCGGGATCTGAGCCTGGAACCTTGGGTGCCTGGGTGTACCGTTTCCATCACAATGACGCAGTGGATGCACCCTCACCGGCGTCGGTTGCACCTCCAGCCCTGCAACTCCTTCACGTTGCTGCCCATGTGGATGCAATCACAACGCGGCTCGTCCCCGCCTTTCACCATGGCAGCACCGTGATTTTGGACCGCTATTGGTGGAGCACGTACGCCTATGCCCGCCTCCATCTGCCCCCGGATGTGGCGTGGGCTCTCGTCGACGCTGAACGACCTTTCTGGCGTGAGATGCCGCACCCCATTGTCCTCTACGTCACACGCGCGCGCAGCCTCAAGGCTTATGAACTCGATGCCGAGGCCCACACAGCGATCGATAGGGCCTACCGCGAGGTTATCGTGGAGGAGCGAGGGCAGGGTGTGCAAGTTCATGATCTGGGCAACGAGGGGCCGTTACAAGAGACATGGGCCGCACTTCTAAAGATTCTCGGGCTACCAGATGCACGAATGGAGAACAGTGTATGATCGGTCCCGTGACACGCGCGATTTTCACGCCCGAGCGCCTCGACCTCTTCTGGCAATTTTTGTGCGAACGCCAGACGATCTGGCACCGGCGCTGTGTCGAGCGCCAATTGCCGCCATGGACGGCCGATGACATCTTGCAGCACGAACGCTTCACGAACGTGTACCGCGAACTTGATCCAGGAACTCAGTACGCCATCCTACATATTCTGGACGTGCCTGCCCCGAGAGAGGACAAGATCTTCAACGTCATGCTCTACCGGCTCATCGGACGCGCCGAGAGCCATGCCGCACTCGGCTTCCAGTATCTCGACGGGTTCGACCCCATGCACCTTGTGCGCGTGCTGCGGCACCTGCGCGACATAGAGGGCAAACCCCCCTTCACGGCCGCCTATATGGTCAGCGCCTACAGTAGCCTCGGGACAGCCGACAAGATCGACAGCGTCGCGCACATTTTCGGGGCGCTACAGAATCACTTCTCCGCGCTGTATGACCGCATCATGGCTTCTCAGACGCCTGCCGGCGTCTACGAGGAGATGCGTCGAGTGTACGGTTTCGGCAATTTTCTCGCCTACCAAGTGCTCGTCGATCTTTTGTATCCGCTGCGTGTCTACGGCGGAGCGCCCCTCCTGCCATACGCACACGACGACTGGGCGTGCGCGGGACCGGGTGCGCAGCGTGGCATCGGTATGCTGCTCCACGACGGGACGCAGGCAGCAGACCTGGACGTGATGCGCTGGCTCCGTGCGAAGCAGCATGAAGAATTCGACCGTCTCGGCCTGCACTTCCCGTTCATGACGAACGACGCGGGACGTCAGGTCGACATATCCCTCGCCAACATACAGAACTGTCTTTGTGAGTATCACAAATACATTAAGATCCGCGAGGGGACGGGACGCGGGCGCCGAAAGTTCCGCGCTCCGCCCATCCCCGCACAACTGTCCTTCACTGCGGTATGGACGGAGAGAGGGGAGCCGTGATTACCGTCGAGGGCGCGAGCGCCGACGACATCTGGCGTCAGGTCGCCGCGCGCATGCAACGCGACGGCGTGGTGCAACAGAGCCGCGACCAACCGACGCGTGAACTTGTGCATGTGGCCGTCACTCTGACCGACCCCCGACAGCGCGTGGTTTTCGCGCGCGATCAACCCGGCGTTCGCCCTCGCCGACGTGCTATGGGTTCTGGCCGGCGCGAATGATGCGGACTTTCTCCAGTTCTGGAACCGCCGCATGGCGACCTACACCGACGATAACAACCCGCACGTCTTGCATGGCGCGTATGGCTATCGTCTCGGCAGCCAACCAAAGCTTAGTCAGGCCACGGCGACGAGGCTACGGCATGTGCATCCGGGCGATCTCCCCCGCCTTGACCAGCTGAAAGCGGCCGCTGAAGCGCTCCGCCACACGCCGCACAGTCGCCAAGTTGTCTTGCACATCTGGGACGCTGCGCGCGACCTTCCCGCACCGGAACCGCGCTCACGCGACGTCCCCTGCAACGTGATGAGTCATCTCATGCTCCGCAGCGGCCGGCTCGAATGGTTGCAGATTATGCGCTCCAACGATCTTGTGTGGGGCCTACCGTACAACATCATCCAGTTCACAAGCATGCAGGAAATGGTCGCGGGATGGTTGGGGGTGGACGTGGGCACCTACGTCCACATCAGCGACTCCTTGCATGTCTACGAGCGCCACTGGCCGCTCTTGAACGCACTCACTGATGTCGCCGCGCCGGTCCCGCACAATGAGGACGACCTTCGCATCGACTCGTATGATGCGTGGGAGACGCTGTGGAGCCGCCTGCTGGACGGTGCCCTTGCCTTGACGGAGCAGCCAGACACGGACAGCCTTCTGGGCATCGCCGCTGGACTCGGAGACCTACCCGCAGCGTACCATCCGTGGGTCGCGGTGCTCACGGCGGAAGCCCTGCGCCACCGCGGCCACTCTGCGGCCGCAGAGGAGATGGGCGCGCAGGCCGGACCGTATTGGGGCGCGAGTTGGCGTCTGTGGCGTGCCGCCCGGCCATCGCGCGAGGAGCCCGTCGGGTAGTCCTGCGGATCGGCCGTGAACGTCGGCGTCGATGCGTCCGATAGATGCGTGATCGCGGCATGGATGGGGTCATGCTGGTCGCGCGACGGGGATCTGTGCAGCAGAGAGCCGTCCTGCAGTGAGGTCATGGCATCCGCATAGCAGTTGAGCTGTGTTGCGCTTGCCCAGGTCAACGTGCGCACGGAACGCATGGATCGTAAGGGGTCCCTGGCGAACGCCGACCGCGTCACAGACAAAGCGTTGCAGGCGAGCCAAGCCGAGGTAATTCCCGAGGGCACGCTCGATGTAGTACTGGTTGCGGTAGGTCGCCGTCAGCAGCAGTCGGGACCCGTCAAGCTGGAAGGACAGCGAACTCATGCAAGGGAAACCTATTGGTATGCGATCCTTGCCCGGCGCGAAAACGTGCGCTTCATAGATCGATCCCAGGGGACCCTGCCGCTGCGCGCGACGGCGGAGTTGCGCTGTGAGGTCGCCGATAATCGTCTCGATCTGATTGGCGCGCGCCGGATCCGCTAAGGGATAGGCGATCAATCGCTCGAAATAGAGGCCCCTATGGTTACCGCGCAGGCGATGGAGGCGCGGGAGAAGTGTGTGGTACCGCCGATACAGCGTCGCGCGATCAGGCGACGATGCGGCCAGCCCAACGGGGAAGATGGTCGAGGCGACCGTCTCAACGCGTTGATGACCCTTTTGGGCGAGAAGTACGTCGAGGTGGCGCACGACGGCCGGATCGGCGCGCTCAGGCGTCGAATCGGCGATCGCGACGACGAGCCCAAACTCGTCCTGCCCACGCATCTGCAAGTGATCGAGGGCAGAGATCCAGGCGTCGGTGATCGTCTCACCCCGGACCATGTGAGCCACGTCTTATCCTCCGTCGTGCTGTTGTGCTAGCGCCCATGCCTGTAAGCCATGCGCCTCCACGTAGGCGTACGGGAGGTAGCCGTACCCGTTGTCACCCCAATCGTTTCCCCACGAGTTACGCACAATGATGCGGCTCTGCTCCCCGACTGCGCCGTCATCGTAGCCGGCCAAGAGCACAGCGTGCCCACCTAAGGCGACGGCACCCGGAGCAGGGAGGGCGATATGTCCGTCGCTCGACACGGCGTGCCAGGTCGCGTAGAGGCGAACGCCCAAAAGAACGCCGACACCCTGGTCAAGGGCCGCACGCAGGGCGGCGGGGCTTGGGGGCAACGCGTGGCCGTCGCCCAACCGGCGACGGGCCGCCTCCTCGTAGGCTCCCTCGGGCGGCCGATACGTTGCACCCCATTGATCGCGGCGCTCATCGTAGGGCCACACCTGCTCTGGTGGCTGGCCGAGATCGGCCAAGGCGCCGGCCGCCGCCGCAAGCGTCGTCCCCTCGGCCGCCGCCGGGAATCCGTCGCGTTGTTTGGCCGCCCAATGCAGAAACTCCTCCCCGAGGTCTTCGTCATCGGCGCGCAGCATCTCGTGGCCGGCCGTCGCCGCGAACGCGACACAGGTGCCGCGCCGCCCCTGATCTTTGACCGACGATTGCAGGGTGCGCAGGTCAAGAGTCATGGTCTCATCGCCCATCTTTAGGCCGCGTCTCTGACCAGCAGATTGGGGTGGACGATGCCGGGTGCCGGCTGTGGGTCTACGACCACGACGACGCGCGCTGTGTCGACGGCGGCATGCTGCCAGGGACGGCGCAACTCCAGGACCATATCCCACTCCCCGGCCTCCTCCATACGGAAGAGAAAGCGATGCTGCCCACGTCCCCCGAGAGTGTCCGGGTCAGATGCACGGTACTCGTCCCGGATCAGCGCCACGCCGTCTGCGAACGTCCGCACCGCCCAGAGATATCCACTCGATGGAGTCTCGGGCGCGTCGACGAGGAGGACATCACCTTCCTGAGCCGTGACGCGCACCTCCTCCTGCGTGACGGCAAGACGATGAATGTCCTTCCACGAGTTGGCGGCGACATCTAGACCGCCGATCTCCTGCTTAATCGTCTGAGGGGTGATACGCAACAAATGCTCGCTGCGCTGGGTCGAAATTTCCTGCATGTCGGCCAAGTGCCGCACGGTCGCCGTGTAGCTCGTCCCGAGCGCGAGCGAGAGGGCATAGGCCCCGTCCGCATCAAGGGTGTCGGCTTGAAGCCCAAGGTCAGTGAGCAACCTCAGCACGAGACGCTGCGGCATCAGAAACCAGGCGGCAAACGCCTCAGCAAGGCGCTCACGTTCGGCCCCTTGCGCATCCCCGCGCGCCAACCACTCGGTATCTCGGTCAAGCGACACGTTCTTGTCGCGCGCGTGATGGCCGAGTTCGTGAGCAGCGGTAAAGCGCTGCTTGCTCGCGGGATGCGCGACGTTGATGAGGACGGAAGGGACGGCATCCGGGTCATGCGGATCAGCGGGGAGGTACAATCCTGCGAGATGGTCGAGGCGACGGCGTACCACCAGGACACCGGCCGCATCGAGAGCAGCGAACGGGTCGATCTGGCGCGTCGTGTCGATACGGAGGTCGCGATGCGCGCGCGACGCCGCGCGCGCCGCGATGAGGTGGACGCGGGGCCATGAGAGACTCATGTCGACGCCTCGTGTCGCTGGTCCGAGGACGGTGCCTGCCCTCGACGTTCGCTTCCGTACGCCTTGACGAATTGGGCGAAGCGTAAGACTTCCTCGCGGTCTCGCTCGGTGAGATCTGTGGCTTCGCGGGCTAGGGCGCGAACGCTGGCCGGCTCATCGAGCGTCCCTTCATAGAAGTACGTGACAGGGTATTTGTACAGGCGCGCCAGAGACTCTAGCTCGAGCGCTTCCACCTTGCGTTTCCCGTTCTCGATGGCTGACATCGCTACGCGTGGGATGCCTGTATGCTCCGCCACGAACTGTTGGGACAGACCTAGGTAATCGCGCGCTTCGCGCAGGCGTTCGGCGAGTCGTTGCTGACGTTCCTCCTCAGTGAGCTGTGCCGGCGAACTCTCCATGGCCGTCTCCTTCTTCATCGCCTACCCGGCGTCTAGCTTGGTGCGGATCAATGCAGCGAGACGCGGAACCGAGCTGCACATACGGCTCGTCAGCTCGTCATCCTCAATCACGATACCAAATCGTTCTTCAGCAGCCGTGATCAACTCCACCCCTTCCAGGGAGTCGATCTGCCCCGAATGGCCGGCGACATCCTGGCGCACCTCCTCACGCGTCGTGCTCCGCGCCTCGGCCAAGGCAGCGTATAGTACATCCTCGATCTCCACCCGGCCGCCTACCCTTTGTTGCCTATCCTAACACCTAAATGCGAACTGTATCGCTTCTAAACAGCATAGCGCGTATTTGTTGTGATGTCAAGCACTATTGAGCCATTGTGATAATATTTCCAACAAGACGATCTAGCTGTATTCAACGCACTTTCAGTGACGATAGCAGCTGATCCATCCCTGCCGGCGATACACGGCTCGGTAGGGTCGGTCGAAAGAAGCCCGCTCCTCATGGAGCGACAAGACGGACATCTTATGGATGTCGTGTGCGCAGACCCTCGAGAAAGCGCTGGCTGTGCTCGCTGAGACGTGCCGGCTAGGCAAACCTGCTATAGATCTCGCTGTGGCATGGGTGTCGACCTCTCCTCATAAGGGCGACGACGGGCGGTTTGTGCAGGAAGCTCTGCGGGTTCCCGATGATCAGGATGCCCGGAAAGAGCCCGTGGGCCACGGCTAGGCCGACGTGCCGCGCGCCTAATGGGAGATCAAAGGCGAGGGTGCAGGTGAAGCAGCCGCCCAGCGGCAACTCCGTATCGAGCGGCTACCCTGCGGTGCCCCTCCGGTCGAGGACTTGCTGCGCAGCCTCGACCGGATAGTCGCTCTATCCCTGACGCACACGTTCACCTATGCTGACGCCACTAGGCCAGTGCACCATAGTGGAGGAAAGTCCGGGGCTCGGGGCTGGCGAAGCGGAAGGCGAGGCATATGGCGGACGACATGGCGCTGACGGCGGGTAAGGTGTTGACAGGACGAGAGAGGGCCGACCGATGAGCAACGGTGCCACGCTGCCCTGTGATACGGACGCTGCTGCTACGACGTTAGCTGCTCTCGCCAAAAAACGGGCTGCGTGACTACAATCCTCACGGTGCGATGACGGCATCAGTCGCTGTATGACCGTACTCTGGACCGACGGGATCGCCGTAGGCGACGTTGTCGACCGGAGAGACGACGTACTGTCGTTACGGCCCGCCGTCGCCCGCGTCGCCTCGCGACACCAGATGTCCGGCCTTGTTGCCGACTACCGACCACGGCCATGAGGACAATCCCCACCCAGGCCGTTCCGACCAGCAACTCGGCAATGAGCACTGCCTGGGCGACGCGCGAACCCGGTTGAATAGAGCTATTGCCGAGAGGGGGGAACGTGGTCATCGACAGGTAGACAAAGCTCCACCACGTTGTGCCACGCGATGTGCCCGAGAAATCGTGCCCACCCCCAAGCACGTCGATCATAAAAAGCATATTGCCGAACCAGAGGACGATCGCGGCATACAGCAACGAGAAGAAGAGTGTGGGCGACAAAATGTCTCGGACGCTGGGCCAGACGGCAACAAACCGATCCAAACTCCGCCGTAGGGGGCCGCGAAGTCGTGCAGCAATGGGCAGGAGACTGACAACCAACCATCGTGTTCCACTAGCGAAGAAGAGGAAGAAGACGATCTGGGCGGCGTTCGAGACGAACCAATCGCGATCGTGCGTCCAACGATACAGTAGAGCGCCTTTGCGCGGGTCGAGACGCGCGAGGTTATATGTGTCCAATGCGGCGTTTGCGATGAGAAACAGGGCGATACCGAGCGCGAACACGCGGATGAGCGAGATGTACTTGCCCTGTGAGAAAGCAGATGCGACCCGTGCATCGATCAAGCTGAGCATGAGTGTGATGATGCACACGGTACTCAGGAAGAGACCAGCGACATGGTTGAAACCCGGAAAGAGGGGTAGTACAGTCGCCGCGATGTTGCCGCCGCCGATGCCGACGATCACTCCCAGGATGGTCGACAGGCAGAAAACCATGTTGTCGACGAACTGCCCATCGAGAAAGTACGCGCGAAATCGCCAGAGGGTCACCAGAACTACGAAGCCAGCGGTGAGTGAATACCTGTTATCCGGCCCGTAGAAACCGCTCCAGATGACTGGATAGACGACACCGAGGAGGATGAGCCCCTTGGCAACGCGTTTCGGCGAGACGCGCGGACGGCCCAGGGTCATAGGGCGCGGTCCTGTCGCGCGACGCGACGACCTGCCATCATATATCGAGCCATTGCACCACATCGGCAAGGATGAAGCGCGTCCCCTCGTGCAGCACTTCCGCGTGCCCATGAAAGTGACCATACGCCCACGTCGGGATGGAGGTACGCGTTCGCACCATCGTGTAGAGCTGTGTTAGTGCAGCCCGCTCATGGCGCAAGTCATCGGCCAAGGGAGGGTCGATGTCCAGGTATCCGCGCACCGAGGAATCGATCTCAAAAGGCGGGGCGATGTCGGGCGCGGTGTGTGTGATCACGCCCCACAGGTCTGTGAGATTCAGCGCCGCGAGATGCCCTTCGTCGAGGACGACGCCCTCGTCGGGCCAGTAGCTGTGGTTGCGTCGCCGCAGGATGCGGTCGATGGAGAGGGCCCCGCCGACGCACAGGATACGCGCCCCCTGGACGGATAGCACGGTGTAATCCGGGACCAGGCGGATAGTATCATACTGCCAGTGGTGGTTGTGGCCTGGCCGCCAATAAGCAGGGTCGTCGTGGTTGCCCCGGACGACGTGGAGCACGCTCTCGGTGTTACGGAGGGCGCGATGCAGGGGCGCGAGTAGCTCGCGCTCGCGCTGCGGCGTGTTGAACCCCAGCCCGAAGTCACCGACCTGAATGATGTGAGCCCCGTGGACGCCCGATGTGTAGACTCGCTCGGCTAAATCCCGCCAGTTGCCATGCACGTCACCAACGACGATCATTGCTACCTCCTCCTCACCGCTCGGATCTGCGGATCAGATGGGAGCATGGGTGTGTAGCGATGGATCGTAGGGCATCGGCAGGGCGAGACACTCTGGTGAGATCGTGCAAGAAGGCATCTCGCAACGCGTGTCTTCTCACTCCCCCTCCTCGGCATAAATACTAGTCCAATGGTCGAGCACCGCCTGGCTGTTTGAGAGATCGACAGCATAGGCTCAGCCCTAGAATAGGCGTCCTAATTGTACCGGGCCAGGAACGACGGCAACAGGCGTTACCTTATATCCTGGCACCCAGGCCTTCCGAGGTGACGGCGGATGGTGGCGTTACGGCGGCGAGCGGGGGATTTGAGAGTAAGCAGAGCGTGTATGCCGATGTGAGCAGGGGAACATGGGCAACCTGTCATGGGGGTCA
>JAABUZ0100005128.1_pt1 | contig 17449 bp, 16 predicted proteins | sample 5562091 | NCBI WGS metagenome assembly JAABUZ01 (sample SAMN12813069, study PRJNA571459) | rock metagenome | isolation source: Antarctica rocks | place: Antarctica: Victoria Land, Linnaeus Terrace sud | collected 2015-12-21
CATGGATCAGCTGGAAGAGCAACTCGTGGCGGGGCTAGCGACCTTGGAAGCGGACTTGCCGCGCATGGCCTCTCTGACTGGCTTCAGCTGGATTACCAGTGTCTCTCTGAATGCGAGTTAGTATGAGAAGCGCGTTCGTAGTTCCGCGCGCGCTCAGGTAATCAATAAAGACGCCTGTGTCATAGTAGACTCTCACTAAGCAACCTGAAGAATGGCAGAGAGCGTTTCAGGAGCGACAACCTGTGGTTTCTTCCCAGTGACCAGATTTATCAGCGAATGGTCTTTTGTGACAAGGAAGTCACAATCGCTGGCGCTACTCATGATGAGGATATCGTTGGAGTGAGCCATACGGTTCCTGAGATGTTTTACAAGGGGAAGCAAAGCCTCAGCCCTTGCGAAATCCACGGGCAGAACACGCAGATGGTCTCGAATATGTTCAAATTTGCGCAGAGCGGTAGCATCAGCGGCAAGAAGCAATTCTTGAACAACTATTGGATTCACTGCAAATCGGATTCGTCCATCTGCTTCGGCGGAAAACAACTGTGCTGCTATCTGATCCCGTGTAGATAGGCAACGATTACGCTTGTGTCCAGGAACGCAAGCGGTAGTTCTCTGTTAATGTGCTCGCCCTGTTCCGCGGCCTGAGACTTAACCATTTGTTCCACTATTTGATTGTAGGCGAGTAATCGGTTCGATAGCCCATAGCTGAATCTGCCCTCACTACTGCCGCTTCTTGAGTCCGGGAGGAGGGTAGCCTGCTTCAGGATCGTCCAGCACCAAGACCCAGTCCGGGCCATACGGAGGGGAGCGAAATTCCCGCCCGAATGTTGCGTCGATGGTTCCCATGAGCGTTCCCACTCCCGTGCGCGGGTCGTACCACCACGCGCGAAGATGTTGGGCGCGCAGCTTTGTTAAATCCAGCTTGACGGTTAGATCATTGCTCGGAAAGTAGACAAACGCATAAGTGCCGTTCCCGTCGCGAGTGGCTTGCGCATGCAGCGCGCCTGCTCCCGCATCGCCGACAATCAGCGACTGATCGGGAATGCGGCGGAAGAACGGACGTGATTCCATCAATTCGCGCAGAAACATCATTTGCCTTCCGGCAGGGCGCTGCAAAGCGTCGATCCAGTCGCGATCCGCAAAGTTGATCACACCGTTGCGTTTTCCGGCAAAGCCCCAGATAGCATGATGCCCGTACGTGACGCCGCAACCGCCCGCGAATACCGAGCGGTAGACCTGTTTCCGCACATCGAGGTCTCGGAAATAACCGGTCGCCGGGTCCCAGCGCGGCCACGGATTGAAAGGATGATCTTCGTAGTTTGGTTCAAGGTCCAGAGTGGGTTTGGCTGGCGTCATCGCATAGTCGCGGGCAATTCGCTCCCACACCGGCACGTCGTGACCGCCGCCATGACCGCTCTGCATTCCGTTCACGGATAACCATGGCTCGTTGTGCAGAAAGACCGACGAGGAATCGGGGCCTCCCTGCGGATGATACAGAATCAGCGGCTTCTGCCCCGCTCCTTCCGCCAATCCGCTTGCCATTTCGCGCCAGATCGGTGTCCAGTCCTGGTCAGGAGGAAATCCAGCCGCTTGCGCCGCCTTTTGCAGTGAATCGCTGTGCAAGCCGGAAAGCCGTGGCGGACGGTCTCCGCCGAGAACCCACATCACGTTCGTGCGCCCTTGCAGCCTTCGCGCCAGATAATGGGCAAAGCCGCGCGCGTCGGGCAAGTTGTCCAAACGAAACAAACGCGGCCCAACGCCCCACGGCGCGGTCAGCTTGTCTCCCCAGGTGGGAACGAGCGCCACATACAAGCCCTGCGAAGCGGCTTCGTCCACGACTTCTTTTACGCGATCAAAATACTTGTCATTCGGGCGCCTGGGATCATTGTCGAGAAAGGGCTTCTCTCCAAGCGCGCTCGGCTCCGTGATGCCGTTAAACTCGGCCAGGACCACGGTTTGAATTACCGTAAATCCCTGCATCGAGCGGGTATGCAGATAGTAGCTGCATTCCTCGCGCGTCGTGCGATGGATCAGTTCCCACGCCGTATCGCCGAGCCAGAAGAACGGATGACCATCTTCCGTTTGCAGAAAGTGTCCATTCGGATGAACGGTGATCTGAGACAAGCCGTATACCGGGTAAACGGCGCACGCCAAGATCAGCGCAGCCGTGCAAGCGAATCTGCTTCTTGGCTGCAACGTCACACTGACTGCGCCTTTGCGCGCTGCACCGAAATCGGAAAACCATAAATTGCCCGGAAACTTTTGGCGGCTTCCCCGGCGGCCCACAATTCCAGCCCAGCGTCTCCCTCGGCTTCGATCTCCAAACCAATGCTGTTATCGCGCAAGACGCTTTTTACGTTTTTCACTTTGCCTTCGTTGCTTCGATCCAGGCTGTCCGCGATCCGCAGCAGCGGGGTCAGATAAGCCACCGTGCGTTTTGACTCGGCATTCAGATCATCGAAGTAGGAGTGTTTCGGCTGCGGCAGCGATTTGCGGTGAAAGCGGCAAAGAGCGGCCATTACCTGCCGTTCGCTGTCCGTGAATCCGGGCAGATCGGAATTCGCAACCAAGTAAGCCGAATGCTTATGATGCCCGGTCGCGCTCACGAAATGACCAATATCGTGCAAAACCCCCGCCGCCTCCAACAGTTTTCCGGCGCTGGGCGGCAAACGATGAACCGACTGCAGAGCATCGAACAAGCAACCCCCCAAGTAAGCGATATGCCGCGAATGCTCAAAATGAACGCAGTACCGTTTCGCTAAGACTTCAACGGTGGCGCGTTGCTCAGGGGACAACCGCGAAACTTCCCGGCCCACGCCGCGCGCCGCCAGGTCCGCGATCACGCCGTCTCGAACGCCGGCGGAGCAGTAATACAGACCATTGTGGTTGAACATCTCCAGAGCGCGCAGAAAAACCGCCGCGCCTCCCACGATGATCTCCGCCCGCCTCGGGCCGATACCCGTCATTTTTCTTCTTTGCGCCAGGCTGCTTGTCCCCAAAGCGGCATTCAGCTTCTGAATCTGGCTGATCGAAGCGCCCATCCTGTCCGCTTCCTCGCGTTTGTCCCGTGGAATCTGATTGACCGCGCAGACAACCGCCGCCGCTGAAGCGGATGTCGCGATGGCGCGGTCAAATTTTTCATCCGCGTGCGCCTCATAAAACGAGTCAAGCTTCTCCGTAATGAACGAGTTCATGTGATGCAGATCCTCCGGCTTGGGCGGATCGTTCTTAAGAAACATTTCCGCCAGCCGGACAGCGCCCAACGGCTTCGACACAGCATCCATCAATTCGCCGTCCCGGCTGATAATCAACTCCGCGCTGCCGCCGCCGACATCAATGATGAGTGTCCGTTCGCTAGGCCGCGGCCAGCGCGCTCCGACACCCAAATGGATCAATCGCGCTTCTTCGGGACCAGAAATAATCTCAACATGCGTGCCCAGCGCCTCGCCCGCCCGCTGCAAAAACTCCTGTTGATTACTAGCATCACGCACGGCGCTGGTAGCAACAACACGAACGCCAACGATATTCAATCGCGAGTATGCGGCCGCCATCCGTGACAGCGTGGCGACCAGGAAATTCATCGCTTCGTCACTGATGCGCCCCGTGCGAAATACGCTTTCCCCCAGTCGCGTGACTTGGCGATCCTGAGCAAGAACCGTCGTAGCGCCATGGCTGACATCCGCGGCCAGCATGCGAAGAGAGTTACTTCCGATGTCAATGGCGGCGTATCGAGGCATACCTGCTTTATAGCAGGTGCTTACTCCGCCGTCTTTTGAGCGCTCGCCAGCGGTCTGATTAAGCGCAGCGCGGGTCTCGTCAGATATTCTTTCTCGTATTGCGCGTGCTCCGGGTCGTTTGGAAACCGCTCGTTCTGTTTATACGGATAAGCGCTCATCGCATGGAACGGCAGCGGGGTTACGCTCTGGCTAAACGCCGTGTTCGCGTCGGCGTCTTTGGCCCAGCCATCCACCAACAGCAGAAAATCGCGCGTCCATCCTTGCGGCAAAGGCGGCAATGAAGACGCCGGATACTCCAGCTTGACTTCATCGCCCGAACCCATAATCAACAGCTTGTCATCGGGGCGATTTACCAGAATCCGCACGTCGCCGTAGCGCGTATAGAAGCCCGGCGTGGGATTCCAGTTCGAAACCGGCCGCACCTGATCGTACAGGAACTTCTCCGGCTGCTGGCGGCGCGGATCAATCATCGCTTGCGAGAAGCCGCGAAATTGCAGATCGGCCCGGTCCGCGTCCATCGGAGTCAGGCGAACCGGCGGAGTGCGCGAATCTTCTAAAAGAAAGACTTCGTCCCAATACACGCAAAGGTTCGTGACAATCCGCACTTCGCGTGAACTCGACAGAAACTTGCCCGTTAAGTCAACCGAAATCGTTTTCGGCTTGCCGGACGGTATGCCCATATCGCCAACAACCGTCCGCCATTTTCCGGCCTTGTCTTTCACCTGCAGGTACGGAAACACCAGTCCGCCCCTTCCGTCTTGCGAAGCGCCCAGGAACGTGGACCCGTCGGCCCAATCCACCCAGCCATTCAGAACCAGCACCGCGCGATTGGCAGCGGCGGCTTTGCCGAAATCCAAATCGAGCGTATGTAAACCCGCCACTCCCGCCGAATTATGCGGGAACCCATCCGGATACTTGCCGTCAATCGCCGCCACTTGCGCCGTGACATCTTGTCCCGCGTCGTCACTCGCCCGAACGGGATGCACGCCCGCACGTCCGCCGAAAAGCTGAAATTCAGGATAAGGCGGAGACTTGAATTTATCGTTCGTATAAACCCGCACATCCGCCGGATGGTCCAGCGCAATCAACCGCACCTGATCCAGATACGAAATTTCGTGCAGTTCCTCCGTGATATGCACCTGATACTTGCCGTCTTGCGCCTGCAAAGCGGACCCCGGTATCTGAACGTACTCATCATGATCAACCGGAAAATAATGGCCGTCGCCGGAACTTGCCCCGAGCGGCGCTACGCCCAGCACGTCCGTAATGAACTGAAACCGTTGGCCGTTCCAGGTGAAAATCATCGGGCAGGACCCGGACAACCGCTGCGCCTCCTGCACCTTGAGAGCTTCGCCGCTTTTCTTCCCCGTCTCGTTCTGAATCAAGCCGTTCGGCCAAGTGATACGAACCGTATCCACCGCCGTTCTGCCGTCCGTCGCAAAGGAAAGGGGTACTCCCCCATAAACGCGCTTGTCGTAATACGGCCCGGACTTCACCTCCACGGTGGCGTCCATCGCGCTTTTCAGGTTTTTTACTCCCTCAATGCGAACGGAAAGCCAATGCCCATCCGCCGAGTCGTTGGTGTACAAATGCAGTGAGCCATCCGGCAGCAAACGCGCATAATCTTCCCGCTCATCGCCGTTAAAATCAGCTCTGATCCTCGAAGGAGCCGTTTTGGCCACCCTCGCCAATTCCAGGGTTCCTTCACGGTTGCGGACCGCATAAACTTCCGGCTGATAAACTACCACGTCCACCAATCCGTCATGGTCAAAGTCCTGCGCGTCCAGTCCCATGGAACCCGCGCTAATGGCCGGAAGCTCCGAAGCTTCAAAGACCCCGTTCAGCTTATCCGTATACAGGACCCCGCCGCGATCCGCATACGAAACAACGATGTCCCGCGCCGCCGTATCGCCGCGCAAGGCCATCACGACCGCATCCAGCGCCTTCCCTTTGGGGGCAGTGGGGAAAGACCCCGACTTATCTTCAAACTTGCCGTTCCCATCATTCCGCAGCAAGGCCGTTTGCGAACCGAGCAGCAGCAAATCAAGATCGTTATCGTGGTCGTAATCAATCGCCAGCGCCTTGTTGGTCCCCGCTGCTTTTGGTAAATCCAGTTGCTTGGCAAACACCCCATGGTTGTTATGAAAGATTGCCGCGCCTGCGCCCGTAACGACGCACAAATCCATTAATCCGTCATTGTCGAAGTCACCCGGCGCAATATCCCGCAGGTCTTTCAAGCCTTCCAGCCCGCTATTCTTTGCCAAAGTAACGCCGCGCTTCCAAAGCTCCACCCGATCCCGTGACCATACCAGCAAATCAGCATGCCCGCTTCCTTCGGCATCGATCACCTGCATGCCGGAATTAGCCGTATCCCACCCCTTGCTGACAACCTGCTCGTGGTAGCGAGTCGGCTTCTCTACCGATGGCCTTGGCTCCGGCGGATCATACAGCTCCGCATAGAAACACCACTCCATGTCCTCCGGAACCGCCGCACCCGCGTTCTTCTTTTTGGCGTCTTCAAACAATTGCCGTTCCCGCATGGCAGCCGGTTTGTCGCCTGATCGTTGATACAAAGTGAAAAGCTGAAAATGCGGTCCCGCCAAATCCCCATTCAGCCGTTCGGCTTCCAGAAACTCCGGCAAGGCTGCCTGATTATCATTCTTGGAACGCAAGGAGGCAGCGAGGTTATAGTGCGCCGTCGGCTCATTTGGGATCAGCCGGATCATGCCCTGGAACTGTTCGATAGCCTTGTCATAATCCCCAGCATGTTTGTAAGCAATTCCCAGATTGAACCAAGTATGCGGAAGTGACGGGTCCTGCTTCTGCGCGCGAATCAACTCGGCAATACCGGCATCCGTCTGCCCCGCCCGCAGTAAGCCTAAGCCGTAGTTGATGTGCTCCCGCACCGAAGTGGGGGCAACCTGCAGCGCTTTGCGCAGTTCTTCCGCCGCCTGCTGGTGCGTGTCCGGATTTTCATAAAACGCCTTTCCCAAATTGCGATGCTCCCAAAGCTGGGTAGTCACAGTGGGATTATCCGCCGCGCCGATAAAAAAAGCGCACAGGGCGGCCACGGACGTTAAAAGCTTAATTCTCATGAGGATAGGAACACAGCTATTTTATAAGAAGCCCTTGGGCTAACAAGGCACTTTATGGTCCTGTTGAGCCTCATCATGAATTAATGGATGCCCAAAAGGAGTGCAGGGAGCTTATTTTGGGTGATCGGTCAGAATGAGACGCGGCGGATTGGTTTGCAAAGGAGTTGAAAATTCGAAGCCATTGGGGGTGCTGTCGGGTTCTGCCCTGCGTTCCGGCTGAGCGGCGGACACAAGAGTTTCCGCGTCCGCCTTCCGGCGTTCGGCGCGTTTCTGCGCCCGTTCCTGCCGGCGTTGCTGTTCCGCTTCCTCCTGTTGACGCCTGACTTCTTCCTGTTGCCGTTTGGCTTCTTCCTGCTGCTCGCGCTCTTCCTGCTCCACGCGCGCATTGCGCAGTTCGTTCAGCTCGGCCTTGTCCTTTTCACCCTGCCGCCGCAGCCGCCGCTCATGCAGGCGCAGGTTTTTGAGCGCCTGGGCCTCGGCTACTTCCGCCTGCGCGTCCAGCAGCAGACGCTGCGCGGTCGGGTCGGCGTGCGGGAGCAACGGCTGGCCGCGCAGCCGCGCCTGGGCGTACAAGGCCGACTCCAGGCCGGGGATCGACTCCCAGCGCCATTGCGTGTCGGCCAGCGATTGCGCGAGGGCGTGTTCTTCCACGTTGTCCGGCGCCCACCAGGCGAGGACGCGCTTGACATGCTCGCGGTAGGCGCGCGCTTCGTCCTCATCGGCCAAGAGCACCGCGCGCCCGCACAGCCCGGTTTTGACGGCGTTCAAGGAGGAGATGACCTTGCCCTCGACGGTGCGAGGTCCGGTGGAGAGTTGGGCATTGGCGCGATTGGCGGCGAGGCGGCGCTCACTGAGGGGGGTTTCGGAAGCATCTTCAGAGATGGTCGTATCAATGGACAACATACGGCCTCACGATGGCACCCAACAGCGGGAGGGGCGGGTGAGAAACCGGCTAAGTGGAATAAAATAAGGGAAAAGAAATGAGAGATCAGGCGAGAACGCCCAAAAGCGAACGTTTGGCAACCGGTTTCGTGCTCATGGTTGTGCTACTGTCAGGCTTTTCACGGCATGCTTGACGAGATACCGGAATAGCCTGTTCTAGGAGTAAGCAGTTGCAAGTATTAGCGAATTGAAGCCGACATGTCGGGAGTAATCCGTTGAAGGAACTATCTTTTCGACATGCTGACGATACAGATAAGTAAATTTGAGAATGCTGTCATAATTTAGCGGAATAGAATAGCGGAGCTACAGCTCATAGTCGACAAAAGGCTTGGTGGAGCAAGGACCGACGCATTGACACTTAAATGAGAGCTGAGTGCCTCGACATGCTACTTGTCCGCCCGATACTACGAGGTCAATTAGTGACGGGCTGTATACTTCGAAAAGGATATATGCCGGGACAGCTAGTTAGTGTGACCAGCACCGATCGGCGGCAACGCTTCCGAACATTCATGAGGCGGTTCAATCCAACAGCTTCTGCTAGGCTTGCGATTACTGAAGGCATCATTTACGAGTCTCCTGCGCGCTCTCTATTTAAGAAGCTTTCTACTACGGCTGACCTAGCATTGGGTAGCCAGCAACTTGTGGTTGGTGGAATTGGGTCCGGTAAAACGACGGAGTTGCTGTTAGCAGAGCAAGTCTTGGCCAGAAATGAACAGATGTTGCCTGTGTACATCGATGTGTCAGCCGAAACTGACTTAAGCGACATGAGTTCTGGAACGTTATTAGCAAGTCTTGGACTACATGTTTGGAGGTCTATTAAATCGAAATTTGAGATTCCTGACAGCCTGAGCAAGGTTCACGAAGAACTCAGGAATATTGCTTACGGATACGAGAAGCACGTATGGATTCCTTATGAAGAGCCAGATGAAGATCCAGATTACGAGCCACACGAGCCTGATCAGGAACCGGGGTACTTCGATATAGTTGCTATAAAAGGTAAGCTGAAGCCGCCATTTCCTGCGCTCAAGAGGGATGTAGTCAATCTTGCAAAGTTAGTTGAGCAGCTCACTGCATTTTTGAAGCAGCAAGGAATAGAAATTGTAGTGATCTTCGACGGACTTGATCGGCTTGTTAAAGCGGATCAATTTTGGACTGTAGCTGAACAAGATCTCCGAGCTATGAAGCGCCTAGAGATCTCAGTATTAGCTGCTGGGCCGTTATCAATTATGTACGGCGAAGGTCGGCAAATAAAGGACTATTTCGATGACGTTCATTATTTGCCGCCGGTTGTAGCCGATCCGAAATTATCCACTTTTTTGTTCGAAGTCCTTCGGCTGAGGCGCGCAGACGAACTTATGCAGCCTGATCAAATGCAAAGATTATGTCTTGCCTCTGGTGGAGTATTGAGGGATCTCATTTCTCTAGGAAGAAACGCAGCGGAAAATGCTTACCTGGACGATTCAGATTCCATCACCGCATCCAACATGGATAGAGCAATTGAGCAACTCGGGAATAGCTATCTTTTGGGCGTCGGAACACGACAAAACTCAATTCTTCAAAAGATGATGCAAGGGGAAGGATTTTCTCCTTCTGGCTCCGACAGCATGGAACTGCTCATTACAAGGCGAGTGCTGGAGCAGCCCGGATCTCGGTATGAGGTGCATCCAGCATTGGCTTCCGTCCTTTCAAAGACTTCCAAAGATTCGAATGGCCTTCAAATCGATTCCGATATTTGAGATCGTACGTTTATTAGACCTTCAGCCACCCGGTTCTACCGGATTTTGCATGTTGATTGCTCCGTCGATTCGTGGGGAGTTTATTGCGGACCTGCAAGAAGAGTTGAATATTCAGATTTCAGCATCCCTTAAAGTCATCAACGTGAACGGGCTTACCCCGGCTAGCTTGCTTGAGCAATTGCGCTCAGAAAGGGATCAAGTGTTACTGATGTATGGCTTCGAAAAGTGGCACGAAAAGCAATTCGCTTCGCTTGATGTAAATCGTAGCCGAATGGAAACTGGAAGTCTTCTCATATTCAGCGTTGATTTTAAGACCGCTGGTAATTTCCTGGATAACGCACCAAACTTACGCAGTTATTTTGGAGCCAACATTTTTACGGTGGGGCCAGATCCATCGTGGATGAGCCCTCAACAGATCGATGATCGGCTAAACGATTTGAGATCTGAATATCATTTAAGTGACTCTGAGGTGGTGAGCCGGGCGATACATGGTGATCTTTCTCCTGAACCTCATTTATTAGAATGGCTGGTGCTTTTGGGAAGAGGTGATCTTGTCCGCTAAACAGTGGAACTCCTCCGATGCTGCAAAGGCTCTGGAAGCGAGAACCGTAACGGATCTTGAAGCAATTAACTTAGCGTCCGCAGACCAGTGCTTTAGAGAGCTACGGTTCTACTTACAACGAATGAGGGACAACGGCCGGACGTCAAGCGGTGTGCACGTCCTCTATCGAGAAAGAAAACAAGATGACACTCAAATTATGGCTGGACCGTCCATCTTTCGTGAACCGTGTAACAATTGTGTTCATTTCTGCTCGGGAGCTCAACTGTCTTTCGGAATTACATTGCGTTCAGCCTCTATAGGAACTAAATTACTTGCTTACCGGTTCCACCTCTGTTTACCTAAACCAAGTGGTCTTCGTTTTTTCCGAATTGACCTTAATCCGCCCAAAGAGAACTATGATCCGCTTCACTTGCCTCGGTCACATATGCACCCTGGTTTTGAGAACGTGCATGTTCCATTTCCTGCAATGCAGCCCTTAGAAGTTTTGGATCGGCTGTTTCACGTAATAGAGCCCGGTTTTGCTCCATAACAGTTCCAACAAAAATAATGTGCTTTGACAAGTCTTGGTTTCATGAGCATTTCAAATACTGAAGATTAGTACCGAAAAATGCGCTTGTGTCTATAAATTTGCAGCAGAGCCTCACAATTCGCCCGTTCCGATCCAAATTGTTGGACTGTTGTCTCAACAATCTCCATCGCATGACAGCGGACGGTTGCTAGATTGTGGACGTGCTCCAGTTTAGTGCGCGAACCATGGCCCGGATGATTCGAAACGGAGAAACCTCTTCGGCTGAATTAGTGAAGGCCCACATTGAACAAATCCATAAAGTAAACCCGGCGGTCAACGCCGTTACCGAGCTTCTGAGTGAGTCCGCTCTGAAAGAGGCGCAAACAGCCGACGCGCAAAGAGCCAAGGGCGAACCGGGCGGTCCACTGCACGGCGTTCCTGTTTCGATTAAAGATTCTATTGATATTGCCGGAACCAGATGTACTGCCGGAACACTGGGCCGCAAAGACTGCGAACCTGCCGAACACGATGCAACGCTGGTCCAGCGTTTGCGCTCCGCCGGAGCGATCCCCCTCTGTAAGACCAATCTGCCCGACCTCTTATTCGCCTACGAGTCAGACAACCTAATTTATGGCCGCACCAACAATCCCTATGACCTCCAGCGAACACCCGGCGGAAGCAGCGGCGGCGAGTCGGCATTGATTGCCGCTTGCGGCTCGCCATTAGGACTTGGCAGCGACGCGGCAGGCAGCGTGCGGCTTCCCGCTCATTTTTGCGGCATTACCAGCATCAAACCAACCAGCGGACGTCTCCCGCGTACTGGGCATGTGCCGCCAGCAGGTGGCTGGATTGCGGAAGTCTGGCAGATCGGACCTATGGCCCGCTACGTGGAAGATGTAAAGCTTGCTTTGCAAATCTTGTCTGGTGAAGACGGGCTCGACTTCACTTCACCTCCGGTTCCTCTCGACGAGCCTTCCGAACTGCGCGGTCTCCGTCTCGCCTTTTTCACCCATAACGGTTTTGCCCCATGCACCCCGGAGACCGAAGAAGCAGTGCGAACGGCAGCCCGTCGCTTGGCCGATTGCGGAATGCATGTCGAAGAAAAAACACCGCCGGGAGTAGCGGACGCCTACGAACTCGAACTGGCGCTCCTGGGAGCCGACGGCGGCGAAGGCATCGACGCTTACATGCAAAGTGTCGGAAGCCACGAAAAACACCCGCTGCTGGAGGACGGGTTCCTGAGCCGCATGCGTCCTCACCGCGCCAGCATGTCTCAATTCGCCGCGCGCTGGGCGCAATGGGATCAATACCGCGCGGGCATGGCCCGTTTCTTCCAGGATTTTGATGCCGTGCTCTCCCCCGTCTACACGCAGCCTGCGCTACAACACGGAGAGTCAGTAAAGCCCGGCAACTTCGAAGGCTTCAGCTACACCATGGCCTGGAACATCGCCGGAACTCCCGCCGCCGTCGTGCGCTGCGCCGAGCAGGGCGGCTTACCCATCAATGTCCAAGTCACAACAAAATGGTGGCGCGATACGCTCGCCTTGGAAATATGCCAAGAACTCGAAAGGGGATTTGGAGGTTGGAAACCGCCCAAACTGATCCGGTAACGAAACTCAGCTACTTCGAACTTTCCGGCAACGCAAATGCCACATAAGATCCACGTATTTTGCCCTGTGAGGACGGACTCACGCCGGATTGAGCCGCCGCGCAGACAACCAGATATTCCCGTCCGCCTGCCTCATAAACAGCCGGAATGCCCTCCAGACCAGCCTCCAATTCCGTCTCCCAAAGCACCTGGCCTGTTTCTTTATCAAGGGCGCGTACTTTTCGATCCCGCGACGCCGTGAAGATCAACCCTCCGGCTGTCACCACCGGACCTATTTTCGGAAAATGAACGCCCGTATGGTTGAATCCCTTCGCAGCCAGTTCGGGAACTTCTCCCAGCGGAATCTTCCACTGGATGACGCCTTCGTTCAAATCGTAAGCCGTGAGCGATGTCCACGGAGGAGCAATCGGCGACAATCCGGAGCTGGCGATCATAAAGCCAAATCCGCTGTAATAGCGGACCGGCCCTTTCTCCTGCTCATGCTGTTCCAGCTTCAGCATCGCTGGAAGGTCTTTGGACACTACATACAGAGTTCCCTGGGTAGGATCAACCGCGGCGCCGCCCTAATTCGCCCCGCCGTTATTGCCCGGCATCGGATCGTGTTCCGCGCTCCCGGCGGCGTAAAAATACCCTCGTTACGGGCGTTTTGAATCTCCTCGCGAAAACGGGCGCGCTCCTGGGGATCGTCGATAAAGGGGCTCAGATCATCCGCCGTGAACTTCTGGCGCGCGAACGGCGGCGGCTTCAGCGGGAACGGCTGCGTGGGAGAAGTTTCCTCGCCGGGCATATCGGAACGAGGCACGGGCCGCTCCTCAATCGGCCAGAGCGGTTCGCCCGTCACGCGGTCGAACACCCAAACAAATCCTTCTTTGCCCACCTGCGCGACGGCATCAACAGTTTTCCCGTTGTGCCGGACCGTCAGCAGCTTCGGAGCGGTTGGATTATCGTAATCCCAAATATCGTGGTGGACCATTTGGAAATGCCAAAGTCGCTTACCCGTGCGAGCGTCCAGCGCGAGCAGACAATCGCCGAAAAGATTTGCCCCTTTCCGGTCAGCTCCATAAAAGTTGTATTTAGGGCTGGCGGTCGGAATGTAAACAATGCCGCGCTGGGCGTCCAGGGAAAGTTCGCTCCAGCCATTCGCGCCGCCAGCGGTTTTCCAGGCGTCCGCGGGCCAGGTCTCATATCCAAACTCGCCCGGATGCGGAATGGTGTGAAACGTCCATGCCAGTTTGCCCGTGCGCACATGGAAGGCGCGGATATCGCCCGGAGCAGATCCATAACCCTGGTTTGTCGCGGAGCCGAGAATCAATAAGTCCTCGAAAACCCGTCCCGGCGTGGTGGATTGCACCAGGGTCAGCGTTTGAGGATCACGGCCAAATCCTTCCCGCAAATCAACGCGGCCGTTATTGCCAAACGATAAGATCGACTCTCCCGTCCACGCATCGATAGCCTGAAGAAAATTATCACTGGCGAACAACAAGCGACGATCCTTTCGACCCCTACTCTCCCAGTAATTAATGCCGCGATTCGTGATTAGTTTGGGGTGCGGCAGCACCTCGTGAACCCAAACTTCCTTTCCGGTCGTTGCATCGAGAGCAACAACGGAATTGTTCCGGGCGAGAAGGTACAGAAGTCCATCCGCCATCAGCGGATTAAACGAGTACTTATTGCTATCTCCGGTCGCGTAAGTCCAGGCAACTTTCAACCCTTTCACGTTGGAGCGGTTGATCTGGTTCAGCGCGGAATACTGGGCGGAATCGGCTGCCCCGCCGTAGTCGCTCCAATTCGTGTGACTCTGCTGTCCGTTGACCGTAAGAAGGAAACAGCCGCATAAAGCCAAAGCAACTCGCCGCATTTAACGCGCCGGCACTGAAACGGTAATGTTGCGAAACTTCAAGCCGCCCGTGTGGTCACCCTGGATGTAGAAGGGTCCCGGCTCTCCCTCATTGGCATCAAGCGCGCCGCCGGTAATGCCTTCCATCTCCCGCTGGTCAATTGTCGTGACTCCGTTCCGGACCACCGTTACCGTACGGCCCACCAGAGTCACATCAAACGTTTCCCACTGGCCCGGCTTGCGCGGCAACTCGCTTTTCGGCGCGAGCCGCCCATAAATCGACCCCATCGAGCGCTCCGGCGGTTCCGTTCCGTTCGCTTCATATTCCAACTGCAGCTCATACCGGCCGCGCAGATAGAAGCCGCTATTCGCGGGCTCGGGGCAGTTCACCTCAAAGTGCAGCTTAAAATCATCAAAGGTCCGGGTCGTCTTCAGGTTCGCCCCATGCGCTTCATTCACCAGAAGACCGTCTTTCACTACCCAGTGATTATTGGCGGTATCTCCCACCGGTTCCCAGCCATTTAGATCCTTGCCGTCGAACAGCGGTTCCGCCTTCGCCCATGCCTGGGGAGAGCCGCGCTTCAGCTCCGGAGCGCGCACGCCCGTTAAGGCAATCGCCTCTTCACCCTGCTTCTGCGAGCCGACGAGCTTTCCGTTCTTGGCATCGAGTTCCCACGTCATCGCCGGATGCTTCGCGGAGGCCGGCGAAACGGGAAGAGTTAAATGCGATCCATGCACCGTAAAATCCTTTACCGGATGCACATGGCCGCCCGTCGGCTGAAACCAGATCTCCAGGCCGTTGCCCTTCTCCGTCACTCCCAACCAGCTAGCTTTCATCTCGCCCGGACCACGAATATTAAAGTCCCATCGGCCCACGAACGGGCTGGACTGCGCCTGAGACATGACAGGAAGCAAAAACGCGGACAACAGCGTAAGTAAAATTGCGCGGTGCATGTTGGCAGTCTAATACACTGTCCATCGTTCGAAAGTCTTGTTACTCTGCGGTAGTGATCGGCAGGCGGCCCAGCCGCGAGCGCACGAAAGAATTCTTATTGCCGCGCCCATGTGTTTCGCTTGCTCGCGGATTTCTGCTTCACGGAATTAAAACAATCCCTATGTTGAACGTTCAGATTTTCGGTTTGAAGAATTCACAGGCGACCCGCGCCGCCGAACGGTTTTTCAAAGAGCGCCGGGTGGCGTTTCAGTTGGTGGATTTGAAGCTGAAGCCCATGGCTCCTGGCGAGATCAGGAGATTCATCGAGCGCTTTGGTCTGGCTGGATTGCTCGATAGCGAGGGTACAGCCTACCTCGATGCTGGACTCAAGTACCTAAAGCTTTCCGAGTCCGAAATGCTCGGACGAATTGAGCGGGAGCCCAGACTGCTCCGGCTGCCGCTGGTTCGCGCCGCCAGCAGGCTGAGTATTGGCCGGGATGAGGAGTCATGGAAGGAAATGCTCGTTGCGCCTGCCGGGGTAGAAGCGAAGCGCCGGACGTGACTCACAGCTTCAGCCTCATCTCGTTGGTTGGGCGAAAGCCGAATTTTTCATACAAAGAGCGGCCATGTTCGCTGGCATGCAGCGACACGGATTGAAAGCCGTTTTCTTTGCACCAGTCAATGAGTGCCGCCATGACCGCACGGGCAAAACCTTGACGGCGATGCGCGGGATCGACGTAGATGTTGAGTATCCAGGCGCGACGCGGGTCAAAGTTCAGCGGGCTGCCGGGCCATGGCGCGACAATGACTCCGCCGCCCGCGATAATGCTGCCTTCCATCTCTCCGAGGAGACCGAAGTAGGAGCCGTTCTGTAGCGCGGACTGGAAGTATGCATGCGAGGCTTGATCGAATTGGCTGAGTTGACGCCGATAGTCGCCGCCCATTTCCTGAAACATGGCGCGACGATGGTTAAGAATCACAGGGAGGTCGGCGAGGGTCGCTGAACGAAGCTTCATGGTTTGAGTGTAGTGAGGGCGACCCATTGGTGGACGAATGTAATCACAAGAGCTTTCCATATCCAACAACTGACGCCGAATCTTCGAGACAAGTCCCGCAATCAGGGCTCTCCACAAGATGCGTCAGGAGAAAGAAGCACTTCAGCTTCGACTGCTTTCGAAGGAAGCTCTCTTCCGGTGACTATCAAATCGTGTCGCGGATTATCTTGGCGATTGGCATTCGCGGCATGTTGAAACCCTATTCCATTGCCCGGCGGCATTAGTCCGTACCGGCAGTCTGGCCAATGCGGGGCCTGGTACGCGCAACTGTTTGCAAGTGTTGACCGATGTATGCGCAGCCGCTACACTCGATTTCATCCGAGGCAAACAGCGGACGGAGAAACTCCCCGCTGAAGGCCAGGCAGAACAGATTTGCTCTTCTGCCCGTACAGTTTCTTCCTAAAAATGACGATGTGACCAAGAGGGGCGAAGCCTGCCCTACTGGCGAAGTAAGGGAAACATGACAGAACCCGTTTGGCATGCGCTCAAGATTCGAACAGCGGGCGACCGCGTTCGCGTGACGAATGGGCCGCTGCGGGACGTCGAAGGCGTTCTCGTGCGGGAAGCCGACGCGACCAGCTTCGTTGTTTCCGTTCAGCTTCTGCAGCGAGCCGTTGCGCTCCGCGTGACGCAGTCGTCCGTTGAATTGATTTGAGCGCCTTACCCGCGTTGCTATTGCAGAATTCCCCATGCCTATCCGCAATCCCAAAAACAAAACCATCAGCTTCCGCCTGTCCCACCAGGAGTATGCAAGAGTCGAACAGGTGCGCCAGCAGCGCGAGTTGGAGAGCATGTCCGTCCTGGCCCGCTGCGCCGTGCTTGCCTACAGCAACCATCCGCCCGACACGGCGGAGGCGAAGTTCGAGAGCATGAAACGGCGCCTGGAAGCGGTCATTCAGCAGGTGGCCGATCTCGCCAGTCGATTCGAGAAAAACTAAGAGCGCAATTTTCATCGAAACCCGAAGGTTCAGAGAAAACCATCACCATACTGCTCAGGCGCTGCTCGCCCAAGATTCATAAATGTCACTATTCTCACTTTTCCGCGTCCCGGCTCAGCCGAGTTCGCATTCGCTTGTGAAAGGAACTACCTAATGAGTACTGCCGCTGTGTTTACCATTGAGTCCGCCATGCGCCCGGTGGCGCGCAAACTGGCGAGTCTGAGCGCGCCCCCCTGGCTGCGCCTGCTGTCCCTGCTGCTGGTCGATCTGGCGGCGCTGGTGTCGGCCTCGTTCCTGACCGCCGTCTGCCTGCGCCTGCCGCACGCCGCCTTTTTGTCCCTGGCCGGGCTGGCGCATTTCACCATCCCCCTGGCTTTGTTGTGCGCCATCGGGCTGTATTCGACCCGGGCGCTGCATCCGGCCCTGGAGTTGCGCAAGGTGATCGGCGCCGTCGCGCTCGCCACGCTGGTTTTGGCCCTGTTGCGCCCGCCCGCGG